>Ga0163144_10009944_pt1 | contig 20342 bp, 19 predicted proteins | sample OliLak19BULKMAT1_FD_123175 | JGI IMG/M metagenome (GOLD analysis project Ga0163144, IMG submission 123175) | Freshwater microbial mat bacterial communities from Lake Vanda, McMurdo Dry Valleys, Antarctica - Oligotrophic Lake LV.19.BULKMAT1 | ecosystem: Environmental > Aquatic > Freshwater >... | reverse complement strand
TGGCCGACCCCCGCGGACGATCTCTCGAACGTGGAGTATTTCTGTTTCGATCGCTGGGGTCTGATCGCGGTGGACCTACCTTTTCGGTGGGAGGAAGTCGCCGTCGTCCCTGGCGACCGCTATCGCCGCCCGTCGCCGCATTATGTCGTGGTGGTCGGCCGCCGACTTGGCGAACGGCAAGAGAAGATTGTACCGGCGGAGACGACCGGCCGGGTGCCGCGCTGAAAAGTTCATGAGCGTTTTCCGTTGTTCCCCTGATGGCTATTTGCAAGGCGTCGGCGAAATGATAGCATGAGCGGCATGTCTCGACCTCCACCACCTGCCGCCAATGTTCCCGTGCGAAAGCCCGCCATGCTCGTGCCGATGAGTCGGCCTTCGATGGCGGATTATCTGCTCATTTTGTTCGGGTTGACGTTGTCGCTTTATTTCGTTGCATTGAGCGGCTTGAATCCCGTCGTTGATCGAGGAGCGAGCGTATTCTTAACCGCGCTGGGATCGGTCGTGCCCTTGTTGCTTTTCTTGCCCCTGGGCGTCGTTCTGCTGTGGCCTTTGTTCTTTACTCTGGGCAAGCTGGCGGGGCGATCGCAAAAACTGGCGCTGGGCGAGTGGTTGTGGGGGTTCGCGTGGCTGGTCAGTTTGGTCATGGCGATCTGGATGGTCTGGAAAGCCAGCGGCGGGGCGCCGGAATCGTTGACCTCGGAGGAATTTCGCGAGACGCTGGTGGCGATTTACGCACTCTACCTGTTGGCCATGGGCGTGGTCGCGTTCTTCACCTGGCTGTTTTGCCTATTCAGCACCAGCCTGTTTCCCTGGACGCACACCTTCGCGTTGGCGCTACTGTTTTGGCCCGTGCTTCCGCTCTCCCTGATTTGGCTGATGAAATGGCGCGTCGTTTTCGCGCCGGGCCCGCTATAGAAGCGAACTACCCTACCAGACCCGACGCGCAAAGGTCGGGCGTTTGAAAATCCATGTCCGAAACCCCACGACCCATCCTCGGCCTCGACATCGGCGGAGCAAATCTCAAGGCAGCTCATTCAAACGGTGAGGCGCGGATACAGCCGTTTCCGCTTTGGAAAGATCCCGGCAGCCTAGAGGAACAACTGCGTCGCCTCGTCGTCGCAATGCCGGAGATGGATGAAGTCGCGCTGACGATGACCGGAGAAATGTGCGACTGTTTCGCCAATCAGGCCGAAGGGGTCCGCTTCATCCTGGAAGGCGTGATGAAGGCGATCGGCGCGGCGCGCTTGCGCGTCTTCACCCTCGACGGCGACTTCGTCACGCTGGACCAGGCGCGGCAAAGACCGGAACGCGTGGCCGCCGCGAATTGGTTGGCGCAAGCGATCGTCGCGGCGCGTTTGGCGCCCAACCAAACCGGGTTGCTCATCGACATCGGCTCGACGACGACGGACATCATCCCGCTCGTGGACGGCAAGCCGATGCCGCGGGCATTGACGGATCCGGCGCGGCTGGAGGCGGGGGAACTGGTCTACACTGGGGCTAGGCGAACGCCAATCTGCGCGGTGCTGGGGGCGGAGGTGGCGGCGGAGTTTTTCGCGACAATGGGCGATGTGTATCTGGCGCTGGGCGAGGTTCCGCCTCAACCGGAAAGTCGCGACACCGCCGACGGCCGACCCGCGACGATGGCCGCCGCTCATGCCCGGCTGGCGCGGATGGTGTGCGCGGATCCGGCGACCTTGCCAAAGGAAAAGACACGGGATTTGGCGCGCAGGGCGCGAGCGCGGCAAGCCGAGACGCTCAAGCGCGCGATTCAAAAGGTGTCAGCCCACCTGACCCGGCGGCCGGAGGTATTCATTACGTCCGGATCGGGAGCGTTTGTGGCCGGGCATTTGGGACTAAGCGGACGGCGTGTCGATTTAGCGACGGAGTGGGGGGCGACATTGGCGTCCTGCGCGTGCGCCTGGTCGGCGGCACGTTTGGCAAGCGAGAGAGGATGAGCATTGGCGCGCATTCTCGCGAAAGTCGGCGGCAGCTTGCTGGACTTGCCCGATCTGGCGATGCGGTTGCAGTCGTGGCACGCTCAACTGCCGACAAAGGACGTGTTGCTGTTTCCCGGCGGGGGAAGGGCAGCGGATGTCGTGCGGAACCTGGATCGGGTGCATCGCCTTGGCGAGGAGGCGGCGCATTGGTTGGCGGTGCGGTCGCTGTCTCTGAGCGCCTATGTCCTGGGGAATTTGTTGGGTTGGGAGGTCGTTGAGGATCCGAACATTTGGCGTGAGCATGGAGGACAGGCCGTCGTCGATCCCCTGCCTTGGTTAATGCGGGATGAAAGCGATCCCGGCCATTGCCCACATCGCTGGGAGGTGACGAGCGATTCGCTGGCGTTGCGATTGGGGCAGGCGCTGGGAGTGGATGCGTTTTATTTGTTGAAATCAACAGCGTTACCCGCGAAGGTCGATTGGCCGGAGGCGGGCCGGTTAGGGTTGGTCGACGCGTATTTTTCAGAGCTGTGGGAGAGCGCGATAGCGCTGGACGTCCGCTGGATCAATCTGCGCGCGCCCACCTAACCAGAACGAGGGCGCAAGCCCTCGCCGCCGTTGGATGCCTCACTTCTTCTTTTTCTCGTACTTTCCGATATCCGGTTCGCTGACCGTTTCCAGCAGTTTTTCGATAACGTCCTCGCTCGATTTCCCCTCCGCCTGGGCCTGAAAATTGGTGCTGACCCGGTGCCGCAAAACGGGGATGGCGACTTTCTTGATGTCGTCGACGGCCACGCTGAATCGCCCATCCATGGCTGCCATCGCCTTGGCGCCCTGAATCAGGAAGATGCCGGCGCGCGGCCCCGCGCCCCAATCGACCATGCGTTTGACGAAGTCGGGCGCGGTGGGATCCTTGGGCCGGGTGGCGCGCACGAGGCGCGTGGTGTAATCCTTGACATAATCGCCGACGGGAACGCCGCGGACGAGTTTCTGCATGTTGAGAATGGCGCGAGCGCTCAAGACGCGCGTGATTTCAGGTTGCTCTTCGCGGGTGGCGAGATCGAGGATGCGTTTTTCCTCGTCGAAGCTTGGGTAATCGACCTTGATGTTGAACATGAAGCGGTCGAGTTGCGCCTCGGGCAGCGGGTAGGTGCCTTCCTGCTCGATGGGGTTTTGCGTGGCGATGACGAAAAAGGGGTCAGGCAAGTTGTACGTTTCCTGGCCGGCTGTGACCTGGCGCTCCTGCATGGCCTGCAAAAGGGCAGCCTGCGTCTTGGGCGGCGTGCGGTTGATCTCGTCGGCGAGGACGATGTTCGCGAAGATGGGGCCGCGCACGAACTTGAACTCGCGACGACCTTCCTCGTTCTCGTCGAGGACCATCGTGCCAGTGATGTCGGAGGGCATCAGGTCGGGCGTGAACTGAACGCGCTTGAAGGCGACGTCGAGAATCTGGCTGATCGAACTGACCATCAGCGTCTTGGCAAGGCCCGGCACGCCGACGAGAAGACAATGCCCCCGCGTGAAGATCGCGGCCAGCACCTGTTCGATGACTTCAGCCTGTCCGACGATCGTTCGCCGGAGTTGATCGAGAATCTGCTGACGGGCTTGGCTGAACTGAGCGAGATATTCGCTGATGCGGTCGCTGGACACGGATGGACCTCGCAATGGGGGCGCGTTGAGGATACGGGGGTATTGTAAGGGATGCGGGCGGGTTTGCGGCGACGGTGATCGAGATTTGGGGTAGCCCATGCGAGTGCTTGCGCACTCGTTCTGGTAACGTATTGTTCAAAACTGCCTGCGAAAGACGATCATGCTGTCGCCCTTGCCGTAGAAGTCCTTGAGGACGGCATGTTGTTCGTAGCCGTTCTTTAGGTAGAACTGGCGGGTGGGTTCGTAGTGGGGCAGGGAGCCGGTCTCGATGAAGATGCGTTCGCCGTCGTGGGCGCGGACGTCGTCTTCGAAGTATTGGAGCAGCGCCCGGCCGACGCCGGTTCCCTGGAGATGCTTCGCGACGGCGATCCACCAAAGATGCCAACTATTCTCGGTCATGGCGGCCGGGGCGTAGTACGCGAAGCCGATCAGAACCCCGTCGCGCTCGGCCGTCACGCACAGATGGCCGGCGTCGCGATTGCTGCCGAAGTAGTCGTCGAGCACTTCGCCCAGGGCTTCGATTTCCAGCGGCTTGAACATGCCGGTGGCTTGGGCGAGGGCGATCAGGGTCGCGGCGTCGTCGGGAGTGGTGGGGCGAATCATGATTGGCCGGGGGCAAAACAGCGAATGCGGGTATCACATCGTAGTCGGTGCGGGGAAAATTGGAATCCCAATATCGACGACATGGATGCGGCCCGTGAAGGCATGGGCGGCGGGGTTGGCGAATCCCTGCTTGAGGGCGGCGAAGGTGGCGGTGTGCTTGGCGCGGATCGCCAGGCCAAGCGGTTCGCCGCTGTCGGCGTCGAGCCCGGAAGGAAGGTCGAGTGCGAGGATCGGCGCCGGGCAGGCGTTCATGACGGCGACCACGCGGTCCAGCGGCGAGCGGATGGGACCGGTAAGGCCAGTGCCAAACAGGCCGTCGACGAGCCATTCGACTTTCGCCCATTCGCGCTGGAGTTCCTTGTCGGCGAGGGCATCGAGACTCCAAACGCGGCGGGGCAGATCGAAGCGCTCGACCATCTCCCATTGGGCGGCGGCGTCCGGGCTGAGTTGGGCGGGATCGGCGAAAAGGTGAATCTCGGCCGGTATGCCGCGCACGGCGAGATGCCGGGCGAGGACGAGAGCGTCGCCGCCGTTGTTGCCCTTGCCGCAGCATAGAGCGATGGGACCGCGGGCATGGAGCGCACGCAGCAAATCCGCCGCGCCGCGGCCGGCGTTTTCCATGAGCAGCAACGAGGGCACGGCAAACTGCTCGACCGCCCGGCGGTCGATGTCGCGAAGTTGGTCCCGAGACAACGCAGGTAACATAAGATCGCCCTTCCTGTGGTGCCGGTATTCTACCGGCACGAAGAGGAGATGCGAATGAGCCGACGTTCCCGTGCCGGTAGAATACCGGCACCACACGAAAATACCGGCGCCACGTCTCAGCGGCTGATGCGGAGTTCGCCGCCCTTGAGCAAAGTCTCAACCTCGGCGCGGGTGATCCAGTTGAAATCGCTGGGGATGGTGTGCTTTAGGGCGCTGGCGGCGACGCCCCAGTCGAGCGCTTTCTGCGGGTTGTCTTCGAGCATGCCGTGGATGAAGCCGGCCGCGAAGGAGTCGCCGGCGCCCAGGCGGTCGACGATCTCGACCTCGTAGGTGCGGGTTCGGAGGATCTTGCCTTGATGATAAAGGATGGCGGTCCAGGCGTTCTTCCACACCAGCGGGTTGTCGCGCAGCGTGACGGCGACCATGGAGAGTTGAAATTCATCCGCGGTTTTGGCGGCGGCTTCCTCGTGGTTCTTGCCGGTGATGCCGAAGACTTTGCCGACATCTTCCTCGGTGGTGATGAGTACGTCGCAAAGCGGCATGAACTCGCGCATCCACTTGCCGGCTTCGGCGGGAGACCAGAGTTTGTTGCGATAGTTGAGGTCGATGCTTGTCTTGACGCCGGCTGCGCGGGCGGAGGTGAGCGCTTCGCGCGTCGCCTCAGCGGCCGTAGCGCTCAAGGCGGGCGTGATGCCCGTGACGTGGAACCACTTGACGCCTTGAAAGACGTTGCTCCACGGGATTTGTCCGGGCTTCACGTTGGCGATGGCGGCGCCTTTGCGGTCGTAGACAACGCTGCTGGCGCGCGGCGCGGCGCCGAATTCGAGGAAGTAAACACCGACGCGGTCGTCATCCGTCCAAAGGACGTGGTCGGTCGAGACGCCGGCTTCGCGGGCCTTGTTGGCGATGAGCCGGCCCAAGGGATTGTCGGTGAGGCGGGAAACCCACGCCGTCTTGTGTCCCAAGCGGGCGAGACCGACGGCGGTGTTCAGTTCCGCGCCGCCGACTTGCAGATCGAGGCTTTGCGCCTGTTCCAGACGGCGAAAGTTGGGCGGACTGAGGCGAATCATGGCTTCGCCGAAAGTGATGACTTCGTGGGGCATGAAGAGGTTCCTCGATTTCGCGATGATGACTGAAGCGTCGCATTAACTGTTGCGAGTCTGCTTGACGATCGCGACATATTGCCGAGCCAAATCCGTGATGCGCCCGAAGTTTTTCTGCGCCATCGCCTTGGGTTCGACCAATTGGCTGCCAATGCCAAGACAACACGCCCCCGCCCCCAAAAACTGCGATGCGGTGTTAAGATCGACCCCGCCAGTCGGCATCAAGCGAATCTGGGGCAAGGGGCCATGGATCGCCTTGAAGTACGCCGGGCCGACGACTTCCGCGGGGAAGACTTTGACGATATCGGCGCCGGCTTCCCAGGCGTGCAGAATCTCGGTCGGCGTGAACGCTCCGGGCATGATGAGCTTGTCGTAACGCTGACACAGGCGAATGACGTCGACGTTCACCGTGGGCGAGACGATGAACTCCGCGCCGGCGAGAATCACCGCTCGCGCCGTCTCGGTGTCGAGTACGGTGCCCGCGCCCAAAAGAACGCGGTCGCCCAGGGTTCGCTTCACCTCGCGGAGCACATCGAGGGCGTTGGGAACCGTCATCGTGATCTCGGCCACGGTGACGCCGCCGTCAGCGAGGGCGCGGACGACCTCCACCAATTGCTCGCCATCGGGGGCGCGGACGACGGCGACGATGCCGGAGTCGAGGACTTGTTTGAGTTGGGATTCTTTGTGCATGGCAGTGAAATCAGTGGTGGGTGTTTGACAATTGGATGGAGAGCCCCGGGTCGGCCGACCCGGGGCTTTCGTGCGTTTACCAGTATCGGCCGCTGGCTTCGTTGTCCCAGACGGTTTCGACTTTGCCTTTGCGGATGCCGAGGCATTGGCGATGGAGATTCATGGTGGCGCAGCAGTGAGCCGGGATGACTTCGCGGCGATCTCCTACCTTGATGTTCGTGGTGTCGGCTTCGACCTTGCTATGTTCCTCGGCGAGCCGGAGTACTTTTTCGCCGGCGTGATTCTTGACGGTGGGGCTGCCGAAGTCTTGCGAAATCGCTTTGCTGCCGGCATTAAGGACGTACCAGCCGTCACGACGGCTGCCGACCGTGGCGAGGATGGAGAGGGCGCAACCAAACTCGGGTCGCACCTGGTGATACGCGCAATCCATGAGGAGAAAGGAGCCGGGCTGGATTTCGCTGACGCCGGGGAAGCCGGCGGCGTATTCCCAGGTGCCCGTTCCCGCCCCCGTCACGACCTTCACCGGCAGACCCGATTTTTCGATAAGACGCCGCGTGCCGACGAGGGCCTCCAGACCTTCGAGCGCCTTGGCCTTCTTTTCGATGGGATCGGCCAAGAGTTGCAGGTGGCCGTCGTAGCCTTGCAGGCCGTCGAAACGCAGACCGGGGGAATCGGCGACACGGCGTGCCAGTTCGAGGGCGGGTTCGCCGGGCAGGACACCACAGCGGCGCATGCCGACATCGACTTCGACGAGGACGCCGAGGGTGACGCCCGCGGCATGCATCGCCTTGGATAGGTCGGCGACATTTTGGGCGTCGTCGACGCAGACGCGAAGTTGGACGCGCTTGGCAAGGTCGGCGAGCGGGGCCATCTTGGCGGAACCGACGACCTGATTGGCGATGAGAATATCGGAGACGCCCGCGTCGGCGAGAACCAGGGCCTCGTTGAGCTTGGCGCAAAGGAAGCGCGTGACGCCCTTCGCCATGAGGTATTTCGCGAGGCCGCCGCATTTGAGCGACTTGAAATGAACGCGCAGATCAACGCCGCGTTCTTTGCAAGCGGAAGCCATGCGCTCATAATTGGCGTCGAGAATGTCAAGATCAAGGAGTAGCTGCGGGGTGTCGAGCGCGTCGACGGATTGATGGAGCAGGTTCATGGCGAGGAATCCAGGAGCGTCGGGGTGGAATGGCTATTGTCGGGTTTGCCATCCGTAGGACAAGCTGCCAGCTTGTCCGATTCGTAGGACAGGCTTCCAGCCTGTCCGAATTGCGAAGGAGCGCGTCGCGAAAGGAAAATACACGGACAAGCTGGAAGCTCGTCCTACGGCAATGTGTTCTTCATATTTTGCTCTTGGCAGGGAATTGGCGCTTGGTTATAGCCCCATCCGTCCTTTGAGTGTGCGACTCGCAAAAACGCCCTCGGGGACGACGATTACAAGGAAAAACGCGAAGGTTTGGCTGCGTGCCGGAAAGCGGGAAACCGGCGCTACCCACCCTCCTGGGTAGAGCAAGCGAACTTGTCGGGTCAAGTGGTAATGGGTCGACCACTCCGACAAGAGCTACGCAGTCGGACCTTGTTTCGACCAGGGGTCGGGTTTCGGCCCGGCCCCTGGGGGATCACCGGGCGGCGCTTTAGACGGAAGCGCCGCCCTTTTTTTGCGCAAGTGTCGCGCCCTCAAGTCGATTGGTATGCGACGAAGCCGGCCACTCGAATCGCGTGCGGAATTTGCTTTTTTCCTTATTTCTCGTCCGCGATGTGCCGATGTTGCCGTTGAGCCGCGTCCCGACGCCGACTCTTCTCCTTTACCAATCCCCTTTTTCCATCGGAACCTCTTCCACATGATGGCCAACAAGGAATCACGCTCATGTTCAGCTACGACGCCATACTGGCGGCCGCTCTGCTAACGTCCCCGCCGGTCTCCCTTCCTGTCTCCGAAACGGCCCCCTGGTCTGGGCGGCTGCAATCTTATCTCGTTATCATCGCCGTGGAAATGGAAGTGCTGGACGCGCGCGAGGCGGAGCGCGTCTTCCAGTCGCCCGTCGATTTCGCGGGCGACCTGGCGATGCTCCAAAGTCGAAGCCAGGATTTGTTGAACGCCCCTATGACGGAAGAGGCCGGGCGGTTTCCGTGTTCGACGCTTGTGAGAAGTTTCCTCTCCCTCAACAGGGCGATGCGGCGCGAAATGCAAGACCGCATGGCGTTCGATGTCGCCCATGGCGAAGAATTAGGCCATGCTCTAGGAGAGATCGATTACTTGTACCGGGTTTGGGACGCGGTGCGCGAAGCGGGGTCGCCCTGTTTTTACATCACGGTCAGACGGCAGGCGCTACGACGGACGCGCGATCTGGTAGGCATGGAGGCGTTTTATCGTGGGCAACTGCCGCCGCATGTGCCGTTGTGGATGATCCCGGTGGCGCGATGAGGTTTGGATTCACCGCAGAGGGCGCGGAGAGCGCAGAGGCCGGAGACTATCGAGCAAGCGCTTCACGCCAAGGCCGGCCTTCGCCCGGTCGGGCTTCCGCGTCCGCGCGCCGGCGGGCGATTTCCGCCAGATGCGAATCGGGCACTTCGGTTGGTTCGACGGACTCGGGAAGACTGTCCCAGATCTGATCAATCAACTCCAGACGCTCGCGGACGCTGAGTTGGTCGATGCCCAACCCTTCAAAGTTCGCTGGCATGGCTCATTCTCCACAGGCACCTTTCTCGTCAGCCTATCCGATTGCGTGGCGAAGGGGAAGTTCCTCGCCGGACCTTGCGCGCCCGATTTTTCTTTCCTCTCCCCTTCCCTTGCCGCGCCGCCTACCTTATCCTCAAGAGGCGAATCCCATTTGCCTATTCCGTGGGGTGCGCGCCGCTTACCCCAAGCAAGAGATGCAAGATTCATGGCCCTCATCATTCAATGCGCCAGCGGCCACAAAATGTCGGTGGCGGAGGAATTCGTCGGCAAGCGCGTACGTTGTCCGCAATGCCAGGAAGTATTGACGGTGCAGGCGGGCGATTCCCCGGCCATGCCCGTTCCGCCGCCGGTAATCGACGACGCGGGCCATTACCTTCAGTCGCCCGGCGCACCGTCCGCGCCGTCGTCGCCGGCGCCGCGCGACGATGATCGTGATTATGGTCGAGACTATGACGATGAACCTCCCCGCCGGTCCGCGCCGCGCGGACGGGACTGGGACGACCGCGACCGCGATTACGACCGCCGCCGGGATCGGGATAACGAACGCGACGAATCCGAGTACGCGATGAACGCGGACGAGACCAGCCAACTGCAAACCGTTTCCGTCGGCCTGATCTTCGTCAGCTGGCGCTTCCTCCTCTGGATCTTCCTTTATTTGCTCAGCAGCGTGATCCTCACCATCGCGCTGATGGTTGAGGTATTCGCGCGCATGCGCGGCCGGGAAGCCGAACCGTGGATGATCATGGCGGGAATTTTGGGCTTGGCGTGCGGACTTCTTGTGCTCATCATGCTCATCTTTACCTTCATCGGTTCGGGCATGTGTTGCCGGGCGCCGCAACGCTCCGGCGGCAAGGGCCTGATCCTGGGGTCGCTCATCTGCGACGGGTTGTTCGTCTTTAGCATCCTGCTCATTTTCTTGCTCGCCCTGCTCGCCTCCGGTCCACGTCGAGGCGGCGATATGTTCGGATTCCTCGCCCTGGCGGTGGGGATCATGGGTTTGCTCTGTTTCATCACCGGCCAGATTCTCCTCAGCCTGTTCCTGTCCCGCATGAGTCATTTCGCGCATGATCCGCGCAACGCTAGTTCCGCCATCTCGACGATGGTGCTTTGGATCGTGTTTTTCTTAGGCGGCGCCGCCATCGCGTTCGTCGTCGGACTAATATTGGGCGTGAGCCGAGCCCGTAGCGAAACCGTCGCGCTCGTCATGCTGGGCGTCGTTTGGGTCAACGCCTTGCTCATGATCCTGATCTACTCTCTTATGACCGGAGTCGCCGCGCGCTTGCGCCGTAGCATCGCCGCTGAGATTCAGGGCGGCACCCGGTATTAGGCAAAGAAAGCCCAGGGATGGCCATCCCTGGGCTTTTGATTTGAAGGTCAAGAAACGTCGAACTTTGGCTCCGCGGTTTTTTCTTTTTGTGGGACCACCTCGCCGCGAAGCTCATGCTGCCAATCGAGAAGCATCTCCATGAACGCGGGATTCGGCCGGATTTGGGGACGCTTGGTCTTGAGGAACTCAAGCGCTTGATCGCGGGTCAGGTCTTTCTGTTGCATGTAGTAGGCCGCGAGCACCGTCGCGCTGCGGCTCACGCCGGCGTAGCAATGAACGTAGATGGAACGTCCCGCAGACCTTTGTTCCGCAAGGAAATCGACCTGTTCTTGCAGCCATTTCAGATCGGGAGCTGGCCCGGCGTCGCGGATGGGTCGCCAGCGCATTTTAAGGGCCGCAAAAGAGTCCTCGAACTCACAAAGATTTAGGACAGCATCGATGCCGGGCGGGGGCTTGTCGATGAAGCCGCCCAGAAAGACGCCGGGCTCGATGCGCGAATAATTAGGCGGCTCTTGGTAGGAGCGATCGAGCCAAACGAGGCAAAGCCAGCCGCCCAAGGCGATGCCAAGCAGGAGCAGCAGAACCCGCAGGCGAGTAATCTTCATTTGGTTGCGACGCGTCAGCTAAAACTTCTTGGTAGTGCGAGGTGCGGGCAACGCAGCGGGCGCCTGGCCATTGTAAGGCACAAAGGAACGGCCGCGGCTGGGGAACTGGAAAAATGGCGCGGTGAGGCCAAAGCCCGCGCCGTGTCCGCTTTGCGGTTGGACGGGCACGAAGCTGAGTTCTCCGTCGTTGGGGGCGCGCGCGTCGCCTTGGCTGAGCGCGTCGAGCGAATAATTCTGCCCCAGAAGTTGGCTGTCCAGCCCGCGCCGCACTTGCGGCTGAACGATGAGGTAATAGTTCGCCGCTGGGTTGCCGCTGTTGAGCAAGCCGAGGTACGGCGTGACGCGCGGCGGCGGCGTGGGCAGATAACCCGATGTCGCGGGCCGATTGAACTGCGCGTGGCCAACGGCCGGCGCAAGGAGAACACATGTGAGTGTAAGTAGGCGTTTCATGGCGTGTCCTTGTCGAATTCAAGAAGGCCGCAACCTTCTTGGCATTATACGTTGACGCATCCGTTTAGGGGCGCTTCATGGCATGGCGGCGATGCCGACCTCGCCGTTCGCAAGTCGGCGCTGCGGGGATCGAATCATCGCAACCTTGGGACGGTCAACGATCAGCGAAAGTTATTGTTGCTGTTGTTGCTATTGCGGTTTGTGATTGAGTTGAAGGTCTGGCTGCCCAGAAGGGTCACGCCCAGGATGCGTTCGAACGGCGCGAGCACCTTGGCGACGAGGGCGTCGGCGGCACGCCAGCGGTCGGCTTTCACATACAAGCGATCGCCCGGCATGATCTGATAGTTGGTGGATGTCGCCCCGCGCTGCGTGATGCCGATCCAGTCCACCTTGAGAACGCTCTCCGGCGTACCGTGCCCAGGGGTGCGGCGGGCGATCCAAACGTGATACTTGGACGAAACCGGCGACAGCCCGTTGACCTGGCTGATGGCGTCGAGGACGGTTTCGCTGCCGGTGACCGGCACGCGCACGACCTGTTCGCCATAGCCGCCGCCGTCGGTGATGATGTAATAAACCTTGCTATTGTAAGCGAGGATATCCACCACCAGTCCGTCGCGGATCGTTTTCAGTTGCTCCGCGGGTTCATAGTAGCTGGTGATATTGCCGGTCTTTTCGTCGATGTCCTTGGGTAGTTTCAACTTTGGGTTAATCGTCGCGGCGAGGACTTCCCGCGCCTGTTCGAGGGTGAGTCCGGCGACAATCGGCGAACCATAGACGCTCAGGCCCACGGTGCCATCCGGGCGAACGAGATGTTGGCCTTGGATCGGATGGGTGACGAGCGCGTGCCGCGACTGTATCAGCAGCACATCCGGCGGACCGATCACATAGGGCGGCAACAGCGTCGGGTTGAGTTCGCTGGGCGCGCCCGCGAAAACCGGAAACGCCTTCTCCGGCATGCCCCTTAAGTGGTGGCCGCGATGCCCCGCCCAAGACGTTTCCATCGTCTTGAAGGGCGCTTCGGCCGTCGCGTCCACGCCGGGAGCGGTTTCGAACCGAATCTCCGGCCCGGGAATGGCAGGCGTAGTTTTCGTCTCGGGGCTCACTTCCTCGGCGCTGGCGCGCACCAGTTCGCCGAAGCCGTGCGTGCTGCGACGCCAGGCGGAATGGACGGGAGTTTGCTCGACGCGAATTGCCGCCAGGCGAACTTCGGGATTCTTGACCTCGCGCCGGAGCACGCTTTCCACCTCGCGGGCGGCCTGCACTTCGGTGAGGCCCGCGACTTGGCAGGTGCCATAGGGGCCGACGACCATAGTGCCGTCCGGACCGATCAACGATCGCCCCGCGCGGATCAGGGTGGGATTGGCAGGCCCGTTATCGAGCCGCCACGCGACCTCTTGCCCACGCTGGAGTACGGGCGCCGCGGGTGGAAGCGACGTTGCGGTGGGAGCGCTAAACGAAGCGGGAAAAACCGCGGGTTGGGGTTCCGGTTTCTCGGCTACGGAGCGGTTTCGATCCGGGACCTGGGCCCAGGGATTCGAGGTGGTCACGCAGCCGCTGGAAAGCATCCCGGATGTCAACACGGGGAGCAAGAGCGCCCAGCGCGGACATGGGAATACGCCTGACCTGGTCCTCATGACCGGACTCCCTGGTGGCGAATTGTGCAAGCAAACATCCTGGTTTGCCTCCAGACAAATGGGTGTCGCGGCCAGGACAACGCCTGGCTTGCCGAAATTGCCTGGATTCGGTTCTGAGGAGAGTATCGGTTGCCGCTTTACTCGCAGTTCGTCGGAAGCTGGGAACCCGAGGAGGTCCGCTTAAGAAATGGGGGGCACAGCCGCTTTGTCGTGCGAATCCGGCCGGTCCGTCCATGTTTGCGCAGACTTCCCAGTCTGTTTAGGACTCAATCGGACGCGTGCCGCTGTTATTCCGATTTGCCGCCCCAAAGCCAACGCAACAAACCAGTTTTTTTCTTGGCCGTCGTCGCGGGAAGCACAACTTCCGGGGAAGCGGGGAGCATTTCCGCGTTCGCGCTCGCCATGCGCCGTTGCGCCACTTGCAGTTGCAACAAGCTCCGCAGGCGCACTCGGATCGAGTCGGCTTCCTGATCGGGTAGAAATAGATCGTCCACGCCCGCGGCGAGATAATCGGCGGCATTGCGCGGGCTGGGATCGTTCGCCAGCAACACGATTTTGCGAAATCGGCCCGGCGCGGCCACCATCTTCACCAGGTCCAGCGCGGGAACGGGAAGCTGCATGTCGATGAGCACGACGTCCGGGTCGAAACGCGTCAATGAGGCCGTCAACCGCGCTGGGTCGTCAATTTGCTGGCAGACAAGATCCATTGCCAAGATCGCTTCTTCGAGTCCTCCCGCCAGCTCCGGGTGGGCGGAAACCACCAAGACCCGTCCGCCTTCGCGCGCGGCCGATTCCACGCCGAGACGCGATACCCCATGTGTTCCCTGGATTCGCTCGGAACCCACATGCACGAACTCCTCCAACGCGAGAAGCAACTCGCGCGGAGTCTGGTAGCGCTCCGCGGGGTTCAGAGCCATCAAACGCGCCAGTAGCGCGTCAAGGTGCGCGGGCACTTCGTTGTTGAGGATCGACACCGAAGGCGAAGGGGTGCGCGTCCGATTCTGGATCACTTCCAGCAGATCGCCCTTGGTGGAAAACGGCGGCTGTCCCGTGAGACAAAAGTACAAGGTGCTGCCCAGCGCGAAGAGATCGGCGCGGATGTCGACGCTCGAACCGTCCAGGGCCTGCTCCGGCGCAATGTATTCGAGGGCGCCAAGGACCATGCCCGGTTGCGTGAGCCGATTGACCTGTTGCCGGGCCAGGCCGAAGTCGAGCAGCTTCGATTCGCCGTCCGGGGTCCAGAGGATATTCGAGGGCTTGATGTCGCGATGCACCAGGCCATGCTGATGCGCGCAGTCGAGTGCGCTCGCCATTTGAAAGGCGAGTTGGCAACCCTCTTCCACCGTAAATCGTCCGTGCTGTTTGACCTGCGCTTCCAAGTCCGTGCCCTGGACGAATTCCATCGCGTAATAGTAAAGCAGGGACGCGTCGGGATCGCGACTGGTCGTCTCGCCGACATCCAAAAGGCGAACGATGTGCGGATGTTGGAGTTGGGCGATGGAACGTCGCTCGGTGTCGAAGCGTACCAACAGTTGGTCGTCCTTTTGCCCGGGAATGAGAACTTTGAGCGCGACGTCTTGCCGCGTTTCCATGTGCTGAGCCTTGAAGACGACGCTGGAAGTCCCCGCTCCCAACCGATCGAGCAAGCGGTACGGCCCCAGGATCAAACCGTTCATCTGCCCGCTTTGCAGCCGGGCGGACTGGTAGGGTGTGAGCAGTCCATGGTCCGCCAAGCGCATCAGGAAACGGTCGAGATTCTGATGCCCTTTGAGCGCGAGTTTATCGCGGGGTTCGAGGGCATCCCAGTCCTGACGCGCCAGGATGCCGTTTTCGAACAATTGCTCAAGAAACGCGAGAGCCGGGTTTTCCTTGCCGCCGCCGACGGGCCTCATGCAGTTGAGGTTGTCGCGCCGTATCGAGGGCGCCTTCATCGTGATCTCCGTTTCGCAGCGGGGGCCCGAACAGGAAGGCGCCCGACATTCGATCCGCCGCCTTGGACGGTTGCCCGTTCCCCCACGCCGAATTTCCCTCTCCCTTGCGAAAGAGACGAAGCGCCGCGTTGGTCGCGCAGCGCTCATTTATCTGTAGCTTAAAAAAGCTCCCCATGTCGGGCGAAATCCCGCCTGCCTCCGCAATTGCAAACGTCGCCGCTCCATTTTCTTCACGAAACGTAATGATTTCCGCTCGCGGCGGTTCCCTCGGACGATTTGCGAAGCCGGTCGCGATTCTCAAAAAAAATCGCTGCATTCGTCACAACCCTCAAACCCGCCGCTATTCGCTTGTGACGAAAACAACCAAACACGAATCCTCAACATCACACAACGGGAGTAAAGCCATGGTCGCCAGCATCCGCAATCTCAAGTGTCTGTTCGCCGCAGTTGTCCTCGTCGTCAGCGCCCGCGCCGTCGACGCCCAAGAAAAAGCCTCCATCGTCATCTACAATCCCACCGACACCCCGCTGATCTATGAAGTCAAATGGCCCGGCGGCGATTGGAAACGATTCACCGTTCCGTCGCGACAGGAAAGCGCCCACTGGTTCAACCTGGTCGGCATTGAACGCCCCGGCGCCCCGACGGTTCGTTTCGACTATATTTGCGGCGACGCCGGCGTCGACTACAAGAGCTATACGCTTGATTACTATGTCGTGAACGACGCCTTCCGAGGCCGCACCTACTTGTTCCGCTACGATTCCACGGGCCGCATCCTCGATCTGCTCTATGAGACTGGCAAGTGAGCGGCTGATGGCGACGTCCGCCGGCTCGCCGAATTGGTTCGGCGAGCCGAGCGGCGTTTTCCGTTTAATTCCATTTAATCACGATAGCACGCGGCGCAAGCAAGTGAACTCTTCAGGTTAGCACGAAGCGCCAGCAAGTGAACTCACTCGCTGGCGCTTCGTGCAAACGTTAAGGGTCTGAGTGAAAATGGGGTGGTGCCGGGGCGTGCGGGTGTGGTTAGAATGCCAGAAGCAAAGGATATGCGTCTTGTAAGGCAGGGAAGACGGGCAAGTTTTGCCGGATATCGGATTCGGCGCGGACAAAGCGTCGGCCATCGGGCAAGCTTGCGGGACGAAACGAATTCCAAATGCAACGAGGGGCGAGGCCGCCCGCCGATCCCCGTGGAGTAATCATCGTGCTTTGGCTCTGGATCGCGATTGGGCTGATGGGAGTGGTCGCCCTGGCGCTCCTTGCCTTTCATGTGTACATTATCACCAATTACATTCCGCATCTGGTACGCGCGTTTCAGGAGAAGCCGCTCTTCATTCCGCCGAGCGGCCAACCTACGCCGGACGCCGAGAACGTGGATCTGAAGACCACGCACGATCTTGTGCTCAAGGGTTGCTACTTCAAAGCGCGCGGCCCGCACACGCCGCGGAAGGGCGTCATCTTGTTCGGTTTGGAATTCGGTTCCAATCGCTGGGCCTGCCTTCCCTACTGTGATTTTCTGCGCGACGAAGGCTACGACATCTTCGCCTTTGAAATGCGCGGACAGGGAAACAGCCCCGCCCAACCCGGCTACGAACCGATCCAATGGGTGACGGAATTCGAGGTCGACGACTTCCGCACTGCCATTCACTACCTGAAGAGTCGGCCCGACGCCGATCCGCGCGGCATAGGATTCTTCGGCATCAGCAAGGGCGGCAGCGCCGGTTTGACCGTGGCCGCCGAGGAACCCTGGCTGCGATGTTTCGTGACCGACGGCATGTTCGGAACCATGACGACCCTGGTTCCCTACATGCAGCGGTTCATCCACATCTACACGCCGCGCGCCTGGGTCGCCAACATCCTGCCGCGCTGGTATTACGTCTACGCCGCGCGCTACGGCCTAAAGAAAATCCGTCGCCAAAGGCATTGCTCCTTCCCCGCCGTCGAGAAGGCGCTGCCGCGCATCGCGCCCCGGCCTCTCTTGATGATTCACGGCGCCGGCGATCGGTACATCACTCCCGCGATGGCGCAGGCTTTGTTCGAGCGGGCGCGTTCCCCCAAGGAATTTTGGCTGGTGGCCAAGGCGAAGCATAATCAAGCGCTGGAGATCGCCGGCGACGAATACCGCCGCCGCATCTTGGCCTTCTTCAACACGCACCTGGCCAATGAAAACGTCGCCGCCAACGGACCCGCCAAGCCTGCGGAACCGGAAACTCCGTCTCCCGCCCCTATGACCCTCGCATCCTGAGAACTTTCCATGTGGCAATGGCTTCTTCGCAAGGTCGTCGGTCGAATCGCCGCCATCCCGGTCCGTCGCCGGCTGCGCGCCTTCGAACAGGCCACGCGGGAACCGCAACGGGTGCAGGAGGAACTGCTTCGCCGCATCCTCGCCCGCCATGCCGACACCGACTTCGGCAAGAAGCACCATTTTCGGTCCATTCAGAATGTGGCCGACTATCGCAAGCACCTTCCCGTCGCGACCTACGAGTATTTCGAGCCGTATATCGATCGTCTGCGCCGCGGGGACTTTAACGCCCTCTTGGCGGACCGCAAGATCCACATGTTCGCCATGACCAGCGGCACGACGGCCGCCCGCAAGTACATCCCCGTCACCGATCAGTACCTCGCCGACTATCGCCGCGGTTGGAATCTTTGGGGACTCAAGGTCTTTCGCGATCATCCCGAAGTGCGGATGCGGCCCATCGTCCAGCTTTCCGGCGATTGGCAGGAGTTCTTTTCCGAAGCCGGCATTCCCTGCGGCAGCGTTACAGGTCTCACCGCCTCCATGCAACTGCGCATCGTACGCTGGCTATATCTCGTGCCCGGATCGCTTGGCAAAGTGAAGGATCCCTCGGCCAAGTACTACCTGTCCCTCCGCCTGAGCATGCCCAAACGCCCCGGCATGATCATCGCCGCCAATCCCAGCACGCTGGTGAATCTCGCGCGCTTCGGCGATCAGGCAAAAGAAGCCCTCATCAAGGACATTCACGATGGCACGCTCTCCAACCAGTTCGACATACCGGATGAAGTGCGCGCCGCCGTCGCCGGCCGCATCGGCAAGAAGTACCCCGAGCGCGCCAAGGAACTCGAGGAAATCGTCAACCGCACCGGCACGCTTTATCCCAAAGACTATTGGCCCAAGGATTGCATCATCGGCAATTGGATGGGCGGCAGCGTCGGCGCCTATCTTCGGCACTACCCCACTTATTACGGCAACACGCCCGTGCGCGACGTCGGCCTCATCGCCAGCGAAGGGCGCATGACGATCCCCATGTCGGACGGCACGCCCAGCGGCGTCCTGGATGTCACCACGCAATACTTCGAGTTTATCCCGGAAGCCGAGATCGACAGTCCCCAGCCCACAGTTCTCAGCGCTCATGAATTACAGGAGGGACAGACGTATTACATCCTGCTGTCCACGTCGTACGGCCTATATCGCTACAACATTTTCGATGTCGTCCGCTGCACCGGCTACTTCAACAAGACGCCGCTGGTCGAATTCCTGAGCAAGGGATCGCTGTTCGCCAACCTCACGGGCGAGAAGATTTCGGAATACCATGTGACCGGGGCGATGGGACAAGTGCTGCGCGATCTGGATATGAACTTGACCGCTTACAGCATGGCCCCCTGCTGGGACGATGCGCAGCCGTATTATGGCTTGTTCGTGGAACGGGACGACCTGCCGCGGCGGGAGCAAGGCGTGGCGCTCATCCGCGCGTTGGAAAGCCGGCTTGGTCAGATGAACGTCGAGTACGCGGCCAAGCGGGAAAGCCTGCGTCTGGGTCCGATTCGTTTGCAGCTGCTGGCCACCCAAACCTGGCAAAACTGGGATCGGCAACGCCTCCTCCGCAGTGGCGGCACGCTCGAGCAATACAAGCATCCTTGTCTCATTTCCGACCTTGAATTCCGCCATTCGATCGGCGTTTTGGAAGAAATCGGACCTGCATGAGTCGCGGCAAGGCGTGGCAACGCAGGCGACCCATCTGCTAATTGCACTTCCCCATTCCTCCTTGCCTGCCTCCGCTGGCGAGGATTCTCTTTTCTTTTTCATTCCGCCAAGTGTCCCAGAAACGAATTTCGGCGGAATTCCCATGCTTCCGCCTGTTTTTCCGCTCCATTTTGCCTGAATTAACACTCGGCAACAAATGCGGCGCGCTATCATTCCCTTCGTGGCAGCTTTATCCATTCTCTAAAACCGCACTGGAAAATGAGAATAAAGTGTGCATAATGCCTTTAAGTTTCCCAGCTTTCCCAAATTACCCATTTTGGAACAGAGTGCCATTTTAATTGGCACCGCCTTACCACTTTGAGGAGTTAATTCATGACACGCTTGGTTGGATTATCGACGTGGCTCGCGACCGTGGCCCTATTGGCATCGCTGCCTGAGACAGGGGAGGCGTTTGGTCGTCGCAATCGCTGCGAAAGCAGCTGTGCGCCTTCTTGCGCGCCCGCCTGCGCGCCCGTGACGGTCGCCGCCCCTTGCGTCACGCCCGCGCCGGTTCCTGAAGTGAAGTACGAAGACCGTACCGTCACGTATCAGAAACCCGTTTGGAAGGACAAAGTGATCGAGGAGACCGTGGTTCGTTGCGTTCCGCGCAACGAAAAATTCACCTACAACGTCCAGGTTCCCGTTTATCGTGACGAGAAGCGCACCGTCAAGGTGAGTCGGCCCGTCACCCAGCAAGTGGAATACACCTGCAAAGTCGCTTATCCCGTTCACACCGTCGAGAAGCGAACCGTGACTGTTTGCACGCCGGTTTGGAGCGATGTCGAGTATAACTACGTCGTCAACGTTCCCAAGTTCCGCCAAGTGACCCGGTCGGTTCCCTACTGCAACTGGGAGACCAAGACGGTCGAATGCACCGTCCCCGTCTGCCGCGTCGTCCCGGAAACCTGCGTGGATTCGTGTGGCCGTTGCTACACGGTATGCCGTTCCGTGACGGAGATGCAAACCGTCACCCGCTGCGTTCGCGTTCCGGTCCACGGCACGCGCGACGTGCTCGTCAACGAATGCTATTACGAGCAAGAGAACCGCAAGG
>Ga0163144_10009942_pt1 | contig 20346 bp, 20 predicted proteins | sample OliLak19BULKMAT1_FD_123175 | JGI IMG/M metagenome (GOLD analysis project Ga0163144, IMG submission 123175) | Freshwater microbial mat bacterial communities from Lake Vanda, McMurdo Dry Valleys, Antarctica - Oligotrophic Lake LV.19.BULKMAT1 | ecosystem: Environmental > Aquatic > Freshwater >... | reverse complement strand
TACGCAGAATGACTGGATCAAGGCGCAGATCGACAGCGGCGCTTACACGAACGACAGCGAAGTGTTGCGCGACCTGATCCGCAAGGCGCAGCAGGAAACTTCCGAGATCGAGGCCATTCGCGCGGCGCTCATCGAAGGCGAGAGAAGCGGCCTCAGCGCGCGCGGCCCCGAAGAGATTCGCGCAGCGGTGAAGAAGCGGAAGCCCCTGAATGGTTGATGGCCGCTATCATTTAACCCAGGCGGCCGATGCGGACCTCGAACGCTTGTACGAGTGGGGCATTGAACGCTTCGGCGTGAATGCGGCGGACGAATATTATGAGGGGCTGATCGCGCGCCTGGTGCAGATCGCGGATACTCCGCAGCTATGGCAAGAGGTCGATACTGATCTCGTCAAACGCTCTTCGCGCTTGGATCAGTTGTCTTTCGAGTGCGCGAGAGTAACTGAACGACCATGACAATTGCGGCGTTGTGCAAAGGACGTCTGGCTTCTTTTTATTGACGCCCCACAGGACCTTTCGGAGAGGCGATTCAGCGTCCCGCAATCTTGTTGTCCGCCGTCGCCTCTGCGCCACGGTTCGCACATAAAGGGTCGAAGGGCGTCAATCGAAACACCACGAAACCCATCGAAACGAGGGACAACCTGCGCTTTTCGGTGGAACCCCGGTGGAACCCCGAGCCAAAAATCAGGAGCTCGTCGATCAGAAAGTAACAGCTAAGCGCTTGATTTCATGGCGCACCCAAGAGGATTCGAACCTCTGACCTTTGCCTTCGGAGGGGGGCTTAGCAAGCTTTCGCAACGAAAGCCGCCCATGCCTCCGTCATGACGCGGCGACGCTCGACAGCTTGCTCTCGTCTATATGCGGCTTCGACGGCGCCAAGTTGGTGGGCGAGCGCTTCCTCAGCGAGATCGCGTGGAAACTCGGTCGCGTTGCCGGCCCAGTCCCGGAAGGCGCTGCGGAACCCATGGATTGTGAATTCCTTAGCGCCGGTTAGCGCCATTAGTTTCCTGAGTGCGGCTTCCGACAAGTGCCCGGATCCGGACGGCGACAGAAAGATGAATGCTGTCCCTCTGTTCGGACCGGGATCAAGGGTTTTGAACAAGGCAAGCGCAGCGCCGCTCAATGGCACGTGGTGCGGTCGGCGCGCCTTCATTCGTTCGGCGGTTATTGTCCAGACACCCCGCGTCAGGTCAACTTCGTCCCATGACGCGCCACGCGCTTCTCCTGACCTTGCTGCGGTCAGGATGATGAACTGGAGGCAGAGGGACGCCATTGTCTGCCGCACCGCGAGCTTCTCCATGTAAGAGGGCAGGGCGGCGTATGGCATGGCGGCATGGTGCTGCCTCATATGACGCATCACGGGCAAAACCTGGTCGAGGTGGCCTTTCCATTGGGCTGGGTTGCGGCCGGTGCGATGGCCAAGGACGTCAGCGGCCGAAAGGATTCGTTCAATACGCTGCTGAACGCGGCGCGCCGTTTCCGGTTTTTCCGTCCATATCGGCCGAAGGCACTTAAGGACGTCGCCTGTGGCGATCTCGTCGAGGCGCTTGGCGGCGATCGGCTTGGCATAGGCCTTGAGCGTTGAATGCCACTGCGCCTTAGCCTTCTCATTGGAAAGTTTGACGAGATTGCGGTCCATCCAGTCCTTCGAGAAGTCTCGGAATGTCGGGACCTCGTCTCGCAGGTCTTGATCAACGGTAGCCTCGCCGGTCGTCTTGCTGCCGGCGGTCAGTGCCGCGCAGGCCTCAGAAAAGTCGCGGCCCGCCCCCATGAGCAATTGGATACGCCCATCTTGTTCTGCCGCGCGGATAAGAGCTGCCTTGGTTCTAGCTGTGGCAAGCGAGACAGCAGGGTAGGCGCCGAGTCCCGCGAGTTGGCGGCGGCCATTTGACTGGCGTAGGAAGACGAATGTTTTCGATCCGCCGGGCTGGACCTGCAAGTAAAGTCCGCCACCATCCGCTTAACGGCCGGCTGAATTTTGCGCCCGGATCGTGCGATCTGTGAGCTTGTTGGTTGCGTACCGCGCCAAGCTGAATCCCCTCCGCCACACCCGTTTGCTAGTGCATTCGTTAGTGCATTCCCGTTCTTCGCTCGGACCGAAACGGTTTGCAACCAAATGTTCTGATCGAGCTACATGTCGGCGTTAGTGCTCAGATAAATAACAGTAAAATACGGGATCTTGGGGAACGCTACGAAACAGCTCGAAACGTGGGTACGTCTTTCTGTCTCTCCGCCAGTATCCTTGCTGACGTGCGCCCTCTTCGTGTCAAACTTCGCGTTCGACGAGGCGGCCGACTCCGACAAATTTGCGTTCACCGACGCGGAAGGCGGCCAGGCCCCCGTAATACAGGAAGTAGACCATCATGCTGTTGACGCCCGAGGCATAGGACTCGGTGAAGCAGGAGATGAAGATCACGGCAAACATCACCAGCAGGATGGAGTTGGCAACGCTGCCATCGCGCAGCCAGAGGCCGATCGTGCGAAGGCCTGCCCAGATGACAGCCAGGATGAAGAGGGCAAGGCCCACAAAGCCGAAGTGGACGCGCACTTCCCAGAAGGCGCTGTGGAAAGAATGCTTGGTGCCGAAGGGTTTGGAGTCGTTCTCGTTGAGCGTCTGGGCCATCCCGGTCAGCGGGTTCCAGAAGCCTTCGATGCCGACGCCGAACCAGGGGTGGTCGGCGGATACGCGCTCGGCTGCGTCCCAGATGGCGGTGCGCCCGGTAAGGGATGAATCCTTACCGACGAGGCCGAGGAAATCGTCGACGATGGTATTGTTGGGGATTGACAGGACCGCGATCGCAATCACCAGGGAGGATGCAGCGAAGAAGGCCAGCGTCGTCGTGCGCATGTGGCGGACCTTCGAGACGCTGCCCCAGACCACCTTGACCATGATCAGGAGGGCGCTGCCGATGACTGCGAACACCAGCGAGGTGGCCGAGCCGGCGATGAACTGGAAGACAAAGGCGACCGGCACAAAGGCGAGCGCGACCAGCCTCAGTGGCAGCGGCTCCTCCTCGTTCAGGAAGGTGCCCAGCGACACGAGAATGACAATCATCATGTGGAAGGCGAGGATGTTCTTCTGGGCGTAAGGCCCGCCGTCCGCAAGGGTGGAGAAATAAGGAACCGTATACAGCGTGCCGAGCCAGGCCGCGAACATTGTGACGCGCAGGAATTCAATCGCCCGCAGCCGGGCCGCCAGCACAACCAGAAGGGTCGGCGTCAGCAACAGCAGCATCGCCGTCCTCAGAGCGTCGGCGGGGTAGGGTGTCCAGAAGATCGAAAAGGTCGCGAGGATCGGCAACAGGAACAGTGGCCAAGCCTTCAGCAGGAGCGGCAAGACTTCCGCGCGGTGCACGATCAGCATGCCGAGGAGCCCGGCAATGCTGGCAAAGCGGATCGGCTGAAACGCATCGATCGGCATGAAGATCGAGAACATCCAGACCGTGTAGAACGCCTGCTCCCAGAGCGGCGCCTTGCGGGCGTCCTCATACACGTTCACCGGGGTGACACGCGGGGGCGGAAGGTGACTGATCTGCGAGTGTAGCAATTTACGAAAACTCCGGCGCGTGGGCTTCGTGTGCAAACGCCGTGCCCGAGTGGCCGGCGCGCGCAAACGGGACCGCATTGACCCAGTCCTGCCCGGATAGCGTTAACGATCACGTTAAGTTCTGCAGGGCCGCGGGGCAAGATGGCGCAAGGGGCCAGGTATTGCGCTGCGACCGGGTTTCGGTCAGGTCACAGGCATGGTGATGGTAAAGATCTGCGGACTCAGGGATCCGGAACTCGTGGCGTTTGCGGCGCGCGAGGGGGCGGACTGGATCGGGTTCATGTTCCCGGTGAGCCCGCGTCAGGTGACGCTGGCGGCCGCCCAGACCCTTCTCCTGTCGGTCGGCAAGGCAGTGCCGGTGGCGGTGCTGCTCGATCCGCCGGACGCAGAAGTGCGCAGCGTGGCGGCGCTGGGCTTCCCCGTGCTGCAGCTGCACGGCAGCGAGACGCCGCAGCGGGTGGCCGAGATCAAGGACATGACCGGGACGGAGGTCTGGAAGGTTCTGGGCGTGCGGGAGGCGGGCGATCTGGCCAGGGCGGGCGAATTCGGCGCGGCGGACCGGCTGCTGCTCGATGCCAGGCCTCCGGAAGGCGATGCGCAGAAGGGCGGGCACGGGGCAGCGTTCGACTGGAGCCTGCTGACGGGCTGGGCAGCGCCGAAACCGTGGACCCTCGCCGGCGGGCTGACGCCGGAAAATGTCGCAGGGGCGATCGGCCAAACTGCCGCGCCTGCCGTGGATGTGTCCTCTGGTGTGGAACGGATACGGGGGTTAAAGGACAGGGAACTGGTGCGCGCCTTCCTTCGCGCGGCAAAAGGAAACTGAACCTCATGGACCTGCGCAATACCTGGGACAAATGGCCGGATGCGAACGGCCGGTTTGGCGAGTTCGGCGGACGCTATGTCGCCGAGACGCTGATGCCCCTCGTGCTTGAGCTTGAGGCGGAATACCGCAAGGCAAAACAGGACCCGGTCTTTGCGGCCGAGATGCAGGACCTGTGGACGCATTATGTGGGCCGGCCGTCGCCGCTGTATTTTGCAGAGCGCCTGACGGAGCATTTCGGCGGGGCGAAAATCTATTTCAAGCGCGACGAGCTGAACCATACCGGGGCGCACAAGATCAACAATTGCCTGGGCCAGGTGTTGCTGGCGCGGCGGATGGGCAAGAAGCGGATCATCGCCGAGACGGGCGCCGGCCAGCACGGCGTGGCGACCGCGACGGTCTGCGCCCGCTTCGGGCTGGAATGCGTCGTGTTCATGGGCGAGACGGATGTCGAGCGGCAGAAGCCGAACGTGTTCCGCATGCGCCTGCTCGGCGCCAAGATCATTCCGGTCTCCTCCGGCACCGGTACGCTGAAGGACGCGATGAACGAAGCCCTGCGCGACTGGGTGACGAATGTTGAGACGACGTTTTACTGTATCGGCACGGCCGCCGGGCCTCATCCGTATCCGGAGATCGTGCGGGATTTCCAGTCGGTCATCGGCCGGGAGGCGCGCGCGCAGGTCCTCGATCGGGAAGGGCGCCTGCCAGACGCTGTGATGGCGTGTATTGGCGGCGGATCTAATGCCATCGGGCTGTTCCATCCGTTCATTGACGATGAGGGCGTGCGCCTGATCGGCGTCGAGGCGGCAGGTCACGGCATTGAAACCGGCATGCACGCCGCGGCGCTGCTGGGCGGACGTCCGGGCATCCTGCACGGCAACCGGACTTACCTCCTGCAGACGGACGATGGCCAGATCATCGATGCGCACTCGATTTCGGCAGGGCTCGACTATCCGGGCATCGGGCCGGAGCATGCCTTCCTGCGCGATGCAGGCCGGGCGGAATACCTCTCGTGCACGGATGATGAGGCGCTGGCGGCCTTCCAGCTTTGCACGCGGCTTGAAGGGATCATCCCGGCGCTGGAGCCCGCGCACGCGATTGCCCGCGTCGGCGAGGTGGCGCAGGAACTTGGCAAGGACGGCCTGATGATCCTCAATCTTTGCGGCCGGGGGGACAAGGATGTGTTCTCGGTGGCGAAAGCGCTCGGAGTAGACGTATGACCAGGCTCATCCTTATCCGGATTACCTGTTCCTCTCGCCGTGTGGCGGAGGATATTGCCGACGCCGCGCTTGAGGCGCGCCTTGCGGCCTGCGCAAACGTCGAGGGGCCGGTTTCGTCGACCTACCGGTGGAAGGGCGTGATCGAGCAGTCGTTCGAGTTCATCCTCTGGCTCAAGGCGCCGGAAGCGAACTGGGCAAAGATCGAGGCGCTGGTGAACCGGGTGCACCCCTATGACGTGCCAGCAATTGTCGCCGTGCCGCTGAGCCATGTCAGCGATGCGTATGCCGCATGGGCGATCGAAAATACGGACGTCTGATATGGGCCGCACACGGATTGAAGCGGCCTTTACGAAGGCGCGCAGCGAAAACCGCGCCGTGCTGGTGACCTACCTGATGGCGGGGGATCCTGACCTTGAGGCGAGCTACGCCGCACTTTGCGCGTTGCGCGACAATGGCGCGGACATCATCGAGCTCGGCGCGCCGTTCACCGATCCGATGGCCGACGGGGCGGCAATCCAGAAGGCCGGGCTGCGGGCGCTGGCAAACGGCACGAAGCTGGCCGATGTCATCGCGCTGGCGGCGCGGTTCCGGAAGGACGACACCACGACGCCGCTGATCCTGATGGGCTATGCCAATCCGGTCCATTCGATGGGTTACAGCGAGTTTGCCGAGGCGGCCGCGAAAGCCGGGATCGACGGCTCGATCATCGTGGACCTGCCGCCGGAAGAGGACGCGCCGCTGCGCGACATCTACGCCCGTCACGGGCTGTCGGTGATCCGCCTGGCCACCCCCACGACCGATGAAAACCGCGCGGCGAAGGTTTCCGAGGGGGCGTCCGGCTTTATTTATTTCGTGGCCGTAACGGGTGTCACCGGAGCTGGAAGCGCGGATCCTGCAGCGATTGCAGGGCAGGTGGCGATGGTTAAAAGAGTGTCGGGATTGCCGGTTTGTGTCGGTTTTGGTGTAAAAAGTGGTGCACAGGCTGCGGAAATGGCTAAAATCGCAGATGGGGTGGTTGTCGGTTCAGCTTTTGTGGAAAAGGCCGGCGATGCAAATGCAACTGGCCGGTTCCAATCCGCGGCGCCCGCGATGGGCATTCTGGCGCGCGAGCTGCGGGTTGCCATCGATTCGGTCCACAAAGCCTGATCCTGCCGCCAGTCATCTGGCCGCCAATCCGGGAGTTTCTGAGTTATGAACTGGATTAACAAGGTCACGCCGCCTGGTCTCAAGACGATCCTGTCGAAAAAAGAGACGCCGGACGACCTTTGGGTCAAATGTCCGATCTCCGGAGAGCTGATCTACAAGAGCGACCTGGAGGCAACCTGGAATGTGACGCCGGCGGGCGCGCATCTGCGGATCTCGCCGCGCACACGGTTTCGCCTCCTGTTTGACGATGAGCGCTGGGAGCCCGTGTCATTGCCATCGGTGCCGCTCGACCCGCTCAAGTTCAAGGACGACAAGCCGTATCCTGCGCGCTTAAAAGCGGCGAAGGCCAAGGTCGCCGCGCGCGACCTCAAGGAGACGGAGGACGGCGGCGCGCCGCTGCTGCAGGAAGACTGCATGGTAGCGGCGTATGGCAAGATCGGCGGCGTGCCGGCGGTCGTGCTGGTGCAGGATTTCGAATTCATGGGCGGCTCGCTCGGCATGGCAGCGGGCGAGGCCTTCATTACGGCGGCGCAGCTGGCGCTGGCGCGCAAGTCGTCCTTCGTGGTATGCACGGCGTCCGGCGGCGCCCGGATGCAGGAAGGCACGCTGAGCCTGATGCAGATGCCGCGCACGACACTGGCAATCAATGATGTCGCCGATGCGAAACTGCCTTATGTAGTGGTGCTGACCGACCCGACTTCGGGCGGCGTGTCGGCATCCTATGCGATGCTGGGCGATGTGCACATTGCCGAGCCCGGCGCGATGATTGCCTTCTCCGGACCGCGCGTGATCGAGCAGACAATCCGCGAGAGCCTTCCGAAGGGCTTCCAGCGCTCGGAATTCCTCAGGGAAAAGGGCCAGGTGGACATCGTCTGTGACCGGAGGAAGCTGAAAGCGACGATCTCGCGTGTCCTGTCACACCTCCTGCCGATGTCGCGGCGCCGGGAAGACCGTTCCAATGTGATGCTGACGCCTCCGAAAACGCATGCTGACAAGCAGCACCAGCCAAAGGGCCTGGCGGATTGACCGGAAACAGCCCGGCGCTCGACGCCTCGCTGAAGCGGTTCGAGGGTCTCTATCCAGAAGTCATCGAGCTCTCGCTCGGGCGGGTGCTTGCAGCGCTTGAGGCGCTCGGGCGTCCGCAGGACCGGTTGCCGCCGGTGATCCATGTAGCCGGCACCAACGGCAAGGGGTCAACCTGTGCCTTCATGCGCGCAATGGCTGAAGAGGCCGGACTGTCCGTGCACGTCTTCACATCACCGCATCTCGTGCGCTTCAACGAGCGGATCAGGCTCGCGGGCACCCCGGTCGATGACACCCGGCTGATCGGCTGGCTCGACCGGACATTCCAGGCGATCGATACGGGGCAGATCACGCATTTCGAAGCCATAACGGCAGCGGCGATTCTCGCCTTCTCCGAAGTGCCGGCAGACCTCCTGATCCTCGAGGTCGGGCTGGGCGGGCGGTTTGATGCCACCAACGTGATCGATGCCCCCGCGCTCTCGGTAATCACGCCGGTGGATTTTGACCACAAGGCATTTCTCGGGTCGGACCTGCGGTCGATTGCGGGGGAGAAGGCAGGTATCATCAAGAGGGGAAGGCCGGTTCTTTCGGCGATCCAGCGCAAGGTCTGCGATGACGTGATCACCAAGAAGGCGGCGGCCGAGGATGCGCCGCTCTACCGGCTGAAAACGCATTACGTAGATGCAATGCCGCCCGACCTCGCGCTGATCGGCGAGCATCAGCGCTCGAATGCGGCGCTGGCCGCGCTGGCGATGCAGCTGTTCGGCAATTCGGTGCGCATTCCGCAGGACGCGATCTTTCGCGGCGCCCGCAAAGCCACCTGGCCGGCGCGGATGCAGCGGCTGAAACCGGGGCCGGTGACGGCGATGGCGGAGGGCTGCGAGGTCTGGCTCGACGGCGGGCACAATCCACACGCGGCGCGGGCAGTCGCGCGTCATCTCGCCTCTCTCGGGGGCAAGACGGCGCTGGTGACGGCGATGCTGGCGAGCAAGGATTCCGTCGGCTTCTTCATGCCGTTCCGTTACCTGAAGCCGCCGGTGTTCACGATGCCGAACGCGCCGGGACATGTTGGGGCAGACCCTGCTGCGCTCGCAGAGGCGGCGCATACGGCCGGGCTGACCGCAGCGGTGTGCGGCTCGCTGGCGGAGGCGATGGGCGCTGCGGCGGCAAGCGGGGCGGACAGGGTGCTTATCTGCGGCTCGCTTTATCTGTCCGGCATCGTGCTTGGCACCAACGGCGAGCCGCCGGAATAACAATGAGGTCCGCCCGCCCCGCCTATGCGAATGCCCCGAAGCGCGCCAAATTGACCCTGACGTAAGCGTCAACTCTTGCGCGCCGGGCGCCGCGACGGTAGGGACGGCGCACTGTCTAGTTCCACAATCATAAACCAGCCTGGGAGCGCCCGCATGAAGGTTCTCGTGCCCGTCAAGCGCGTCATTGACTACAACGTGAAGGTCCGCGTGAAGCCGGACCAGACCGGGGTCGATCTCGCCAACGTCAAGATGTCGATGAACCCCTTCGACGAGATTTCGGTCGAGGAAGCTGTCCGAATGAAGGAAGCCGGCGTCGCGACGGAAGTCGTGGTCGTCTCGATCGGTCCGCAGCAGGCGCAGGAAACCATCCGCACGGCGCTCGCCATGGGCGCGGACCGGGGCATCCTGATCAAGACCGATTCAGCGGTCGAGCCGCTCGCCGTGGCCAAGCTGCTCGCGAAAGTGGTGGCCGACGAGTCGCCGGACCTTGTTCTCCTCGGAAAGCAGGCGATTGACGACGATTCCAACCAGACCGGCCAGATGCTGGCGGCGCTACTGGACTGGCCGCAAGGCACTTTCGCCTACAAGATCGAGAAAGAAGGCGGCGCGCTGAAAGTGACCCGCGAAGTGGACGGCGGCCTCCAGACGGTGAAGCTGAAGACCCCTGCCGTCGTGACCGTGGACCTGCGCCTCAATGAGCCGCGCTATGCCTCGCTGCCGAACATCATGAAGGCCAAGAAGAAAGAGATCGCCGAGAAGTCGCCCGCCGATTACGGTGTCGACATCACGCCGCGCCTGACGGTGGTCAAGGTGACCGAGCCTGCGGCCCGCGCGGGCGGCGTGAAAGTTGAAGATGTGGCGGCCCTGGTCGCGAAACTCAAAACGGCAGGAGCTGTCTGATGGCTGTCCTCGTAATTGCAGAACACGCACATGGCGCGCTGTCGGATGCGACGCACAAGGTTGTCACGGCCGCGTCGAAATTCGGCGGTGATGTGGATGTGCTCGTGGCCGGCGAGAATGCCGGCGCCGTAGCGCCTGCCGCCGCTAAGATTGCCGGCGTGCGCAAGGTACTGAAAGCCGAAGGCGAGAGTCTGCGCAAGCAGACCGCCGAAGCAATGGAAGCGCTGGTCGTACCGTTGATGGCAGGGTATGACGCGGTCTTCATCGCCGCGACGACCACTGGCAAGAACATCGCCCCCCGTATCGCCGCCAAGCTCGACGTGATGCAGCTGTCTGAAATCACGGAAGTGGTCGACCAGTCGACCTTCGTGCGCCCGATCTATGCCGGCAACGCGATAATGACGGTGAAGTCGTCTGACGCGAAGAAGGTGATTACCGTACGCGGTACGGCCTTCCCGGCGGCGGCCGAGGGCGGCTCCGCGCCGGTCGAAGACCTTGCGGCGCCTTCGGGCGCCTTCAAGTCGGAATTCGTCTCGGAAGAGATGGTGAAATCAGATCGCCCGGAACTGACGGCGGCGAAGCGCATCGTCTCCGGCGGCCGGGCCCTCGGCTCTTCCGACAAGTTCAAGGAAGTGATCATTCCGCTGGCGGACAAACTCGGCGCTGCCGTCGGCGCGTCGCGCGCCGCCGTAGACGCCGGCTATGCACCGAACGACTATCAGGTCGGCCAGACCGGCAAGATCGTCGCTCCGGAACTCTACATTGCCGTAGGCATCTCGGGGGCCATCCAGCACCTTGCCGGCATGAAGGATTCCAAGATCATCGTCGCCATCAACAAGGACGAGGAAGCGCCGATCTTCCAGGTTGCGGACTATGGCCTTGTGGCGGACCTGTTCGTGGCCGTGCCGGAGCTGACCAAGGCCGTCTAGGGCGCCTGTCTCGCGGACATATGAAAGCCCGGCCTCCGCAACGAGGCCGGGCTTCCTGTCACGCCGGGGCGGGCCTGCAAAGCTGCACTTTGCTGCGCTGCACAAACCGGTATAACAATTGGCCTTCGACAGGCGTTCAAGGATTGGCCCATGGCAGATATCAGAACGGTCGGCGTGATCGGCGCCGGCCAGATGGGCAACGGCATTGCGCATGTCTCGGCGCTCGCGGGCTATGACGTCGTGCTGACGGATGTGTCGGAAGCGGCGCTTGCCAAAGGCCTCGTCGCCATCGAGGCGAACATGACGCGGCAGGTGGCGCGGCAGGTGATCACGCCGGATGACCTGAAAGCAGCGCTGAACCGGATCCGGCCGTCGGCGGACATCAAGGCGCATGCTGCGTCCGATCTCGTGATCGAGGCAGCGACCGAGAAGCGGGAGCTCAAGGAGCAGATTTTCCGCGCGGTCAGCGAAGTCGTGCCGCCGCATGCCTTTCTGGCAACAAACACGTCCTCGATCTCGATCACCCGGCTTGCGTCGGTGACCGACCGGCCGGAGCGCTTCATAGGCCTGCACTTCATGAACCCGGTTCCGCTGATGAAGCTGGTCGAGGTGATCCGTGGGCTGAATACAAACCAGGAGACATTCGAGACCGCCATCACCTATGCCAAACGGATCGGCAAGACCACGACGAATGCGGAGGATTATCCGGCGTTCATCGTGAACCGCGTCCTGATGCCGATGATCAACGAGGCGGTCTATACGCTGTATGAAGGTGTCGGGAACGTCGAGTCGATCGACACCGCGATGCGGCTTGGCGCGAACCATCCGATGGGACCGCTGCAGCTGGCGGACTTCATCGGCCTCGATACCTGCCTCTCGATCATGCAGGTGCTGCATGACGGCCTGGCGGACACGAAGTACCGGCCTTGTCCGCTTCTGGTTAAGTTTGTGGAGGCCGGCTGGCTCGGCAAGAAATCCGGCCGGGGCTTCTATGATTATTCGGGCGGTCAGCCTGTGCCGACCCGCTGACGTTCTGGTCTTTTGGCGCGTTCCGGAACGCCGCTGCTTAAGGGTTCAGTAATCCTCTCAGGGCTCCCCTGGCTTCCAACAGGAAGTTCGAGAGGAGCCCGACATGTCCATCCGCACACCGCTGAATTACCTCGCCGGGGCAGGGGTGCTGCTCGCCGTCGCTGCCGGGGGCGCATACTATGCGTCGCAGGCCGCATCGGCGGCGACCGCCACCACCGAGATTGCGCTCACGGTCTATTGGTCGGATGGCGATTCGGGGCGCCTCTCCGACGGCACGAAGTTCCGCCTTCACGGGATCGATTCGCCGGAGACCGGTTCGCTGAAACAGCGCGGCGGCGCAAAGTGCGAGAGCGAGCGCGCGCTTGGCTTCGAGGCCAAGGAAGCGGCGCTGGAGCTGACGCGCGGCAAGGAAGTGACCGTCAGCGAATTGCGCGGGACGGACCGGTATCAGCGCTCGGTCGTGCGGCTGGAACTCGGCGGCAACGACCTGGCGGCGCTGCTGGTCGCGGGCGGCACCCACAGGACCTGGGACTATGACGGGCGTGAGAAGAAGCCGGACTGGTGCGCCGGCGCGGGAACCTGAAGGCTTGCGTTCGCCGGCTCGCAGGTTAGCTTTGCCCGCAAGGTCGGGGAGGCGGGCAATGTGGGAGATCTGGACGTCGGGAATTCTTGCACTTTGCCTCGCCCTGGCCGGGTGCCGGGAGCCTGAGCCCCGCGCGCCGAGCCTTACCTCGCAAAACCGCCATCACAGGAAGCACGCGAGGTGCTGGGCGACGTGGACCTGGCTGGATTGCCGGCCTCGCAGCGCGCTGCCCTTGCCTATGCCCATGCCGTCACAGCGGTGGCGCTCTACCGCTCGGGGGAAGACGCGGCAGGGGCGGTGCACGCCGCGCATCTCGACGCGTCGGCGCATTCCGGGTTGATGGTGGGCCTCGACACGCTGGGCTTCGACGCCGCCCCGATCGAAGCGGTCAGGGCCGCGCCGCAGGACGAGACGGCATTCGCGGCCTTCGGCGCAATGCTTGCCGCGCTCCGCCCCAATGCGACCGGCACAATCAATGAGACGACCGGCTTCCTGATGAAGTCGCTGGGCGCCGGGTACGAGGCGGGCGCCGATGCGGACGCGATCCTTGATGCTGAAGCCTATCAGACCGCTTACGGCTTGGCGGTCACGGCGCGCGATCTCGTCGCCGCGCAGGAGGGCGCCGTTTACAGCGACCTGCGCCTCGAACTCGAGATGCTGGTGAGGATGTGGCCCGGCAGCGGACCTGTCATGACTGCGACACCGGCGCCGGATACGGAGATGGCGTTGGCGTTGTCGAACGTGAAACTAGCTCTCGCCCGCCTGCCTTAGGGCGGCGTCGATGAACTGCACGGCTTCGGAGGCGGCCCAGTCCGCTTCGCCCGACAGGCGGGCAAGCTCCACCCCGTCCGGGCCATAGAGGATCGTGGTGGGGAAACCCTGCACATTGGCGCCGTAGACGATGTCGCCGCGGTCCAGCGGCGCGTGGCGGAACGTGATGTTGGCAGCCCCGAGTTCGGTCAGGCGGCGCTGGGCATACGCGACATCCTCATCGGAATCGATGCTGATGGCGACAACTTCGAAGGCGTCCCCCCCCCGCGCCTTCTGGAGCGCGCCGAGCGCGGGCATCTCCTTCTCGCACGGTGCGCACCAGGTCGCCCAGTAGTTCACGAGGATGGTCTTGCCCCTGAATCCCGCCAGCGTGAACTCTTCGCCGGTCGCGTCATTGAAGGTGCCATCTGGGACAGACTGGCCGGCGAGGGAAAAGTCCAGGCGTTCCAGCGTGCCGGTGGCGTAGAGCTCAAGCGGATTGGAAGGCGGCTTGCCGCCGGCTGCGCTGATCAGCACATAGACAATGGCGGCAAGGGCGACCAGAAAGAGGCCGGAAAAGACATAGCGGTTCATGCGGGGCGTCGTCTCCGTGCGGCCGGTGAACAAGGATATGGCGATGAATTCAGGGAAAGGCCAGACAATGTGGGGCGGCCGTTTTGCCGCAACGCCTTCGGCCATCATGAACGAGATCAATGCCTCGCTCGATGTCGACCGCCGGATGGCAGACGAGGATGTGGCCGGGAGCCGGGCGCACGCCGACATGCTGGCCGAGATGGACATCCTGAGCGCGGCAGACAACGAGGCGATCCAGGGCGGGCTGGATACTATTTCCGCCGAGATGCGGGCAGGCACCTTTCCGTTCCGGCGCGAACTCGAAGACATCCACATGAACGTCGAGGCGCGCCTCAAGGAGCTGATCGGCGAGCCGGCCGGACGCCTGCACACGGCCCGTTCACGCAATGACCAGGTGGTGACGGATTTCCGCCTGTGGACACGCGGCGCGCTGGAGGAGACGAGCCATCTGGTGACGGCGCTGCAAGGCGCGCTGGTGCGGCGGGCCGGGGAGAATGTCGCGACCTTTATGCCGGGCTTCACGCATCTGCAGACCGCGCAGCCCGTGACGCTGGGACATCACCTGCTCGCCTATGCGGAGATGCTGGAGCGTGACCGGACCCGCATTCTGGACTGCGCCGTGCGGCTGAACGAGTGCCCTCTCGGGGCGGCCGCGCTGGCCGGGACGGGGTTTCCGATCGACCGGGACATGACAGCGGAGGCGCTCGGATTTGCGCGGCCGATGGCCAACTCCCTCGACGCGGTGGGGTCACGCGATTTTGCGCTGGAGACCCTGAGCACCCTTTCGATTGCGGCAACGCACCTGTCGCGCCTGGCGGAGGAGATCGTCCTGTGGACGAGCCCGCAGTTCGGCTTCGCGGCGCTGCCGGATGAGTGGTCGACCGGTTCGTCGATCATGCCGCAGAAGCGCAATCCGGACGCCGCGGAACTGATCCGGGCGAAGGCCTCGCTGATCACGGGATTGTTTTCGGCGCTGCAGGGGGCGGTGAAGGCGCTGCCGCTCGCCTACGCCAAGGACCTGCAGGACGACAAGCGTCTCACCTTCGAGGCCTTCGACACGTTTGACCTGTGTGCGCGGGCGATGGCCGGAATGATCGATACGATCCGCTTCAAGCCGGATGCCATGCTGGCGGCGGCGGGGAAGGGCTACTCGACGGCCACGGACCTTGCCGACTGGCTGGTGCGCCAGCTGGGCCTGCCATTCCGCGAGGCGCACCATGTGACGGGCCGGATTGTCGCGCTGGCGGAGAAAAAGGGCATCGAGCTTGCCGCTGTTGCGCTTGGCGACATGCAGAAGGAGCATTCCGCAATCACCAAAGATGTCTTCAATGTGCTGACGGTAGAGGCGTCTGCCTCATCCCGGACATCTTATGGCGGCACAAGCCCTGTTCGGGTCGCGGAACAGGTGGCACAGTGGAAACAGAGATTGCGACTGGAGTGAGGACGATGAAACGGCTTGTGGGCGCTGCAGCAGCGCTGGTTCTTCTGGGGGGTGTGTCGGCATGCGGGCTAACGGGTGACCTGAAGCGGCCGGGGCCGCTGATCGGCAATCCCAACAATGTAGACCCCGCCTCGCTGCCTGACGCAGAGAACAAGAATCTGCCCCAGCTGCCAGACCGGCCGGCGCAGACCGAAGAGGAAGTGGTTGAAGACGAACTGCTCGGCGGGCCAAGCTCCTGATGCGGGCGTCCTTGCTGCTTGCGGTGGGCGCCGCGCTGGCACTGGCGGCTTGCCAGACGGCGCCCGGCGAGACGCTGATCACGCTGGCCGAGGCCGCTGACCCTGCCCCGCTTGGTGTCGCCGTGCCGGTAAGCGCGAACCCGGCCGAAGGCCTGACGGAAAACGACTGGGGCGGGGAAGTGCCGCAGTCCAAGCCAGCCGGCGCCGTCAATGAAGGCGGCCTAGGCGACCTCGACTAGCCCCGGAGCAAGGATGCATCATTTCAGCTATTCCGGCGGGCGCCTTCACTGCGAAGGTGTGGACCTCGAAGCCATCGCTTCGGCGGTGGGAACGCCTTGCTATGTCTATTCCAGCGCGACCCTCGTTCGCCATGCGCGGGTGATTGCGGACGCATTCCGCGGGCAGAGTGTCCTGATTGCCTTCTCGGTGAAGGCCAATGGCAACCTTGCCGTGCTCGCAACGCTGGCGGGGCAGGGCTGCGGCGCGGATGTGGTCAGCGGCGGTGAATTGCTCCGGGCCCGGAAGGCGGGCATTCCCGCCTCGCGGATCGTGTTCTCCGGCGTTGGCAAGACAGCGGCTGAAATGGCCCTCGCCCTTGAGCAGGGAATCCACCAGTTCAATGTGGAAAGCGCCGGCGAGTTGCGCCTGCTTTCGGATGTTGCCTGCCGCCTCGGGCGCGAGGCCCCGATTGCGCTTCGCGTGAATCCGGACGTTGCAGCCGGCGGCCATCCGAATATTTCCACCGGAAAGTCCGGAGACAAGTTCGGCGTGCCCTGGGGCGAGGCCGAAGCGCTCTATGGCGAGGCGGCAAGCCTGCCGGGCATCAAGGCCGTAGGCGTGGATGTACATATCGGCAGCCAGATCGGCGACCTTGCCCCGATGCGGGCTGCTTTCGAAAAGGTCGTCGGCCTCGCCCTGAGACTGCGGGAGCAGGGTCATGCGATCCGGCGGATCGATGTCGGCGGCGGGCTGGGTATTGCGTACAAGGAGGGCGATGCGCCTGCGCCGCCGTCCGCCTATGCGGCGATGATCTCCGAGGTGACGGCCGGGCACGGCTTCGAGGTGATCCTTGAGCCGGGCCGCGTCATCGCAGGCAACGCAGGGGTACTGCTGACCACGGCGCTGTACGAAAAGCAGGCTCCGGACCGGACTTTCCTGATCATTGATGCCGGCATGAACGACCTGATCCGTCCGGCGCTTTACGGCGCCCATCATGACATCGTGCCGCTGGCTGAGCCGGCGCCGGGCCAGGCGCAGAAAACCTATGACGTGGTCGGTCCGATCTGCGAGTCGACCGACAAGTTTGCCTGCGGCCGCATGCTGGCGGAGGTGAGCGCCGGTGACCGGCTCGCTTTCATGTCGGCGGGCGCCTACGGCGCCGTCCTGTCGTCCACCTACAACGCGCGCCCGCTGGTGCCGGAAGTTCTGGTTGATGGCGACCGGTTCGAGATTGTCCGCAGGCGGCCAAGTTTTGAGGAATCCGTTGGACTGGAGAAAGTGCCGGAGTGGCTTACGACGGTGGCCTGACAAAGGTTGCGGCCAAGGTTGCCGCAACGCAGCGCCGGCTCACGCTGCTGGCGCTGGGGCGTTCTTTCTGGCCGTTGTTTGTACTGGTCATGCTGTTCCTGGCGGCGGCGCAATCGGGCGGATTTGACCGGCTCGACAAGATTTCCGCTGCGCTGATCATGCCTGTCCTGCTGGTTGCAGGCGGCCTGCTGACATGGCGCGGCCTCAAGGGCTACGAGCGGCCCGGAGAGGCGGAGGCGGCGCGGTTGCTGGAGACGCCGTCTGACCTGCGCCCGCTGACATCCCTGAAGGACCGGCCCGCGCATCCCTCGGCCGCGGCATCCCGCCTCTGGCAGGCGCACAGGGCGAGACTGCTGGCCGATCTGCAAAACCTCCGGCTTCCCCGCTTCGGGGCGGAGTGGAAGACGCTTGATCCCTACAGGTTGCGCGCAGTGTTGCCAGCGGCGGCTGTTGCCTTTGCGCTGCTGGCGGGCGGTGACGGTCCAGGACGGATCATGCGGGCGTTGTTTCCGGACTATGGCGCGCTGGTCGGCGCCGACAAGATGATCGTCGAGGCCTGGGTAACGCCGCCGGAACATACAGGGCGCCCGCCGATCTTTCTCAAACCCGGCAGCGAGGATGTCCGTGTACCGAAGGGTTCGGAAGTGACGCTGCGCACCGAGGCAGCCTCGGCGCCGCGCATCGTGATGAAGGGCGCTCGCGACAAGGCCGCAAAGTTCGCCGCGACACCGGACGGCGCCTGGGAAGCGAAGGCGACGATCACCGGCGATACTCGCATCAGCGTGCGCTGGTGGGGTGAGCGGGCGCGCTATGAATTCACCGTGTTGCCGGATGCCATTCCCGCCATCGAGTTCGCCGGCCAGCCGGGACCGGGCTCGCAGGACCGGGTGAAATTTGCCTGGACGGCGCAGGACGATTACGGCATCGCCGGGATTGATCTTGCGATCCGCCTGCGCGAGCCGCATCCCGCAGCGCCGGACGCCGAGGAGCGCGTGCCGGTACCGATGCCCGGCGCTGCAGGCCTGAAGGAGGCAGAAGCCTCGGTTGAGCTGGACCTTACGCGCCACCCCTGGGCCGGGCTGGCGGTGGACCTGCAACTCGTCGCCCTTGACGGGACCGGACAGGAAGGTCGCAGCGAAAGCGTTCCCTATGTCCTTCCCGAGAAGTTGTTCCTCGATCCGCTGGCGCGGGCGACGCAGGAGGCGCGGGTAACGGTCCTGCGCGAGCCGCGCGAGTATGCGCCCGCAGTCAAGAACGACGCGGCGCTGCGCGGAGGGGCCATCAATACGGCAGCGACCGGGCGGCTGGGCGCCGCGCCCGAGGGCATCCGGCAGGGCGTGCTGATGCTGGAATCGATCACCTACAAGGGAGAACGGTTCATTGAAGACCTCGGCGTATTCATGGCCCTGCAGATGGCGGAGAGCACGCTGGTTGCAGCAGGGTCGAAAGCCGAGGCCGAGGCGGTGGATTCGCTGCTCTGGGCGATTGCGCTGAAGCTGGAATTTGGCAGCGCGGCGGACGCGGCGCGGCGGCTGGAAGCGGCGCGGGCGGCGCTGGAGCGCGCGTTGCGTGACGGGGCGCCGGAGGAAGAGATCCGCAGGCTGATGGAAGCGTTCCGTGACGCTGCGAACGAGTACATGGCCGCAAAGATGGCGGAAGCGATCGCCAACGGGCTGGAAGCGCCGGAATCGGCGGAAGACGGTCAGGCCGAGGCAGGCGGCGAAGGACTCGGCGGGCAGGACTTCGAGGACATGCTGAATGCGCTGCAGGATCTCACCGAGACCGGCGCGAGCGATCAGGCGCGTCAGCTACTGTCCGACATCACGAACATGCTCGAGAATCTCGAGTTCCAGCGCGGCGGCGAGGGCCAGGGGGGGCCGGGTCGGCCGGGCCAGCAGGCCGAGGGCGAGGAGAGCGAGCTGCCGCCCGCGGAGCAGGATCTGACCGACGCGATGCGGCGCCTGTCAGAACTCCTGCGCGAGCAGCGCCAGCTCAACGACGACACGCTGGCCCAGCAGCGCGGCGAGCAGCCATCCGGGCAGGGCGGTACGCCGCCACCGTTTGGCTCACCCGAAGGCGAAGGCGCGGATGAAGGTGGCGGGGGTCAGCTGGAAGGCAGCGGCATGGGCCGCGGCGAGCAGCCGGGGGAAAGCAGCACCGGGGCTGGACAGGAGGGCGAGCCGCAGGAAGGCGATCCGGGCGGTGGCCAGCAAGGCGGGGGTACGCTTGCCGAGCGGCAGGCCGAACTTGGACGGCTGGTCGAAGAGTTTGCACGCCGCAGCGGTGAAGGCGCGGGGGACGGGGAGGGCGGCACCGGCGCTCAGGTTGATCCGGGCGCCATGTCGGCGATCCGCGATGCACAGCGCCGGGCAGAGCAGGCGCTGGAGAACGGCAATGAAGGCCGCGCGCTCCTCGAGCAGGAGCGGGCGACTCAGCTGATGTCCGAAGTCGCGCGCGGCATGGCAAGCGCGCTCGACAGCCTGCAGGCCGAGCGCCGGGGAGAACAGGCGGGCGGCGAGGACCCGATGGGCCGCTCGTTGATGGGCGCAGGCAATGACGGCGAGGGCGTCAACATTCCGGACCAATCCGAACGCCAGCGCGCCAAGGATATTCTCGATGAGCTGCGCCGTCGCTACAATGAGGCCGAAGACGAGGAAGAGCGCGAATACCTGCGCCGCTTGCTGGATCGTTTCTGAGGCGCTCGCGCCCGCCCGCCTTCCCTGACTTGATGCAGACAACAGGATGGGCGGGCGATGGCGCAGCGCTGGCAATGCACCAAAGGTCTGAAAGACATCGGCAACGGGCTGTATGCCTGGTTGCAGCCGGACGGGGGCGGGGCTGGGCGAATGCCGGGCTCATTCGCGACGGCGAGGAAGCGCTGCTCGTCGATACGCTGTTCGACATGACGCTGACCGCGAAATGCTGGCGGCGATGGAAGACGCGACCGGATTGGGCGCTTCGGGGATCGGCACGATCGTCAACACCCATGCCAACGGAGACCACTGCCACGGCAACGGATGTTGTCCGCAGGCGGAGATCATCGCAAGCGAGGCCAGCGCGCGGGAGATGGCCGAAGTGACGCCGGCAACGCTTGCCATGTTCAAGGCGGCGGGTGCGAATCTGGGTCCGGCGGGCGCCTATTTTGCGGATGTCTTCGCGCCGTTCGACTTCGAGAATGTCGAAGAGCGCGCGCCGACAAGGACCTTTTCCGGCGTGCTGGATGTCAAGGTCGGCGACAAGGCTGTGCGGCTGATAGAGGTGGGCCCGGCGCATACCGGCGGCGATATCCTTGTTCATGTGCCGGGTGACCGGGCCGTGTTCACCGGCGACATCCTTTTCATCGGCG
>Ga0163144_10009940_pt1 | contig 20348 bp, 20 predicted proteins | sample OliLak19BULKMAT1_FD_123175 | JGI IMG/M metagenome (GOLD analysis project Ga0163144, IMG submission 123175) | Freshwater microbial mat bacterial communities from Lake Vanda, McMurdo Dry Valleys, Antarctica - Oligotrophic Lake LV.19.BULKMAT1 | ecosystem: Environmental > Aquatic > Freshwater >... | reverse complement strand
GAGTTGCAAGAGCTTTTTCGAGGTGCCTGTTTCTGGAAATGGCTCGATTTCCGCCTTGGCCATTACCGTAGCCTCAGTCAGCCGCATCGTGGGCACCAATGCTGCTCGCTTCAAGAACAACGCCGCATACGCTCGCGGATTTGTGGCTTTCAAGAGGTCCAGCTTTTTGTCTGGCACGAACTCGCCGCCATTCGGGCATGCCGGATTGAGGACCGAGGGAGTGGCATCCAAATGAAATTTGCCAGCGTAATTAATCCGCCAGCATCGCTTTTTCTCGATCAACATCGCCGCATAAATCAAATTCTCGCGGAAGCGTGCGCCAACAATCCGCTTGAGTTCTCGGGCGGCAATTGCTGAGGGGGCATGTGGAAGATGGCAGACCAAATCCACATCAAATTCGGCGTCGTGAAGTGGCTTGGTCGTCGTGCCAATGGCATTCGAACCGTGAGGGTATATATGAGCGTCCTTGAGATACTGATTTTCCGATCTGGCTAACCATTCACCGGCAGCCTCGTAAGCGCTTTTTGCTTGCGCCAATTGCGTTTCCGTAAGTTCAAGCTGGCGGCCGGCATGGGCAAACAACCCTAGACGCGAATAACGTCGCAGTGATTCTGACAAGATCTGATGTTCTGCAAGATTCATAGTCCTGACTCCTTACGTCGGTCAACAAATCGTTTATAAAACATGGGCATACATGTTTTCAATTGTGTGAATGCATGCCCACATCCATAACCAGTTCACCTTTGCGGCCACCAATCGCGGCGAATATATTCGAAAGCGACAAGTTATTCATGTCGATAATATGCTTGTTCAAACAACTAGTCAAGTATAAGATGTCGAGTTATATGACCCAAGAAAATCCAACTGATCTCTTTCCTTCCCGTCTCAAGCAAGCTCGTGAGTTGCGTGGCTTTAGCCAATCCGGCCTTGCAGCCACGGCGACACTTCCCCCCACATCGATCTCTCATTTCGAAGCAGGTACGCGAAAGCCTTCCTTCGACAATTTGCGTCGGCTGGCAGATGCACTCAATGTCACAGCGGATTTCCTGCTGGGCAGGGTCAGCGAACCCGAAGCGATAGGCGGCCCAGATGTCCTGGCGCGACACGGACAGAATCTCAGCGGTGCGAACCTCGATCTTGCCGAGAGCTTTCTAAAAATGCTGGTCGAGCGGGAACAGGCAAAGAAAAAATGAAGTTGAAACCTGACCGCGCGATGGCCGAAGGTCAGGCCGCGGAAGTCGTCAAACGATATCAGATTTCAACTTTGCCGGTTGAATTGCACGCGCTCGGAGCGGCCTGCGAAATTACGATACAAGCGGCCCCGTCCACAACAAAGGGCGTTTCTGGATTGTTGGTTCGATCTGGCAACGCATTTGGCATTCTGTATGCCACGCATATTTCGAGCGAAGGTTTTCAGCGCTTCAGTATCGGGCATGAGCTAGGGCATTACTTCCTTCCCGGACACGTCGACGCAATCCTTCCCAAGGATGGGATGCATGAGTCGCGCGCGGGCTTTCAATCTGACAATCCATATGAACTTGAGGCTGACCATTTTGCAGCGGCGCTTCTGATGCCGGATCCAATGTTCAAGAACGCGCTGCTAAAGGCTGATGATGGACTCGCCGGCATTGAGTATCTTGCGGCGCTATGCAAGACCTCGTTGCCAGCAACGGCAATTCGGTATGTTGAACGGGCATCGATACCGGCGGCAATCATCCAGACAAATGGAGAACGAGTCGATTTTTGTTTTATGTCGAAGGCCATGCAGGACTTCGCGGATCTTGAGTGGCCCCGTAAGGGAAGCATGGTCCCGGCAGGGACTGTGACCGAGCGTTTCAATATTGATCCACAGAACATTGCCACGGCTCAACGCATGAGTGGTACTACAACGCTCCGAGATTGGTTTGGTTTCCGGTTGGCCGTTGAAATAGCCGAGGAGGTTGTGGGGCTCGGCAGTTACGGAAAGACGTTAACGGTACTCACATCGGAGTCATTTGCCGATGAAGTCAGCGAGGAAGACGCACTGGAGGAAAGCTGGAAGCCGAAATTCGCCTATGGAAGATAGAGCGTGGCAAGCGCCAACTGTTTCGTTCTAGGGTCACAGTGGACGAAGAATTGCTGTCACTATCAGACAAACATACTTCCAGATATAAGGCGCACTTTAGCCACCAATCGAATACGCTCAACTAAGGCATTGAAAATTCTGGTCAATGTTTTTTCAACTACTAATGTTGGCCACTAGCTACCTTTTTCAACAAATATTGTCTATTTTCACTAACTATTGTCGGCGACCAAAAGCTACCTTTCGAACATGCGATGTGGCAAAACCCCCCCAAACAGTGTCTTTAACGACATCAGAATCATTTCCGAATCGTCGACACTTGGTGCTCCAACAAAAGGAGCACACACAAATGGAACAGGACATCCGAACAGAAGGCAAGGCCATCTATCGCTCGACACTCGGGCGCTTGAACCTGCCGTTTCTCGAGCGTGAAGTGGTTTTCGAAAGCAGCTTTTGCCAATCACGCTTCGCAAAAGACTATTACATTGCAGCTCGCAACATGGCCATGGTGTCAGCCGTTGGGCCGACCTTCGCACCTACAGGCCTGATCGAAGCCGCCGAGGAAGTCATTGAGGCTGGCACCAAGAAAATGCTGAACCAAGTCGGGATCATTGAGAAGCGGCTCGAAGAAATCGCCAAGGGCGCCGGCATTAAGGAACTCGCCAGCTTTACCCAGCCATACAAAACGCATGCTCAGGTCTACCATCGTCTGAGTAACCGTCACCTCGACTTGCTTGAGGCAATGGATCGCTGTGTTCGCTTGGCGTGGACGCTCGAAATGAAGAGCGAGATCAAGACCACCGAGTTTCGCGAAATCGTAGCGCAGCTGCGCGGCAAACATCTAGGCTGGATGGGGTTCACCAAGAAAGCTTATGTTTCAGTGATTCAGGCCAGTAAGCGCCGCAATCAGGCAGCCGGCGAGAAATTGGAAGCCGCCAACGCCCAGGCTGAAGCTGCGGGGGTGTCAAAGACTCTCGGTGGCGTCGATGGGCCTGTCTTTACCGACCAACTTGTCGCGGATATCAACGCAGCCACAGCAGAGCTTGCGTATTCTTCAACCGACACGGCTCCTGACGCTGCGATGGCAGATGAGCTTTCTCCGTCCTCACTCGTTGCCGCGCAGCGCGCAGAAGAGTTCCGCGCAAAGCAGGAAGAGACCGCCGCCAAAGCAAAGACTAAGGCCATCAAAACCAAGGCCTCAGCGGCCGTAGCAGAATCCGCATCAGCCGAATAATGGCCGATGCACCTAAATGACCAGCAAAGGCAGGCTGTCGAAGCCAGTGGCCACATCGTTGTGTCGGCGGGGCCAGGCGCGGGTAAAACGGGCGGTGTGATCATCCCCAAGGCGCTAAACGCCTTGGGGCAGGGTAAGTCAGTCGGCATCGTGACGTTCACCCGCGCTGCTGCCCAGGAGGTCGCCGCGCGGATCCAAAAGCTCGCCCCTGCTGAGGACACCAAGCGACTACTGCTTGGCACATTCCACCGCTTGATCATGCTCCAGATGCGTCGCGCGAAGCGCGACCTAAAGGTGCTTGGCCCGCTGGAACAGTATCTGATGATCGCTCGCGCATTGACCGAGGCCGGTGTTGCCGAGTTCGCCGTACGTGAGCAAGCGCAGAAGGATATAGAAAAATACAAGCGTTCGTTGCAACCCGTCTTGCCGGACGCCGAAGCGTCGCAAGAGGTGTTGAAAGCATATCAGCGGCTTCTCGAGGCGGAGGGGGCAATTGACCTTAACGACCTCATTGTGCAGTCTGTCCACCAGATGCAAGCGCCCGACAATCCGTTGCCGCCTTTTAAGTTCGACCTTCTACTAGTCGACGAATTCCACGATGTTGATGAGGCGCAGCTTGAGTGGTCAATGTTGCATGCGAGATCTGGCGTGCCTGTCACCATCGTTGCCGACGACGACCAGGCTATCTACGGGTTTCGCGGCTCACTTGGATACGAGGCCATCAAGCGCTTCTCCGCTGAGACCAAGGCCGCATTCGTCAAACTGACGACAAATTATCGCAGCCACCAGGAGATTACGGATGTCGCAGCGAAGCTCATAACTCATAACAAGCACCGCATCGACAAGGACATTCAGTCTGCGCTCGGGTATGGTGGTTCAGCGCAGATGCGGACGTTCAAAACGCGCGCCGCGGAAGCCGAATCCATTGTCGCGCTGCTCAAAGCAGAGTCGCCGGCCAACCCCGCGGGAGTCCATGTCTCACCAGCCGGTACGTGGATGATCATTGCCAGAAACAACGCCCAACTAGACTCACTCGCACTTCAGCTGCGAGCGAGCCGCGTTCAGGTTGCGAACTACGACAGCGACAGGATCTGGCAACGCCGACCGTTAGTCACGCTTGCAAAAATGCTACGCTCGGTGACATCCGCAAAAAATGCTGACGAATCGCTTGATACTGCTCTTGGCAAGCTCAATTTTGATCCAGGTGATCTTGCGGCATTTCGTGCCGGCACCGAAGGCAAGGACACCGTTAGAGATTGGGTGCTGGAAGGGCAGACCAAGATTCCAGAGGGCGTCCGACGCAGCGGTTCAACGTACGCACGCCTCAAGGAGCTGGTTGACCTGTATCCGCGCTGGGTCAACATGTACAAAGTAAGCGTCACACGGGTCTCTATGACCGGGCTGTTGATCGACGCTGTGCTGGCGTACATCGAGGAGACGCTGACCGCGACCAATAGCGACGCCCTAGCCGACCAGGCCCGCACATTGCAGATTGGCGCTGACATCTTGCGTAACGAGTCAGGAGATATTTTGCAGCGCTTGAAATCCGCCCAAGACGCCAAAGACGCCGCTGTACGCCCAAACTCAGGCGAGCCACGCGATGGCGTCGGTCTTTACACAATGCACGGCAGCAAAGGGCTTGAAGCTGACAGCGTATGGATTATGACGTGTGATGCTTCAACCATTCCTTCGACCGAGGAGGGGACCGACATCAACGAGGAGCGTCGACTGATGTATGTGGCGGTAACGCGCGCCAAGGACAGGCTGATCGTTTCTTACGCCAACAAAGGCAACGGCACGCGTCGGCCAAAAGAGTTCTATCCGTCGCCATTTCTCGGTGAGATGTGTTTCAGCCAAACTGAAGCTGCACCGATGTTGCTAGAGACGGCCGCCTGAAAGGCGAGGGGATTCCTACGGCGCCAGACCTGGTCTCGGGAGCGGGCGACCTACTTGGTGCCTTTTGCGTACATGGTGCCTAGATTGTTGTGGGTGGTGCGTTGCTGCTAACTAGCACGACTGACGTAAAGCGCTTTGCCACATAAGTTGCAGACGTGCTCAAGCAGATCGACATCGCGCGCAAATGTTCGAACAAAGAGCTTCTCGCCCCCGCAGTGCGGGCACGTAAATCGCCCGCTTTTAATCGTTTCAGGATGACGAACTCGAAATGCCTCGAGACTGTTGTCACGAAACCATAGTTCTTCGCGTTCTAGCGAACGCTGCCGAACGCCTCTCAACGAGTAAACGATTAAAAATGGGAGCACGAGAAACGCTAATGCCACTCCGAATGCAATGCCAACTGTCATGCTTCACGCCTCAGTTAAGTAACGTTGTTGACTCGTCGAGGAAGGTCAGCCGATTTCGTACGCTGTAGGCCTAGACATAAAGGACCGGTAACCGAGCTTACTCACTTTAGCGGAAATGGGCGATAAACCAGTACCGCTCCAGCGCGCGCTTGAAGGCGCGCTTATGCAGGGGTACGGAGTGGTCGCGCCAAGCCGCAGCCTGCTGCTCCGATAGCCCTACCGCGGCCTACCGCGGCGCTTGACAAGTGCAAAGGAACCTAATAAATTGAGATTGCACACACGGATGGTCTCCCGCCTCAAGGGAGCAAGCGCAGAATAACCGCGCCTATTAAACGTAAGGCCACAGGACAAATCCGTCCTAAACACACGTCAATCGACGTGACAAGGTAGAGCGCTCCGCTCCGCCCAAACTCAAAAAAAATTAGTTTGCCCGACAATGTTTCCGTCTGCCCGTTTGCTTTGAGCAAGCGTGCTATCGAAAGTATTGTCGGCGATCCTTTGCGATCCCAACTATCGAGCCTTAGCGCTCGTCTTTCACACATCCCCACTCGGAGAGTTTTCCGCAAGGGGCTCAACGCGTGTTTTTTTCGAAAACACGCCTACTCTTTCGGAGCGGGCTTTTTTACTCAGGAGCCTGCCATGAAAAAATCCTCAATCGTCATCATTATCATCATCGCCATCGCGACATACGCATCAATTGGGCAAAAAACGGTCACAGCAATGGCCAAAGCGGCCACTGCCCACACTCAAGCAATTGAGAGGGCAACTGGTCAATAAACCGGAAGGTCGGTAAAGGAAAGCTTCGGCTTTCCACAAAGTGCTCCGTATTGCGGAGTGTTTTGTGGAGAGTCGGAATTTCCCCGGCATCAGATCTTCTGATGTCGCGATCGTCAGTGGGGGGCACCATTCGTGTGTGCAAACTCGAGGTGTGGCCTCCCACTAGACGAACTTCATTCAGTAGTAGGCCGCGCAATTAAAAGCGTAATCGCCTGTTCGCGTGAACCTTTGCACCACGAAGGTTGACGCGAGCCGGTCTCGGCTCATCGATTCATCCAAACACGCAAAACGCGTACTTTCACATCACCCAACGGGGAACCATCCCGCTTGGGCCCTGGTTCCCCTGTTTTTTACAGGAGGCAACCATGAAAACCCATGGTGCTGGCTCGAAACAGCCCGGCGCCCTGAAGCGATTCATCAATCGTGCATTGGCAGCAACTAGCGAATCGAGACTCTTCAAGATCTCGCGACGCGAAGTCGAGGCGCTTGCAAAACGTGCTTGGTTCATGCGTCACAACCGCGAACTCATCATCAAGCAGTCCTTGCGACTGCGTTTGGTCAAGGATGATGCGGTGGTGCCCGAACAGTTGTCTTGGGCAGCCGTCTTCGATGGCCTAATGCCTTTCGACACGTCGGAACACGATTTGCCGCACGTACGTGAGGTGGAAGCAATTTTCCTCCCCAAAGTGCGTCGCGCAATCGCATCGACTCAAGATGAATGTTGCGCTGTGGCAAGGCCTGTGAAGTTCACAGAGAGCGGCGTCCAGCGACTGCACCTAATCGTCCTTGAGACAGCGGTGGAAGCGGCACTGATCAACAAGAGCCGCAAGGCAAAAGAAGATGCACTTAGGTGGATCTTCCGTCCGGAAGTTGTCGCGCACCCCTCAGCAGGGCGCCTGCCAATCCGCACGTCAAAAATCCCGTTCAATTTCCGCCTTTGCTGTTCGATGGTGGGATCTGATCCTGGAGAAGTTCAACAACGCATCCTAGACAAACTGGATGCCAACGAAAGGACTCACTATGAGTATTTTTCCTCATGCGGTGATGGAGAAATCAGTAACCGAGGTCTTCGGAATCCCGGGCGCGGAAAACGTCATGGTCCCAGTCGGGGATGGCACACACCCGCTGACACCGAAGAAAATTCCGGGCTACGTCTTCCGACGTGACCTAGTACGCGAGATTCGCGCGTTCCTTCTAAACCCGCACCTGCGCTGTGGCTTTGCGTTGCATGGCCATGCTGGCTGCGGTAAGTCGACAGGCATCGAGCAGTTCTTCGCGTACTGCGGCTTGCCGCTCTTCACCGTCGTGGCGACCAAGACGATGACCAAGGACGATATCGTCGGCGCTTACCATCCCAGTGAGGGTGGGGGGCTTAGCTACAAGCCGCGCTCACTCTACCGAGCGATGGCTGAAGGCATCCCGATCTTCATCGACGAATACAACAACTTCGCCCACGACGTTTCCACGTCGCTCAACGAAGTATTAGAACGCCGGCCGCTGTTGGTTGAGTCCACCGGAGAGGTGATTCAGCCGCACGCTGGTTTCTACATGTTCGCGGGCTTTAACCACGACACGGGGCTGGGTCTTTACAGCGCACGTCAAGCGCCCGACCTTTCCAACGCAGACCGGTTCATGTGGCGTCACGTCACGTATCCCGACGCTACAGAGGAACAGCAAATCGTCGAACAGGTGCTTGGCCCAGCGATGACAGACAAAGCAACGGTATCTAAAGTCGCCAAGATCATGGTTGATGTTGCGAACCATGTCCGCAAGCAGTTCGTCGGTGACGAATCAAACGGTGCAGCATCGCTCGAAGTGGTCTTGACCACTCGAACGCTGGTGAAGTGGGCTGAACTGGCAGCAATGAATGCCAACGCACCACACAACTTTCGCTACGCCTTCGAACTCGCGTTCCTCAATCGTCCGATGCCAGAATCGAATCGAGAAGCGGTGCTCAACATCGCAGTCGGTTTGTTCGGTGAACAGTTGTTCGGCACGGCACCAGTAAAGACATAGCCATGTCCGACAAAACTGTCGGGCTAACGGGTGCGTTTCAGGTTGATGCTGACCCAGCTGCATGGCCGATCAACGAGGCACTCCGAAATGAGCTCACGCTGAGATCAACACCGCCCAGCGAAGGTATGGATCACACCATACACAGCGTTGCGCTTCTCATTGCGCCGTCCACCGAGATTCGGATTGTTACCTCGCCGATTCAAGACCCACAGGAGGGGGACGCTGGGAAAGTGAATGCCGTGATCGACGTCGAGCTCAACACCATGAATTGGCCGGGACTTAGTCTTTGCTACGCCGTGGTGACGGACTTGGGCGGAAGCGTTGTTGTTGCGACTGGCAAAACGCCTGCACTCCTCACCTGGTCGATGTTGACCACTCTGATGAATCCTGCGCACGTGATGTCCGCGTCGCAGTATCTGGAGAAGTGGGGACACGTAGATCCTACACAAACACTCTTTGCCAAGGACGTACGCCAGTCTGGTTACTTCTTTTAGCGGGGGGGAATTGCACGCAAGTGCGATTTCCGTTGCTGATTCGTTGAGTCGGCAACGGAAATCGGGTTTGTTCGGTGCCTGATTTAGTTGGCTCCAAACATTGGGGCGTAACTAATTAGTGCGCCGTTTTGGGTGACCTTAGCGTCATCTTTTCAAGAAGTACGGGTCGCTCCCGTACTAACAAGGAGAACAACCATGGTTGAATTTATTTGGTTTCTAGCAAAAGTCGTCGGCGTGCTTGTCGCAGTCGGCACTGGAGTATTGCTCACGCTCTATGCAGTCGTATACATTGCGGCATGGATGGGGGAGTTGAAGCATAGCGTCAAGATCGCCGCACGCAAGCGCGGTAATTTCGCCGCCAAAAAAGCAGCCGATGCCGATGCGAAAGCAGAAGTAGTGGCTGCTGAGAAAGCCGTCGCCGGGCCAGTAGCAACTCCAACCACTCGTGACCTGTCGAAAATGGACATGGCTGAGTTGGAAGCGATTGTCGAAACCGGCACTGCAGACGAAGCAGTCAGGGCATCCAAATTGATGGAGGCCCGCTGCAAGCTGATGTATCAAATGTCACGATTCAAAACTGCCAAAGCAGGCGCGAATCGAGGCACAAATGGCAAACCACCTCGCAAGCAAGAGCTAGGTGGCGAGGGGAGTGCGTCGCCCAGCGCTCCACCAGCGGTCCAAGCGTCGAAAGACGGACCCGCGCCAACAGCTGAGGCAGATGATGTGCCTTGGGTGTATTAAGAAAGAATAGGAATAGAACATCGTTCCCGGAGGCCTAGTGCTTCCGTCATTCGTGGACCACCGCGCATGACGAAAGCACTCGGATTTGTAGTCACACGCGTCGCAAGACGCAACGAGCGAAACGCTCAATATCAAGAACCAACATCAACGAAAGGAGTTGGATGGACGCAGTATCAAGCGTCTACGTGGCATTTGGCATCATTGTTGTCGGACTCATGTCTTTAGCTTACGGTTTCACCTACCTGATGCACTACGCCATCGGGATGAATGAATACACGGAGCCCAAGCAAGAGCCGCAGCCAATAACACCCAAACGAACACGAAGTCGAAAAAACAAAGACACCGAAACGCCCCGCGCGAAACCTGCACCCGAGGTCTCAGAGGCAAGCAAGCCGGAATCGTTGAACAGGTCGTCAGTTCCAGAACCTCAAGCAAGACAGCCATCGTTCCGCGAACAGCACAAGGCGGTACAAACATGGACCGGGGTGCTCACGCAAACCTCGCGCCATGACCGCAAAGACGAAAAGGACGGCGGCAAGTACGCGCAGTTCTTTGCTGTAATCCGAAACGGCCAAGGCGATGTTGAGGTCAGCGGGAACGGCTTGGGCACCGCGATTGACGTAGCACGCGTCCGTATCGGTGACCAAGTATTGATTCAACACGTTGGAATGGAAGATGTCGTCGTCTATACCGGCGGTAAACCGCTGGCGCGAAAGCGTAAGAAATTTGTCGTCAGCAAAATTTAACCAAGGAAGCTAAAGAATGATCAATAAAGTGATTGTCTCCGGCTATATCGGCCAGGATGCGAAGGTCCGCGAAGGCAAAGGCCGCTTCGCGACGTTCTCAGTCGGCCACACCGTGAAGTGGAAGGACAAAGACGGCGCCAAACACGAGCGTACCGACTGGTTCGATGTTTCCTGCACTGGCGACGGCCTGATCGACAAAGTGGTGCTGCCTTATTTCAAAAAGGGCACCTACCTTACGGTAACGGGGAAGCTGTCGTCAAAGCGTGTCGGCGAGAAAACTTACGTGGGGATACTCATGGAAGAATTCGATCTGCCGCCAATGGGGCGCTCGAATGGAACGGATGCTAAGTCCGCCCAATCAGCCGCGCCATCAACGCCGTCGAAGCCAGCGGACAAGCCGGGGCCGGCGGACGGTATTCCAGCTCACAGCTTCGATCCAAGCGACTTCGATGACATGCCGATGTGATTGGTGACGAATGACAGCCGTAGCCACTCAATCTCGCACAACGCCCGCTTCATCGTGGGTAGAAGCCGATGTCTATGACCCGGCGACTAAGTCTTTGTACCTAAAGACACAAAGTGGCAAGCACTACCGCTACGATGGTGTCGAGTCGGGCGTCTACGCTGCTTACGCGGCGATGAGCTCGGCGGGACAAGCCTTCAACAAACTCATCAAGGGGCACTACACGGAGACGGCTATTGCTGCCGCTGACTTCGACGCGCAAACCACCGCCGCGTCGCAGCCAACGACAGGTCGAGGACGTCTCAAGAAAGCAACGAAAGCAAGAGCCATTTGGCGGAAAAAAACCGCTGATGGAAGATTGCTTGGGTATTGGTTTTAGAAGCAAACGGGGGCCGGTGAAAACCGGCTCCCACACACACTCTGAGAGTGTGTTGTCGGCTCTACCTCGCAAGGGTGGCGCAGATCACACGTTTTCCGCGCTTTTGCGCATCGGCCTCGCGCCGGATTTCAAGCAGCAGCACCATAGGTTGCGAAGCCGAACGCTTCACAGTTAAATGATTCACCACTTAGCGACGCAGTAAGCGTCATAGAGGAGCAGCATGAACACACTCAGCCAGCAAGCCAGTACTTTTGCACTGATCAAACGAAACGGCGTAGTCGAGCCGTTTGTGCCATCGAAGATTCGCGCGGCAATTGTCAAAGCGTATTTGTTCGATGGTGAAGGAAACTCAACCCGACCCGGCAATCAACTGTCTCAAGCCGAGTACGCTACGGTTGAAAAGATTCTCGACCAAGCTCTGACCGCGCTTTTCCGTAACAACGACGGGCGCGCACACATCCACATTGAGGACGTGCAGGATCAGGTCGAGTTGCAATTGATGCGGGTAGGGGATCACAAAGTCGCTCGCGGCTACGTGATTTACCGTGAGCATCACCAAAAGGCGCGTAAACAGGCGGTAGTCGCCGTGGCCGCTAATGATGAGCCGGGTGTGAAGGTTCGTGGCATCGATGGGGCATTTACCTTCGTTAGCCAAAGTGAACTCACACAGGTAGTGCAGTCGTTTTGCGACGGCCTCACGCACGTGGCACCCGAATTGGTAGCCGAACGTGCTGTCAAGGACGCGTACGAAGGTATGCCGGTAGGTGAACTCGACAAGGCACTGGTTTTCGCAGCGCGTGAGCGCATCGAGACCGAGCCTGAGTACTCCCAACTGGCGGCACGCATGCTGAGCCGCACGTTGATGACGGAAGCCTTGGGTTACACCCCGCCGGCCGCCGAACTCAAAGACGCGTATGCCCGATACTTCCCGGTGTACGTCAAAAAGGCAGTGGAAGCGGAGTTGCTGGATGAACGCATGCTCTGTGCGTTCGACATTCCAACCCTCGCCAACACGCTGCGCCCAGATCGGGATTTCCAATTCCGTTTCTTGGGTCTGCAAACGCTTTACGACCGTTACTTCCTGCACATTGAGGAACGTCGCATCGAGTTGCCCCAAATCTTCTTCATGCGTGTCGCAATGGGCCTTGCGCTGAACGAAGAGAACCCAACCGAACGTGCCATTGAGTTTTATGACGTGATGTCTCGTTTCGATTACATGCCATCAACGCCGACATTGTTCAATGCTGGGTCGCGTCGTTCGCAGTTGTCGTCGTGCTACTTGACAACGATTGCCGATGATCTGGATGGCATCTTCGAAGGCATCAAGGAAAACGCCTTGTTGTCGAAATATGCTGGCGGCTTGGGTAACGACTGGACGCCAGTTCGCGCGTTGGGCTCGTGGATCAAGGGCACCAACGGCAAGTCACAGGGTATCGTGCCATTCCTGAAAGTCGTCAATGACACCGCAGTTGCGGTCAATCAAGGCGGCAAGCGTAAGGGCGCAGTTTGCGCATACCTCGAAACGTGGCACCTCGACATTGAGGAGTTTCTGGACTTGCGTAAAAACACAGGTGACGATCGTCGCCGCACGCATGACATGAATACGGCCAACTGGATTCCAGACCTGTTCATGCGTCGCGTGATGGAAGACGGTCAGTGGACGTTGTTCTCACCCAACGAAGTGCCTGATTTGCATGACCTGTTTGGCAACGCATTCGCCGAGCGTTATGCGGAGTACGAAGGCAAGGCAGCGCGCGGAGAAATGCGCGCGGTCAAAACTGTCCGGGCGAAAGACTTGTGGCGCAAGATGCTATCGATGCTGTTTGAAACTGGCCATCCATGGATTACGTTCAAGGACGCTTGCAACATTCGCTCGCCGCAGCAACACGTAGGCGTGGTGCACTCCAGCAACCTGTGTACCGAAATCACGCTCAATACCAACGCCGAGGAAATTGCCGTGTGCAATCTTGGCTCGGTCAATTTGTTGAATCATCTGACAGATACCCAAGTCGGTGTAGAAGTCGATTACGCCAAGTTGAAGCAGACCGTTCTAACGGCGATGCGGATCTTGGACAACGTGATCGACATCAACTTCTATCCCGTCAAAAAGGCAGAAACCGCGAATCTGCGGCACCGTCCGGTCGGGCTTGGCATCATGGCCTTTCAGGACGTGCTGCACGCCATGCGCATCCCGTACAGCAGCGAAGCTGCGGTGCGGGTAGCTGATGAGATCCAAGAGGCAGTTTGCTACCACGCATACGCCGCGTCTTCTGCGTTAGCGGTTGAGCGCGGTCGTTACGAGTCGTTTGAGGGTAGCTTGTGGTCTCAGGGCATTCTGCCGCCGGACAGCCTCGCGCTGCTGGCGAAAGATCGTGGACAGCAGATTGATACGCTGGCGACACCGGGCCGCTTGGACTGGGACGGTTTGCGCGAAACCATTCGCAAGAATGGCATGCGTAACTCTAACTGCGTGGCGATTGCGCCGACGGCGACGATCAGCAACATCATCGGCGTAACGGCGTGTATCGAGCCTACGTTTGAAAACCTGTTCGTGAAGTCCAACCTCTCCGGTGAATTCACGGTCGTCAACGAGTTTCTCGTGCGCGACCTGAAGAAGTTAGGGTTGTGGGATGGCGCGATGGTCGCCGACCTGAAGCACTTCGATGGGTCGGTCGCAAAGATCACTCGTGTGCCAGAGGAACTCAAAGCAATGTACGCAACCGCGTTCGAAATTGACCCAATGTGGTTGATCAGAGCTGGCGCGTACCGTCAGAAGTGGATCGACCAGGCGCAATCGCTGAACATTTACATGGCGGGTGCATCCGGGCGCGTGATCAACGACACGTATATCAGCGCGTGGTCCTTCGGTCTCAAAACCACCTATTACCTGCGGACACGTAGCGCGTCGAACGCCGAGAAGTCGACGGGACGCGGTGGGGAGCTGTCAGCAGTACAGTTGCCAACTGCAGAGTCGGCGCCTAAGTTCTGTTCGATCGACGCTCCTGATTGTGAAAGTTGCCAGTGATTTATAGGCTGGTAAGTTAGAGAAGGCCGCTGCGAAAGCAGCGGCCATTTCAACCAGAGGAATCCAATGAATAAATCACCGATAAGAGAAATAGCAAGAGGGCACTGGGAAAAACTGCTTGGTCACTTCGGCCTCGCGGCGTGTTTGGACTATCGCCGCAAGGAAGGACCTTGTCCGATCTGCGGTGGAAGAACGCGCTTTCGTTTCACCGACCGCGATGGATACGGCAATTACTATTGCAACAATTCAGATTGCGGCCCGAACGATGGCATCAACCTTGTCATGGCGTGCCGTGGCATGACGTTCGTGGAAGTTGCCAAGGAGATCGAGCAGTACCTTGGTATCGCGGTCGGCAAGCCAACCGCGCACGCGCCCGTCAAGTACGTGGCGCCGGCAAAAGAAGCGCTGTCGCGCGAACAGATCGAGCGTCGGTGCAAGCGGCTGCAGGATATTTGGCAGGCCGCCAAACCGATCGTCAAGAACGACGCTGCGGGCAGATATTTGCTCAGACGTGGTCTCACTATCGACCGCTATCCCGATGTCATGCGCTTGCACCCTGCGCTGGACTATTGGGATGATCAAGCCGGTGTGGCCGTGAAGCTTGGCACCTACCCGTGCCTGGTCTCACTCGTTCAAGATGCAAAAGGGCGTTCGGTGAATCTTCATCGCACGTACCTCACTCAAGACGGCACCAAAGCACCGGTTCCATGTGCAAAAAAGACGCTCACGCCAGTCATGCCGATGGCAGGGGCGGCAATTCGGTTGTTTGAAGCCACCGACAAGCTTGCGGTGGCCGAGGGCATAGAAACAGCCCTCGCTGTGCATCAGCTCACCAAGGGCATGCCAACGTGGGCAACAGTCTCGGCACCGCTGATGAAGTCGGTCGAATGGCCTGAAACGGTCAAAACATTGCTGATCTTTGGCGATCGAGACGAAGACAACCCGGAAACGGGAAAAGCGGGAGCCGGTCAAACGGCTGCGCAAGAGCTCGCCAAGCGCTTCAGCGCGCGGGGTGGGACAGCGAAAATCTATCTACCGGACTCGGTGGATGAGGATTTCGCCGATGTTTGGCTCCGTCAGCCACGCCTTCGGGCGGCGGCATAACGGGGTCGGGGGAGGTGCTTTTAGCATCTTTCCCAAAGCGTCTTTTGGTCGCTTCGGGAAGGGTGTTGCGCAGTGGCTTTAATGCGCGTATTCTCAGAGAGTAATTTTCGACTTCAGCCTCATTGGCTGTTACGCGTAGCGACAATCGTCGCACTATCAAAAGTATCACGCAGCACCCACCAGGGGAAAACCGCCCCTAGTGGACGTGTTTTCCCCTTTTGTTTTTCCGGAGAAAACATGTCCACAAACGCTTCATCCACCGCCACCAGCGCGGTGCAGTTCGAGCAAGTGCTCGACAACCTTGCCGTCGTTCACCTGCAGGTGGCACTCGCGGCAGGCCGCAAGAAACTCAAAGCCGAAGACCTCGGTATCGCAGATCCAAAGTCAGACCTTATCAGCCTCGGCTCGAAAAAAGTCTTTGATCCGGATTCGCTTGCCCCGTTTCGCCAGTTGCGAAACGAAGCGCAGCGTATCTGCCGCCAAGAAGGTGTTCGCTTCTTGGGCTCACCCAACCTGTTCGCTATCCCCGTGACGCAAGTCGCTACGGTAGTGGCACAGCTAGATCAGTTGGAGGCGGATTTCAACAAGGAGAAGCTTGCTCTTCTGCCGCAGGTTGATTCGATCAATCAAGCGTGGCAGGGTAAGCACACCACTTACCAGCAGGCGCTCAAAGAGACGTTCAGCCGTGAGTACTTCGACAGCGCATTGAATTTCGCCCATCACGCCGTACGAATTGGCAAAACCAACGATCCCAACGTCGACAAGAATCTCGCCAACAATGTTGGTTCCTTGAGCGACACGTTGCTTAAAGAGATTTCCGAAGACGCGCGTGAGACGATGAACACCTCGTTCAACAAAGGTCCGAAGGTGTCGCATCGGGTTCTGCGACCATTCAAGCGGTTTGCCGCAAAGCTTCGCTCGCTCGGTTTTCTAAACCAAAGCGCGACGCCACTGGCAGACTTCATCGAGCAGACGATCGCCTCGATCACGTCAGGGCCGGGATATATCGAAGGCGCCGACTACTATCGTTTGAGCTTCGTGTGCTCCACTCTGGCGGATGTGAACAACATTCGCAGCTACCTCGCGGGCGTGTTGAATCAGCAGCAGTATGTTGATGCGCACATGCCTGCCGATACTTCCATTGAAGCACTCGAAGCATCGAGCAATGCCGGTCTAGAGGCAACGGTAAGCGATGCGTGCCCAGCCGACGTCTCCGACGCAGCGGTGTTAAAAGCCGTCGAGGAATTCGAAATGACGGCCGAGACGGAGCCCGTCTTGTTGCCGGCAGCAATGCCTCCAGCCAAACCTGCGCAGTCTGCCGGTCACTGGTTCTGACGATGCAACTCGACAACATCATCATGCAAGGTGCCGCGCCGATTATGGCGCGCGCCTTTGCCGACACTCTTGATGTCAAGGTTGAATTCGGACACCAAGGCGCAGCGACGGATGGGAAAACCATTTTCCTGCCGCCGCTTGGCGCAGATCGCGACCGCGCACGTATTCTCGTGCGTTGGTTCATCGGGCACGAGGCAAGTCACATCAAGAACACGGACATGACTTGTATCGGTACCGGCGACCCGCGGCTCGACCTGCTCATTAACATCGTTGAGGATATTCGGATCGAAGCGCGGCAGATCGCGCGCTACCCCGGCTATCGGTCATTCATCAGCGCTGGCACGGAGGAGATTAAGGATCAACTCAGACGCCCGGATGCGAACGACGCATGGGCAACAGTTGTAGCCTATCTGTTGTCGATTGGCTATCGCGACGTACTCGGCACTAAGGGTGCACAAGAGCGCTACAAGCAGGCGGTGGAAGTCGCAACCAAGATGTTTGGCGAACCCTTCATTCAACTGTTCAAAGCAACGATAATGTCTGCACGTACCGTGCATGACACCACCGGTGCCGTAGCGCTTGCAAAGCGTCTGCTGAACGTCCTCGACAATCCTCCCCCCAAACCGCCTGAACCACCACCGCCGCCGCAACAACAGGGCAAAGCGGGCAAAGGTAAGGGCGACAAGGCAGACAAGTCGCAGTCGGGCGCTAACCCGCCAGATCCGCAGCAAGGCGAGCCGCCTCAACAAGGGCAGCCGTCACCGCAGCAAGGTCAACAGCCTGCAACAAGCGCTAACGGTGGCAAGCCAGATCCAACGCAACAGGGGCAGCCAGGAAAAGCAGCCGGCGGCATGACTCCCGACCAGGTGGCCAACCAACTGCAACAAGCGCCGACCGAGGGCTATCAGTGCATCGGCGACACCATCTCGCAAGAGATCAACAAGGAAGCCAGAACTGGCACGGCGTTGGAAGCCAACCAGATGAACTTCACCAACGGCCAGAAGAAACGTGCGCCAGCGCTGTTAGCCGAAGTGAACGCCGTCTCGACACGCGCAAGAATGCGGTGCAAGAATCAGTTGCTGTCGGTTCGTTTGAGCGAGCGCTCGTATCACCAAAATGGTGGGCGACTCTCAGACAAACGAGTGGCGCGCATCGCCCTAGCGGACTACCGTGTCTTTGAGCGGATTCGCGAGGGCATCGATACGCATTGCGCCGTCCAGGTGCTGTTGGATCGCTCGCATTCGATGCAACCACACATGGCGCTGGCCAATCGAACTGCGCTCGCACTGGCGAATGCCCTTCAGCAAATCGAAGGCATGTCGGTGAGCGTCGCAGCGTTCCCATCGGGCGAGGTTGTTCTGCCATTCGGTGCGAAGGTAGCCGAGTACGCGGGAACGATCACTGGCGTGCAGGCTCACGGCGGCACGCCGATGACCGAAGCGATATTGGCGACGGTGCCTGCATTGCTCGCGCAAAAGCAACCGCGAAAGCTCATGTTCATCATCACAGATGGCGAGCCATCAAAGCGTGAAGAATGCGAGAAGGCCATTGCGCATATCGAAAAACTAGGGGTCGAGTGCCTTGGCGTCGGGATAAACACCGACATCACCAGCCTCATCCCGGCATCGAAGGCAGTTCATGACATCAAAGAACTTCCACAAGCAGTATTCGATGCACTCACAGCAAAAGCGCGCAAGCGCTGACGCTTGGAAACCGACCCCCGCAAAGGGGGGCGGTTTCCTAATCTTGTCGGATTAGGAAACCGTTCGATCGCAGTCATAGCGGTCGACCGACGCAATCGCGTCATTTTCAAAACCCTCGGGTCACGTTGCCCGATGGCATACGTCCCGTCACTACAAGGAGCATGTATGCATACAAGAGCAGGAGCATTCGCCACCGTCGGCGCACTCGTCATCGCATTGGTACTCTCAATGCAGATTGAGCCATCGGTGGTGAAAAGGTCGCCTCACAGTTACATCGTGAGGGCGGACCCGGAAAGTTGGGGAACGGTATTGGACACGCGTTCGATGTCCCCACAGGGAACAGCATTGGTGAAGCGGGACCGCGGCGACGTGGTTCTCATCTACACCGATGGCGTCAGTTCGCTGCGAGAAGGTGAACGCGTAAACACCAACCATTTCCGCCCGTTTAGGCGGGCACAACAAATTGAAAGGGCAGTATCAACATGAACCTTGCTGATGGAATGGGCCGCATCAAAGCGGTGGACAAACGTGTGATCAATGGTCACACCGATGTCAACCAGCTTGTGCCGTTCAAGTACAAGTGGGCGTGGGACAAGTATTTGTCGTCCTGTGCCAACCACTGGATGCCACAAGAGGTCAACATGAGCCGCGACATCGCCTTATGGCGCTCTGCCAATGGCCTGACTGAAGCCGAGCGTCGCCTTGTAAAGCGCAACCTCGGGTTCTTCGTGACCGCCGACTCACTGGCAGCAAACAACATTGTGCTGGGCACGTATCGTCACATCACCGCACCAGAATGCCGGCAGTTTTTACTACGCCAAGCGTTCGAGGAGGCGATTCACACGCATGCCTACCAGTACATCGCCGAATCCCTCGGACTCGATGAGGGGGAAATTTTCAACGCCTACCGTGAGGTCGAGTCCATCCGTAACAAAGATGATTTCCTCGTACCATTCATCGAGACGTTGACCAACCCGGATTTCCGTACCGGCACTCCGGAGAACGACCAGAAGCTGCTACGCAGCCTCATCGTCTTCGCGTGCTTGATGGAAGGCCTGTTTTTCTACGTTGGCTTTGTGCAGATCCTCGCACTTGGTCGGCAGAACAAAATGACAGGTGCGGCGGAGCAGTATCAGTACATCCTTCGGGATGAGTCAGCGCATTGCAGTTTCGGTATCGACTTGGTGAACACTATCAAGGCTGAGAACCCGCATCTTTGGACGCCCGCGTTCCGCGAAGAATTGCGCGATATATTCGAGAGTGCGATTAGTCTTGAGTATGCGTATGCCGAAGACACAATGCCGGAAGGTATCTTGGGTCTGAACGCATCGTTGTTCAAGGAATACCTGCGCTTTGTGGCTAACCGCCGCGCGCAGCAGATTGGTTTGGATGCGATGTATCCTGGCGCAGCCAATCCTTTTCCGTGGATGTCGGAGGTCATCGATTTGCAGAAAGAAAAAAATTTCTTCGAGTCGAAAGTTACAAGTTACCAGGCGGCATCTTCGCTAACGTGGGACTAAAAAAAGCGGTATTCAAGTGGATAAGTTGTTCTGCATCACATGACCACCACTGAGATATCTTCAGCAACAATACGACAAGGCCTGCGTGGCCTTGTCGTTTCGACATGAAACGAACAAGACGGTGAAAAACACTTCGCAACAATCGTTCGCGCAGATGATCCGCGCTTTCAATCAAATGTATCGCATGCCCGTCGCAGATTTGCCAACCCTCGACGCGGTAGGCGACTATATGCAGCGCATGCGCGACTTCAAAAAGATTCTCACTAACGAGATCAACGAAATCGACGACATCATTGCCGCAGCAGAGCAGGGCGCAACGCCCCTGCAAACGCTCACAAATCTCGCCGACCTATTCGCGGACATTACGGTGTACTCGTGTAGCGAGATGGCCAAGTTCGGTATCCCGCATGACGAAGTCCTATCGATCGTGATGGAATCAAACTTCT
>Ga0163144_10009939_pt1 | contig 20348 bp, 20 predicted proteins | sample OliLak19BULKMAT1_FD_123175 | JGI IMG/M metagenome (GOLD analysis project Ga0163144, IMG submission 123175) | Freshwater microbial mat bacterial communities from Lake Vanda, McMurdo Dry Valleys, Antarctica - Oligotrophic Lake LV.19.BULKMAT1 | ecosystem: Environmental > Aquatic > Freshwater >... | reverse complement strand
GTCCGGGACCGCGATGCGGTCGAAGACGGCTACCGTCCTGGACCGCGATGCGGTCGAAGACGGCCACCGTCTTGGACTGCGGTGCGGTCGAAGACAAGTGGGAGAAATGCGGGTCAGCAACAAAATCCTTACTCGTCCTCTTCGCTGTCACCGCCGTCACCACTGTCAATGCTGTCCTCTTCCTCATCCTCGGCAGCGGGAATCGAAATCGGTGGCGTTACCGCTTCGATCGGCGGCGTCGTCACGCTAACCGGCGGAGCGGTGGCCCTAACCGGAGGGCTGGCGACCATGCCTCCCGGAAACCTTTGAACTGGGGGAGTTGCTTCATTTCCGGCGGCAGCCGGCTCGGGCTTGGTGAGCAGGGACGCCCGATCCTTGGTCAATGGCTCCACCGTGGATTTGGAGACCTCGAATGTGATTCCCGAGAAAGCTTTCTCCTTGGCCAGCTTTTCGGTGAGACTTTTCAAGCGGTCGGTGAACGCCGTGTCCTTGGTCTTCGCGTCCTCGGGCTTTTCACCTTCCTCCTTCTTCCGCTCTTTTGGAAGCTCGGCGCTGGCATCCACAGTCATCAGGAAGTTATCGATGGCGGGTGGTGCTTCGTTTTCAGAGAGCGCGGGTGTTGGCGCGGATGGAGCCTTGGTCGGAGTGATTTTCAGGGTGTAGGTGAAGCCCTCGAAAGTCTCGATGGTGACCGTGCGGGTTTGATTCTCCAGCATCTGGCCGGCGACCTTGTCCGCAGGAATGACATCCTCGAAGCGAGCGTATGAAAGAACGCTCTTGAGCGGGCTTGTGGCGGTGGTGTCAACCACCTCGTCGCCCTTCGCACCGTCGAGCTTGAATTCGGCTTCCTCGCCATCGCGGGTGAGTTTCCATTGGATGTCGGGTTTGCCGTATTCGGTGACAGCGATGGATTTCACTTTCTCCGGACTGATGAATCCGTCAGCAAGCCAGCGCTTGGGATCGGAGCTAACGGACGGAAACATCTCGCTGACCGCATAGAAGCCGGACTCGTCCGAGTGATTGCGAACGTAGCGCCCGACCGAACCACCGCCCATCGGCGACTGGGTGCCGCTGTCGATGTTCTTGCCGAGCGAGACCTTGGCGAGTTCCTTGCCTGCCGCATCCTTGAATGTTGCAGTGAGTCCGCGATCCTCGGGCTTGGTGGCCGACTCATCCATGCCGAAGCGTGGCGCGAATGACGGGCCGGCTTCCATGCCGAGCGTCACTTTCAGATCGGCGAGGGTGCGCAGCAGATCGTTCACATAGGTGCTGTTGGCCGGGAAATTGTTGCGATCCGTGACCACCCATTTGCCGTCTTTCCTGGCAAGGTCCACGGAATCGGCAGCTCCCTGAATGGAGATGTCAGCGACCTGATCGGCAGGGAATGACCCGAGCAACGTGTCACCTTGCACACGTTTGGTGGCGTTGCGGGTGGTTTCGTTCCGGCTGATTTTCACGACAGCCACCGCAACACCTAACAGGATGGCGATGGCCCAGAGGATGATAACCTGGCGTTTGTTCATGGGATTGTGGAAATTGGGATTTAAAAGGAGTTAGTTGGGATCAACGGGCGCGGGTGGACGAGCGGCGCTTGATGAAGAGCGCGAGACCTAGCAGAATGACCAGCGCGGGCATGGCGGCCACATTGAGCAAGGTGATCTTGCCGGCGAGCTTGTCCTTCTTGCGGCGGAGTTCCTTCTGCTGCTCGCGGATCAGTTTGGAATACCTGACCTGCTCCTTGCGCAGGTTCTTGATTTCCTCCTCCTGGGCCGGCGAGAGGAAAAGGTCGGAACTGCTGGATTTCTGGGCTTGAAGGGTGCTTAGCTTCTTCTGCGCCTCCTCTTGCCTGGCTTCATATTCCTCCATCTTCGCCCCGACTTTCTTCTCGAACTCGTCCTCCATGTTCTTCACCACGGTGAAGGGTCTCCGGGTGGCGGAGCGGGAGCGTGAACCAATTAGATATTTCGAGCCGATGGCCTGGTCGAGCACGTTGAGGAGCAGGGTGGCGTTGCCGTTGGAGGGAGACGCCATTTGGGTTCCCCCGAAATTCTGGACGTTGTAGGCGAAGCGATCGTAGAAGGCGTCCACGTCGGCAATCAGGAACACATTTCCCGGAGTGGCGGACTCCTTGAGATAGACGGTTTCCGGTGCGTCCTTGTCCTTCTCGGTCGGGGTGCCTTCGGTGGTTGGCTTGGGCTTGCCGTCGGGGAAGGCTGTCTTGAATTTGCCTGTCAGGTAGGTGACGAGGTCGTAGGCGGTTCCATCCGACTTGAGGGTGCGGGCGAGCGACGGATCAAGCTGGGAGGCTTTCAGGGAATCGACGAATCCCGCCTTGGTCGTTGACTGGATCAACGGAGTTGCGGTCACGCCTTCGGCTCCCTTGATGATGAACGCACCTGGCAGGAAAAATGTGACCGAACCGAGATCCTTGGTGATGACATTGTCCTTCTGAGGCATCTGGTCCGCGCCAAGGGTTGGTACGGCGAGGCCGGTCCGACCATCACCGAAGGTGGTGGTAAGCGTGGGATCCGCGAGAACCTCGCCGGACTCGAATGAAACGCCCCATGCGGGCAGAAGGCTGGGAAGCGTGGAGGTGGTTAGGGCGGGCGGCTGTTGCCCCATCATCGGGTTCGGGGCGGCTTCGGTCATTTTCGCGGCCACCGAGTAGGCATCGAGAACGGCGACCACCGTGCCACCGTTCAGAAGATACTGGTCAACGGTGAACTCGGTTTCCTTGTTGATTCCCGCCGGGTGGAAGAGCAACAGCACCTTGATGATCTTGGGATCGATGGTGGCGCCTTCCATTGAAATATCCACCACATCGAAGGTCTGCATGAGCTGCTGATAGATCACCCAGCTCGGCATCGGCGGCTGGCCGGGCATCATCGCGGGCATGCCCTTGAGATCGATCGAGGTCATGATGCCGATCTTCGGTTTTGTCGGCGTGCTCACGTCGGAGATGGCCTTGGAAAGGTGATACTCGAGCATCGTCTCGTCGCGGGGATCGATGAAGGGAATCACGCTTTTCTTGTCGAGGCAGGAGATGGCGAGGCCGAAGAAGAGGTTCTGGTCGTTCATCCGCTGGCCGTTGATGCCGTCGAGGTTTGCGGAGTCCTCGGCATCGGTATCGGGCTCGGGGTCGAGGTTCTCGACGCGGACCTCGCCGTTGGAAACGGATTCATATTCCTTGAGCAGGTCATCGACACGGCGCATGTGGAGCTTGAGTTCCTCGGGCATGTAGTCGGTGTTTCGTGAAGCGTAATAACGGATCACGACCGGGGTATCGAGTTCGGTGAGGAGGGCGCGGGTGCCTTCTGATAGGGTGTGGACCTTGTTCTCGGTGAAATCCGCCCCGCGATTGCCAAGCGGGGTCAGGGAGACGAGCCAGTTCGCCAGGAGGGCGATGGCGACGAGCGCGGCAACGCCCAGCGCCGCGCGGGTGACCGGATGGGTGGTTTTCATGATGAAATTCGAGTTTTGAAATGAGTGGGTTGATGGCGATCAGGCGCGTTTCGCGGATAGGATCGCACTGGTGCCGAGAAGGCAGACGAAGATGATGGAGCCGAACCAGACAAAGTCCTTCAGCCGGAACAAGCCGCTGTTAGGCGAGCTGAAGTGATCCCACACGCCGAAGGCTACGATGCCGTCGAGCACGGCGGGTGAAACGATCTTCGACAGCTCGCGGGTGACGGGATCATAACCGGACAGCAGGAGAAGCACGCAGATGGAAACCGAAACAATCAGGCAGACCACCTGGTCGCGGGTGCAGGCGGACACCAGCATCGTGATGGCGAGAAAGGTGCAACAGACGAAGAAGCTGCCGAGGTAGCCCGATAAGATCGCGCCATTGTCGGGATTTCCCAGGTAGTTCACCGTGATGACGATGGGGAAGGTGAGCAGGAGGGCGATCAGCCAGACCGTGGAGGCCGCGAGGAATTTCCCGGCGATGGCGCTCCAGGTGGAGACGGGGAATGTTCCCAGCAGTTCGATGGTGCCGGTGCGTTGCTCGTCGGCCCAGAGTTTCATGCCGACGGCGGGTGCCAGCAGCATGTAAACCCATGGATGCCAGAAGAGGAACGTCCACTCCAATGATGAATCCCCGACACGCATGAACTCACCGAAGGTGAAGGTGAGTCCGAGCGAAAAGAGGAGAAAGATGACGATGATCGCGTAGGCGGTGGGCTGCGAGAAATAGCTGGCCAGCTCGCGCTTGTAGATGGTGAGGGAGGAATGCATGGAAGTCGGTTCTTGAGTTTCGGTGAAAACAATCGGTTAGGCTGCGGCTTCGGTGTCGCGCGTGGTCACCTCGCGGAACAAGTCGGTGAGCGAACCGGTGCCGGATTGCTCCAAAAGCTCGGCGGGTGTGCCGTCGGCGACGATTCTTCCGCGGTCCACAATGACGGCCCGGGTGCAGGCCGCCTCGACTTCCTCGAGGATGTGGGTGGAGAAGAGGATGGCCTTGGTCTTGCCGAGCCGTTTGATGAGCTGGCGGACCTCGTATTTCTGGTTAGGGTCGAGGCCGTCGGTCGGTTCGTCGAGGATCAGGACCTCGGGATCGTGAAGCAGGGCCTGCGCAAGGCAGGTCCGGTGGCGATAGCCTTTCGATAGCGTGTCGATCGATTGTTTGGCGACGCTGCCCAGGAAACAGGTTTCGATGGCTCTCTCGACCGCATCGTTCCGTTCGGCGCCGACGAGACCGCGGATCGAGGCGCAGAATTTCAGGAATCCGGTGACCGTCATGTCGTTGTAGAGCGGGGCGGACTCGGGAAGGTAGCCGATCTTGGTTTTCGCCACCCGGGGATTGTCCGTGATGGAGATTCCGCAAACTTTCGCGTCGCCATGGCTGGGTGGGATGAACCCGGTGATCATGCGCATGGTGGTGGACTTGCCGGCGCCGTTAGGTCCGAGGAAACCGAGGACCTCGCCTTTTTTGACCGTGAACGACAGGTTGTCCACTGCGAGTTTGCTTCCGAATTGTTTGGTCAGGGATTCGACTTCGATCATGGGATGGATTGGATTTGTCTAAGGGATTCCCGCTCGTAGCGGTGCACCGGGAGAGTCTTGTCCGGGAAATTGACATTTTTTCAAGCCAATAACGGTTTGTCGTTGGCGCTATCTGCCTTGCATCGGTCTGAGGCGTGTGTACCTCTGCCGGAGACATGGCCAATATTCATCTTCCCGAGCGCTGCGGCGTGATGCTTTTGCCCGATTGCACGCTCTTTCCTCACGGTGGGTTGCCGTTGTTCATCTTCGAACCCCGATATCGGAAAATGTTGGAGGAAGCGCTGGAAGGGGATTGTTTTTTCGCGGTGGCGCGATTGTTAGGCGAGGAGGCGGGCGATCCATCCGACTACGTCGCCCCGGTGGGGACGATCGGCCTGGTGCGCGCCTCACGGGAGCAGGACGACGGGACCTCGCAGCTTCTCATCCACGGCGTGATGCGTGTGCGCTTCACCGATTGGCATGACGAGCGCGACTATCCATTTGCCAGCATCGAGCCGGTGATTTCGCTTTTCAAACCGGAGGAGCAGGCCGCTGCCGCCGTGAAGACGCTCCGGGGATCCGTCGAGGATGCGGTGAGGCACCTGCCGGAGGAGGTTCAGGATGGCGTCTTCGCCCTGCTCGACCGGGCCGATGATCCGGCACTCATGACAGACATCATTTGCCAGCAGTTCATCCACGAGGCGGACCTGCGGCAGAGATTGTTGGAGATGGACAGCGTGGGCGACCGCATCCCGGTGATCTGCGAGTTCCTTCGTCAGGCCGGTGCGGATGCAGGTGACTAGGCGCGGTTAGAGCGGCGCCAGAGGAAATTTGCCCAAGCGAACAGCATCATGGTCAGCAGGGCGAAAAACGGCACCTGCCAGAACAGCGCGCCTAACAAGGCCGCGCCTGGTGCTTGTTCCGGAAAAACCAGAAGCAGCCGGGAAAAGCCGAAGCTGAAAAGCCCGTATCCCAGATTGAAGGCCAGTCCTTTGACGGAAAGGACCGTCGCGCGCTGCGAGGAACTTGCTTCCGCATGCAGCGCCCGGCTCACAGTGAAGCCGAGGTAGCCCATCATCGTCATCAATAGCATCGCGGGCAGAAGCCCGAAGATCGGCCACGCGGGAACCAGTGCGGCCAATCCAATCAGCGAAACCCCGGCGGCGATTGCTAGATTGGTCAAGGTGCCGAAGCGGGTGTTCAGGTTTTTTGCGATTGCCGGAACAAACCATCCCAGCACCCCGATGCTCGCGCCGATGAATCCGTAGGTCCATTCCGGCAGATCGATGACGCGGTAGTAACTGCTGGTGATCGTCGCGAAATTTCTAACCACCGAGTCGATCGCAAGCCCGATGACCACGACGACCCTTGTCCGCGGATGAGTGAAAACCCATCTTGCGGTTTTGAGGGTGAGTTCAAAGGCACCCCGGCAAGTGCTTTTCACGTCCCCTTCTCCGTGATGAGGCGGTTCGATCATCCGCAAGGTCATGTAGAGGCAGACGAACGACTGGCAGAGGACTAACACGACCGGCAGGCGGTGCGCCATGGTGGATGTCAATTGGAGCGAGGCAGGAAGAACTTGGTTGAGCGGCTCAGGATTGTAGATCAGTCCGCCCAGGATCATCGCGACGACGAATCCCACCGATCTCCACCGCATCGTCGTCGCCAACAGCTTGTCCCAACGGTCGGCCCGTCCGTCTTCCGGCAAGGAATCGTAGGCGAGCGCCTCGTCCGCCCCGCTGGCACAGGCTTCTGATAGTCCTGAACAGAAGCGGTTGAGGATGCACAACCCGAACAACAGCGCTCCACCATCGCGCGGTGCGAAAAGCAGGCAGAGCATTTCCACCACCATCAATAGCGAAGCCGCGACCAGCAGCTTTTTCCTGCCGAGCGTGTCCGCCAGCGCGCCGGACGGGACCTCGAAGAGGAAAATCGTCGCCGCCCAGATGAGGTTGAGCAGGACATACTGATCGAGCGTCAGTCCGAGGTCGAGGAACAGGATGGCTAGAACCGGGTAGTAGGCACGGGCACTGTAGAATACCGTGAATAAAACATAACGCCGCGGGTTTCCTGACAAGTCGGCGGTGCTCATGCGTTCATTCTATCTGTTCCAGCATTTTTCAGGAAGTCAAAGGAGGATCCAATGGAATATGGGTGTCATTCCTCCGGCGGCGGCGAGTCATACGGCAGCTTGTAGTGGTGAAACACATCCCGCGTGCGGTTGTAGATGTCCATCTCGCTCATCCCGGCGCGTTCCATCATGGCGTTGAGCGGGACGAAGTTCTTCTGGATGAAGCGGATCAGGTCCATGGGGTCGTATTCGACGGCGGCTTTTGGTTCGCCGAGGCGCTTGAAACCTTTGATGTTAGGCATCAGGCAGAGGGTCATCATGGTCAGCGTCTCGGTGCCGAGGTCGCAGAAGAAGAACCAGTAGGGCCAGACGCTGTGGAAGTGCTGATAGAACTTCCGGATCTCCGGGATGGCGTAGATTTCCTGCGGGTCATCGTCCCAACCTTCGACGAGGAACTGGAAGGTGCCCATCATCGCCGCGAGTTCCGGGCCTTCTGGCAGGGCGCCCGGACCGAAGCGCTTGAGGAAGTGGGCGATCTTGCGCTGGCGTACCTGCACCTCGCTGAAGATCACGACGACGGCATCATGTTCCCCGGTCATGGTCAGTTCATGGTGGGATCGATACCCCGGTTGACGATGCTCATGCCGAGGGACAGCAGCGTGGCTTTGGCTTGTGCAGCCTCCCGGGCGCCGGGTTTGTTGCGGGGCATGAGTTTGGAAAATCGGCCTGCTGATTCGCCGAATTCCAGTGACGCGGTGTGGCCGAAGCTGGCGAATTTTCCGGCTTCGTCGCGGGTGATTGGCACGAGACTGGTGGCGCAACGCGAGTGGTCTTCCAGCATCAGGGCCACCACTTCCTTCCGGTCCGGGGACTCGGAGGGCGGCGTCTCGATGTCGAGGTGGCCATTGGCGTCTGGCAGCTTCGCCCATGCCTCGACCACCAGCACGAGGGCATTGACCTCGTGGGCGATGGCGAACAGGCGGGCGACCTCGGCGAATCGGTCTTTCGCCGCATCATCCGTCAACGGGGTGGGCATGCAGAAGATATAACCATCGCTGGTGTCGGCGATGACGGTGGGCGGCACGGAGCCGGTGGTGCGCATCATGTGCAGGGCGTAGTCCTTCGCCTGCGCTGCCAAGGTTTCAAGCCGTTTGGGATCGTGTTGCCTGCGGTTTCGTTTCACGCGGAAGAGCTAAGCAGGGGAGGCCCGATTGGCCAGACAATCCAACGCTGGAGAGTGGCGATGTTGGAGATCCGGAAGGAAACCGGGAGACGGCGATCTCAAGCAAGAAGTGTTTTACGCCGGGTTCATCCGCCACAGCGTGAAGTTGAGAAATGTGGCGAAGGACACCCACGCCAAATAGGGAATCAGCATCCAAGCAGCGGGTTTGCTGATCTGGAAGAAGCTGAACAGGGTCAGCAGGATGGCGAACCACAGCAGGATGATTTCCACCAATGCCACGGCTAACGCCAACGTCTGACGCGCGGCTGAAGGTGATTTGCTCATGGTGAATTCTACATGAGAACGGGGTCTCGGAAACAGAAGGTATTGAGGTTGGTAAGCGCACTGTAATTTGACATCGTGTGTCGGTCGAACTCTCTAACAATATAGCCATGCGCCAATTTGCCATCGGAGACATTCACGGTTGCCTGACCGCGCTTCAGGTGTTGGAGCGTGAGCTGGCATTCGGTGATGGTGATACGGTCGTGACTCTGGGTGACTACGTGGATCGCGGTCCCGATTCGCGCGGGGTGATCGATTTGCTGCTAGGCCTGCGCAAGCGCTGTCGCTTGGTGGCATTGCGCGGCAATCACGAGATCATGATGCTGCAGGCACGCGACGACCGGGCCTCGCTGTTGAACTGGATCACATGCGGCGGAGACACGACACTCGACTCATACGGGACGTCTGGCTTCCGGGATGTCCCCGGGTCTCACTGGGATTTTTTGGCCGGGACCATTCGCTATCACATGGCGGAGAATGACTTTTTCGTCCATGCGAACGTCCGCCCCGGGTTGCCGCTTGAAGACCAGCCCGACCTCAACCTGTTCTGGGAGCATCTCGGCGGAGCGGTCAGTCCCCACGTCTCCGGGCGCAGGATGATCTGCGGCCACACTCCGCAGAAATCGGGCCTACCGCTGGATCTGGGCCATGCGGTCTGCCTTGATACGTGGGCCTGCGGGGACGGTTGGCTCACCTGCCTGGAAACCGGCAGCGGGATGTATTGGCAAGCAAACCAGCAAGGGGATCTGCGACGCGGCAGCCTGAAATAGGCCGTCGAGTGGGCGGAGGTCCAGCTCGTTCATCGAACCCTCAGACCACGGCGGCCTCGGATTCCTCGGATTCCTCGGATTCCTCGTTGGATTCCGATGTCTCGCCATCTTCGTGAGCCGCCTCCAACAGGGCTGTGATGTCATGGGTCACGTCGATGCCTGCCTGGCCGGGATGAATGGCCAGGATCCGCGCACCTTCGTTCAGGAGGCGTGCAATGCGGAGTGCGGGGGTAGTGGGGTTGGCTGCCATGGGTGGAAACGGGTTAGGGGGCGGGTGATGATAGCACGGGAAAAAGCCGGTGTTCGAGGAATTTGTGGAACTGGTTTGCCTGCCGTGGGTGAAGGGTTCGACAGCTTCACGCTCTCGCAGAGGAATCCTGGCCGGTTCCAAGGTCAAATTTGAAAGGTGTCTCCAGCCGGAGTGCCACCGATCGAGATCTGCACCTCGCCATTGGCCGATAGATGGGTCAGGCAGTGATAGACATCCTCGGGATCCGCATCGATCTCGGTGGCGACATCCTCCGCCGTCTTCGCGTAAGCGGTGATGTGGCCGCGAACCTTGTTGAGGGTGTCGATAAACGCGCCCGCTGCCTTCTTGCCAGCCTCCACTCCCGGTTGGTGATAGGCGTTGATGTTGACCAGTGTGGCGTAGAACGAAACGGTGCGCTCGAAGAGGGCGATCAACAGGCCTAACTGGAATGGCGTGACCTCGGGGATGGAGATGGTGAGTGATTTCCGGCCCGACTCGTGAAGTGCCTTGCGGGTGCCCCGGAGGAATCCCTGCAGGAAGTCCGCGGTCGTCGTGCCGGGTTCCACTTCGATGCTGTGGCCGGTGCGGCCCTTTCTAACTTCAATGAAGGTGGCGAAGAAATTGTTCACCCCGTCGCGAAGCTGTTGGACGTAGGCGTGCTGGTCGGTGGAGCCCTTGTTGCCATAGACGGCGATGCCCTGGTTGACCACGTTGCCATCGAGATCGAGCTCCTTGCCCAGCGACTCCATCACGAGCTGTTGGAGGTATTTCGAAAACAGCACGAGCGAGTCCTTGTAAGGCAGGACGACCATGTCCTTCTCGCCCTTGCCCTTGGTCGCGCTGAACCAGGCAATGGCCAATTGCATGGCGGCGTTGGTGGCGGCATCCTCCTTGCGGGTCTCCACATCCATCGCGGCGGCGCCTTCCAACAGCGAGTCGATGTCGAGGCCCTGGAGAGCGGCGGGCACGAGACCGACGGTGGAGAGGACCGACGAGCGGCCGCCGACCCAGTCCTCCATCGGGAAGGTGGTGATGAAATGGTGCGCGCTGGCGAACTGGTCGAGCTTCGAGCCCGTGCCGGTGACGGCGACCGCATGCTTGCCGAACTCGAATCCGGCGGTCTCGTAGGCGGCCTTCGCTTCTAACATCCCGTTGCGGGTCTCGGCGGTTCCACCGGATTTGGAAATCACGAGCACCAGCGTGCGGTCCAGGCCGACCTCGGAAAGTTTCGCGAGGGTGGTGTCCATGCCGGCCGGATCCGTGTTGTCGAAGAAATGGAGCGGGAGACGCGCGTTCTGGCCGATGGCCTCGGAAACGAGCTGCGGGCCGAGCGCGGAGCCACCGATGCCAATGAGCAGGATCTGTTTGAAACTGCCACCGGTCGGCGGAGTGATTCTGCCGGTGTGGACCTTTTCCGCGAAACGCTTCAGGTCATCAAGAGGCTCGGTGATGGCGCGGCGGATTTCCTCGGTCGGGGCGAGCGAGGCATTGCGGAGCCAATAGTGGCCGACCATCCGGCCTTCGTCAGGGTTGGCGATCTTCCCATCTTCCAAGGCTTCCATGTCGGCGAAGGCCTTGGCGATCCGGGGCTTGAGGGCGGCGATCTCCTCGGCAGCGATGTCCATCAGGGAGAGATCCAGCGAGAAACCGAATTGGGGGTAGCGGACGAGACTTTGGTTGTAGGATTTCCAGGACATGGTGTTGGTTGGTTATTGGTAAAAAAATGTTTGGCCGGATTGTGCGGCGGATCAATGATCGATGAGAAGGGTGTGATGAAATTCCCGGTAGCGGATAGTCTTCTCACTAATACTTGAGAATCGAGTGGACCGGATGATTCGGCAGTTTTAACCGCCCCTCAAGGAACTCCAACTCGATGAGCACCGAGATCGCGACGATGTTGGCACCGAGTTCATCAAGCAACTTCACCGCAGCCTCGGCGGTGCCACCGGTGGCTAACAGGTCATCCACCAGCAGCACGTTCTCGCCGGGATGGATGGCATCCTCGTGCAGCTCGACGATGGCTTCACCGTATTCGAGCGAGTAGGACGTCTGCCGCGTTTTCCATGGCAGCTTGCCCTTCTTGCGGACCGGGATGAAGCCAGCACCGATCCGGTCGGCCACCGCCGCGGCGAAGATGAACCCGCGCGCGTCGATCCCCACGACCTTGTCGATCTTCGTGTCTCCGGCGGTCTCGCAGAGCAGGGAAATCGATTTCCTGAAAAGTTTTCCATCAGCGAGAACCGGGGTGATGTCCTTGAAGACGATTCCCGGCTTGGGGAAGTCAACGACATCGCGGATGGCGGCACGGAGCGTGTCTGCGTTCATTTCGGCCCGAGGCTATCGGGCGGGTTCGGGATTGTGAAACGCTAAAAGCCCGCCCTGTGCGGTTTCGTCGCACAAGATCTGGCGAGGAATGGGTCGTATCCGCGTTGTCGAACCGCCTCGGCGGCGATACGGTGCGCCCCGTGATCGGACTTCTCGAACGCATCAAGGAAATCTCACCGCACGCCGAGCCGATCCTGGTCATCTCGCTGACGGCGATCCTCGGACTTCTGTTTGGCAGCATCCGCATCCAGGGGATGAAGCTGGGCGTCGCTGGCATGTTGTTCAGCGGGCTGCTGCTCGGCCATTTCGGGCTCAGCCTGGATCCACATCTGCTGGCATTTCTCAAGGAGTTCGGACTGGTGTTGTTCGTCTTCACCGTCGGCCTGCAACTCGGCCCGGGGTTCTTCAACTCCATGAAAAAGGACGGGCTCAAGCTGAACTCGCTCGCCGTGATGATCGTTCTATCAGGCGCGGCCATCGCGTTCGGCGTGGGACATTTCCTGAAATGGGACATCGGGGTTTCCGCCGGTGTGCTATCCGGTGGCACGACGAACACGCCATCGCTCGGAGCCGCGCAGCAGGCCATGGCGAATGTCGCGCAGGGCGGGCGTCAGGCGGATCTAGCAGCCATGGCCTATGCCGTCGCCTATCCGTTCGGTGTCCTCGGGATCATCCTCTCCATGGTCATTCTTCGTTTGATCTTCCGGATCGACCCGGAAAATGAACTCAAGCTTCTCCAACAAAAAATGGCGGAAGGCGTGACCGAGGTGCAGCGCGCGACCTTCGTCGTCGGGAATGCCAACCTGGCAGGGGAGCCGATCAGGAACATCCCCGGCCTCGGCGACGAGGGAGTTGTCGTTTCCCGCATCCGGCGGGCGTCCGAGACCGAGACGCACGGCGCCGACCGCGACACGGTGGTGCAGTTGGGAGATCTTGTGCTGGTTGTGGGATCGCAGGAGGAGCTGCACCGCGTCCAGCTCGGAGTCGGTCCCCGGGTGGATGAGGATTTGCGGAAATCTCCCGGCACACTCATTTCCAAACGCGTGCTCGTGACCCACAGCGACATGGTCGGCAAGACCATCACCGACACCCGCATCCGGCAGCGCTTCGGGGTCAATGTCACCCGCGTCAGCCGCCAGGACATGGTCCTCAGCGCCATGCCTAACATGAGGTTGCAATTCGGCGACATGATCAACCTCGTCGGCGAGGAGGCCGCTATCGAACAGGCATCCAAGGCCGTCGGGAATTCCGTGAGGCAGCTCAACGAGACGAGCTTCACCTCCATCTTCGTAGGCATCGCCCTCGGGATCTTCCTCGGACTCTATCCGTGGAGCCTGCCGGGTGTGCCCGTGCCATTGCGGTTAGGACTGGCGGGTGGTCCCTTGATCGTCGCCATCCTGATGGGGCGGCTCGGGAAAATCGGACCACTCGTCATCCACATGCCCATCAATGCGAACACCGCGTTCCGCGAGCTTGGGATCATCTTCTTCCTCGCCTGCGTCGGCCTCGGTGCCGGCTCGAGGTTCGTCGAAACCGCGCTCTCCGCCACCGGCCTGCAATGGATGGCCCTTGGCGTCGCCGTCACCACCGTGCCTCTGTTGATCGTCGGCATCATCGGCAGGAAATGGCTCAAGCTGAACTATCTGACACTCGTTGGCGTCCTTGCCGGCAGCATGACCGATCCACCGGCCCTCGCCTTCGCCAACAAGCTCGCGAACTCCGACTACCCCTCGCTGGCCTACGCCAACGTCTATCCGCTGACCATGCTCCTCCGCATCCTCGTCGCCCAAATGGCCGTCCTCTGGCTTGCATGAGGAACGGGGACATTCCTGTCTCCGGCAGTTAGGGATCTGTTTTCGAAAAAGGGCACCACGAATCTCACGAATCCGGCGAATCAGATGGTTGAATTGAAGATGAAGCGAAACGCCGAGGCGCGGAGGACGCAGAGAGGGACGCGGGCGGTGCCTCGTCGCAGTCTGCCGCGCTCATCCAAACATGTTTTGCCGCAAAGGAATGCAAGGAACACAAAAAGAAGAGTCGCCCAACCAGGGGGCAGGGATCTCCGGTCCGTGAATATACTGCCGCGCGTCAGGTTTTGTGATTAGGAGATTGGCGCGACGCGGCGTGGCGGCGGTTTTCAACCGCCATGCCTGATGAAGACTGGAAGAGGGGCATGCGGTTGGAAACCGCTGCCACGATTCCACAAAACCCGACGCGCGGCAGTCTAATGGATAACCGCTTCTTCTCCGCGTGCCTCTCCGCGACCTCTGCGCCTCCGCGTTTCGTTGGGTATTTGAATTTGAGGATCCATTGGCCCGGCTTTGCGTTCCTTGGCGACCTTTGCGGCTTTGGGGTTAGAAATTCAGCCTGGGAGCGGGACGCTCCGGCGACGGTCTGCGGCGAGACGCCACAGCCACTTCTGCGGCGGGGCGCCACAGCTACGGCCGCTGATCGAGTCCTACTTCGACTGCTCCAGCATTCTCAGCAGCGGGAGCTCGGCGCGGGCGCGGAGGGACTCTTCCATTTCCACGCGGGGCTGGAGGGTGTCCAGGCAGTCGCGGAGCTTTTGAAGGGTGTTCATCTTCATGTAGCGGCAGTCGGCGCAGGCGCAGCGGTCGGTGGGACCGGCGATTAGATTCTTGTCCGGGCACTCCTTGCGCAGGCGGTGGAGCATGCCACTCTCGGTGACGACGATGATGTCCTTGACCGGCGCGTTCTTGCAGTAGGCGATCATCTTCTCCGTGGAGCAGACCTCGTCGGCGAGGAGCCTAACGGCCTGGGTGCATTCCGGGTGGGCGACGACGAGGGCGTCCGGGTATTCGGACTTGATCCTGTTGATCGAGTCGCGGGTGAACTCGACGTGGACGTAGCAGTTGCCTTTCCAGAGGTCCATCTTGCGGCCGGTCTGTTCCATCACCCAAGCACCGAGGTTCTCGTCCGGGACAAAGAGGATGGGGCGGTCGGCAGGGGCGAGGTTGACGATCTTCACCGCGTTTCCGGAGGTGCAGATGACGTCGCAGAGGGCTTTCACACCTCCGGAGCAGTTGATGTAGGCGATGACGTAGTAGTTCTTTTCCGCATTCGCCTTGAGAAAGGCTTCTAACTGCGGAGCGGGGCAGGATTGCTCGAGCGAGCAGCCGGCATCGGCATCCGGGAGGACGACGATTTTTCCCGGATTCACGATCTTGGCGGTCTCCGCCATGAAGTGGACGCCGCAAAAGGCGATGACATCGGCATCGGTGGCCTTGGCCTGATAGGCGAGGCCCAGCGAGTCACCGACGTAGTCCGCGACATCCTGAATGTCGCCGGTCTGATAGTTGTGGGCGAGGATGACGGCGTTCCTCTCCTTTTTCAGGGCGAGGATTTCTTCCTTGAGGTCGAGAGCAGCTAACATGGTGAGGGTCTCCGGATATGGGTTGAATCAGGCGGATGGAGTGGCCGGGATCATCTCGATGGTCCCGGTGTGCTTGGCACCGGGCTTGACGACCAGCGAGGTGGTGCGGACGAGTCCTTGGAGCTGCGCCCGCTTTTCCAAGGTGATGGCTCCGGTGCAGGAAATCTGTCCGCGCACGGTGCCGTCGATGAAGGCCGTGGCTGCGGTGACCGGGTTGAGAAACTCCACCCTGGCTCCTTTTTCAACCCGCAGGTTCCGGCACTTCACCTTGCCGACGATCTTGCCATGACTGCGGATGATGAGATCTCCGGTGCAATCCACGGATCCCGCGAGCTCGCCGAGGACGGTTAGATTATGGCATTTTAGCGGGACGCCGGAGACGACACCGGTTTTCTGGATGATCACGTCGCCGCAGGTCTGGATGCGGCGGTTCCAGTGATCGGTGATGTCGTAGTCCATCAGGCTGACGTAGCCGCTGCACTTGGGACACTGGCTGGACTGGGCTTCGGCGATGGCCTTGTAGGCGTGACCGCAATTGAAACAGGTGACCTCGCGCGGTGGCCTGATCGGATTGAAGAAGCGCATCAGGAAAGACCTCGGCGGCTGGATGGCCGGCTCCTTTTTTAGAAATGGCTGGAGCGGCCTGGTGCTCGCCCGGACTTCCGGTTCGGGATCCGTGTCCTTGCGTGGAACCGCCAGGCGGGTGACCGGGCGTGTTCTAACAACGCCCTTGCCGTCCATGACCTGGAAATTCGCCCGGCAGGCCCTGCATTGGGTGGAAACCACCAAGGCGGGCTCGGACTGGACTTGCCCGCATTCTGGGCAAGCTACTTCAATGCGATGGCGATGGGGGGCATCAGCCATGACAGGAAACGTCGGTAATCAAAACGAAGAACCCGAAGGCAAGTTAGGGGGCGGTGCCGCTGAGAGTCCCTTGTTTGGGGGGGTCCGTTGGCGCGGCGGCCTTGGACGAGGAGCCTGACGAAGCAGGCGCATTGGCGGGTGCATTGGCAGGAGTGCCGACGGTTGACTTTCCGACGAAGATGGCTCCGGCCTCAATGGACAGGACCTTGGCCTTGATGTCACCGACGACTTCGGCGCTCGACTTGAGTTCGACGCGTTCGGCTGCGGTGATGTTGCCATGGACCTTGCCATAAACGACGACGGTCGCGGTCTTGATCTCCGCCTTGAGGCGGGCGTTCTCGCCGACGGTCAAATTGCCATCGGAATGGATCTCACCCTCGATCTTGCCATCGACGACGAGGTCGTTGGTGAACTTGACGGTGCCTTTGATTTCTACGTCGGTGGAGAGCACGTTGCGGGTGGCAGCGGGACTCTGACGGGCAGGCGCGGCGGCTGGCTGTGCACCGTAGGACGGTGACGCCGGGGCTGGAGCTTGGTCCTGGTGGCGGGATTCAGGAGCTGGAGGAGCGGATCGCTGGGACTCGCTGTTGTCTTGGCCGATTACTTTCTTAAACACGGTGGTAAAGGATGGTTGGAGTTAATTGGATGTCAAATGGATTGAAGGGTCACGGCTGCTCGGGAGCCGCAGGTTCTGGTGAACTGCCACCACTGGATTCCGGGGAGCCTTCGTGGGCAGGCGCTGGAAGTTCGATCTCGATGGGTTCCTCGTCGCCGGCAGGCTCGGGAATTTCTTCGGTGGTCCCAGGGGCTTCCGGTTCGTCGGGAACGGGAGTGACGGTGAAACCGGGAGGAAGCTGGGACTTGAGCGCGTCCATCGGATTGGCGATCGCATCACTGGGATTCGCCGGCGTTTCCGCGGCTGGCGGGGGTTCGATCTCGACCGGTGGCTTGGCCTTGAGGGTGGCAATCCGGCGGGTGGCCGTTTCCGAGAAATTGCTGTCGGGAAATTCGAGGCTGACCTTCGCGTAGGTCGATTCCGCCTTTTCCAGATCGCCATCCGCTTTCGCGATATCACCGAGGGAAATCAGCGCGAATGGCGCGATGTATTCGGCGGCGGGGTTGGATACGATTTCATCGAAGACCTTCACCGCATCACCTGACTTGCCTTGGGACATCAACTTCGAGCCGAGACTCGCCTTGGCAGTGGGAGTGGCGGCGTGGTCGGGATTTTCTGAAATGAATTTCCGCAAGGTGCCGACGGCCTCGTCTTTCTTGCCATCGGTCCACTGGGTGTTGGCGAGGAGAACCATGGCGCTGCCGGCCGCTTTCGTGTCGGTGTGGCTGTCGATAAGGCCTTGGAAACCTGCGAGGTCGTCCGCCTTGACGAGGGCGGCGCCGGCGTCTTCCTGGCGGTTGGTTTCCAATCCACGCTGGATCACCAGGCCTGCCGCACCGAGTGCCAGAAGAACGGCGAACACGGCGATCCCCTTTTGATTGCGGTCGAGAAACTCCTCGAAGGCATTCGGGCCTTGGGAGATTTCGGCAAGTGGGGCGGATGATTCTTTGGGCTCAGCGGACATGTTTGGGGAATTAAAAAAGCTGCGGGGGCGATCAAAGCGGCAGTGGCGTCGAAATCAATGAGGAAGTCCGGAAGTTTTGCGATTTCCTCAAATCCGGCCCCGTCTTGGGCGAGTTGAGTGGATTTTGATTGGTCAGGACCGGGCCTGATGGCTAGCGTCCCGGCGCATGTCGAAACGGGTTTACGTGGTCGCCGGAGAGTTGAGCGGGGATGCCCATGGCGCGGGATTGCTGGAATCCTTGGCCGAAATGGTGCCTGATCTGGAGATTCGCGGCGTCGGTGGCCCGAAAATGGCAAAAGTCGCCGGGGCCGGCCTCAACGACTGGGTCGAGGATGCCGCGGTCATGGGTGTCTGGGAGGTGCTGAAACGCTACGGCTGGTTCAAGGAGCGATTTTACGAAATGCTCGCCGCTCTGAAGGAGTTTCAGCCGGACGTGCTCCTCCTCATCGACTACCCCGGTTTCAATCTTCGCTTTGCCGAGGCGGTCAAGCGCGAGTGTCCCGCGACAAAGATTGTCTATTACATCAGCCCGCAGGTCTGGGCGTGGAACAAGGGACGCATCCCGAAGATGGTCCGGCTGCTTGATGAGATGCTCTGCCTTTTCCCTTTCGAACAACCGATTTTCCAGGACGCCGGCCTCAAGACGACCTTTGTCGGTCACCCGCTGGTGGATGAACTCGAGGCAGAACGCATCGCTGGCGTGCAGCGTGACGAATCGCTCGTCGGCCTGTTTCCCGGCAGCCGGGAACGGGAGGTCGCCCGGCTGTTTCCGATGATGATCGAGTCCGCGAAACTGCTGATCGCGGAAAACAACGCGCTGAAGTTCGAAGTCCCCGCCGCCACCGCCAAGCTGGCCAGCCAGATCGAGGGACTCATGGCCGCCGCCGGGGTGGGGGAGTTGATCACGGTCACGACCGGTCGCAGCCACTCGCTGATGCAGCGCGCCTGCTGCGCGGTCATCGCCAGCGGCACCGCCACGCTTGAGGCCGCGTATTATGGGCTGCCCTATTGTCTGGTCTATCGGATGGCTCCGCTGACCTATGTGACGGCGAAGCTGCTGGTGAAGATCAAGCGCATCGGCCTGGTCAACATTCTCGCCGGAGAGGATGTGATCGAGGAACTCATCCAGGATGAAGCCATTCCATCCAACGTCGCCCGCTCGCTGCGGGAGTTTGTTGATTCCCCGGCGAAGCGGGCGGCTTTGCACGTTAGACTGGCAGAAACGACTGGTAAGCTCGGTGGTCTGGGAGCTCACGAGCGGGCCGCCCGCGCGGTCGCCGGATGGCTGGGGTGACATGTCCGCGCTCGGGAGACCGTGAACCTTGGACTCCGGTGATTCGGAGATGGCAAGTGGGCGGGATTTCCGGCAAATCCTCGGGCGTGACGTTGCCGGTATTTGAAATCGAGGGGGCACTGCGGGAGGCGGTGCGTGGTGAGCGGGCCAGGGTGCTTTTGAAAGCTCCGACTGGCTCGGGGAAATCGACATCGGTGCCGGGGATGCTGGTGGATGCCGGGATTTCCGGGCGGATCATCGTGATCGAGCCACGGCGGATGGCGGCGCGGTTGTTGGCCGGATGGGTGGCGAGGCAGCGCAAGGCAACGCTCGGAAACGAGGTGGGCTACGCGGTGCGGTTCGACACGAAATATCGGTCGGACACGCGGATCATTTACATGACGGACGGGGTGTTCCAGCGCTGGATCCAGGACGATCCGGAATTGGGCGGGGTGGGGGCGGTGGTTTTCGATGAATTCCATGAGCGACGGCTGGCGGTGGACATCGCGTTGGCGCGTTGCCTGGATTTGCAGGAAGGTGCGCGGCCGGACCTGCGGGTGGTGGTGATGTCGGCGACGCTGGAGACGGCCGGTCTGGCGGACTATCTGGCACCGGCAATTTCGCTGGAAGCGGGTGGGCGGACATTTCCGGTGCAGTTGCTCTATCGGGCAGACCGGCCGCCGGTGAACGACCGGCGCGGTGGTCCGCCACGCGAGACGCCGATCTGGGAGAAGATGGTCGCTGTTTGCCGCGAGGCGATGGCGATGCCGGACGCGGGAAACATCCTGATGTTCCTGCAAGGCACGCATGAGATCCGGCGGACGATTGAACTTTTGGAAAACAGCGGTGCGGCCAAAGGCTGGGATGTCCATCCGCTCTATTCGGCTCTGGCTCCGGCGGCGCAGGAAGCGGCGATTTCCCCAAGTGCTAGGCCGAAGATCATCGTCGCGACGAACGTCGCGGAAACGTCTCTAACCATCGACGGGGTGCGGACGGTGATCGACAGCGGTTTGGCGAGGACGGCGTCGTTCGAGCCGCGGCGGGGGATCAACACGCTGTTGATCAAGAAGATTTCCCGTGCTGCGGCAGAGCAGCGGGCGGGGCGTGCCGGGCGGACGGCACCGGGCCGGGCCTTCCGTTTGTGGAGCGAGGCGGATCACGCAAGGAGGGCGGAATTTGAGTCGCCGGAGGTGCGGCGCGTGGATCTGGCTGAGGCGGCGCTGCTGCTCAAGGCGGCGGGTGTTTCCGAGGTGAGGGATTTCCGGTGGTTCGATGCGCCGACCGAGGAATCCTTGTCACGGGCGGAGAGGCTGCTGCACGACCTGGGGGCGCTG
>Ga0163144_10009938_pt1 | contig 20348 bp, 16 predicted proteins | sample OliLak19BULKMAT1_FD_123175 | JGI IMG/M metagenome (GOLD analysis project Ga0163144, IMG submission 123175) | Freshwater microbial mat bacterial communities from Lake Vanda, McMurdo Dry Valleys, Antarctica - Oligotrophic Lake LV.19.BULKMAT1 | ecosystem: Environmental > Aquatic > Freshwater >... | reverse complement strand
GGATCTAGCCGCCCAACTATTCGCAGCAGCCTAGCTCCGCCCCAGCTCAGAAACCGGAAAAAACCAATCCGTCCCCGTAAAAAAATGAGCCAAACTCCAGGCGGCGGATTGCATCCGCCATGCTCTGAAATCAACGGAATGGCATGGCGGATGCAATCCGCCGCCACTACCACCTCACCGCCGCCGCCGCCCATGTGAGACCTGCACCGAAGACGACGAGGACGATGTTGTCGCCGCGCTTGAAGGCGCCGGAGCGGTTCGCCTCGTCGAGGGCGATGGCGACGGCTGCGGCGGAGGTGTTGCCGTATTTGTCGAGATTCACGAAAACGCGGCCTTCCGGCACGGCGAGACGATCCGCGATGGCATCAATGATGCGCAGGTTCGCCTGGTGCGGGATCACGCAGGCAATGTCCTCCGGCTGGAGGTTCGCGCGGCTGATGACGGTTTCCGCCGCTTCTTTCATGCGGTTGACGGCGTGTTTGAAAACTTCCTTGCCCTGCATGGCGAGGGTGGCGAGGTGGGTGCCGACGTTTGATTCCGTGATCGGGCAGGCCGAGCCGCCGCCGGGGATGTTGAGGAGGTGGGTGAGGTTGCCATCGCTGCCCATTTCCGTGGCGAGGATCTCGCCCTCGCCCGGCTGGGAGCGGCGGAGGACGGCGGCACCGGCACCGTCGCCGAAGAGGACGCAGGTCGTCCTGTCATCCCAGTTTACGAAGGCGGAGAGCTTTTCCGCACCGATGATGAGGGCGTTCTCGTACGCACCGTCTGCGATCATGCGCTTGCAGAGTTTCATTGCGTAGAGAAAGCCGGAACAAGCTGCGGAGATATCGAAAGCCACGGCCTTGGAGGCACCTAGCTGCTGCTGCACGTAGCAGGCAGTGGCGGGTGTGAGCGTATCGGGGGTGATCGTGGCAACGATGATCAGTTGCACATCGGCGGCATCAAGACCTGCCTGTTCGAGCGCCTTGCGGGCGGCCGCGCTGGCCATGTGGGAGGTGAACTCGCCATCCGCCGCGATCCTGCGCTCGCGGATGCCCGTACGGGAAAAGATCCACTCGTCGCTGGTATCGACGCGCTTGGCGAGCTCTTCGTTGGTCATCACCCTTTCCGGCAGGTAACTTCCCGTCCCCGCAATGCACACCTTGTAGTTCGTCGCCGCGCCGCTCATGTGGGGTTAGCCTTGAATCGTAGTGGCTTACAAACAAGCGCGAATTTTCCGCCCTGAGGCCAGGGGGGCCAGCACTAGGGAAAGGGTTGTTGTAGCAGTGCCTCTTCAGTCCCGCCAGGGACGGGCCGAACGTAGCAAGCCAGGCGGTGGAGAAGAGCCCAACCCCCGGTCAGACGGTTCAAGGGATTACCGGGCAAGGAAACGATGCCGCCACACTTTGCGCATCGCGCCCTGTCCGCCGGGCCCAAAGGGAGGGACACGCCTTCCCTCATTCCGCTCGACCGGTGCATCCGAAACCGCTATCCACCGGGTGCGAAGGGTCATCTTTTGCCAGGAGTCCCCATGAGGCAATTTTCACCAATCCAGATCGTGTTCGGCGGCTGCCTTCTGGCCTTCGGCGCATCCTTCCTCAATACGGGTTTCATCCTAAGCACGGGGACATCCGTGAGCCATCTGACGGGGGATATCGCCAGGATCGGCTCCGGCCTCTCGACGCTGGGGACGGGCAATGGCTTCCTCATCATCAATGTGGCGGTGGCGTCGCTGGGATTCATATGCGGAGCCACCGCCTCCGGCTTCCTGCTTCACCATCCTACGCTGGAGATGACGATGCCCTACGGGCGCATCCTCTCCTCGCTCGGCCTTTGCCTGGTGGCCGCACATTTCGCACACTGGGAGCATCCGCTGCTGGCCATCGCGATCGCAAGCGCCGTCTGCGGTGCCCAGAATGCGCTCGCGAGCCGCTACCGGGGCCTTGTGCTGAGGACGACGCACCTGACCGGGATCTTCACGGACTTTGGGATCCATCTGGGCATGAGGCTGCGCGGGCACCATATCGAGCCGTGGAAGCTGCTGATCCCGGCATGCATCACCTTTTCCTTCCTCGCCGGCGCGGTGACCAGCAGCGCGCTGATCCTCCACGACATGGGAAACTGGATACTGATGGCGGGGATCGGCTATTTCACGGGAGGAATCCTATGGAGTGTTTCCAAAAGGATGCTGGGGGCGGCTCCCGGGAGACGCATCTCCGGCGAGTGACCACCAAGGCGGGGTGCGCAGCCATCGGGCAGCCGCTCCCTGGTGTTTGGTTAGAATTTCCTCAGCGTGGTGTCCTTGAGGAAGCGATCCTCGGTCTCCGGATAGTCCAGGGTGTAGTGCAGGCCGCGCGATTCCCTACGGCGCAGGGCGCTCTCGACGATGAGGCCGGCGACGGCGACGAGATTGCGGAGTTCGAGAATGTCGGCGTTGACGCGGTGGCCCCAGTAGAACTCGCGGACTTCCTTCTTCAGGTTCCGCAGGCGCGCGGCGGCGCGGCGGAGGCGGTTGTCGGTGCGGACGATGGAAACGTAGTCCCACATCAGGCGGCGGATCTCGTCCCAATTGTGATAGATGACGACGAGTTCGTCGGGCTCGGCGACATCGCCATGGTGCCACTCCGGGATGTGCGGGGCGTCCATGACCGGCTTCTCCGGCGGGTAGAGCCGCATCATTTCCTCCAGCGCCAGGCGGCCGACGACATTCCCCTCTAACAGCGAGTTCGAGGCGAGGCGGTTCGCCCCATGCAAGCCGGTGCATCCGACCTCGCCGATGGCATACAGCCCGCGTATCGTGGTTTTCCCGGTGACATCGGTCTGCAGCCCGCCGCACATGTAATGCGCCGCCGGGACGACAGGGATGGGGGATTTCTCACAATCCACGCCGAACCTCATCAGCGTCTCGTAGATGTAGGGAAAATGCTCCTTCATGAAGCCCGGCGGCTTGTGGGTGACATCGAGATAAACGCACGCGGCTCCGGTTTTCTTGAGTTCCCGGTCGATGGCGCGGGCTACGATATCCCGGGGCGCGAGCGAGCCGCGCGGGTCGATCTGTTTTGTGAAATCCTCGCCCTTGCCGTTGCGCAGGATCCCGCCTTCTCCCCGCAGCGCCTCGCTGACGAGGAACGATCTTGCCTCCGGCCCGGTGGCGGCGGGGTTGTAGAAACAGGTGGGGTGGAACTGGATGAACTCCATGTTCGAGATCGTGGCCCCCGCCCGCCAGCCGAGTGCGACGCCGTCGCCGGTCGCGGAGTCGGGGTTGGTGGTGTAGAGATAGACCTTCCCGCAGCCGCCTGCCGCGAGCACGACGCGGTCCGAGCGGAAAACCTCGACCTCGCCCGTTTCACGGATCAGCACGTAGGCTCCGAGCACGCGGTCGTTCGAGACGATATCGAGCCGGGCGGAGGTGATGAGATCGATTACAAAATGATTCTCTAACAGTGTGATGTTCGGCTCGCTGCGCGCCGCCTCCAGCATCGCCCGGGCGACCTCGCGTCCGGTGGTGTCGCGGGCATGGAGAATGCGGCGGAAGCTGTGTCCGCCCTCTTTACCGAGTGCGAAATGGTCTCCGTCCTTGTCGAACTCGACCCCATACCCGATGAGATCCTCAATGGTGTCATCGCCCTCCTCGACGATGCGCCGGACCACCTCTTCGTTGCAAAGCCCCGCGCCTGCATCGAGCGTATCGGCGATGTGGCTTTCCACGGAATCGCCTTCCGCCCGCAGGCTCGCGGGAAGCACAGAGGCGATGCCGCCCTGCGCCCAAGCGGTGTTCGATTCCTCGGCCATGCCCTTGGTCAGGACGATCACCTTGCCGTGCTTCGCAGCCCGCAGGGCGAAGGAAAGCCCGGCGATCCCCGCCCCAATCACCAGAAAATCAGAAGTCATGTGCTGGAAAGCATGGAGAGCATTCGGTTAGGGGAAAGCGGAAAGTTTTGGATCATGGGCGGAGCGAAACACTGATCCCTCCGACGGACAAACCTTCCACATCCGCCCCGCGCTTGAGGTAACCGAGGCCGATATTTCCGGAAAAACTCGTCACCTCGCCGCAGACTTTTCCCTCAGGATTCAGGATCTCTCCGGTTTTCCCCTCGCCATCGAAGGCGAGCTTCACGAGGCGGCGGTTCACCTTCCCGGCGGACTTGATCCGGGAGATCACTTCCTGGCCGATGTAGCAGCCCTTGGTGTAGGAAATATCGGTGGTATCGAGGCCGGCCTCGGGGGGGAGCATCCCTTCCCTCAGCTCCGCGCCCCATTTCGGGATGCCTTTTTCGATCCTCTCCCGCTCGTCCATTTCAGGGATACCGAAATCCGCGATGGAAACCTCGCCGCTCGCATCCCGCGCCTCGCAGTCATCCGCGATGAGATACCGTGTCAGCCGCGCCTCCAGATCCTCCGCCATGCCCTCGCGGCAGAAAACCAGCACTGTCCCCGGCTCCTTGCCCTCCGCAATCCAGATGCGGAACTGCAGCTTGCCCTTCGCATCCGTCACGCAACTCGGCAGGACGAGGCCGCTGCCCATCACTTTCCGGACATCCTGGGTGACCTGGCCGTTCAGGAAGCGCACCGCATCCGGCCCGGAGAAGGCGAGGATGCCGGGTTTCCCGCCGAGTTCACTCCTCATAGGCTTTGACCAAGGCAGAGAAATCCTCATCGCCGGAACCCTTCTCGCACATCTCTCCCATCCGGGCGGAAACGGCGGAGATCGCGGGCAATTCCACCCCTGCGGATTCCGCGAGGGCGAGGGCGTAGCGGCTGTCCTTCCACATGTTCGCCATGGTGAAATGCGGCTCGAAATTTCCTGAGAGCATGCCTGGGTATTTCATCGCCATCAGCGGCGAGCCCGAGCCGTTCCGGATCGCGGCCTCGGTGAAGACCTCGGGTTTCACCCCGTGTGTTTTCGCGATGATGAGCGCCTCGCTCATCGCCTGAACCGTGCAGGCGGAGATCAGGTTCGTGCCCAGCTTGGTGACCGTTGCCGCACCGATCTCGCCGCAATGGATGCGGCCCTTCGAACTGACGGCGAGGAAATCGGAAACCCTTTCCACCAGCTCCTCATCCCCGCCGATGTAGTAGAGCAACTGTCCTGACGCGGCGGCGTCCTTGCTGCCGGTGAAAGGCGCATCGAGGAAATCGCAGCCCTTCGCCGCGCATTGCTCGGCGAGCCAAAGTGTTGTCGGGAGATCGATGGTTGAGTGGTTCATCACCAGCGCACCCTTTTTCAGACCTGCCTTCGCCTGCGCGAAAACCTCCCGCACCATCGGCACATCTTTCAGATAGATCGAAACAAGATCGGCACCCTCCAGTGCGGCTTCCGGGGAATCCTTCTCGCCATCCAGCCCGCGTGCCGTCCGGCTCCAGCAAGTCACCGGATAGCCAGCTTCAACCAGCCTCGTCCGCACCCGCGAGCCAACAATCCCCAACCCCAGAACCGCTACCTTCTCCATCTTCCTTGAAATTTGAATTTGAGGATTTGAAATTTATTCCTGCCTCTGCAGCGCCAGCTTGACGAGATTCGCAGCCTGTTCCCTGATCTCCTTAACCTTCTCAGGGGTCGCCTTCTCCCCTTCGGCGATGACCATTTCGTTGCGCAGGCCGGAAAGGATATCGCGCATCTCAAGATAGTTCGGACGCTCGGAAATCCTCGGCTCCAGCCCTGCGACACTCTCGGTGTAATAGTCCGCGATATCCTCCCGCATGATCTTCTCCGCACGCTCGGGGGAAAACTGCTTGTCCACCGCCACCGTCGAAACCTCCAGCGCACGGATCCATCCGCCGAGCGAAATCAGGTGAGCCAGATCCGCATCACGCAGCGTCACAAGTTCGATCTCCACATCCTTCTGGGTCGCGGCGAGTTCCTTTTTCAATTGATCCACATCCTGTTTTTTCGCGCTTTCCAGAAGGCTAGCCGCATGGCGGTTGATCCTGTCCCCGGCGCCCAGGGCTTTCCCGTAACGGGTGAGATCCGTCGCCATCTGCTCGACCTTGTCCATCTGCCCGGCCTGCACGATCAGGAATCCGTCGGCAATCAGGAAACCGAGTTCGATGGCGAGATCCGCCCGATCCAGCGGCATGCGGTCGCCGAGCTTCCTCTCCATTTCCATCAGCGGCAGGGGCATGAGAAACTGCAGGGTATCGAAAAGCTTCGCGATCGACGGCGCGGTGAATTCGTTCACCCCGAGTTCGGCGCGGACATGCTGGTCATCGAGCAGATCCTCAGGGACATTGCCTTTTACATCCTCCTCCTGGCCGTGGCACAGCCCGGAAAACAAAGCCATCAGCGCCAATCCGATCCGCAAATTCATACGCTGAAAATGACACCTGCCCGCCTCCTCCGCAACCGCCAAATCAATCTTCCGACCAACTTGAATGGGTAAGGAAGTAATGGCACACGCTGCGATTGGTTTTCGGCTTCGTCGGAGCGTGTGAGGAAGCGGAGATTTCCGCTCGCCGTGATTTTGGAGGCATTTTATCCGGTGGTTGCACTGCGCTCCACCACCCGGCAGGGACGTCCTCTCCATCAAATAGAACTTTACGGAGCACCAGCCTGATCACCCTCGCGATATGGCTCGTCATTTTCACTGGGACATTTCAGGCTGCGTGCGCATGAGCGACTTTAGGGAATTGGGGATACCGGCGGATTTGGTGAAAGGGCTCGCGGAGCTGGGCATCATCACGCCGACTGAGGTGCAGGCGGGATCCATCCCATTCCTGATGAAGAACGGCGGGGACTTTTGTGCGCAGGCGCAGACGGGGACGGGCAAGACGGCGGCCTTCGGCCTGCCGCTGCTGACGAAGATCAACCCCAAGAAGCCTGACATCCAGGGCTTGGTGATCGCGCCGACCCGCGAGCTTGCCAAGCAGATTGGCAAACAGCTTTTCCGCTTCACGAAACATTCAGAGAAGATCTTCGTCGAGGTGCTTACCGGCGGCGAGCCGATGGACGCACAGATTGCGAAGCTGAAACGGCCGACGCACATCGTGGTGGCGACCCCCGGAAGGCTGATCGACCTGATCAAGAAAAAGGCGCTGACCCTGGTGAACGTGAAACACCTCGTGCTCGACGAGGCGGACGAGATGCTGAGCATGGGTTTTAAGAAAGACCTGGTAGCCATCTTCGGCCTGACGCGCGGAAGGCGCAGCACCTGGCTGTTTTCCGCAACCTTCCCCGACTCCATCCATGCGCTGGTGAAAGGAGCGATGCCGGGCCAGCCGGAGATGCTGACCATCGACAAGGCGCACGTGGTGAACCAGAACATCGACCATCGCTTCGCCGTCTGCGGGAAGGACGAAAAAAACGATTTCCTAACGGAATTTCTGGGCAGGCGCGGAGAGGAAAGAGGGCTGATCTTCGTGCGGACCAAGGCCGGCGCGGTGGCGCTCGGGCGGCAGTTGGAAAAATTGGGCTTTCCCGTGGATGTGATCCAGGGCGATCTCTCCCAACGCGAGCGCGACAAGGTCATGCGCGGCTTCAAGAACGAGCGCACCCGCATCCTCATCGCCACCGACGTCGCGGCGCGGGGGATCGATGTGGAAGGGCTGACCTTCGTGATCCACTACCAGCTCCCGGAAGACTTCGACTACTACACCCATCGCAGCGGCCGCACGGCACGGGCGGGAAAGAAAGGGACTTCGATCGCGCTGATCGATCCGAGGGAGAGGAAGAAGATAGGGAGATTCGAGGAGGCTCTCGGGGTGACGTTTACGGAGATGGGGTGAGGTTACTTTTCCTAAAGCGCGATACACTTTGGTTGGACTGGACGACCTACTTGCAAAAGGATAGGGATCGGTCTGCTCGACATTCGCACATTCCCTGATGCGAACTGGCTCTCTTCCCCCGCAGGCACTCGCGCTCTGGAGAGCGCGGCTCCTTAACGCTTCTTGTTCGTGGTGAGATGTGCTTTCGATTCCGGAATCACTTCGTCGGCTCTACGGCTTTCGCGGGGAGGGCGTGGGCGTAGAGGGCGGGCATGAGATCCGGCTCGCAGGGGATGCGGGCGAAGGGGGACTGGTGGCGGAGGGCGGCCTCTTTCCAGAGATTGAAATGGCCGGTGTATGCCTCGCGGTACCGGCGGAGGGTGGCGGGCTCGATGCGGTGGGGGTGTTTGGTTTTCCGCTCGGGGTCGATGAAATCGTAGTTCCCGGCCCATGCGGGATCGGCCTCGGTGGCGGTGAAGGGGCAGAAAAGGATGGGCGTTCCCTGGCGCTGGCTGAGGGTGCGGAGGATGGGGTTGGGATCGGCGGGGAAGAGGAGATCGGAGAGTAAGACGCGGAGGGCGCTGGAGCGGAGGGGCAGGCGGTGGATTTCCGGAGGGGCGGAAGGATCGCTGGGGGTGAGGGCTTTGACAGCGGCCTGCCAGCGGTTGGCGCGGAGGGAGAGGGGATCAATGGCGAGCTGTGCATCTCCGGCCATGGCGTAGATGCGGACGCTGGCTCCGGAGGCGAGGGATGAATCGGTTAGAAAGGTGAGAAGCTCGCCGGTGCGCTTTTCCTTTTCCGGGGAGAAGAACATGGAGGCGGAGGCATCGAGGATGAGATCGACGACGGGCCGGATCTCCTCGCGGAAGAGCTTCATGGAATACTGGCCGGTGCGGGCGTATGCGTTCCAGTTGATGTGGCGGGGATCGTCCCCGGGCGAGTAGGCGCGGTGATCCTGGAAGTCCATGGAGGCACCGGTGCCGGAGCCGGCGAATTCACCGGCGGCGCCTCGCCAGACTCGGGTGCGGAAGGGGAGGCGGAGCATTTTTTAAACCCTAAATTTTAAATTCTAAACCCTAAGGAAGAGGAAGAAGAGGACGACCGAAGATAGTGTTACTTTGGGAGGATGGAGGCTTTGATGAGATTTTGCTTGGGGAAATACTTTTTGGCGAGGGCGTTGATTTCTTCAAGGGTGATGGATTTGTAATCCTTTTCGCGGGTGCGGGCGAGCTCCAGGCGGTTGGGGTCTTCCTGGGATTGGGAGAGGACGGTGGAGAGCCAGTAGGAGTTGTCGCGGTGGGTTTTCTCAAGGGTGGAGAGGGTGGGGGCGAGGGCGCGGGAGAGTTCGTCCCCGGTGGCTCCCTTTTCCGCAAGCTCGGCGGCGATGGTGTCCATCGTCTTGAGCAGCAGCGGGAGATCCTCCGGCTTGCCGATGGCCTGGCCGACGAGGTAGCCGAAGCCTTCGAGGGCATCGTCGCCGCTGGCACCCGCGTTGGGCGAGTAGGATGCGCCGAGCTTTTCGCGGATTTCCTCGCGGAGGCGGTCGCCGAAGATGTCGGAGAGGACATTGAGGCGGCGGAACTCGGGGATGTTGCCGCGCATGCCGTCGGTTTTCCAGTAGGCGGAGGCGATGCCCTGGGGAACCTTGGAATCGTAGCTGAAGGACTTTTCCGCAGGGGCTTCCGGGAACTCGACGGTGCGGGTGTTCGCTGTCTGGGTGGCGGGGGTGGCGCTGCGCTCTTTCAGTGTGCCGAGGGTGGCGAGAAGATCGGCGGTGAGTTTTTCCTGATCGAAATCGCCGACGATGCTGAGCTCGGTGTAGCCCTTCTCCATCTCGGGGGTGAGCCACTCCTTCGCCTCGGCGATGGTATAGCCGGAGAGCTGGACCTGGGTGGGGAGGGTGTAGCGGAAATCGCCGCCATGGAGCCATGCGTCCATCTCCTGCGAGGGGCCGGCCGGTGTGTGTTTCAGGTTTTGGAAAAGGACGGGGATGGCTTTCTGGAACTGCCAGAGCGCCTCGGTGCGGTAGCCGGGATCGGTGATCGAGGCGACCATGAGCTGGAGTTGGAGGAGCTGGTCAGCCGGGGTGGTGGAGCCGGAAAGGGTGAAGGCGTCCTCGGCTATGCCCATGCCGACGGAGACATTGCGGCCGGCGAGGATTTCGGAGAGCTCGTCATTGGAATGTTTTCCGAGGCCCCCGCCATCGTAGATGGCCTGCGCGAAGGCATCGAGCATGGGTTTGTCCTTGGGCTGGGAGAGCTTTCCGGAGCCGATGCGGGCGGACATGCGGATGCGGTTTTTCTCGAAATCGGTCTTCTTGAGGTTTACGCGGATGTTGTTGGCCAGGACGAGCTGGGTCACCCCTAGATCCCCGATCTCGGTGGTCTTCGCGACTTTGCCGGCTTTCCCGAAATCCGTGTAGGCGAAGGGGACGACCTCGCGGGCGGCGGGCGGCCCGACGGCGGTGCCGGTGGATTCCTGATAGATGGCGGCGAGGGACTTCGTGCCGTCCTCGGGAGCGATCTTGGTGGAGAGGACGAGGTGGTAGCCGGGTGCTTCCCAGAAAGCCTTGAACGCCTCGTGGACCATCCCGGCGGTGATGGCGTCGAGGGCTTTCGTGCCGAGTTCGAGATTCGTCTCCGGTGTGGAGAAGACCGTGCTGTCGTTGACCGATCCGGCGATGGCAGTGGCTAGCTCCTCGGACTTGCGGGAGTCCTTGCGTTTCACGGCCTCCTGGTAGGAGTTGAGGATGTTCGCCTTGGCCTCGGCGAGTTCGGCATCGGTGAAACCGTGCTGGAGCGCGCGGCGGAAATCCTGCTCAAGGATGGGCAGTGCTTCCTGCCAGCGGTCGTCGGCGGCGACGGCGGAGATGGAGCCAAGCTCGAGTTCGTTGAAGAGCACGTCCTTCGATGCGGAGCCGGAAGCGATGGGGGAGTTCTCCATTTTCGAAAGGCGCTCGAAGCGGCGCCCCATGATGAAGTTCGCGATGGAGATGGGGAGTTTTTCCGCGCGGTTTTCTGCGGTGTCGGGCTTCCTTTCGTAGGGGCGGACGAGGAGCAGGGAAAGGTCCGTGGAGTCGAGTTCGGGATCGGAGAAAACGTGCGGCTCGATGCCCTCGGGGATGGTGACCTTGCCGAGATCCGGATCGGTGCCGGGCTTCCCTGCGTTCTTCATGGAGGAGAATGTGGATTTGATCGTCTCCTGCATCTCAGCGGCATCGACGTTGCCGACGACGACGAAGGTCATGCGTTCGGGGACGTAATATTTCGAGTAGAAGTCGGTGAAGCGCTCGCGCGGTGCGTTCTCGATGACTTCCTCTACGCCGATGGGGAAGCGTTTCGGAATGAGCGAGCCGGGCAGCAGTGTGTTGAACTGTTTCTCCATCATCCGGTAGCCGACGGAATCGCGGGAGCGTTTCTCGGAAAGGATCACGCCTCGCTCGGCATCGATTTCCTCCTCGCTGAGCAGCGCGCCATCGCCGAAGTCGCGCATGATGCCGAAGCAGAGATCCATCGTGTCCGGCTTGAGATCCGGGAGATCGAGCATGTAAACGGTCTCATCGAAAGAGGTGTAGGCATTGACGTGCGCGCCGAAGGAAATGCCGCGTGTTTGCATCTGGCGGATGAGGGCGTTGGAGTCCTTGAAATGCTTGGTGCCGTTGAAAACCATGTGCTCGAGGAAATGGGCGAGGCCGCGCTGGTCTTCCCCTTCCATCAGCGCACCGGCCTGAATGTGAAGGCGGATGGAGACGCGGTTCGGCGGCTCGGAGTTCGGCAGGATCATGTAGCGGAAGCCGTTTTCCAGGCTGCCGAAGACGGCGGAGGGATCGGCGGGGATGTCGGAATCCGCTTGCGGCCATACCTTGGCCTCGGCTTGGCCGGCGGGCGGCGTGGGCGCGGATGCCACGTCCGGTTTGTTTCCACGGATGGAGAGGGCGATGGCGGTGAGCGCGAGGAAAAGGGCGAGGATGAGAGGGCTTGCGTTTCGCATGGCGGATAGAATCGCCGGGAGAGCGGGGATTGCAAGAACGGCTTGGGTAGGGGTTTCGAAGAGATTGAACCGCCAAGCAAGAGAAGTTCGCCAAGATGGATGGGACGTGGATCTCGCCGGAAGCGCATGTTCGGGGTTATGGGAAAGGATCCAAAGGGTTCACTTATCTTACTTGGCGTGCTTGGCGGTGAGATCTGTTGTGACAGATGGCTTGGCATGGCGGTTGCAAACCGCCGCCACGGGGCTAAAAGGGGGGATGACACTTGAGGTATCCACCCCCGCGCTGCTTTTCCCGGCGATCAGCCTGCTGTTCCTTTCCTACACGAACCGCTTCCTGCATCTCTCCGCCCTGATCCGCACCCTGCACAGGGAGTGGCTGGAAAGGGGCGATTGCCTTGCGCACAAGCAGATCGAAAACCTCCGCCGCCGGCTCGTCCTGATCCGCGGGATGCAGCTCCTCGGGGCCATCAGCCTGCTGCTCTGCGTGGTGGCGATGGTGGCCGTGATGCTCAACCATAGGGATGTAGCCGTCGCGGCGTTCGGAACCGCCCTTTCCCTCATGGGCGCTTCCCTTGCCTGCCTGACGTGGGAAATCTGGATCTCCGGCGGTGCTCTCAACATCATGCTCTCCGCCGTCGAGGGCGGCAGCGATGGGAAAAAGTGATTTGCGCGTTCCGGGCGGCTGCGCTAACGGTTTTTCATGGCTACTTCAAAAGCATCCTTCAGCATCACCTCCATCCTCGCCATCGTCGCGGCGATCCTCAGCTTCAAGTTCGGAGCCATCCTCGGCCTCATCATGGCCGCGCTGGCCTTCCTCTTCGGTGCCATCGGGCTTGTCCTCGCCCTCTCGCCGAAAACCCGTGGCGGAGGCCTCAGTATCCTGGCGGTCATCCTCAGCTTCGTCGGTGTGATCGCGGCGATCATCAAGACGGTGATGTGGCTGTTCAGCCTTGGGTGATCCGGCAGTGCGGCAGCCACGTCATCATGCAGAGCAAGTCTTCGGATACGACAGTCACCGTCCCGGTTCCAAACCACAAGGAGCTGAACACAGGAACTTTGCGCTCGATCATCCGGCAAAGCGGCTTGTCCCCCGATGACTTCACGTCGTGAACGGATTGTGGGCGGAGACGATCTTCCGGGAGATTGACAGGCAGCTTGGCTGAAAGCACCTTCGCCCGCAACGGCTTGCCCATGACACCCACGACCGTCATCGCCCTTCTTACGGCACTCGTCCTGTTAGCGGTCGCCGTGGGTTGCGTGTTGTTGCGGCGGGCTTTTGCACGGGAAAAACGCCTGCCCGAGGAATTTGCGCTCGCCGCGGCATGGATCTTCGTTGTCGGCAGCCTGGTCTGGTTGGGTGTGTTTCTAAATGGAGCGACCCTGCTCGGCTTCGGCGCACCCTGGAGTTGGTTGGCGGCGGCTCACTTTGCGGCAGCCGGATTTGGGGCACTTACAATCACGGCTCTCTCATGTCGCGCGGTGAGCGACCGGCGGGCGCTGAGGATACTCCGCATCCTTCTTGTCGCACATCCGATCACATATCTTGTAACCGCCGCCGGCATTTACGGGTTCCGCTATTGTGATGAGCTGGGGGCGGCGGGATATGAGCTTCTCTTCGTCATCCAGCTTGGGGCATTTGTTCTCGGGCGGCCGGATCGCATGGCGCGTGGGGCGCGGCTATTGGTTGTCCTGGCATTGGCCGTGCCCGTGGTCACGCTCATCCCCGCGATCACGTGGGCATGGGGCCGCCCGGTTCTCGACATGACAGGGATGATCCGGTATCACGGACTTGTGAACGCCATCGGACACGTCGGACTCGGGCTTGCGGCATTTGCATGGGGGCGTCCGCCGTCCCATTCCGCCATGCGGGAAACAACCATCGTCCACCCTGAGCGACGCCCTCCATCCCATGCGAACCTTTAGCTTCCATCTTGCAAAGACAACGCCCGCCACGACGGCACGGGTCATGTGCCGTCCTCCTAACAAGGCCAATACGCACGGCCTGCACCACGCGGAGTGCATGGCGACGATGGAACTCGGGGCACCCATCTTTTCCCCTGCGAGGATGCAAATGCGCAGCCTCGCGGTTTTCGCATCATGGGAAAGCGAAGGTGCCTTGGACACTTTTCTGTCGGAAACCGAACTGGGTTCCACTCTCTCAACCGGCTGGCATGTCCGACTCCGCTTCCTGCGCCGCTGGGGGGATATCCCTGAATTCGACGAACTCCCCGAGGGCGATGCGGAAACGGATCCCGCCCGGCCTGTGGTCGCAGTGACACTCGCCCGGCTGAAGCTGCCGCAGGTCTGCCGCTTTATCCGCTGGGGCAGGCCGGTGGAAAAGCTGGTTCGCGATCACCCGGGCGTCACCCTCGCGCTCGCGGCGGTCCGGCCTCCCCGCACATTCAGCACCTTTTCCGTCTGGCGCTCCCAGCAGGAAATGACCGATATGGTCCGCGGCCACGGCTCCGCCCCCGGAGCCGCGCATCACGCCGAAGCGATGGCGGAACGTGATAGGAAGGACTTCCACCACGGGTTTGCAACATACCGTTTCCGGGCGCTCTCGGAGCACGGGGAATGGGAGGGACGCAGCGGCTTTGTCCCGAAGTGAAGCAAATACGGGAAAAGAGGCTTGCGGCAGGTTTGCCCGAAGCGGAATGCGGATGGGATGTTTTCCTTCTGGAGCTTTTCGGAGAGAATTGCAGAGTGATGCCACGATGAGCGAGGAAGTGTTCGACTACGAGAAGCTGGGGCAATTCTATCTGGGCAAGGAATATGACCTGGAGAAGAACGAGATCAGCGGAGAGCCGGTGATGTATGACTCCAAGGATCTCGTGACGCACGGGGTGGTGCTTGGGATGACGGGCTCGGGGAAAACCGGTCTCTGCATCGCGCTGCTAGAGGAGGCGGCGATGGACAACATCCCCGCGATCGTGATCGACCCCAAGGGCGACATCGCCAACCTGATGCTGACTTTCCCGGCACTCGACGGAGCTAGCTTCCGGCCATGGGTGAACGAGGACGATGCAGCGAAGAAGGGCATCAGCGCCGATGAGTTTTCCGAAAAGACCGCAGCGATGTGGAAAAAGGGGCTTGGCGATTGGGGGCAGCCGCCGGAGCGGATCTCGGCGCTGCGGGACAAGGTGGATATCAATATTTTCACACCCGGCAGCAATGCGGGGATCCCGGTTTCCATCCTCAGTTCGCTCGGCGTGCCGCCTGCGGAGGTAATGGAGGACGGGGAACTCTACGGCGATACGGTCAGCAGCACGGTGGAGAGTTTGCTCTCGCTGGTCGGCGTTGACACGGACGGGACGCAGGGCGTGGAGGCGGTGTTGCTCGGGGCGATTTTCCAGGAGGAATGGAAGGAGGGCAGGGGGCTTGATCTCGAAAAGCTGATCCGCCAGATCCAGCGGCCGGGCTTCGGAAAGATCGGCGTGATTGATCTGGAGACCTTCTATCCGGAGAAGAAACGGCAGGAGCTGGCGATGAGGTTCAACAGCCTGCTCGCCTCGCCCGGCTTCTCGACCTGGCTCGAGGGCGCGCCGCTGGACATCGCGAAGATGCTCCACCGCGATGATGGCAAACCGCGCATCTCGATTTTTTCCATCGCCCACCTCAGCGACAAGGAGCGGATGTTCTTCGTGAGCCTGCTGCTCAACCAGATGCTCGGCTGGATGCGGACGCAGCGTGGCACGACCTCGCTGCGGGCGCTGCTTTACATGGATGAGATCTACGGCTTCCTGCCGCCGACTGCGAACCCGCCCTCGAAGCGCCCGATGATGACGATGCTGAAGCAGGCGCGCGCCTTCGGCCTCGGCTGTCTCCTCGCGACCCAGAACCCGGTCGATCTCGATTACAAAGCCCTCTCTAACATCGGGACATGGTTTCTCGGACGCTTGCAAACGGAGCGCGACAAGCTGCGGGTGCTCGATGGGCTGGAGGGGGCGGCGGGATCGCAGAACGCGAAGTTCGACCGGAAACAGATGGAAGTCCTGCTCTCGGGATTGGGTAACCGGATTTTCCTGATGAACAACGTCCACGAAGACGGCCCGGTGCTGTTCCATGTCCGCTGGGTGATGAGCTACCTCACCGGGCCGCTGACGCGCGGACAGATCAAGGGGCTGATGGATCCGAAGCGGGGGGCGTTTGTGACGGAGAAAGCGGTTGCCGTGGAGGATGCGAATCCGATGGCGCGCCGGGCTGTGGTGCAGACGAGTTCGCGGCCAACGGTGGGTGCGGGCGTGACCGAGCTTTTCGCGCCTGTGGAGGGCGAGGTTTACAAGCCGTTCCTCCTGCGCGAGGCGACCGTGCATTTCTCCCTAAGCAAGGCAGGCGTCGAGGGCAGCCGCAAGGTGGCCAAGGTGAATGCGATCCTGGAAAAGGAGATCAAGTGGGACGAGACCGGAAGCATCGATCCGGGTTTGCTGCGCGACGATGCGGTGGACGGCATCGGCTTCTCCGATCTGCCCGGCTACGCGATGAACGCGAAGAACTACAAGGGAGTGGAAAAGGATTTCGAAGACGATCTTTACCGCGAGGAGCGCGAGGAGATCTGTTTCTGCCCGGCGCTCAAGGCATGGGGGGAAATCGGAGAGGGAGAGGCGGACTTCCGGGTGAGGATCGCCCACGACGCCCGTGAGCAGCGAGACGATGCGCTGGGGAAAATCCGCGAATCTGCGGAGAAGAAAATCCGCACGGTTGAGGGCAGGATGCGCACCGCCGAGACCCAGCTTTCCAAGGAAGAGGCAGAGTCGGGTTCTGCAAAGATGCAGGCGGGGATCTCGGTGCTGGGAGGGATACTGAAATCCGTTTTCGGCAGGAAAGGGGGCGCTCTGATGAGCGGCTCAAGCTCCGTCACCAAGGCGACCAGCGCCTACAAACAGCACCAGGACGTGGCCAACGCGAAAGCGAAGATCGAGGGGATCGAAGAGGAAATGGAATTGATCAGGAAAGCCCTGGAGAATGATCTGGCGGAGATCGGGAAGAGCTACGATCCCTCCTCGCTCACCCTCGAAAAGGAAACCCTCAAGCCGACCCGAACCGATGTGGTGGTGGAACGGGTGGCGTTGTTGTGGAAATGAATCCCCGACAAACGGAACCGGACCAAAAACGGGGCTTGGAGTCCCGGCGCGTGCGTTCTTGAAGCCTAATGGGGTTCCGGATTTAAGCCCGGGGTTGCTGGAGCACAGTGGAAGCTACCCCGGGAAATGAGTTCCGCACATTTCACAACCCAAATAGGGTTGTGTCCGAGTCTGGAGCTTGGTGAGGCATGGACACAACACCTTTGGCGTTGGAGGAAATTCCGTGATACTAACCCAGGGTAGCCTCCGTTTCACTCCGGCAACCCCGGGCTTAAATCCGCAACACCCTTGGTGTACGATTTCCGAGTGTGCGCATTTCCCCCCTTTTTCGTGGAATCCGGGCTTGCGGGGGCGCATTCCGCCCTGTTGACTTTCGCATGGCAGAGATTTCTTTGGGATTGTCCTTCGATGACATACTTCTTGTCCCGGCGCTGAGCGCGATTCTCCCGGGTGAGGCCGATCTTGCAACCGAGCTTGCACCGGGCATTCCGCTGAATCTTCCGGTCGTTTCCGCAGCGATGGATACCGTGTCCGAACACGACCTTGCGATCGCATTGGCCCGGGAAGGCGGCATGGGTGTTATCCACCGCGCCTGCCCGATCGAGGAGCAGGCGGCGATGGTATCCCGGGTGAAACGCTCGGAAAGCGCGGTGATCATCAAGCCGTTGACTGTCCGCAAGGAGGAAACGGTCTCGCGGGTGCTCGAGATTATGAATGAGAACGGCTTTTCCGGCTTTCCGGTTGTGGATTCCGACGGGCGCCTCGAAGGGATGGTGACAGGCCGTGACGTGCGTTATCTGGATCGACCCGGTGCGCTTGTCTCCGAAGTGATGACTCCCCGCGAAAAAGTGGTCACCGCCCCGCAGAACACCGGCCTCGAACAGGCGCGCCGCATCCTTTACGAAAACCGCATCGAGAAGCTGCCGCTTGTCGATGCCAACGGAATTCTCGTCGGCCTGATCACCGGATCGGACATCGAGAAGCGCATCACTTTCACCAACGCCGCCAAGGACTCCAACGGCCAGCTACGCTGCGGAGCCGCTGTCGGTGTCGGCCCGGATGTCGAGGAACGCGCTGCCGCGCTGATCGAGGCGGGTGCCGATGCCCTTTTCATCGATGCCGCCACAGGCCACACCCGCCATGTGATGAACGTGATCGAGATGCTCCGGGCTATGAGCGACAGGCCGGTGGTCGCCGGGAATGTCGTCACCGAGCAAGGTGCGCGTGATCTGGTTTCCGCAGGGGCAAGTGCGCTGAAAGTGGGGGTCGGTCCGGGATCGATATGCACGACCCGGGTCATCGCCGGTGTCGGCATGCCGCAGTTCACCGCGATCCAGAACGTCGCCGGCTACTGCCGTGAGCGCGGTGTGAAAGTCATCGCCGACGGAGGAATCCGCTACTCGGGCGACGTGGTGAAAGCCATCGCCGCCGGAGCCGATCTTGTGATGTTAGGTTCCATCCTCGCCGGAACCCGCGAAAGCCCTGGCCAGAGCGTCTATTACCAAGGCCGCCGTTTCAAAACCTATCGCGGCATGGGTTCGCTCGGCGCAATGCGCAAGGGCGCAGCAGACCGTTATTCACAAAACAGCTCCGGAAAGCTTGTCGCAGAAGGAGTCGAGGGCCGGGTGCCTTACAAGGGGCCGCTTTCCGATGTCGTTTTCCAGCTCATGGGCGGACTCAAATCCGGAATGGGATATGTCGGCGCGGCAACCCTTTCCGAGCTTCGCGAGAAAGCCGTTTTCACCCGCATCACCGCCGGCGGCCTCCGCGAAAGCCACGTCCATGACATCGTCATGACCGAGGAGCCGACCAATTACCAACCGCTGGGGTAAAACTCAAATTCCAAACTTCAAATCTCAAGGAAGAGGTTGGTCGTTCGGATCTTATTGAGAGTTGAAATTTGAATTTTATGCATGACACCAATCACGTCGCCGTCATCGATTTCGGCTCGCAATACACGCAGCTCATCGTCCGGAGGGTAAGGGAGCTGGGATTCTTCGCCATGCTCCATGCGCTTGAGGATTTCCCGAACATAGGGAAACCAGGTGCGATCATCCTTTCGGGCGGGCCGAAGAGCACCAGCGAGGCGGATGCGCCGGATCTCGATTTCGAGGCGTTGCAAGCTTTTGGAGTTCCGGTGCTTGGTGTGTGTTATGGGATGCAGCTCCTGAACCTGAAATTCGGTGGCACGGTCGAGAAAAGCGACCGCCGTGAATATGGCTCCGCGAACCTTTTTCCGGACACAGCATGTGTACTCTACGCAGGCATTTCGGAAACCTCCCAGGTCTGGATGAGCCATTCTGATACGGTGAAAGTCATTCCGGACTGTGCAAAAGTGATTGGGACGAACCAGCACGACACCCCTGTCTCGCTCCAGTGGGGCGAGATGTTTTTCGGGATACAGTTTCATCCCGAAGTCACTCATAGCCACGAAGGGCAGCGGATGCTGAAAAACTTCCTCGGGCTTGCGAAGAACCTGGAGCCGTTCCGCATCGACGATTTCAAGCGCGAGATGATAGCCAATATCCGCACCACCGTCGGCGACCGGCAGGTGGTCTGCGGTGTGTCCGGCGGTGTCGATAGCACCGTCCTGGCAGTGCTGCTGAAAGAGGCGGGTGTAAAAGTCCGCGCCATTTTCGTGGATAACGGGTTACTGCGGAAGAACGAGGCGGAGGAGGTGCAGGCGAATTTCAAACGCATGGGGCTGGCGATCGAGACCATCGATGCGTCCGACCGTTTCCTCGACGCACTGGCCGGTGAGGGCGATCCCGAAGCGAAAAGGAAGATCATCGGCAACATGTTCATCGAGGTCTTCTGGGATGCCGTCGGCGATGCGCAGATGCTCGCGCAGGGAACCCTTTACCCCGATGTGATCGAGAGCGCATCGAACGCGAAATCGAAAGCCTCTGTCATCAAGACCCACCACAACCGCGTTGCGAAAATCCTTGAGCTTCAGGCGGAGGGGAAAGTGCTGGAGCCGCTGGCGGAGCTTTTCAAGGACGAGGTGCGCGCGCTCGGTCGCTCCCTCGGAATCGAGGAGGACATTCTCCAGCGCCATCCATTTCCCGGCCCCGGCCTCTCCGTGCGCTGCCCGGGCGTGGTTGACCGGGAAAGGCTGGAAATCATCCGCGAGTGCGATGCGATCTTCATCGGCAAGCTCAAGGAGCACGGCTGGTATGATAAGGTCTGGCAGGCATACGCCGGGCTTATCCCGGTCAAGACCGTCGGCGTAAAAGGCGACGAACGAAGCTACGAGTGGGCAACCAACCTGCGGGCGGTGGTTTCCGAAGACGCGATGACCGCCGAGTGGGTGGATCTCCCCGCCCAACTCCTGCGCGAGACCAGCCAGCGCATCCTCAATGAGGTGAAGGGAATCAACCGCGTGCTCTACGATATCTCCACCAAGCCGCCTGCGAGCATTGAGTGGGAGTGATGCGGAGGTAAGTGTAACTTGCTGTATGATAAAACAAGGGCATTTTCAAAAACAAGGCAAGTGTTTGACACAAGGCTGGAATACGGCTAACTTTGTCTAATGATTAGTTCAACAATCTCCAAGCGTGGTCAGACGACTCTGCCAAAGGAAATTCAGGATGCTTT
>Ga0163144_10009936_pt1 | contig 20350 bp, 16 predicted proteins | sample OliLak19BULKMAT1_FD_123175 | JGI IMG/M metagenome (GOLD analysis project Ga0163144, IMG submission 123175) | Freshwater microbial mat bacterial communities from Lake Vanda, McMurdo Dry Valleys, Antarctica - Oligotrophic Lake LV.19.BULKMAT1 | ecosystem: Environmental > Aquatic > Freshwater >... | reverse complement strand
GCCGTTGTGGGTCTCGCGATAGTATTGGACGAAGACGGCAGCTGCGCCCGAAGCGTGGGGACCGGCCTGGCTGGTGCCGCCCTGGTATTGGTAGTTCGGCGAGATGCCGCCCCAGGCGTTCTCGTCCGTCGCTCCATAGGACTGGAGCGAGGAGATCCAGGTGCCGGGCGCGCAGATGTCGGGCTTGATCCGGCCGTCTTCACAGGGCCCGCGACTGGAAAAGTCCGCCATCACTTCTGATCCCGACGCGTAAAGAATGAACTCGGTGCGGTCATTCTCCGATGCGCCGGTGGCGATGACGTTTTTGCCAACTGCCGGCGAATTGATCGTGCGAGAGCCGGGGCCGGAATTGCCGGCGGAGAATTCGAGGATGTAGGGCTGGTCGCCGGCCAGGAGGTTGTTGCCATCGCGCACGAACCCGTCGAACTCGGCCGCGCTGATGTCGTAGCGTCCCTGGACTTCATCGCCCCAGCTGTTCGAGCCGATGATTGCCCCATGCTCCATGGCCTCACGGACGAGGCGCGCGTAGTTGTTGTCGAGCAGGGTGTATCCGCCGAGGTCGTCGAAGATGCGTTGTGCGACGATGTGGGATCGCGGTGCAACGCCCATGCCGTAAAGGTATCCGCGGTCGTCCTTCTCACCCGTCGCTCCGTCGCCGGCGATGATTCCAGTGACATGGGTGCCGTGGCTGTGGCCGTCGGAGGCGTCCTCCAGGTTGCCATAGAAAAGGAATGCATCCACGCGGCCCTTGAGGTCGGGATGCATCGTCTCGGCATCGCCAAGGTTCAGGCCGCTGTCCGCCACCGCGACGGCAACGCCCGTTCCATCGAAGCCGAGTTGGTTCACGTAGGAGGGCGTCCCGGGGGTGAAGTCATCGCCTCCGACGATCTTCGACGCAATCTCGTCGAAGAGGTTCGGCCTCGGGGCCGGTTCGATCCAGAGGACGGCTTCCGACATCGCCAGGTCCGCCAACTGCCGGCCGTTGATCGTCGCCTGAAGGGTTTCGCTCCAGCTGTTCGTGGAACGGCTCGGGATCGATCTGAGCGTCCTGTAGACTTGGAGTTTTTCCTGGGTCGAGGCCCTGGCCGACATGATGAAACGCACTTCACGAGTCGCCGCCGGGCCGAAGATGTCGAGGCTCTTGAGGATCTTGTGTTCGGGACGATAGCGGCCGATCCAATTAACAAAGGGCATGCTTGCGATCTGCGCCATGGAATGTCCGTTGACCTTCACGATGAAGGCATCGTTCGGGATATGGCGGACGAGTTCGATGCGCTGGGCTTCGAGGAACTGCCGCCATGAAGGCTGCATTGGACCGTTGAACTGGACGACGAAGAGTCCGTTCGTGGCGATGGACCCAGATGCGCCGGCGGCGAGCGCTGCGGTCAGCTGAGCCTTGGGCGGGGGAGTGATCTCGTCGTTGCGGAGTCTGATTGTGCGGGGACGCTCGTAGGCGGCCTGGAGGATATTGGAGGTTAGGCAGAGCCAGACGGCAAAGCACAACAAGAGCCGACGGGGGTTCACGTGGGTAGATTAGACCTGATCCGTAGGACCCACAAGGCGGCTGTTCGGCGTGCGGCGGCCCGTTTGCCAGGACAGCGGATGTCCTCTAGGATTGGGTAGGTTTTGGTCCAGCAATAGGAAACCTATGATCAAACGCCAACAGCTGGAGTTCGGGATGGTGCGGAGCAAGGAAGCGCATGTGCATACCCCCAGGGGTGTCACGCGCTCGCGGGCCCAATGGTGGTTCGAGCAGATGAAGGAAGCGGTCGGGCGCGCTCCCCAGAACGGACACATCATGTCGCACCTGGAGCGCGTCGGTGGCGAGCACGGGCACAACTGAGCCCCTGCTTCAATGTTGGTCGAGAGTTCGCCAAAAACCGATGGTGGCGTTGCGCGTGGCCTGTGCAATGATCCACCTCGCGATATGAAACTCTCGAGGCGCAAAGCAGCCACACCTCCGCAGGAGACCTACCGGCGAGTGCAGTTGGAGTTTGTCGATCCCAATGCCCGGATGGTCTATGTAGCCGGCACTTTCAATGAGTGGAACCAGACCGCGATCGAGATGGTCTCGATGGGCGCGGGTCGATGGTGGAAGGAGTTGATGCTGCCGCCGGGCGAACACCAATACCGCTTCGTCGTGGACGGCCTCTGGGTCGACGATCCGGCCGCGGCTGAATACCTCGATAACGGCGTGGGCAGCCGGAACGCGCTCATCCGCGTGGCTCCCTTCGCCTGACCGGACGGACTTGGCCCAAGCTTTTGCCTTGGCAAGCCGACTTTCCTCTGGCACGTCAACGGTCCGTGAACAGCGCCGTCAGCATGTTGAACCGAGTCGAACCCGCCACCGCGGGTCGGATCAGCATCATTGGTGGAATCATTATTGGATGCCCCCCAGACCGGCGCTGAACGAGTTTTGAATTTTTGAAAACCCCGTTCCGCGAACCGGAACGGGGTTTTCGTTTTTATCCATCTGTGGTTAAACACACCCGCACTCCATGAAACAAAAAGTCGAAATCTACGACACGACCCTCCGTGACGGCGCGCAGGCCGAAGGCATCAACTTCTCATTGGCCGACAAGCTTCGCATCGCCGAGCGCCTCGACCAGTTCGGCGTGCACTACATCGAGGGCGGATGGCCGGGTTCGAATCCCAAGGATCTCGAGTTCTTCCAGCAGGCGGCCAAACGGAAATGGAAGAACGCCAAGATCGCCAGTTTCGGGTTCACCCGGAAGAAGGGAGTCGCCGTGGAGGATGATCCGCAGATCCGGATGCTGCTCGATTCCAAGTCGCCCGTGGTGACGATCGTCGGCAAGACCTGGCTGCTCCACGTCACCGAAGTGCTCCGCGTGAAGCCCGACGAAAACCTCGCCATGATCTCCGACACGATCCGTTTCCTTAAGGACCAGGGAAAGATCGTGGTCTATGACGCCGAGCACAGCTTCGACGGCTTCAAGGACGAACCCGAATACGCCCTCGCCACCTGGCGGGCGGCCGAGAAGGCCGGCGCCGACGTCATCTGCCTTTGCGAAACCAACGGAGGCGCGCTACCCAGCGAGATCAGCCGGATCGTCGCCGTGGCCAAGTCCAAGCTGACCGCGCGTATCGGTATCCATACCCACAACGACTGCGGCTTTGGTTTAGCCAACGGCATCGCCGGTCTCGAAGCCGGCGCGGACCACATCCAGGGAACGATCAACGGCTACGGCGAACGCACGGGAAACTGCAATCTCATCAGCGTCATCCCCACGATCGCCTTCAAGATGAACCGCGTGGGTGTGCCCGAAAAATCTTTGCCAAAGCTGAAGGAACTCGCCGAGTTCGTGGACGAGGTGGCCAACGTCCGCCACGACACACGTCAGCCGTGGGTGGGGCAAACCGCGTTCGCCCACAAGGGCGGCATCCACGTCCACGCCATAGAGCGCGTGGCCCGCAGCTACGAGCACATCAAGCCCGAGTTGGTCGGCAACCATCGACGCGTGCTCGTCAGTGACATGTCCGGTCGGACGAACATCCTGCTGAAGGCTACTGAGCTTGGTTTCAAGCTAACTCCTGAAGCTCCGGAAGCCCGCACGATCACGACCAAAGTGAAGGAGATGGAATCCAGCGGCTACGAATACGAAGCCGCCGAGGCCTCGCTGGCCCTGCTGATCCGCGGGATCATGGACCACAATCCCGAGCTGCTTTTCACGGTCGATTCCTACCACGTCTCGATGCGCGGCGACGGCGGCGCTTCGACGTGCGAAGCCACCGTCAAAGTGCGGGTCGGCGAAAAGACCCACCACACTGTGGCCGAAGGCGACGGCCCGGTGAACGCGCTCGACGGCGCGTTGCGTTCCGCGTTGGCCAAGTCGTTCCCCGCGCTGAAGAAGATCACCCTGACCGACTACAAGGTCCGAATCCTCGACGGCGTGGCAGGCACGGCCGCCAAGACCCGCGTGCTCATCACCAGCACCGACGGCAAGACCGAGTGGGGCACCGTCGGCGTGAGCGAGAACATCATCACCGCGTCGCTCCAGGCGCTGGTCGACTCGATGGAGTATGCGCTGCTGAAGAAGTAGCCGGCCCGAGCCGGCTTCCGGCCTACCTTCCGACGATCCGGAAGAACTGGCTGGAGGCCGGATTGGTTACCGAGAGGTTCGTGTTCGGTGTGGCGGCCAAGTCCTGCCACGCCACGCCGCCGGGGCTTGAAGCCGTCTGCACGCGATAGGGGCCGGAATACCAGTCCGAGTCCCATTGCAGGTCGACCTTGCCGCCCTGGTCGAACCGCAGGTTCTTGAGGCGGATTGACGGGCGGAGCAGGGGAGCGTTCGTTCCCGGTTGAAAGAGGTTCGTCCCGAAAAGCCCCGACCGCGCCGCGATGTCGGTGTCATACCAGACGCTGATTCCGCCAAAACCCTTCTGCCGCGTAGAACTCGTGAACAGGAACATGGTCGAATCGCCAAGGAAAGTTCCGTTCGGTTTCACGGCGAAGGACGGATGGACCTTCGCCCGGTTCGTCACCAACTGCGTCATGTAGGTGATGATGTTGCCGAAGCCCGGTTCGCTGGACGTGTAGCTTTGCACCTGCACGGAATCCGCCTTGCCGTTGTTCACCCAACGCGGCCAGTCCTGGAGCAGATCGCGGTAGGCCGTGTTCGTCGTCGAGCTGTAGAGCGACGGGCTGAAGCAGACGTGGAGGTTCGGATGGTTTGATTTGATCGTGTCGTAAAGCCGGGCGGCGAAGGCCGTCAGCTTGTCCGCACGCCAGCGCATCCATGCGGGGTCGAGGTGGTTGGTCGGCGCAGAAAGGCCGGTCTCCGCGGAGTAGGCATTGGTCGTGAAGGAGTCGTAGCCGTAGGTCGTCGGCCATTCGATCCGGTCGAATTGAAGGCCATCGACCGCGTAGCGTTTGGGCAGCTCGCTGAAGAGGCGGATGACGAAATCCTGCACCTCCGGCTTTGTGTGGACCATCCAGTAGAAGGCCGTCGTCGTGCTCTGCGCCTGCGTGCCGTCGACCTGACGGCCGATCCAGTCGGGATGCAGCGTCAGCAACGGACCGCGCGCGGTCGACGAGTAGGTGCCGTTCCACCAACCGACGAAGCCATATTCGAACCACGGCACCACCCGGAGGCCGACGCGTTTCCCTTCATCGATGGCTTCCTGGAGAATGTCGCGCCCGCCATAGGAAGCATCGGTCGTGACGCCGGTTTCATTGGAGAAGACGAGGCTCTTCCACAGCGGCATTCCACGGCTCCAGGCATTGACGAAGACGGTGTTGAAGCCGTTCGTCACCAGCCGCGACATGGCGTTTGAGATCGTGGTGCGACTGACGAAGGCGTCGCGGGCCATCCAGGCGCCGCGCAGTTCCTGGGCATTCAGGCGGGACGCGAGAACGAGGAGGAGAACGAGCGCGAGATGTCGAACCGCTTGGGACATCATTCGCCTCAGCAGCTAGTAGGAACTTCCTGCAACACTTCGACACAGTGAGGAATCGCCCCCACGACGAACCCCAGGCATTCCACCGCGCCGCTGGGTTTCCCGGGCAGGCAGATGACCAGCGTCTGCCCGACCACGACCGCGAGGTTGCGCGAGAGGATGGCGTTCTGTGTGATCTTCATCGACTCGGACCGCATGATTTCGCCGAAGCCCGGAAGTTCGCGGATGGAAATCTCACGGACAGCTTCGGGCGTGACGTCGCGCAGGGCCACGCCAGTTCCGCCGGTGGTCAAAACCAGGTTGCAGCCCTGGTTGATCTGCTCGCGGATGGCGCGTTGGATTTCCCGTTTCTCGTCGGGCACGAGCGCTTCGGCCGCGACCTTCCAGCCATGACCTGTAGCCGCCGTTTTCACGGCGGGCCCGCCAAGATCATCGTAGAGGCCCTTTGAGGCACGGTCGGATATGGTGATGATTCCGCATTGGATCTGCATGGAGAAAACCGTGCCAGTTTCCTCCGTGATCGGAAAGACCCGACCCGTCTGGCAAACGGGGAACGAACCCTGGGTCTCGGGGTTACCTCCGCGCAGAAATCGATCTTCCAAAGTTTTTCCTAAAGAAGGACTGACGAACGTCGAAACATTGTTTGGTGGATTTGATCAGCGTCATCATGCCTTGCTTCAAGGTGGAGCAGTTTCTCAGTCAGGCGATTGAGAGCGTGCTGGAACAGACCCATCAGAACTGGGAGCTCGTCCTTGTGGATGACGAAAGCCCGGATGGGTGTCTCGCCATCATGGAGGAATATGTCCGGAAAGATTCCCGGATTCGCTTCCTCAGACGGCCCAATGGGGGAGTCGCTGCCGCTCGCAACACGGGTTTCAACGCCTCCACCGTTTTCTCGGAGTTCATCGTGTTCCTCGATCCTGATGATGTTCTCATGCCGACGGCCCTCGAAGAAATGTCGGAATACCTCCGCTTAAACCCGGGCGTCGGCGCGGTTGTTTGCGAGATATCCGAGATCGACGAAGGGGGCCGAAGCCTCGGAAACCGTCGGAAAAGTCGTTGGGCTCGGGGGTTGTTTTTGCCGAGGAAGCTCAAGCCAGCGGAACCCTTCACTCCGTTCCTGACGTTCTTCTGCGGCACCGGCCAGGGCCCGCACACCATGCACAGGCGATCCGCTTTCGAGGCCACTGGAGGATGGGATGAAAGTTTCCGACGACAGCAGGATACCGACCTTTTTTGCAGGCTCTCGCTCATCGCTCCGATCCATTTTCTCGACCGCCGCCTATACCTCTACAGGAAATGGAAGGGCCAAGCGGTCAGCAACGCGGCAGACATCGGCCATTTCAACGAGAAGTTTCGCAAGAAGTGGGATCTGGTCGTTGGAAAGACCACCCAACAAAAGCGGCTGCTGTTAGAGGCTCGCTTCTTCTACTGGCATGTTTTCTATCCATGCCATGAGTTGAAGGTGGTTCTGAGCTGTTTGCCGAAATTTTTGCGGGACCCAAACCGGGGCACCGCTGGCTGGATGTGGAAGCTCGTCTGGAATGGAATGACCTGTCTTTTGTTTGGCAGTCCTCACTTGCGGCATCAAATCCTGGAAAACTTTGTGCGGTCCCAACAACCCGTGGCCAGGGCGGATTAGGAGATGCAGATCCTTCGCGGCGGTAAGGGCCTCTGAGCTGTCGTTTGCTCACGGGTCGGTCTTGGTCTTCGAAACAAGCCGCACATCGCCGATGACCATCTGTTTGTCCACCGCCTTGCACATGTCGTAGATGGTTAGGGCGGCAATGGAGACTGCCGTGAGCGCTTCCATTTCCACGCCCGTCTGGGCGGTGATCTTGGACGAAGCCGTGATGACGACGCGGTCCCGAGTTTCCGGGATCTCAAACCGGACCTCGCAATGGGTGATTGGGAGCGGATGGCAGAGAGGTATTAGTTCCCCTGTGCGTTTTGCTGCCAGGATACCGGCGATACGTGCCGTGGCGAGCACGTTGCCCTTGGCGACCTGGTTGGACTCGATCAGACCGATGGTAGCTGGGAACAGGCGGATTTCCCCGCGGGCGACCGCCTCGCGAAGGCTCATCTTTTTTGTCGAGACATCCACCATGGCGGCCTGGCCGGAGGCGTCGATGTGGGTCAGTTGCATGAAGGTAGTGTTGATGGTTGGTCGCGGATTGTCAGTTGTTGGTTGAACGGCTTCCAGTTCAGCTGGCGACCGGTCGGAAAAACGTGAGCTGGACGATTCTGGCGGATGGCGATGTGATCAAGTCCATGCACTTCCCCTCTGTTTCCCTGACAGCCGGAATTCTTTCTCTCGCCAGCGCCCCGCTTTTTGCGGCTGAACCGCCGGAGCCGAAATTCCGGGCCGTCACTATCGATTCGGCCATCCAGATCGGCTACGGCGTGGCTGTGGCTGATGTCGACGGCGACAAGAAGCCGGACATCGTCCTCTGCGACAAGAACCAGATTGTCTGGTATCAGAACCCCGGGTGGCAGAAGCACGTGATCGCGGAGAATCTTACCAAGCTCGACCATGTGTGCATCGCGGTTCGTGACATCGATGGGGATGGGAAAGCCGAAATCGCGGTGGGAGCTGGTTGGAACCCGTCGGATACGGTCAACAGCGGCGCCCTGTTTTACCTCATTGCCCCCAAGGACAGGACTCAGCGTTGGGAGCCAGTGACGCTTCCCCATGATCCGACGATCCATCGTATCCGCTGGGCGCGGACGTGGCAGAATGACTTCTCCCTGATTTCTATTCCGTTACACGGGCGTGGGAACAATGCGGCCAAAGGCGAAGGCGATGGCGTGAAGATCACCCGTCTGCCGCCCCCAACGGATCCTCGAGGTGAATGGAAAACCGAAGTCCTGAACAACGAGTGGCACAAGACCCACAACTTCGATCTGGTGAATTGGGACAACGACGTCGCCGATGAGCTTCTGGTCGGTTCCAAGGAAGGTGCCTTCGTCCTCAATTGGTCTCAGGAAAAAAACGGCTATTCAGCCGAGCAACTCGCCGACGCCGAGAACGGTGGATTTGGCGAAATCCGGCTCGGAAAGTCGGCCAGCGGCGGTCGATTCGTGGCAGGAATTTCGCCGATGCACGGGAACACGGCCGTTGTGCTGACGCCTCCGGTTTCCGGGAACGGGCTTTGGAAACGAACTGTGATCGACGAGGGCATCGTCGACGGCCATGCGGTGGCCTGCGGGGATCTGCTGAAGACCGGGAGCGATCAGATCGTCGTCGGGTGGCGGGCCATGAGTCGCGCGGGAGTTAAAGTCGGAATCAAGCTCTACACCCAGATCGACGCCGTCTCCGGAAAATGGCGAACAACCCTTGTCGATGACAACACGATGGCCTGCGAAGATCTCTGCCTCGCTGATCTGGATGGCGACGGAAAGCTGGACATCATCGCGTCCGGACGTGGAACGAAGAACGTGAAGATCTACTTCAACGAAACGAAGTAGCCAGAATTCCACGTGCCGATCACTCGATTGCCTTCGGCGAAGCACTGCCGGAGGTGGAACCGGATCCGGAATTGCTGGAGACAAAAAAACACCGGAGACGTGAGTCTCCGGTGTTTTCGTTAGACGATGCTTGGAAGCCGATTAGGCAACCTGGGCGGCCTTGCGGCGGCGGAGGACAACCAGTCCACCGACGAGCGCGAAGACACCGGCGGAGATGCCCGTCGAGACTTCGGGAACACCGGGCGTCTGGCGCTCGGTGTCGAAGGTGATGTAATCAACACCGAAGTCGTTGCCTGAAGCCGACGTATCGCTGTTGAGGATCGAGACCGTCGCATTCAAGGCACCGATCGGGGCCAAGGCTGCAACGGATTGAGGAACCCACACTCCGACAGCAGTGGGGGTAAAGACTGCAGTTGAAAACAATGGTCCGATAGCAACGGTGCCCAAAGCGTCAGAGTAGTATTGGACGGTGAACTGCAGATCAGGCCTGTTTGCGGTAATGGACGGGAACAACGAGGTCAGATTCGAGTCGAAGAAGTATTGCTGGCCGCCGACGACGCCGAGGAGCGTCTTACGGTAAGCAACTGCGCCACCTGAGGTGGAACCGTTCACGGCGAGGAACATCTGTCCGTTGAACGCGGTCGTGGTCGGGAACCAGAGGGAATGAACGCTCGAGGAGGTGGCGACTTCAGCGAGAGTTCCTTGATCCCAGAGAGATCCAGGTCCAGGGCTGGAGCTGAAAGGCGGGTTCACGTAGCTGTATCCAGGGTGGGTGAATGTGGAGACGCCCGAGGGTTCGCCGTTGCCGGCGGCTTCGAAGTTTTCGATGACGACGGGCAACGCTTGCGATGAGGTGGCTCCGATGAGCCCGAGTGCGAGGAGACTAGCTCCGATGGTGTTTTTAATCATAATCTAAAGGATGTTGTGATGGATCTGAACTGCGAGGAGGTTTTTAGCGGATGGACGACTTCAGTGCAACAAAAATGTCTCACATGTAGGCGAGGTGTGGCGGGCAATGTGACGACTAAACGTCGGTTTGATTCGAAAAGGCCAATGAAAAGATGCTAATAGCGATGATTGCGACCGTGTATTTTAAGTGTCTAAAAATAAGTCGAAGTTCGTTTGCTGGCCTTTCGATCGCGACATTTTGATCTCTCCTATTGGATTCTGACCGGGGCTTTTGATCGGATTCGGTAGTCTGAGCCCACCATCGGCAGTTCGATGGTCGTTTTTGCCGGGCTGGTTTGACTCCTTATTGTCCCGGTTGGGCGTGTGTTATCACCTAGGATACAAATGTTTACATGTTTCGGACATTGAATGGAGTCGGTGACGTTGAAATACCGGCTGGTCGGGGTAGGCCGGCAGGTCGCCGTTTCGAAACCTTCGTTTGTCTCCTCTGCCGATTCGAAACGAGGTAAGACGCCCGCCTTTTTGGGTTATCAGCAACAGATTCGGAAACGAGGGCAGATTTTGTCCCGAATTCAGGGATCAGCGGGGGTGGACCAGGTTTCGGGTGGTCAGTTTGGCTTGGGTTTTGAGGACCCAGCCGTCTTGGCCATCGAGGTCGCGAACCTTGAGCCAGGCATCCTTCTCATCAATGACGGTGAGTTCGATTCCATCGGCCGGCGTGAAGACTGCGGCCGATTCGTCGACCGGCCCGCGACGGACGACGGCCTCCGGCGTGATGATCACAACGCGGCGGACGATTAGTTGATCCCAAGCGACCGAGGCGGCTCCGGTCGAAAGGAGGATCGTAATCGAGCCCACCGCGATGAGAGGGGCTTTCAGCCGGTTGCTGATCGACGGGTTCATTTCTGCGCTGGCCTTGAGCCCGAACCAAACGAACGCGGTGAGGCCCGCCATGAAAACCCACGCGTTGAGCGGAACTCGGCCGAGCAGATCGGCGAACGATTCCTGCACGTTCGCGCCGGATTTAAGGCGGGCGATGCGAAGGTTGTTGGCAATCTCGGAATCGTTGGGTGCGAGTCGATGCGCCTGGATGAGGGCATCCACCGCAAGGCCGATGCGACCGGCTTGAAGCCACGCGGTGCCGAGATTGAAGTAGGTCGTCGCGTTGACTTGTCCCGAGAAAATGAGGCGCTCATATGCTTGGGCGGCCTCCACATGTTTGCCGCGCTCGAAGAGCCGGTTCGCTTCTTCGAAGGCATTGCCGCCATTTTCTGCTGCGATCGCGCCAGCGGTGATGAGGGTGGCTGCGACTGCGATCTTCGCGGCTGTTGTGACCGAGCGGAGGAACCGGAGGCTGTGTTTTAACAAATCCATGACTGCTGTCGGTGACGTTGGCGCAAGTTGGGCAGCGTCGGCCAGACCGTTGTTCAAACTGGGCTGCGAATTGCTTGTGAGCTTCCGCTCCGCCTGCGTCTCGACACCCGCCGAATAGGCGCTCAGTCTCATGGGGTGATCCGTTCCATTCTGGTTTTGTCCGCCGTCTGTTCGGCTGGTTCCCTCTTCGGCGCGACGACCTTGATTCACTGCGGACGGCTGATCGACGGCGTTTCAGACCAGGTCCGCACTGAAATGACCTTGGTCGTTTCGAGCAACCGAATCGTCGGGATCGAACCGGGCTACAAGTTGGCGTTGGCGGACGATCAGGTGATCGACTTGAAGAACCGGACTGTCTTGCCGGGCCTGTTCGACATGCATGTCCACCTTCAGTTGCGGCCGTCGCCTTCGGCCTATGGCGACAAAGCCATGTTGAATCCCGAAGACCTCGCCTACCGCGCCGTGGCCCACGCCAAGACCACGTTGATGGCAGGGTTTACCTCGGTTCGCGATCTCGGCGGCGAGCAGGTCATCGGCCTCAAGAAAGCCATCAGCGAGGGAATCCTCGAAGGTCCGCGGATCATCGCCGCTGGGCGGGCCATCGCCATCACCGGCGGTCACGCCGACCAAAGCAACGGCTTGAACCGCGAACTCGCCGGTGATCCAGGGCCGGAGAAAGGCGTGGTGAACGGCCCCGACGACGCCCGCAAAGCCGTTCGCCAGCGCTACAAGGAAGGCTCCGATTGCATCAAGGTGACCGCAACCGGCGGCGTGCTCAGCCTGGCCAAGGACGGTTTTCGCCCTCAGTTCACCTCGGAGGAGCTCGTTGCCGTCGTGCAGATGTCGAAAGACCTGGGCATGCCCACAGCCGCCCATGCCCATGGTGCGGAAGGAATGAAGCGCGCGGTCCTCGCGGGCATTGGTTCCATCGAACACGGCACCATGATGACGGAGGAGGTTATGGGACTGATGAAGGAACGCGGCACCTACTACGTCCCGACCCTCAGCGCCGGCAAATACACCGAAGAGAAAGCCCGGGTGCCCGGCTTCTACCACCCGATGGTGGCGAAGAAGGCATTGGCCATCAGTCCGTTCATGACCGAAACGTTCAGGAAGGCCAACCGCTTTGGGGTTAAGATCGCTTTCGGAACCGACGCAGGTGTCTTCCCCCATGGTGACAACGCCAAGGAATTCCAATACCTCGTCGAAGGCGGGATGAGCCCGATGAAGGCGATCCAGTCCGCGACGATCGAAGCGGCCAAGCTGGGCGAGGTCGACAAGGAGTTGGGATCGCTCGAAGCCGGAAAAATGGCGGACATCATCGCCGTCGACGGAAATCCTGTGGAGGACATCAAGACCCTGCAGCGGGTCGGTTTCGTGATGAAGGACGGCGTGGTCGTCAAACGCTGAGCGCCTTTCCTGTTTACCGAGGCCCTTGGCGGCGATAGTCCTGTCGCGTGATGAAGATCCTCGAGCTTTCTGCCGGTTTGCCCGTTCGGACGTTTGCACAAGGCTCGCCCGTGATCGAACAGGGCGCGGCCTGCGGCGAGATGCTGATCCTCCTGGAGGGCGAAGTGGAGGTGCTTCGTGACGATGTCCGCGTCGCCAAGGCGGCCGAACCCGGCGCCGTGTTCGGGGAAATGTCAGTCCTACTGAACACGCCCTACACGGCAACGGTTCGAACCTTGAAGCCTTCTCGTTTTGCCGTCGTGGTGAACCCGAGGGAGTTCCTCGCCTCGTCTCCCGAGGCCAGCCTGCACGTCGCCCGCCTGCTCGCGAAGCGGATCGATGCGCTGAACAGCTATCTGATCGATGTGAAGAGGCAATACGAGGGGCACGACCATCTCGGGATGGTGGATGATGTGCTCGAAACCCTCATGCACCGTCAGCCGAAGACTTCGCTGCGTCCGGCGGGACCAGTTTCCGGAGGTTGAGGCATTTCGACTCCGGGCCGGCAAGCGAGTTCCAATCGGCTCTCTCCGACTCCAAGTCGATCGAGAGGGTCGTTGGGCAGGAACCGATCTGGCGCCCCGGGTTGAAGACCCATGTCTCCCCCACTCGATCAATCCATGAACCGTCCGGGTAGAAGGGGGCGTTGTGGATGTGGCCGGACAACACGCAGTCGGGCGAAAGCCGATTGATCCAACCGACGAGCTGATCATCTCCGGCGAACTTTTTCCCGGTCCAGCTCACCTTGCTTCGGTCCGGCGGAGCGTGGTGGATCCAGACCCAACGGAATCCTTCCGGGGGACGGGAGGCTTCGAGTTGGGCTTCGAGTTCGCCGCGCGAAACCGGTCCGTCCCACCACGGGCACACGGTGATGCGGGTGGTCCCCACGTCGATGGATTCGCCGTCGACATGCAGCCCATCTGTGCCCGCGTCCTTCAACCAGCGGGCGATTGATTCCCCGGCGGCGTTGCGCTCGTCGCCGTCGTGGTTTCCCGAGCAGACCAGCACTCGGCTGAGTTGGCGGAGCCGCTTGAGATACTTTTCGACGACGATCGCCTGGACGTCGATCTCGACCACGCCCGCCAGGTCGAGGAGATCGCCGCCAATGATGACCGCGTCATGTCCCACCGCATTCGCCGCCAACCAGTCGAACTGCTTCAGTGCATAGTGAAGGTCGGCGACGAACAGGATCTTCATGGTCCGATAGGCGGGAGACGCATGATCGCTTTGGATACGACGAGAACAGACGCGGAATCCACGGGTCAATTCAGGCTCACAAGCGCTTGCGCCGCCCTGCCGACCCTCTCGGTCTCTTCCGGGTTCAGCCCGCTAAGCAGCGGCAGGATCGGGCCCATGTCGGCGATGCCGGCGAGGCGAACGGCTTCGTGAAGCACGCGGATGGGATTGATCCCGTTGCGGAGGTCTTCCAGCGGCGTGAACTGTTCGCGGATGTGTTCAGCCTCGGCCCAGTTGCCCGCGGTGCAGGCCCTGAGGAACTTCGCGGACAACGCGGGCGCGACGCAGACGCATCCGCTGGTGAAGCCGTTGATCTTGAAGTCGCGCAGGTGGACGATCGCCGGCTGCTCGCCAATGCCGCTGACGATGAGAGACGGAGACACCTGCTGGACGAGCTCCTTGAGGAACGGATCGTCGGCCGGGTCGTCACGGACGATGGCGTATTTGATCCAAGAGACGCAGCCGTCCTTCACAAGCCGGGCGACTTCCTTGGGCGTCACGTAGCCTTCCTGCTTCACGTAGACGACGATCGGTCGGCCATACGTTTCGGCAAAGCGCCGCAAGCCTGTCTCCACGCCAGCGAAGGTGCTCAGGCCCTGGTGTGGCAGGACCATGACGGTGGGGAAGGGGAAGTCCTTCGCAATGGCCGCCTGGTCCATCGACAAACCGTAGGCCGGTCCCGCAGAAGGCACGATCAAGGTGTTCGCGCCTGCGGCTTCAGCCAGGATCTGGAGCGTGGAGGCGTATTCGCTTGGGCGGATGTGGTAGAAGTTCGCGTTGCCACCGTAGAGGAGGATGTCCACGCCGCCTGCTTCGATGTGGCGGATGAGTTTGGTGTTCGCGTCCTTCAGCACCCGTTCGTTTCCGTCGCGGGCCAGCGGCGGAACGGCGATGACAGAGGAGGCGAGACGGGCGGTGGTGATGTGGCGTGTGTCCATGGTGGGATTGGAATAATCAGAAAATCTCCGGCTCCGCCTGGGGCGGGCCGTGGTGCAGGAACTTGAAGTCGCATCCTTCGTTGGCCTGGGTGACTTCGTCGCTGAAGAGTTTGCCGTAGCCTCGGGTGAAGCGCGGCTCCGCCGGCTTCCAAGCGGACTTGCGTCGTTCAATCTCCTCTGTGGCCACGTGCCAATGGATGCGGCGGTTGGGAACGTCCAGCTCGATCAGGTCGCCGTCTTGGACCAAGGCCAGCGGGCCGCCGATGGCCGACTCGGGCGCGACGTGGAGGACGCACGCGCCGTAGCTCGTGCCGCTCATGCGCGCGTCGGACAGCCGGACCATGTCGCGGATGCCGGCCTTCAGGAGCTTCTTTGGGATCGGAAGCATGCCCCACTCGGGCATTCCGGGCGCGCCGACAGGCCCGGCGTTCTGGAGGACGATGATCGAATCCGCCGTCACGGGGAGTTCTTCGGAATCAATGCGAGCCTTGAGGTCGGGGTAGTTCTTGAAGACCAGCGCCGGGCCAGTGTGCTTGAGGAAGCGCGGCTCCATGGCGGTGTGTTTGATGACACAGCCGTCGGGCGCAAGATTGCCCTTAAGCACCGCGATGCCGCCTTCGGCTGCGAGCGGTTTCTCGCGCGGGACGATGATGTTCTCGCCGAAGACTTCTGCGCCTTCGATGTCTTCACCGAGGGTCTTGCCGGAAATGGTCAATGCTTCCAGATGAAGCAGGTCTTTCACCCGGGAAAGCATCGCGGGAATGCCTCCGGCGTCGTGGAAATCCTCCATGAGGAACTTCCCTGCCGGCCTGATATTCGCCAGCACGGGCGTGCGGCTCGCGATGGCGTCGAAGTCGTCCAACGTGATCTTGATGCCCGCGCGTCCGGCCATGGCGATGATGTGGACGATGGCGTTGGTCGATCCGCTGATGGCCATCAGCGTGGTGATTGCGTTGAGGAAGGACTCGCGCGTCAGGATCTTCGAGGGCTTCAGGTCGGTCCAAACCATCTCCACGATGCGGCGTCCGCACTGCGCGGCCATGCGGGCATGGGCGGAATGAACTGCGGGCAAGGTCGCCGCGCCCGTTGGAATGAAACCCAACGCCTCGACCACGGCCGCCATGGTCGAAGCCGTGCCCATCGTCATGCAGGTGCCGGGCGAACGGGCGATGCCGTCCTCCAGTTCGGACCAAGCGTCGCAGCTGAGTTTTCCGGCGCAGCGTTCGGCCCAATATTTCCAGACGTCGCTGCCGCTGCCGAGAGTCTCATCGCGCCAACGGCCCTTCAGCATCGGACCGGCGGGGAGAAAAATGCACGGAAGGTCGACCGTGAAGGCGCCCATGAGCAGAGCGGGCACCGTCTTGTCGCAGCCGCCGAGCAGCACGGCGCCGTCGAGCGGATGGCAGCGGAGCGTCTCCTCGACCTCCATGGCCGTGAGGTTCCGGTAGAGCATCGTCGTCGGCTTCATGAACTGCTCGCCGAGCGACATGACGGGGATCTCCACTGGAAAACCGCCCGCCTGATACACGCCGCGCTTCACCTGTTCGGCGCGTTCGCGGAGATGGGTGTGGCAGGTGTTGAGATCGCTCCAGGTGTTCAGGATGCCGATGACGGGTTTGCCGACGAAGTCTTCGGAGTCGAAGCCCATCTGCTTCGTGCGCGAACGATGGCCGAAAGAGCGGAGGTCGTCGGGGCCGAACCAGCGATGGCTGCGGAGTTCGTCGGGGCGTTTGCGCGTCGGGGTCATGGGAACAACGGGTTTAGGCTACGAGAGCCACCGAAGGGAATGCAACGGCGGCGAACGGACAGTCCGTGTTCTCCGTCAGGGTTCGCCAAGGATGCCTCGGAGCTTCTCCCTCAGGTCATCGACGCGGAACGGCTTTTGGAGGAATCCCGCCAGACCCTTCCCGGTGAAGCGGTTGATGGCATCCTGCTCGTTGAAGCCGCTCATCAGGACGACCTTCACAGCCGGCCGGATCAGGCGCAGCTCTCGGAAAGTCTCTTCGCCGTCCATGCGGGGCATTGTCAGGTCCAGCAGCACGGCCACGATGCCTTCGTCCTCCGTGAACCGCATCAGTCCCTCTCGTCCGTCCACCGCCGGCACCGCATTGAAGCCCAGCTTCTCAACCATCCGAATGGCCACGGCGCGCACGCTGTCCTCGTCGTCGACCACGAGGATGGTGCCTGATCCCGTCCAGTCTGCCTTTGGCCGGACGATTTGCGACACGGTCTTCGACGACATGCCCTGGCCGGGCAGCAGGATCTTGAACGTCGTTCCTTTCCCCGCCTCGCTGTAGACCTTGATGGTGCCCTTGTGGCCCCGGACGATCCCGAGCACGGCCGCCAATCCAAGACCTCGGCCGGTGAACTTGGTGGTGAAGAACGGATCGAAGATCCGTGCCAGGGTGTTGGAGTCCATGCCGCAGCCGTCGTCGCTTACCTCGACAAAGCAGTAGCGTCCCGGGGCGAGTTCGGGCGCGCTGAACGCGGAGGCGAGGTAGGCGGAACTGGCTTCGAGTTCGCCGGTCTGGATCGTCACCTGGCCGTCGCGGTCTCCTATCGCTTCCGACGCGTTGATCACCAGGTTCATCACGATCTGGCGGATCTGCGTGGCGTCGGCCCGGACGACCGGCAGCGAATCGGCCAGATGGAACTTCAACTTGGCCCGCTTGCTCATGGACGCCACCAGCAGATGGGTGGTTTCCGCCACCAGTTCGCTCAGGTCGATGTCGTCGAGCACGAACCGGCCCTTGCCCGAATAGGCCAGCATCTGTTTGCAGAGATCGGCCGCGCGCATGGCCGCCTTTTCAATCTGCTCGACGTAGCTCTGCACGGCCGATGATGGCGAGAGTTCCGCCCGGGCCATCGAGGCGTTGCCCAGGACGCCGGTCAGCAGGTTGTTGAAATCATGGGCGATTCCACCGGCCAGCACGCCGAGGCTTTCGAGCTTCTGCGCGTCGAGCAGCTTGCGTTCGACCTTCAAGCGCTCTTCCTCCGCGCGCTTGGAGGCGGTGATGTCCATGAACGCGCCGACAGCGCCGCGGACCCGCCGCTCCTCGTCGAACAACGGGGCGGACGACGAAAGCAGGGTGATTTTCTGGCCGTCGTCGAAAACGATGTCCTCCTCGAAGTTCCGGATCACCTCGCCCGTCGTTGCGGACAGTTGGATGGGGAGCTCTTCGGGGGAAAGCTCGCTGGTTCCGCGGAACACCCGGAAGTTCCGCGGCTTCTCTTCCGGTGGCCCGCTGAGCGAGGCGTTGGCCCCCTGTTGCAGCTTCAGGATCTCCGTGAAGGCGCGGTTTGTGCGGATGTTGCGGCACGCGGGGTCGTTCGCGATTCCGATTCCCACCGGGATGACGTCGAGCAGGGCCTCAAGCTCTTCAACCCTCTGCGCCAGGCGTGTGTTCAATCGCCGCACCTCCTCCTCCGCCTTGCGGCGCTCATCGACCTCTTTTCCCAGCCTCTCCGCCGTTTGCAGCGCGCCAGGGATCGACATGGCCTGGGGCATGATCCTTACCAGAGTCAGGACGGTCGCCCACGAAGCCACGGCGGTGATGGCCTTGGCCACTCCGGAGAATCGATACCAGGGATGCCAGAAGATGCTGGCATCGATCAGGTGGGTCAGACCGCAGGAGAAGATGAAGGTCGCGAACAGCCAATAAAGCTTCGGATAGCTCACATCCCGCCGTCGTCGCATCATCAGGACGATGGCCAGCGGGATCGCCGCGTAGGCCGCCGCGATGGTCAGGTCGGAGACGATGTGGAGCCAGCCGTGCGAGGAAGTCCAGTTGCCGCAGGTCCAACGTGCAGGGAAGTCCGAGGTGTCGAAGAGATTCCTGAAGAACTCAAACATTGCGGTGCCTCGATAGAATGATGTTGCTCGCTGCCCAACAAGTCCCGAGCTCCGAGTCGCACGTTCCTTGAAGCCGACTCCACAGACCTGCGGGGCCGCTAACGTCTGCCAAATAGCCCGAAACTTTTCGGACAACGACTAACTAGCCCACCGAACAAAAAACGCCATCAAAATGACAGTCGACGCACTCCAGCCCGCAGCCGCCGACGACGTGAGGATGCGGACATATAATGCGCGCCCGGCTCCCGCCTCATCACCTCGACGGCTACAAGGAGCCATGCCGTGCGAGTTGAAACGCAATCTATCTGGCCGGGAGCGGCATCGCCCCCAAGATCACGTCCTCCTTCCACGGCACGGTTCAGGAACGGATGTTTCCCTCCTCCATTTCTTCGCGTGCCGGTTGCACGGGCAGTATCACTCTGAAGCTGGTTCCTCCGCCGGGTTCACTGGATACAGTGAAGGCACCGCCAAGTTGGCGGATGGATGCAGCGACTATCTTAAGACCGAACCCTCCCGACGCCGGGCCACGCCTGAAGAAGGGTTCCAACACTGCGTCCAGAACCTCCAGCGTGAGCCCGCAGCCGGTGTCGACTACTTCCAGTAGAAGGTATCTGCCGGGAGTCAATGTTGGTCCTTGGCGATCCATGCCACGGAAACTTTCATGGAACTGGATGGTTCCGATCCGGACTGTCACCGCCCCATCCTGCTTGCCGATGGCTTGGTTCGCGTTGGCCAGAAGATTGACAACGATCTGACGGACCAGCTTCGTGGCTATCCGTGACAGGGGAATCGGACGTTCTACTTCGATTCTGAGTTCGATTCCTTTCCCGAATAGATGGCCAACTGCATTGGCCGCATCGGCCACCAAATCGCCGAGATCGGCTTCGACAGGAGCAGTTTCGATCTCGCGCAGCGACTGGAGCGTCCGTGACACCATCGACTCGCTAGATCTTAACAGATTCTCCATTTGCTCCAATTGCTTCGCAGCCTCGGAACCAGATTCCAATTCCTCCCTGGTGATTGAAACCAGGCCGCTTATTCCTGTGGCGGCATTAGAGAGATCGTGCGCGGCTTTTGTGAGAACCGATTTGAGATCGGTGCCGTTCGAGCCTGGGAGAAGCCCCTCCAACTCGGCGATCCTTTCGGCAAGGCGAAGGTTGCGCTGGCGCAGTTCCGATTCGATCACTGTCCGGTCCGCCATTTCGGCCCGGAGCAGTTTGCCCGCTTCGATTCGGTCCACATGTTCCAACGCAACCGGGATCCGCCCTCTGATCGCGAGGGCCGCCGCGCCTATTGCCACGGCGCATCCGGCCTTGGTCAGCGTGACGGCGAGAAGCCAAGGAAGCCACAGGACGACGACATCCAATAAATGGATCGCGGCAAGCAGAATGAGCCCGCCGGAACCCAGGAGGCACCATTTAGAGAAGGATGACGAGTGACGTCGTCTCCGGGTCTTCGTCGCCAAGGCAAGAGCGAGCGAGGCCAGCGTCGCACCGATCACGACGTTCGCGCCGATGTCGACCCATCCGGGGAAACTGGAAGCGTCGGCGCTGCCCGGTGCGGTTGAAATGACCACGATTCCAACAAAGTTCGCGGTTGAATCGACCATATTGGGTGTTTTCGTGCAGCGGCGGTTTGCCGCGAGCGAGAGCAAATCGTCGGCGGTGCCAGATTTGGGCTTCGGCGATCCGTTTCCCGTAAAGGT
>Ga0163144_10009934_pt1 | contig 20350 bp, 18 predicted proteins | sample OliLak19BULKMAT1_FD_123175 | JGI IMG/M metagenome (GOLD analysis project Ga0163144, IMG submission 123175) | Freshwater microbial mat bacterial communities from Lake Vanda, McMurdo Dry Valleys, Antarctica - Oligotrophic Lake LV.19.BULKMAT1 | ecosystem: Environmental > Aquatic > Freshwater >... | reverse complement strand
TTCCGCACCTCAAGCGCATGGGTCTGGATGAAGCGCTTGCGCGGCGGCACCAGATCACCCATCAGCATCACAAAGGTCTCATCGGCCTGCTGTGCATCCTCCAGCGTGACTTGTAGCACCACCCGGTTCACGGGGTTGAGCGTTGTTTCCCAGAGCTGCTCGGCATTCATCTCGCCCAAGCCCTTATAGCGCTGGAGCTCGACCTTCTTGCGCTCATCGGCGGAAAGCGAGCCAATATACTGCTCGCGCTCGTTATCGCTGAATGTGTAGCGCTCTGTCTTGCCATGGCGGATGCGATACAGTGGCGGCTGGGCAATATACAGATGCCCATTCAGAATGATCTGGCGCATATAGCGGAAGAAGAACGTCAGCAAAAGCGTGCGGATGTGACTTCCGTCTACGTCTGCATCTGTCATAATAACTATGCGATGGTAGCGCAGCTTGGTGGTATCGAACTGATCGCTAATACCAGCACCAAGGGCAGTTATCAGCGTCCGAACCTCATTATTCGAGAGCATGCGGTCAAGCCGGCTCTTCTCGACATTCAGGATCTTGCCGCGTAGGGGCAGCACAGCCTGGAATTTACGGTCACGACCCTGTTTGGCGCTTCCGCCAGCGCTGTCTCCCTCCACGATATAAATTTCACAGCGCGCCGGGTTGGTATCCGAACAGTCGGCCAACTTGCCTGGCAACGCGAAGCCTTCCATCGCACTCTTGCGGGCCGTCTCGCGCACCTTCTGCACCGCCAGCCGCGTTCGCGCTGCCGAGATGCACTTCTCGATGATCCGCTTGGCATCCTGCGGGCTCTCTTCGAGCCAGGCATTGAACCCATCGCCGAAGGCCGTTGCAACAGCGCCGGAAGCCTGCGGGCTCACCAATTTCTCTTTGGTCTGCGAGCTGAACTGCGGGTCCTTCAACTTCACGCTGATCACCGCCGTCAGCCCCTCACGCACATCATCACCCGTCAGGTTGCCCTCATTCTCCTTGAGCAACCCTTTGCTGCGCGCATAGGTGTTGATCACCCGCGTCAGCGCCGTGCGAAAGCCCGAGACGTGTGCGCCGCCATCGGTGTTATTGATGCCATTTGCAAATGAATAGACCGAGTCGGTATCGAAGGCCTCGGTATACTGCAGCGCAACCTCGACGGCCACATCATCGGCGACTCGATCAACATAAAACGGCTGGCGATGCAGCGCATTCTTATCCTTGTTGAGATGCCGCACATACGAACGAATGCCGCCTTCAAAATAGAAGTTAACTTCACTATCATCACGCTCATCGGCGAAATGGAAGCGTAAGCCCTTATTCAGGTACGACATCTCGCGGAAGCGCTGTGCGAGCGCCTTAAAATTATAATCCAGCGTCTGAATGATCGTTGTATCGGGATAGAACAGCGTAACGGTGCCGCGCCGCTCAGTGGGGCCGATCTTCTTCACATCGCCCTGTGGAACACCGGCCCGATACTCCTGATAATATTGCATATTATCGCGGGCATTATGCACATCCACACGCATATACGACGAGAGCGCATTGACTGCCGAGACGCCCACTCCATGCAAGCCGGAAGAGACTTTATAGCCCTGATTATCGAACTTCCCACCAGCATGCAGGATCGTCATCACCACCTGTAGGGTGCTGACTTTCATCTTGGGATGAGGGCCAGTCGGAATACCGGAACCATCGTCCGAGACAGTTACCGACCCATCCTTGTGGATCGTTACCTCAACAACGGTTGCGCGGCCTGCCATCACTTCATCAACCGAGTTATCCACGACTTCACGAACCATTGTATGCAAGCCGTTCACATCGGTTGGCCCAATATACATACCAGGCCGCTTGCGAACAGCTTCCATGCCCTCCAGAACCTGGATCTGGCTCTCATCATAGCCGGTTGGTGCACTCGTCAATTGATCTGTTGTCATTGTTCATTCTCTCTTATATGCTATGCTAGGGCCGTTTTGGTTGCGTTTGCCAGCGCTGCAACCGATCCTGGAAGAATATCATTCGTGCTGCCTGAAGCCCGCAGCCAACATACGCACTACCAATAATGGCGAACGCCAACCCTGCTGTCGATCCGATCAAGGCCCGCCAGATCTCGGCACCACCAGCAGAAATGATATACGATAACCCAAGCAGGCCAAGGGTACTCCAGAAGTTATGCCGCACAATATTGAAGCTGGCATGAATGGCACGCAATGGCCGCAAACCACCAATCACCACTGCCTCATTGGCAAAGCCGAGGTAGATCTGCACCCAGAAGATCGCCAATGCCAGAAGTGTGAATGCAAACGCCCCAATCTCCTGGTTTAATCCCATCAGAATGAAACTGAAGATCGCAAATGGCAGCACAAGCGCAGCGCCAACACCAACAATCACTGCCAGCGTCCCCAGAATGAACAGGCTAGAACGCGCCGATTGGCGCAGTGTCAGCTCTGATGTTGCCACCTCATTGCGAATCATCTGGGCCATACGTGTTAGAAACGCGGCACTCAATGGCAGGGCAACCAGATTGATCAGCATAAATGCCAATGCCACGCCACCGACTGTACGGATCTCGATTGCTTTAGCAACCGCTCCGGTGAGGCCAACCATCTGCGTGATCGGCAGTGTTGGGATGAAGTTCAGCACCGCCAATGGCTGACGCATGTCGATCAGCCCGATAAACTGGAATACCTTTTCGAGCGATGCTGGATCAGTGGAATCGGCTGGAGCGCTGGCTGGTTGCATTCGTTGCATAAACCCAAGCAGATCGCCAAGCAGTGGTGCAAATGAGATTTGTGTGCCAAACCATAAATATAGGTTCAGCAGAATCGGCACCAAAACAAGCAACGGACGCCGGTTTATGGTGCGATATCCTTCGCTTAATGTATCGATCAGCGTGGCATTTTGCTGCATCGTGACGGCCAATCTCGCTAGTTCCTAATCCCATTCATTATACCACATTCACACACACATGAAAAGGATGTTCTATATTCTATGAGCGCGTGCTACCGCGAGAAGTGGTATCATGCAAACCGCATGATGAATATTGCTGATCGCCAGTTTACCGGTTTTAGTGCCGATGCGCTCGCCAGCCTGCATGTGCCGGGCGTCGCCGCACGATGGGCAGCGGTGCAGGAACGGCTGCACCCCCAACTCGTGGCACTGGCAGAATATCTGCGCACACAAGCAGCGCAGCGCCTACCGCACGAATGGCCACTCTATGAACTGAGCTTCAAGGATGCTCGTTATGTCAATCGAGGGCCAGCCGGTCGTGCGCCAATTGATGAATACCATCTGGCAATTGATCGGCCACCGCGTGGTGCAGGGATCTATATTGCTATCAGTGGAGCCGAACGCCGCATTCTGGTGGCTCTGCAACTACGCGGCTTGCGTAAACCAGATCTGCGCCGTGTCTGGGAAGAAGGGCGTACTGTATGGCAGCCACTCATCCATCAGCTCAATGATGTTCGCTTTGCTGAACGGTCGGCGCGTGGTATAGCGGAACGTAGCGAAGATTCGGCCATTCAGGCAGATGATGGCCAACAAGCAGCGATGAATCACCAGAATTTGTGGATTGAGCGCTACCTGAATTCCAAGCAGGCATCCTCATTGCTGGCTGGGTTCTTCTATAGCTGGGATGATCCCCAGATTGCGCTTCCCGCATTTGCCGAACGTGTGGTTGCAGATCTGCTGGCACTCCTGCCGCTCAATGAAGCGATCATGGAACAGGCCGAACAGGGCGAACTGGCCGATTTGGGATTGGTGCGTGAGCAACGCACAAGCTACGCAACCGCAACACCGCCAATCGAAGAGATTATTACTCGCATCCGTGCTCGTGGCCTAACCCTTACGGCGGATCTAGTACGGGCCTATCATCTAGCGCTGCAAACTCGCCCATTGGTGATACTGCCGGGAATCTCGGGTACTGGCAAAACCCGCCTGACGCGCCTGTATGCCGATGCTGTCCACGGAATTGCCGCTGGCCGCCCAAATGAGCGCTATCTGTTGGTGGCTGTTCAGCCAGATTGGCATAATGCCCGCGATCTACTCGGCTACTATAATGCCATCACCGGCAAATTCCATGTCACGCCCTTTTTGCGCTTTGTGCTGCGCGCAATTGGCGAACCAGATGTGCAATTCTTTGTCTGCCTGGATGAGATGAACCTGGCCCGCCCGGAATATTACCTGGCACCAATTCTTTCGGCAATCGAGACCGACGAGCGCCTGATCGATCTGGGAGCGCCCGATTCCGAGGTCGAGGCGGTCAGTGGCGAACATATTCGCAACCCGCTGCGCCTGCCACGCAATCTGGCGATCACCGGAACGGTTAATGTCGATGAGAGCACCCATCCACTTTCCGATAAACTGCTCGATAGAGCCAATGTGATTGAACTGACCGATGTTGATCTGGTTGGCTTCCGCACCACATGGCCTGGGCTTGTTGATGAAGCGGCCTGGAATCAGATTGTTCAGATTCACACAATTGCGGCGCGGGCCGGCCACCCATTTGGCTATCGAACCCTGAATGAGATGCTGCGCTATCTGGAACAGGCTCGCGGAATCCTCACGCCAGCCCGCGCCCTCGATCAGCAACTCAAACAGAAGGTGCTACCCAAGCTGCGCGGCGAGGATACACCACGGCTGCGCCGCTCACTCACCGATCTGCTAGCGCTCACGCTTGGCCGGGAAACAGGCACACTCGGCAAGATCACCCAGATTCCACCAGAAACATTCGCCAATGCAACTCTACCCGAATCCGCCGAGAAGCTGCGCCGCATGCTCGAACGGCTCGATAGCGATGGCTTTACCGATTTCTATGCGTAATGCCTGAAACAATGAGGTTTGATCAATGACGACCACATATAACCTGAATGCCCTCTCGCCCCTCGATGGCCGCTATGCCGCTGCCGTTGCCGAACTCGGCGCATATTTTAGTGAGGCAGCCCTGTATCGCTACCGGGTGCGGGTCGAAGTTGAATATCTGCTGTTTCTGAGCCGTTCGCGCAACATCGGCTTTATTCCAGCAATAGATGCCCAGCAGATTGGTGGGTTGCGGGCACTGTTCCGCAGTTTTTCGGATGCCGATGCCGCGGCAATTGCAGCATGGGATCGCAAAGTCAACCACGATGTCAAAGCAGTTGAATACTGGCTGCGCGAGAAACTCGATGATCTGGGCATGGCCGCCTGGAAAGAGGCGATCCATTTTGGGCTGACATCGGAGGATGTCAATAATCTGGCCTATGCCCTGATGATCCGTGATGCCCGCGATATGATCCTGGTTCCTGCAATGGGCCAAGTGCTGGCCGAACTAGAGCAGCTTGCGTTTCGTGAAGCCGCAACGCCAATGTTGGCCCGCACCCACGGTCAGCCAGCCACGCCAACAACCTTCGGCAAGGAAATGGCCGTCTTTGCTGCCCGGCTGCGTAGAGCCATCAACCGGGTTTCGAATACGAAGCTAACGGGCAAACTGAATGGTGCGACTGGCACATTTGCCGCCCATCATGCAGCCCTGCCGCAGATCGATTGGCTGACATTCAGCCGAGCCTTCATCACATCGCTCGATCTCGAGCCAGTGCTGTTGACAACACAGATCGAGCCGCACGATACCCTGGCCGAACTGTGCGATGATCTGAAGCGCGCCAACACAATCCAGATCGATCTCTGCCAGGATGTGTGGCGCTATATCAGTGATGGCTATCTCGTCCAATCCGCACAGGCCGGTGAGGTTGGCTCCTCAACCATGCCGCATAAAGTCAACCCGATTGATTTCGAAAATGCTGAAGGCAATTTTGGCATCGCCAATGCACTCTTGGAGCATCTGAGCCGCAAACTGCCGATTTCGCGGCTGCAACGCGATCTGACCGATAGCACAGCGCTGCGTAACCTTGGGGTGGCCTTTGGCCATGCGCTCCTGGCCTACAAACGGCTGCTGAAAGGGCTTTCCAAAGTACAGGTTGATCAAGAACGCCTGCTTACGGAATTACAGGGCCATCCAGAAGTATTGGCCGAGGCGGTGCAGACGATCCTACGCCGAGTTGGGTTTGCCGAACCATACGAAGCCCTGAAACGGGTCAGCCGTGGACGCCCACTAACACTCAAAGGGTTGCATGCCTTTGTTGCAGAACTCGATATTGCCGATGAGGTCAAGGCCGAATTACTGGCATTGACACCCGAGGGCTATATTGGCAAATCGGCTGATTTGGTCAAAACCCTGCGTGGTGGTGGCGGGCAGAAATGGTAGTATTGGCACGGTGCTCGATAAGCGAATCGGCCAGCACGTAAAAATCAGTCACAACGCGGGCGATCGTATTTTGCTCTGTAAAGCCAAGGTATGATGCATAGTACCCATCACCCCATCCAGCACTGAACACAATCATATTGAGCGGTTCCGTGTCGCGAAAACGGAGATCCATCCACATCGGTTGATCGGGCGGGTTCTCAGCGACGCAATCAACTAATGTAAAGAGATCGGTATCCGCCTTGGCGATGATGTGTGCAGCGCGCCGATCCATAAAACACCCACTCGCACTATCAACACTATAAGAGGAGGTATCCTGACCCGGTTGACCTACAATATCGGCAGGTTCCCACCGGGTCGGCATCACGTCCTGCAAGATGACCGCTGCGAGCGCGATCCGCGCATCAGTCACAGGCTTTTGCCACCACGGAAACCAACGACGTCGCTCGTGCTCGTGCAGATGAGCGACTACCACATCAACGGGGTACAGACCAGGTGGAAAGGCATGTGCAAATGGCCTATCATCCGCATATGCCGGATCACAGGCAATCAATCGTCCCGAAGGAAGATACAGTGGCCCAAGGCGACAGACCTCGAGCCTAATGGCTACTGCTGAGGGCGTGATCCACGATTGACCATCCGCAAAATAGGTGAGGAATTCGGTTGGTTGGAGACGCATAGACATATACTTCCAGTAACTAGCGTAACACATCACAGTATACCAAAACGAGCGAATAGATGGAAAGACGTTACACGCTGCCGCCGAACATAGACATATGCGAACAGACGAGCGTCCGATTGCACAAACAACACATACGTCCCCATACTTCGTTCTGTGTCAAAGCTGATAGCTGAAAGCTAAACCCTTACCCAACCACAACTGGTTTCGATTCGAGCTGCTCTATCCATTGCTGGTTGCGCGACATCAGCCACAGCCCGATGGCACACACCAGCCCGGCTGCACCAAACAGCAACCATGGCAGCATTGGAGCGCCAATATCGTGACCAAGGCCATAGAGTATGCCTCCACTGGTGTTGCCAATGCCCCCGCCAACCGCGAGTGCGAGTGCGCTCACCCCAAAATAGGAGCCAAGCGCTACAGGATTTGCCATACTGGCCGCAACTGTTTGTTGCGCTGGTGAGGCCAGCAGCCGCCCAACGGCAAACAGTACAACGCATAGCATCAGCGTCATCGTATCGCCGGCCAGCGCAATGCTGCCTAATCCACAGGCCATAATAACAATACCAAGCACAAGTATCTGCAGCGGCTGCAAACGGCGTTCTGCCAGCCACAGCAAGGGGTACTGCAAGACAATGCCCATTCCAGCATTTAGCGCATACACCCAGCTGACGGCATCACTCGTTCCACTGATCGCTCGTGCAATCAATGGCAGCGAGATAGTAATCTGCACCCACATGAACCAGTAGCCCATCAGCAACAGATTGAACAGCATAAAACGCCTGTCGCGCAGTGCCATCACGATCCCATCGGTGAGGCCATGCAAACCACTGGCAACCTGCACCGATGGCATGAGCAATAGCACAATCCAGAACGCAACAAAGAAACACCCAGCGGCTACAAATGCCACCAGCATAAAATTCGTTTTGAGCAGCAATGCCCCAGCCAGTGGCCCAATCGTCATGCCCAGGCCACTTACAATACCAAGCAGCGAATAGAAACGGCTACGGTTTTCTTCATTGGTGAGGGCAGCAATTGCCGCCGATGATGGTGCATCGAACAAGGCACCACCCAATGCTGCAAGCACTGCACTCAGCAGGAGTAACGGGTAGCTATCGGCATAGCCCATGAGCACAAAACTACCAGCCCGAATCAGCATTCCGATGGCAATCAACCAGCGTGGCCCAAGTTTATCGGCCAACATCCCACCAACCAGCGTCAGGCCCTGCTGTGTAATCTGGCGAATACCCAGAACCAACCCGATTGCACCAGCAGCCCAACCGAGATCATCAACATAATGGATCGATATCAGTGGAATGACCATGAAGAAGCCGCCCCACATCAAAAAGGTGCCAGCCAGCATCACCGCCAGGCCACGCCGCCTCGCACGCTCACTCAACCCCTGCTGCATAATAATTCTCCATAGAAGGAACAAGAGAACAAAAGAACAAGAGAACAGGAAGAGACTATTGCTGGATCATCTCTCACAGATAGAAACGTGCGAACCAACAGAATATATATCTGTCAGACTTAGGGTAAACGTACGCTGTATGGAGTGTGCAAGCCATGCTTGTGCGCGGGCAGCATGGCTGCCACGGTTCAGGGTTTGGGTTCTTGGCGCGTAGTGGGCGAAGATATGGGTTCGCACCCTACACCGGTTCTTGGTATTCGGACTCCTGACTCCTGACTCCTGACTCCGGAATTCTCGGTATCGGCCCTTCACAGATCAATGCCGCTGGATGCCCAGCAACAATCGTCAGCACCACCACCAGTGTTCGCGCACCTTCCCCAGAAAGCTTACGAGCCAGTGCATCGGTTTCGAGTGGTGATCCGCGTTTCTTCACCGTTACTGGGCCGGCATCAAGCGCTCGCAAGCGTGCCTGAATGCGTTTCAGGCTGAATGGCATCCATTCCAGAACACGCCAGCAACGCGCAAATGGTGTTGTAAGCGCGCTATCTGCCGTCAGATACGCAATTGAGCGGTCGATCTGTGCTGCACCAATTTGGTTGGCCAATGGCCCGACCAATCCAGATCGAATAATGGCCGGATCCGGTTCGTAAAAAAATGCGCCTGGCTCGCTGAGCATCGCCAAGGCAGGTTTTTCGCCAGCAGGCAGGAACAGCGACGAAACAGCAAGCGAATCATGCACCGATTCACGTAGCACGGTTGCTCGTTTGCCAGGTTGCCCAAGCGGCCCAAGCCAGAATACTGCTTCCTTGAGTTCGCCATTGACTGAAATCTGTTCCAATTCACCAATCCCGAGTGTGGCGATTTCCTCATCGGAAACACCAGGTGCCAGTTTGATACCGATCAGCTCTGTCTGTCGCTGCCATTGCTCAACCAAGCGCACCGATGGCTGGTATTCGGCCAAGGTAAATACCCGCCTGCCCTCGCTACGGCGGGCTGGATCGAAAAACAGTGCATCAGCGGGCGGCGGTAATGTATGCGCTAGGTTTGCTTCCTGGAACTCAATGATCGCATCTAATCCAAGCACCTGTGCATTTGCTCTGGCCATTGCCAACCGCAGGGCATCGATATCAATAGCCGTCACTCGTGCAATTGCCGCCAATGCCAAAGTATCGCCACCAATGCCACAACACAGATCAGCAATATGGGCAAGACCAAGGCGAGTATAGCGATCCACCCGATACCTGGCGATGGCCATCCCAGAAGCCTGTTCCAACGCTTCTCGGGTGAAATACATGCGTGCCGCTTCACGAAATTTGGCAACGGCTCGCCGCCGCAACCAGGCTATCTCATAGGCCGCTGCTGCCTGTTCACGGGTGGCACGCCGCCGTAAGCGCTCGATATCGTGTAATCGTGCGGCATCGGAAAAATCGCTTAAACCCGCATCGCGAAGCAGATCCTGCCCTGGATCAGTCAGCAACCATGCAAATGTCATCAGATCCATGATCTACCAGTGTGTTATAACTCCATGAGATATTGTACCCTGAAACAAAAAATGCGCCCGCTCTTCGTTATGAAGAGCGGGCGCATCAGGCAGATCAACTAGCTGACTTCAACAACAGCCTCTTCGGTAATGAGTGACAGCGCAAACGAGAAGGTGCTGCCAACATTCAGTTCGCTTTCGACCCAAATGCGCCCACCGTGACCCTCAACGATCTGCTGGCATATTGCTAACCCCAACCCAAGATGGTTGCCATACACCGATTTCTGGGTGTTGGCTCGATAGAAGCGCTGAAAGATCTTGCCAATATCGCTCTGTGCAATGCCAATACCGGTATCGCTGATTGAGATCCAGATCTCATTATCGTGGAGATGCGATGATACCGCGATCTTACCGCCAGCAGGGGTTGCCTTAATCGCATTCTCGATCAGGTTCGTCAGAACCTGCCCAATTCGCTCACTATCAAAGAAGCATTCCGGCAGATCGTTTGAAACCCGACTCGTCAGCTGCAAACCAGTCTGTTCCGCCTGAAGCGTGAGCCGATTGACCGTTCCAACCATAAGAAGCGAAAGATCATTCATTTTGGGCTTGAGTGTCAATCGCCCTGCTCGCATACGGTTAAACTCAAGCAGTTCCGAGATACGCCCCTTCAACAGCTCAACCTGTTCGTCTGCCATCTGCAGGAAATCCTGCTGAAGTGGCGCGAGAGTTCCTGCACGACCCTGAATGACCACTTTGAGGAAGCCATTGAGCGAGTGCAGTGGGTTGCGTAGTTCGTGTGAAACCATTGAGATAAACTCGGTGCGGGCACGCTCTTCGTCACGATAGTGTGTAATATCGTGAAGCACAATCGCCACCAGTTGGCTATCGGCATCCTGCTGAATACGGGAAGCAAGCGCCTGATAGACCCGTTCGCCGGATGCATCATCGCTGCTCTCGCCCTCTGGCTTGATTTTCAACTCACCAATAACGGTTGTTAGTTCGCCAGTTCGCGCGCTTGCTGCAATTTCCATCAGCCGTTCATGGATCGAATTGACCTCAGAGCTAGCATCGAGCAATTGCTGCCCAGTTGGATTCGTCAGCACAATATCAGAGGAATCATTTACAACGATCAGGCCATCGTTGATATCGCGAACAACTGCTTCCAGGAGCCGTTGCTGTTCGCGCATCTGGCTGTGTAGTTCTGCATTACCAATTGCAATACCGGCTTGTGCGGCAAAAGCAGCCAAATGGCGGGTGTTGCTGCTTGAGAATGCCGCCGCTTCGCCGCTGACGACCGTGAGCGCGCCGCGTGCTGTTCCCTCGCCAACAAACAATGGAACGGAAATAGCGGAACGAAGCCGGTGTCCAAGCGCAGCAAATTCATCGTGGTGTGTTGCATCGCTAATAATCAGTGGAACACCCTGTTGCATCGAACGATGGGCCAACACCGAAGCCCACGGTTGGCTATCCGAGCCATCACGCGTATAGGAGTGATGCGTCAATTCATCATCAACAAGCAGTGATAGATCCATTCCCGAAACATGCTCACGTCCAAGCGTTTGTACAGTGCTATCGACAATCTGGTGCAGGACTTCATTGAGGCTGAGTGAGCTCGTGACGGCCCGCAACCCTTCTTCGAGCGCGTGTTGTTCACGCATGCGCATCCGCAGTTCGTTTGTGGTGCGCTCAAGCTCGCCAACTCGTGCTTCGCGTATTTGGCTCTCTGCACGCAATGCCTGTCGGAGCCGTTCCATTTCGCGCCGTTGGCGCATATTTGTCAGCACTGCCAGCAGACACAGGCCAATACCTGCAACAACTATCCACCATGCTGTAACAATTGGTAGTGTGGAAAGGGCAGGCACCTGTAGTACTAAGAGATTTGCAACGAGGTACCCAAGCATGGTGACAAGCGGCAGAACAGCAATCATCGTCAGGCGTCGCCAGTTCGTAAATATGCGCAACCCTAGAATAGCCGCGAATGGATAGATCGCCCCACCAATCACAAGAATCCCGACCCCACTGGCCACAACGAAAAGCATATCAATGACAGTCGCCACATGTGCAATCCGATGAGTATAGGCCTCACCTGATGGATGTTGCCGCACAGTAATTAATAGCAGATGCAACAAACAGTAGGCCACAATCGCAAGCCATCCGGCTTGTGTTGGCCTGGTTACGGATAACCACCATACTAATGTGATGCTGACTGCTGGAACCAACAGACGCAGACGCGCCGTTTTTTGCTCAGCGAGCCATGGGCGAAATTGAGCCGTCATAATGTCACCAGCAATCATGGCTGCTCCAAGAAATCAAGCTCATCTGTAAACAAGTCACAAGCTAGGCTTCAAACTTATAGCCGAGGTTGCGAACAGTGATAACATGCGTTGGATGTTCGGGGCTACGCTCAATTTTTGTACGCAGGCGCCGAATATACACTGCAACGAGATTACTCTCGCCCTCATAGTCGTAGCCCCATACTTTGCTCAAAATCTGGCTTGTATTGAGGACTCGCCCAGAATTCTTCATGAGATAGTAGAGCAACCGAAATTCAAGCGGTGTCAGTTCAACAGTTCGATTATCGGCGAAGAGTACTTTGTGTTCAACCGGATCAAGCGTGATATCGCCCTGGCTGAGCCGAACCGATGGATTCAACATATCGCTGTTCCGCCGACGCAACACTGCTTCAACCCGCGCCAGCAGCTCAGATGGCTCGAATGGCTTCACCAGGTAATCGTCCCCGCCGATTTGCAGGCCCATCACCCGATCCTGAAGTTGTGTACGCCCAGTAAGGAAAATAATCGGCACATCCGAAGTACGGCGGATCTGGCGGCAAATATCAAAACCATTCGTTTTTGGCATCATAACATCGAGAAGAACCAGATCAGGGTTGTGTTGCTCAATCGAATTCAGGATCGTCGATCCGTCAAACGCTTTAACAACCTGATAGCCAGCCTCTTCAAGCAAATAGGCAGTGAGCTTTATGCTTGGTAGATCATCATCTGCAACCAGAATATGCATTCTTTGGCTCTCCTTGAATCGCCGTTTGTCACAGATCGGGTAACCATCTACATTGGCATCGGCGTAGGTGTTGAAAACTGATTACTGCGCTGACCTGCACACCTATATAAACAGCATGACTGATCAAAAAGTTACGCTCCAAACAGGTGACTTTCAAACTCTTCATATCCGCGTGCATTACATGCGATTTCTACGGGTGAATCGCGCCCCAAGTGCGATCCCCAATGCAAGCATAACAAGCACTAGCCAGGGCACTGGCACGCGGAAATTAAGGGAAATCACATAGCCTACGCCAATAAATACGGATAGAATGACCATAAAAGCCAGGATTGTGCCCTCCCAGCTGGGTTGTTTGCTCGGCATTATCCCCTCCAATGGGCTACTGGTATGGAATGTTATATTACTACATATATACACTCTTTGTTCATCATATCACAGGACAATCAACCAAGAACCCTTACTGTAGTCATAGCCACTGCTCCCCTACATGTCATTGCAACGATAGGACTACAGATAGGTTATTTGATTTTAACTCTTCCCACATACTATGCCATATCGTAATCTACTAGTGATGTGAACCCCACTTGGTGTTCCACCTAAGGAGAGGATAGTATGAATCTGCATGTTCACCGGGCGAACAGCCAAACCAACAGCTGCCAGGCCCCAGCAGCTCCACTCGATGATTACATTCTGGTTTCGCGGGCAACATTGGATCGCCTGTACACGCATCTATCTATCGAGCAGGAGCGCTTTCCAGCCCGCCGCCTACGCCAAGCACTCAAAATTATTCAGCATATTCTGGGGGGCCACTCCCAGAATGCCGCTTGAGGGCTATGATGCCACCACTTGCACGGCCATGCTATGAACGGGCCACTACCGCACTACAGATGATCACAGATTTGGGCGGCCCGGCGAGTTTACCCACAGTGCTAACATCACAGGATGTTATTCCGCTGCTTGGGCGCACGTTTTTTATGGAATCACTGCAACGACAACAACTTCCTGGTATTCAGGTCGTTCCATATGGCGTTTGGCGTTGCGCCCGTGAAACCTTTCTTGAATGGTTGGAGGAACTTCAGCATGAACAGTCCCAATCGTTGGGCAAAGTTATCTGATCTCGCGCTTCATTTGGCTCATCGGCAGGAATGGATGCCACTTGCTGAGGCGGCCGTACTCTATCGGGTTACTGCGGAGACAATGACAGCTTGGGTACGGCAGCGGCGGTTTACAGGCTGCGAGATCGAATCATCGATATGGGTCTCGCGCAATGAACTTGAGTCGGCTCTGCACCGCCGACCAGGTTCATCCGTTCACAATCAGGTTTGCGTTCATCCAAATATGCATCCTACGACACACCATCGTGAATAGATGTTCAAAAAAGCCGATCATAATTGGCAGATAAGGTGAATGTTCTGTTAAGCTACAGACTCATGAAGTCATCTACTGCTCAGGCAAATAACCTACACTCTAGCGACCGGATCGTATTATTCTTGGCCGGGGCGTAGTGAGGGTATCAGTGAAGATCGCGATCATCGCGCTCCCAATAGTACAAGATAGGGTTATCGTACCACCGTTGCCATTGAGCTATGTTGCCGCAATGCTCGACCAACGCAGGCATATTGTGCGAATCCATGATCTTGCTGTCTGCACTGGCCCAGAGGTCGATGAGCAGATTGGCCTTGTGCGCGGGTTTCGTCCGCATGTCATCATGTTGGTTGGTGAAGATCGTCTTCGGGCTGCCGAGGTACGCCGCTCGCTTGCCGATCTGAACACGGAATGGCTTGTGATCAACGCCAACATGCGCGGAATGACGCCATCACAGGCTGTAGCGATGGCACTCAGCCAGATCGATGAGAACACACTTGAAGATAACCAGAGAGTTATTGTTGGCGCGTTGCTTGATCTGCGTGGCGACCTTGATTATGTGCCATCGCCTGCGCGCCATTTGTTGCCAATTGAGCGCTACGGCCTTCGATCACCATCCAGGGCACTTCAGACGAATGTATTGATCGGCCAGCCCGTCGATACCCGCGTTATGTTACGCAACCCACGCCTGATTGTTTCTGAGTTGCGTAGTATTGCCCACGAATATGGTATCTGGCATATTGTCTTCGATGGGTTGCGCATCACTGATGATTCGGCCTGGTTGCACGATTTTCTGTATGGGCTGATCATGGCACGCCTGGGTGTGAAGTGGGAAGCAACTGCTGCACACACTGCGCTAACACCAGATCTGCTACGCACATGTCAACGGGCGGGATGCGAGGCGCTCACCATCGAGTTTGATGTTATGCAAGTTCTTGATGTGCAATCGTCGCGTCAATCGTTGAGCGATATTGTACGTGAGGCGCATGCACTTGAGCTCCTTGTGTATGGGCATGTGCTGCTTGAGCCACGCTACAGCTCTATTCCAACACTTGTTGATCTCTCGGCGACATTCGGGCTCGATAATATTCACTTTAGCATTCAAACAGAAGAGCCTGCAGCAGTCCAATCAACGCTCGATCTCGCAGAAAGCCGCTATCGCTCATTGCAAAGCCGCCAGTTCTTTGTGAGGCGCTTTGGGGCGTATCTTGGCACGGTGATCTGGCAGGTGGGCCGGATTGGGCTGCTTGGCCGGAGTTGGCAGCGCTTCTCAATCGGGAAACCACGCTAGTAATGATGGGTTGAGTACCGCAGGGCGCGATATATCGCGCCCGTACGAACCTATCAAATGAACCTAATTGTAGTATTAGGTGATTGGCATATGTCCCTGCTTCTGTGTGAAGCAGGGACATTTTTATTGGAGCAGTGGCACAATTGAGCGGCGATAGATGGCATCCCAGGTGTAATCCAGCCGTACCCGCCTGCGCAATGCGATACGCTGATCGCTCCCAAGGGCTGTAATCATGCGAGTTGCGACATCCTCTGGCGCAGCTTCGGGATGAAAGCGAACTGCTGTCTCGCCTGCTGTCTCACGGAATGGGGCGATATCGCTACAGAAGATCGGTATCCCGGCTAATCCCGCTTCCAGGATCGGAATACCAAATGCTTCATAGCGGCTTGGGAACAGCAGCCCATCGGCAAGGCGATACAGATCCGATAGGAGTGAATCGCTGATTGGCTGTGGTTCACCCTGTGCATTGCGAATAATCTCGTGTAGGAACAGCACACCATCGCCAGCACCCGTTTCGCGCTGGAGTGTTTTCAGATACCCAAGATAGGCCGTCGTCGCTGGGCCTGGCGGGCCTGGTGGCCCTGTGACAATCAGGCGTGGGCGGGCGCGCTGTTGCCGTAGGGCACCCACAATCGCAACAGCTTGTTCGATATTCTTGTGGCGCGTGACACGTGCAGGCAACAACAATAATGGATCGGCGCGCAGGAGATCGAACCGCTCCACCAGCGCCATCGTCTCTGGTTCCAGCTTCAGAAACGCTGCAAGATCAACGCCCGGTGTGACGACCGTGATCCAATCTGTTGGCACGCCAAGCAATCGGGCAACGGCCCCACGCTGGTCGTTCGAGACAACCACATAGCGCACATCTGGCCAGGGCTGCCGTAATAATTTCCAGGGGTAGCCATCGTGCAATTCCGGCGTCAGCAGTGGATCTGTCCAGGCCACATTATGGCACCATGCCAGCAGCCGCGGCGCGATTCCGGCAGTATGCAGGCGATGAAGGGCCGCAGTGAAGGGCAGGTTGCGATGCAGCGTGAGGATATTATGAACAATCGCAATATCAACGCCAGCCAACGCTTGGCTGAGGCGATCCGCGATTCGCGCAGTCAGAGTCTCGAACAGATCGCTCACAATACCAGCGGCGAGTTCTTTGGCGACAATTTCGATCTCATCGCCACGCGAGCTTAGATCCGGTTCGACGAGCACTTCCACAGATGGAAGCGGCCCAGCTCGACCAGCGATGATCCGAACCTGATGCCCAGCGGCGCTCATCACACGAGCATGGGCAGCGATTGTCGTTTCAACGCCGCCAACAGTTGGTGGAGCGGCATAATGCAGCATTGCAATCGATAGGCTCATGGGGCCATTTCTCAAAAAGCGGTGGATTCGTATTGGATGCACCTGAATCCGCAGGCTGAAGCCTGCGGCCAGGGGACGATGCACCATAGCCGCGTGGCTTCAGCCTACGGCAAGGGTTCATTTCTATGTTGGACGGCGGCCAGCTCGTGCGCCTGGCACTGGCACGGTACTCAGAATATCGCTCATCACCGTTGAGGCTGTCAGGCTACGGATTCGTGCAGCTGGGCTGACGATCAGGCGATGCGCCAGCACGGCTTCTGCCAGGATTTTGACATCATCGGGGATGACATAATCGCGGCCATCCAGGGCAGCGCGGGCCTGTGCTGCTCGGTAGAGCGCGAGTGCGCCACGGGTACTAGCGCCGAGATAGACATCCTCGTGGCGGCGGGTTGCTGCAACCAGGGCGACAATATAATCTTCGATCAGTTCATCGAGATACACCGTCTTGATCGATTCTTGCATCTGCAACAGCTCATCGGCGCTGGCCACTTGTTGAACGGCCTCAATTGGATGATTCTGGCGTTGGCGGCGCAGAATGGCCACTTCATCAAACTTTTCGGGATAGCCAAGATGAACACGCAACAGAAATCGATCAAGTTGGGCTTCGGGGAGCGGGAACGTACCCTCATATTCAATTGGGTTTTGGGTTGCCAGCACGATAAATGGTGCTGGGAGCGGGTAGGTCGTGCCATCAACTGTGATCTGATGTTCTTCCATGGCCTCAAGTAATGCGCTCTGGGTTTTTGGTGTGGCACGGTTGATCTCATCGGCCAACACGATCTGGGCAATAATTGGGCCAGGGCGAAATTCAAAGGTTCGGGATTGCTGGTTATAGATCGAGATCCCAGTGACATCCGATGGCAACAGATCGGGGGTGAACTGAATGCGCTTGAATGCGCAGCCAATTGATCGGGCAATCGCCTTGGCCAGCATCGTCTTGCCTGTGCCAGGAACATCCTCAAGGAGGACATGGCCTTTACAAAGGAGTGAGATAAGAACGAGATCGACTGCTTTACGTTTGCCGATGATCACTGACTCGACGCTGGCAATGATCCGCTCGGCCGTCTGGCGAATATCCTGCATTGGATCGCTCCATATGTTCGTATCGTGCCGATTAGTATACCATAGAGGCGAGTACCGATCATCAAACAACACATCCGACTCTTGTTCGCTTGTTCAAGAGCAAAGCAACACGGACACAACCAGCATCGTGTTCACTGTTTACTTGTTCTTTGGATCAAGATCGGCCCGTAGAATGAGCTGGCGCTCACCGGTTTGCCGAAAGCCGAACCATTCGTACAGGCGGCGGGCGGGTGTGTTGTACTCCTGGGTATTGAGGGTCAGCAATTCGGCCCTAGCATTGCGTGCAAAATCGACGACATCGGCAAGCAGCCGCACACCAATACCCTGGGAACGCATATTTGGTAACACAGCAATGCGTACAAGATGCAGTTGGCGGCCCTCATAATAATCCATTACAAACGTATAGCCGATTGGTTTCTGGCCGAGTTCAGCAATCAGAAACAGGGGCGATTCCTGGAGTGCCAGGCGCAGTGCCGGTTGATCTTTTGCCCAATGCAGTTCGAAACAGGCCTGATCAATCGCCAGTATTGTATCGAGATCGGATACCTGAACCGGGCGAACAACCACATCCTGATTACCACTGGCTGGCACACGCATGCGGCCTTTTTCATAGGTGATGACATGCGTTTCGTGAACATAGCCATAGGTGATCAGATGCGGCGCAAGCCAGATATCAGAAACGGCATCGCCGCCATAGTAGATCTGCTGTACTCCGGCAGCACGGGCCTGTTCGTGCAATGCTGGCATGAGTAGGCTAAGACCCTGGTTAATCTTCAGGCCATCGGCGAACACAAGCGTTCGCAGCCATGCCGATTTGGCGTGGGCATATCCGGCAATTGCAGCAGCCCAGACGAACTGATCGGCAGTAATCAGCGCACCAGGAGTATGGCCAATCAACTCGGAAAGATCCTGTCCTGCGTAGTTGATCAGGAAATGGCGTGCCGTGACGAGCAGTTGTGAAACGCTGGTCAGATCAGCGGGGGTGGCAGCTCGAGCTATGGCTCGTTCGCTATTGAATATGTGGCGTCGGAAGGTCATGGAACATCCGTTTGACAGTTTGTTGTTCTTGTTTCACTATACCATGTATGCCGATGCGTTGGCATGCAAAGAATACGTCAGACCTATTTGGGAGATTATGTGCCAGTCGTCTTAACAATGTTATGTATCCTGGTGACACTTGTACTATTAGAAGATATGTGGCGCATTTGGCATACACCGCGCTTGGGGCCGAGATCTGGGCTTGCGTATAACGGGCCATTGATTTCTGTGATTATTCCTGCTCGTAATGAAGCCTCGCGGATCGATGCGTGCCTGAAAGGGCTGGCTGCACAATCCTATCGCCATTTTGAGGTGATGGTCATCGACGATCATTCCGATGATGGCACGGCGGATGTGGTGCGAAGCTACCATACGTGTGTTCCCGGTTTGCAGGTTCATGTCGGCGAAACACTGCCGGAGGGGTGGTCCGGGAAATGTTGGGCGTGTTGGCAAGCAACAAACCAGGCGCGTGGCGATTGGTTGCTGTTTTTGGATGCGGATGTCGTGCCATACCCAGAATTATTGGCAGCCCTTATTGATCAGGTGCAGCGGCGTTCGGTTGACATGATCTCGCTATTGCCATTGATGATCATGGGAACGGGAGCTGAGCGATTGGTGTTGCCAGCATTCTTTGATCTTGTTCGGCGTATCTACCCATTCGAGCTTGTCAATGATCGCAGATCGCCAATCGCCTTTGCGATTGGCCAATGTGTGTTCATTCGCAGATCTGTCTATGCCGCTATTGATGGGCATCGGGCAGTGCGGGCAGCAATTGTCGAGGATATGGAGCTGGCCCAGTTGGTCAAACATGGCAACTACCAATTACTGGCCGCCGAGGCTCCAGATCTGCTGGCCGTGCGGATGTACACAAGTTGGCAAAGCATTCGTGAGGGCCTTGGAAAAAATGCCATAGCTGGTTTTCGCAATGGTGGCATACGCTCGGCGTTAGCAGCAGCACGGATGCTGATATGTGCCTGGCTACCACCGAATCTTATGCTGGCCGGTGTGTTCGTTGGCGGCGAACATGGTGGGAGGCTGCTGCTTGCCGGTGTGTTGTTATATGCGGTAATGGTGGCCGTTTCCAGCTGGATGATCCAGTGGCGCTTTCGAATCAGCCGATTGTGGGGAATACTGCTACCGATTGGGATGTTGGCCTATTTCGGCATTGCAGCATGGGCGAAACTCCAAATCTGGCGCAGGAAGGGCCTGTTATGGAAAGGGCGAGTTCTGATGCGGTGAGGATTCAGCCGAACTAGCCGTCAGTCGTCAGCTTTCTGACGCAAATGGAAGGTTTTACTGCCACTATAAGGCTATTGTTTGTACAAGCTCCCATCGTTGAAGTGCTGAAAGCTGAAAGCTGAGTGCTGAAAGCTTAGAAGCTCCGTTTCCTGCTGAATATTGTATCA
>Ga0163144_10009933_pt1 | contig 20352 bp, 10 predicted proteins | sample OliLak19BULKMAT1_FD_123175 | JGI IMG/M metagenome (GOLD analysis project Ga0163144, IMG submission 123175) | Freshwater microbial mat bacterial communities from Lake Vanda, McMurdo Dry Valleys, Antarctica - Oligotrophic Lake LV.19.BULKMAT1 | ecosystem: Environmental > Aquatic > Freshwater >... | reverse complement strand
TCAGGTCTTCCAGGCCAATGCCCAGCGCCCCGAAGCCAAACTGGTCCAGCGCGGCAAGCAAGCGCCGGGCATTTGCCGGGTCTGTTCCGATCCAGAAATCCAGGTCACCGGTGTACCGTGGGTGGCCGTAAGCGGCCAGCGCATAAGCGCCAACAATCAGGTAGTCAACCCGGTTTGAGGTGAGTAATGCAACAAACTCTTTGAAGTCTTCGTTGAGCATCCTGGCTCCCCATTTGCTGCCGCAGCAATTCCACGGCAGCCAGCCGCGCTGCCACTGGCTGAGACAACCAGTACTGCAGATCACCCGAAGCCCTGCGCTCATCGGGGTGCAAAGCTGCTTTTTGAACAACGCGTTGCATGGTCATCGGTGGATTGTCGGTGATTTAACAGGTGGCGCGTGATCGCGCGGTGCACCACCTGCAGCACCGGCGTGACCAGCACCGGTTGTGCGGCCAGCAGCAGGCGCAGCGGGATGGGCAGTGACAGCACCCAAGGGCGCGCCGGCACGCGCTGGAGGACTCAACATCACCGCCCTGACCGGCGAATTTCTGGCCCAGGGCGAGGTGTTCGTGACGCTTGCCGGCGTCGGTAGCGCATCGGCACCGTCGCGACAACTGCCAGTGCTGGCACGGAGAACGTTCTAGCCAACCGGGGGCGAACCGCAGTAGACTCGACAAAATTCAACTCGCCCGGGGGTCGACATGGCACTATTCGGCAAGAAGTCAGACGATCAGACACGTTCCTGGGCCTCGCCATCGCCATCCGATCCCCTGCCGCCGCCGGTAGCAACACCGTCGGTCAAATACGGCATCGCCGACGCGATCACACTCATCCGGGGTTTGCCACTGGGCGAAAACGGTGATCTGGTGATCCAGGTGGTGCGCGCCACGCTCGCATCGTTGAAGGTGCGCTTGTCGGACATCATCGAAGATGCAACACGCAAACAAAAACTGACCCAGGAGCGTATTGCGACAGCACTCGGGCAGGTCGCGGCGCTGGAACAGAAACTGGCGGAACATCACCTGGAAATCAAGGCGCTGGAGGCTGACCTCAAGGAAACGACCGAGGTCAAGGAACGGCTGGTGGCCGCCGAGCGATCCAGTGGCGACGACACCAGCCCCGGCATCGGGCTGGCGGGGCAGCCTGAAGCCGCCCTGCGCACGTAGGCGGTGCGATGCACCGACCGCGGTAGCTTGCCCAGGGGGCGCCTCCGCCACCCGCGCCGCGCCACATCGCGCAGGCTGCCCGAGAAGAACCTGGCGGTCGAACTGCTGGGGGGGCGACTGCAAAGAGAGATCAAGAGCAAGTTCGCCCGCAACGTGGTGCAGAGCAAGCAGTTCTCCCAGATGCTGGCCAACGTGATCGCCCGCTACCAGAACAGGTCGATCGAGACCGCCCCGGGCCAAGCTCAGGCTGCGGGTCAAGCGGATTTTGCGCAGATGGAAATACCCGCCTGACGGGCAGGATACGGCCGTGGAGCTGGTGTTGAAGCAGGCCCAGGCGCTGGAGGGGTAGCTGCGCAGAGGCTCGGCCATCCATTGCCATCTTCGGCGGATAGCGGCGCAGGCGATCGAGGCGCCCCGCGCCGCGCTCGGCTCCGTAGCCTGCGCGACACCACCGCCGGCTCCGCGGCGCCGTCGCTCAGGGCGCGCGCGGCGGCAACTTCTGCGCGTCGAGCTTATCCCTGTATTCCTGCAACAGGTTCTCGATCGCAACTTGCCGGATGCCGGTGAACGGCTCGAGCCGCAACACCGTGTCGGTTGCACTGCGGTCCTGGCATTGCCCGAGCAGGTCACGGCCATGCCGGTAAAGCATCTGGTTCTTGTCCTCGCACTGCGCCAGACCCGCGTCGCGCCGTATCTGAGCCGATGCAGCCTGCTTCAGGTCCGCATCGGCCCGGGCCAGCGACTGCTGGGCACGGGCCAGCGAGTCCTCGACGCGGCCCTGCGACAAACGGGCCGCGGCCAGCTCCCGCTCGAGCGCGTCCTTGCGTGCCTGCAAACCGTTGCGATCGGCCGTCATGGTCTGCAGTTCCCGCGCCACCCCGTCGTGACGCGCCTGCCATTGCTCTTGCTGCGCCTGCGCCTGCGCCTGCTCCTGCCGCTCGCGCCCGCGCGCCTGCTGCACCGCGCCGGCCAACTGTTTGCGTTCGCGCTCCAGCGCCTGCTTGCCCAGTTCTGCCGCCGCCAGGCTGGCGGCAAGCGTGTCGTTCTCCTGGCGCATCTGCTGAACCATCTGCTGCAACTGCCGCAAGGCTGCGCGCTCGCGCGAGGCGCGCGCGTCCTGCGCCACGGCGGGAGTGCTGCCGGCCATGACCAGCACCACCAGCAGCGCCGCACGCAACGGGCCGGCCAACCGGAACATCAGTCCACCCCCGTCGGATAGGGTCGGCTGCGCAGCACGGAAACCTTGCGGCGTTCAGGATCCGCCCCGGCCAGCCGCAATCGCGCCGCCAGCGCCGGCCGCTGCAGGAACTCCGCCCAGTACAGCGCGCTCAAGCCGTTGCCGTCGGCCATGTCCGGCTCCACGCCGCGGCGCAGCAGCAGGTCGAGCATGGCCTCCCGGTCCTGGCTGACACAAACGATCAGCAGGTTGTCTCCGGCGCGGTCCACGACCCGTGTGTCCGCGCCAGCGTCCAGCAATTGCCGGGCGACGGCCAGCCGACCGGTCTTGACCGCATTGAGCAGCGCGGTCTGGCCATTGCCACCGACCGCGTCCGGATTGGCGCCCTGGCGCAGCAAAAGCTGCACCACGGCTTCGTGGCCGCGCAGCGCGGCTGCCGCCAACGGCGGCATCTCGCCACCGCGGCCATTCACGTGTGCGCCTGCATCGACGAGGGCGCGCACCATGCTCGCGTGACCCTCGCGTGCCGCCATCAGCAACGGGCCGTTGCCCCAGGCATCGACGGTATTCACGCGCGCCCCCCCGGCCAGCAGAGCCCTGGCCTGCGCCAGGTCACCGTCCGCCGCCGCGCGCATCAACGCCTGGTCGGTGGGCAGTTGCTCCCCGGGCAAGATGTCGCGCGCGCTGGCCTGCAGTCGCCTGTGGAAATCGTCCGGCGTGCGGAATCGTTCGATGTCCTGCGGCGTCAGGAATCCGGATTCCAGCCGTTCACGGTAGGCCTTGTCCTGCGGCGCCGTCGCACATCCGGACACCAGCGCCACGAGCGCCAGCAGGCACCCGGCCGGGACCCGGCGCCGGATGATGGCGTCAGAAACGCGCATTGAAGTAGAGCTGGAACACATCGGTCGACAGCGGCAAGCCGCGGATCTCGTTGCTGGACAACCAGCGCGCGCTCAACCAGGTGTTCTTGCTCAGCGCGTACTGGGCGCCCACAATGAATCCCTTGTTGTTGGTGCCGCCCAGGTGGAAGTCGGAATCGGTGAACGCATCGACAACCGCGTCGGCGCCCAGCCGGCGGTAACCCAGCGACAACTGCCAATCGCCCTTGAGCAACATGTCGGGCATGCCCACCGTCACCTGCGCCAGGTAGCCGTCAAGGTCCGGATTCAGGTTCAAGCCGGTGCGTGCCAGTGTCTTGCCGCGGCTAAAGCCGATGTTCCTGACATAGTCGGCACTGAGCACGACATGTACCGGGCTGAACAGGTTGAGGTCGACCATGCCAGTCAGGTTCAGCACACGGTAGTCGGAGGCCAGCGCGAACAACGTGTTCGTGGGGTCGCCCGTGTTGGCGATGTTGAACAGGCTATTGCCCTTCTGGCGTGCGTCGGGTGCGGTCTTGTTGGTGGCGGTCAGCCCGAACGGGTTGCGCTCGCCGGCGATGTTGCGGTAGTCGTAGACGGCCAGGCCCACCTTGGCGCGGGTGTTGATATCCGGTATCCACTCCGTGCCGACCTGTACGCCCAGCAGCCACTTGCTCTTGGCATTGACGGAAGCCGATCGCTCGACCTCCTGCAGTGGAAAAGCGCCAAGCGTGGCGAACGGCCGCCAGGCGCGGGTCGATTGCGCATACGGATCGATGTGCAGTGCCGCGCCTTCGAAGTTGAGGTCGTCGTCCCAAACCAGGCTGGAGCTGAACCAGGGGTTGGGCATGCGTCCGGCAGTCGCGGTCAGCCACGGCAGCACCGTGTCGGAATGGGCCTTGACGAACGCGCGATCCAGCACGAAGCTGTACTTGTTGCCGGTCTGGCCCAGCGTCTGGTTCGTCGACACCGGATCGTTCAGCGTTCCGGTGGCCAGGCGCAGGCCGGCCGCGATCTCCGGCGTGATGCGTGCGCTCAGGCCCAGCCGGGTCCGCAGGCGGAAACGGTCCCGGTCCTCGGTCGTATTGCTGACATTTTGTCCCTGCACCTGCTGGAAGACCTCGGGCGCGTTGTTCTTCGAGAACCGGTCCCCCTGGTAGCCCATGCGCAGGTCGCCCTCCCACTTGAGCCGATCCGCCCACTCCGGCACAGCGTTGGCGTCGCCCCAGCGCTCCACCTTGGCCTGGGCGACCACCTCCTCGCGCACCTGGTCCGCGATCTGCTTGCGCACCGATTCGGGCACGTACTGCACCCGGACCACGGTTTCCTCGGTCTTCTGGCGCGCGGCCACCAGGTCACGCGCCTTGGTCTCGGCCTGCTGAACCAGCGCGTCGGCCTTCTCTTGCGTGAAGACACCCTGCTGCACCAGCATCTGGATCAGGTTCAGCGTGGTCTGGCGCAAGGTTTCCAGTTCGGCGCGCTCGTCGGCCCAGGCCGGCGACGTGCCCAGCAACACCGGCAGCACGATACCGATCCAAGTCATTTTCAACGCGCGTTTGTGCTTCATGTGTGCCAAGGTTCCTGATGAAAATGATTGCGGCCTGTCAGCCGCGTGCGGTGATGCGCAGCCGCACCGGTTGCGGCATGCCGCCGGGCGCGCCTTCTCGCAGCGGGTCGAGCCGGCGCAACGCGGCGCGAAGGGCCTCGTCGAGCGTCGGATCGCCGGTCGACTCGATCAGCTCCACCCGCGTCACGACGCCCCGCCCGTCGATCCAGACGTTGACCGACGCCCGGTAGTCCTGGTGATCCAGGCTCTTGTCGCGCGCCACCGCGTCCTGGATGCGCTCCTTGACCAGCGCGCCGTACCAGGCGTACTGGTTCACGGCCGACCCGCCGCCAGCACTGGCACCGCCACCACCGCCGATGCTGCCGATCAGGTCAGAGCCACCCTTGCGCGCGGCCAGGCCGAAGGCGTCGCCGCCGGCACCACCGGCCGCATCCAGTCCCAGCGCGGGCCCGGGAGGCGGCGCCTCGGGCTTGGCCTCGGGCTGGTTGTCGGGCTTGGGGATTTCCTGCTTTTGCGGCACCTCCATCTTGGGCACGGGCTCCACCTTGGGCGGTTCCACCTTGGGTGGCGGCGGCGGCGGCGGGGGCGGCCTCACGAGGGAGATCTCCTGCACCGGGCGGTAAGGACGGCCGCTGTCGCTCTGGATCAGCTGCTGGATCAGCCACCATCCGGCAGCAGAAAGCAAGACCAGGCCCAGCAACACCATGCAGACCGGGCCCCAACGCCGCAGTGATCCTGTGACGGCATTCACCGGACCAGGCGCTGGGTGACCAAGCCGATCTGGGTCAAATCGACCCGGCCCAGCATGTCCAGCACCTCCATCACTTTCTGGTATTGCACCGACGAATCACCCTTGACCACGATCGGAAACTCGGGCGTTACGGCCTTGATCTGCAGCAGCCGCGACTCAAGCTCCTGCAGCGATGCGACCGGATAGGCGTCCAGGTACAGGCTGCCGTCCTGCGTGATCGTGATCGCCTTGGTAGTCGGCTTGGCCAGGCTCGGTGCATTGCTGGCCTTGGGCAGGTTGACCTTGATGCCCTGCACGGATGCCGTGGTCATGATGATGAAGATGACCAGCAGCACATACGCCAGGTCCAGCATCGGAGTGATGTTGATGTCGTCGTACAACGCACCGTCTTCCTGGGCTTTGGCCATGCTCGTCAGCCTCCGTAGTTCTCGCCCATGCGGGTCACGAACTCGTCGACGAACACATGCATGTCGGCCGAAATGTCCTTGATCCGGGTCATCAGGTAGTTGTAGCCAAACAGCGCCGGGATCGCCACGCCCAACCCGGCCACCGTCGCCACCAGCGCTGCCGCAATGCCCGGCGCGATCGCGTTCACGTTCACGTCGCCCGCGGCGGCGATCGCCGCAAAAGTGATCATCACCCCCACGACCGTGCCCAGCAGGCCCAGGAACGGGCCGCCGGAGATGGCGATGGTGAGCAACACCATGGCCTTGTTCAGGCGCTGGCCCTCCCGCGTGAGCTGGGCGTCCAGGCTGGCACGGATCGCGTTCATCGAGCGCGCCGAGATCGTTGGCATCGCGCCTGCGCTGTCGCCGGTGGCGTCGAAGCGGTGCTTGAGTTCGGTCACACCGACGTGATAGATGCGGTAGAGCGGGGAATGCCGGAAGTCATCGCCCTTCTGGGCCAGCAGATCGAGCGACCCGGCATGTGAGGCCAGGTCATCATCGAGTTCGGCCAGCCCGCGCGTCATGTTGCCGAAAGCCTGCGCAAACAAGGCATTGGACCGGCTGACCCGGCCCAGCAAAAACGCCTTGGCGAACATCACCCAGAGCGCGACCACGAACATCAGCATGCACACGATCACAACCACCCAGCCGTCGACCGTCACGTTGCGCATCGTCACCGCCAAGTACGACGTACTTTGCGTCGCGTCCGTGCGTTCGTCCGCACCGATCTGCACCAACGCTCCGGCCTGTGCCTGCGACGCCACCTGCGCCGTCAGCCAGCTGGCCGACCGCGCCGCCGCAGCGACCTGAATCTCGTCGATGTCCCCGGACAGACCGCCGCCGATGCGCAGCAACGGCTGCGCCTGCAGCGGCCCCGGTAGCGTCGCCGCCGGCTTGCCGTCCAGGTACAACTGATAGTCGGGCCCGGCCGTGACTGCGACATGGTGCCAGGCATCCTTGCCCAGCGGGGCGGCACCGCGCGCGGTTGCGCCCTTCAGTGACAATATCGGCAACCCACCCGCCAGGCTGACGCGCAGGTCCCCCCAGACCAACAGCTCGCCATTGAGTTCCACCGGCCGTACCCACGCCGAGAAGGTGAATCCCGGCGGCGACTGCAGCGCCGGCAGGCTCAGCTCCAGGCCGGTACCCGTTGTGAGCCGGGCTGCGCCGCCGATCAATCCCACCAGCACCGCACGGGCCTCACCCTTGACGGGCACATGGTTATTGCCGGTCGCGTCCTGCGGCGGGCCCTGCGCCTCACCCAGGTGGTAGACCAGCAATTGGGCGGCGTCATAACCGCCCTTGGCGTCCGTGGCCGCCACGGATTTCTCGTTGCCGTAATAAAGCCAGATGTGCTGGGCCGCGTCGCCAGCCGCCAGCTGCGGCAGATGCACCCAGACAACCGCCAGCTCATTCAAATTGTCGTAGCGCTCGATCTGGAACTTGAGCGGCGTCTTGTCGTCCTGGGCCACGAACCGCAGGTCCGCGCCGTCCTGGCGGGCGGCGAAGAAATCGAAATTGCCCGTGGATAGCCGCACCAGCACCGGTACTGCCGTCACGTCGGCTGCGATGCCGGCGGCGGGCGCATTCAGCACGATTTTCTTGCGGGCGGACCAGTCTGCGTTCCACCAGGCCTGGGCCGACAGCGGCGCCAGCAGCACCAACGCGAGCAAAACGACAAAACGGTTCATGAGTGGGCAGAAGGTGAAAGAGAAGGCAAGCAGGCCGCGGCAATCTGCAGCTTAGGCATGCCATATGGCAATTTGCCGTCACGGCAACCGCTCGGAATGAACCGAACGGACTACGCCGCATGCTGGGCCGGCACCGCCAGCGCGCAAAAATACCCGTGCTGGCGACGCCGAACAGTCGAAACTGGCGCCCGATGGATGCCGGCGCCGCCACAAGCGCACCCGCACGGCGCTGCGCGCCGCGTGTTCAGGCCGCGTGGCGCCGACTTGTTGCAGACCAACGATAGGCGCCCCGCGTGACAACATGTCGGCGCGGCGGCGCCAGCAAGGCATCCGTTCGAACCATGCCGGTGCCGGGCAGGCGCACCCGCCCAACACCCGTTCAGCGTTCGCCATAACCCAGGATCTCGACGCGCACCAGCGAGGGCCGCACGGCCTGCGCGAGCGTCTGCGCGGCCTGCGCCGACTCGGACAGCGACTGGCTCAATGCGGCGGTCGCGCGCGATACCTCGTCGCCTCCGGTGGTCGCGCCCGACGCAGCTGCCGTGATCGCGCTGGTGTCGGCCACCGGCGTGCCGGTCGTCGTGCCGGAGACCGCGATATTGTCCGAGCCGATCACCACCTGCGCTGCAATGTTCAGATTGCCGGCCCGGATCCCGGCGTCACCGGCATTGACGGCGCCGCGCGGCGCGACCAGATCCACGTCGCCTGCCTGGCCGGACCCGGTCGACAGGGCGCCGATGCCGCTTCCGGTCACCGCGCCCTGCAGCACCTGGGTCACATTGCCGCGCGCGTCGACGGCGTTCAGCGGTGGCGGCACCGCGGACGCGGTCTTCTTGCCCTTGCCGGCGTCGATGTCGCCCTCGCTGGACCACAACAACACGTCGCCGCCTCCTACCGTGAGTACCCGCGACTGGTTGACCAGCATGTCGTTGCGCGCAAAACCGCGGATCGTGCCCGTCCCGGCCACGACGATGCCGAGCACGTTGCTGCCGACATCGACCAGGCTGGCCGGTGTATTGGACAGGCCGACCGTCAACGGGCCACCGGGCAGCAGAAAGGAGATGTCGCCGCCGCGTTCGGTCTTCACCCGGCTGGCGAACAGGTCGATGCTGCCCTCGTAATTCCGGAACCGGCCATCGGCATCCTTGTCGCCGATGCCGGGGAACAGCAGTTCGAGCGCCGCGTATCCGCGCTCAAAATCGGCTGCGAACGCACTATCGGCGTTGTTGGCGTCCCGTCCCGTGGTGCGCAAGGCCGTGAACACCATGTTGCGCACCTGCGTGCGCAGCGCCTCTGCCGGCAGCTTGCCAACAGCCTGCACGGCGGCCAGCGCTTGCGACGCCTCCAGGGTGTCGTTGCCGGTCAGCCAGCGCGCCAGCCACAGATCCTCGACGGAAGCCGCGGCAGCCGTCAGCCGCTGCACCAGTCGCTGCACTGCCGCGGCGTCGTCGACGCCGGCAGCGCCAACGCCGGCGACCAGTTCCAGGCTGGCGCCCGGCACGCCAAGCGCCGCGTTGTCGAGGTCGCCCCGACTGACGATGCCCGCCGAGGTGCCCAGATCGATCGACCGACCGGCCGACACCTGCAGGCTGCCGGGCCCTCCGACCCACAACCGCGCGTTGTCGCGCCGGGCCGTGCCGGAGAACGCGACGTCGCGGCCGGCATCGATCTGACTGCGGTCAGCCGGATTGGCATGCTGCACCGTGACACCCAGGTCGCGCACGTCGCCCGCGGCGCGCACCCGGACCGGCTTGGCGAGGTTCAGCGCTCCGCCCAGGTTCTCCGCCAGGCTGTCGTAGAAGCCGCGCACGTCGCCCGTCACCGCGTACACCCGGGCCGGATCGGGGTCGTCGCGGTGCACCGGCAGCGGCGCATGGTCGGCCAACAAGGGATTGTCCGGGTTGACCAGCAGGCGGGGAATCAGCAGCAGGCCCTGGGGCGAGCCGGAGTCGACAGGCACCGGCCGCACCGCATCCGGAACCAGCGCCGGGTCCCGATCGCTCATGCTCAGCACGCTGTTGATCGTGACGTCGGCGGCGGCCAGCAGGCGCAATTGTCCCAGCGCTGCCGGGCTCATCGTCAGGTTGCGCGTGCTGGTGCCGACCGTGACATCGCCCTGCCAGGCGGTCGCGAGCAGGCTGGCCGGCAACCAGTACGCGAGGTCGAGTTGGCCGTCGCGCCGGCCTTCCGCGGAGTTGAGCAGGCCGGCAAAGCTGCTGGCGATACCGAACCCCTGCTGCAGCGTCGCCGATCCGGTCAGGCTCTGCAGATCGACCGACGTCGCCGGGGAATATCCCGAGAACAGGCTGCGCCGGGGCACGGGAACACCGATGCCGACCACCAGGTTCCCCGCGCTTTGCACGAGCAGGTTCGGATTGAGCACATGGGACACGGTCAGGTCGCCATCGGCCTGCACCAGCGCCTGCGCATCGCCCAGCGCGAGTATCGGTGCCATCGCCGCGGTGCCCGGCGCCACCGGGGCAGTGCCTGCCGCCAGCCGTCCGCCGGCACGCAGCCGTGCGGTCCCGGCATCGGCAAAGTAGCTGCCGCCCAGCAGATCGCCACCGGCGGAAACCGACAGATCTCCGCCGCCGGTGCGCACCAAGGCCTGCGCATCGGGCACGCTGGCGGCCATGCGGCCCTGGGTTGGAATGCTGGCCGAGAGATCCGCGATCCGGCCGCCCGCCTCGATCCGCGCGTCGCCACCGCCCAGTGCGCCCACGCCCTGGGCGAACTGGTCGAAACGCACCCACCATGCGGTCTGCTGCGCATAGCCGTCGGTGGCAGGGTTGATCGCGCCCTGCCGGTACAACCATTCCGAATACAGTTGCGACGACGGCCTGCCGACGATGTCGCCCAGCGCCCGCAGCGAAAGGTCGCCGCCGTCCTGTGCAAATACCGGACGCAGGATGCTGGACGGATTGGTAAACCCGGCAACCGCATCGGCCAGACGACCGGCGGTGTAGATGGCCGACCGGTTGTCCGTCAGCACGATATTCCCACCCGACGCGAGGTCGATATTGCCGGTGCCAGTGCGCACCAGTTTTCCGGCGGCCAGCGTGAGATGGTTGGCTCCTGGGCGCACGGCCAACGGGTCGGCCGCCAGGCTGTCGGCGCCGGACACCAGCCGATAGGACCAGGATTCGCCCGCGCGCAAAGCGGCGGGCGACGGACTGGTCGCGGAACAAGTCGCCGTGGTGCACGCGGTGGCATGGCTGAATCCATCGGACAGGTTGGCGCTCAGCAGCAGATTGCCACCGGCGAGCAAGGTCAACACGCCGGCCTCGCCGCCGGGGCGGCTGTTGATCAGGTTCCAGTCGCTGGCCAGCGCGAGGTTTGCGCTGCTGCGCACTTCGACGCCCGGCAGGATGTGGAACGCGGCATTGGCCGACTGCCCGAGCCGGCTGGTGATGCTGATGTTCCGTGCGGCGAAGGCGGTATTGTCGCTGTTCACCGACTGCAACGACAGTGTCGCGCCACTGCTGCCGCCAGTTGCCGTCAGCGTGGTCTTGCCGTCATAGACCTTGACCGCCTCGATCGCCACCGAACGCGCGCCGATGACCTCGCTGCCCAAAGCCCCTACCGCCACGTCGGTGCCGGCACCGGCACCGGTGCGCGGCGCGCGCAGCAAAACGGTCCCGCCTTGCGCTCCGGCGCCGGCGGCCACCGCGATCGCGCTGCCCGGGTCCAGCACCAGGCTGCCTTCTCGGGTGGCCAGCGTGACCGCGCCGCCATCCCGGCCGGCACCCTCGGCCTGCGCTTCGATGCGGGCGCCAGCCAGCAATCGCACGTCGTCGCGCGCGAACAAGGCCACTTCGCCGCCCCGCTCGCCGCTGGCGTCCAGCGTTCCGGCGACCACGATCCGGCCCGCGTCCGCGCTGATGCGGACCTTGGCGGCCCGGACATGGTCGGTCTGCGCCACGGTGATGTCGCCGGTTCGGGCACGCCAGCTGCGCTCGCCATCGAAACCGCCGCTGTCGAGCACCGCGTTGAGCGCCGAAAAGCCGTCCATGCCGTGGCTGTCGATCTCCGCCACCGCTGCCTTGCCAGAGTGACCGGCGGCGTTCGCGACCTGACGGCCCAGCAGGCTGCCCTCGGCCAGCGACACCGTGCCGTCCGCTGCCACGATGCGCAGCGCGCCGGCGTCGCCACCGGCCGCGCTCGAGACGTCGATGCGCGCGCCGGGCGCCAGTTCGACACGGCCGCCGACGCTGGTCAGCGCCACAGTCCCGCCCCAACTGGCTTTTGCCGCGTCGAAGAACGGCAGCAGCCGGCCGGCCACATCGACCCGGGCCTGGGCGCCGAGCTGCAGATCGCCCTGGCGCGCCAGCAGTTGCAGCGAACCCGAGGGCAGGATCGCCGCGCTGTCAAACGCCAGCTGCCCCGCCTCGAACTGCCAGCGGGCACCGAGCGCGGTCACCGGCGCCGGGTCCGTGATCGCCGGTTGCCCGGTGCCGATCGACATCGCCCCGGTGCTGGTCAGGACCTGGTCCGAGCCGGCCTCGCCGCGAATCCGACCCAGCAGCAGGTCGGCTGCGCCGGCCAGGTCGGTGCGGCCGGAACCTTGGCCCACCAGCTCCATTGCCTGCAGCGTCACATGGTCGAAGCCACGCACCGTCTTGGCGCCCGCACCCAGCGTCAGCCGCTCGGCTTGCAGCAGCAAACTGCCGGAACCGGTGGCCGCACCGGCCACGAAGGCTGCGTCCAGCGGATTGGACAGCACAATCGACTGGGCACGCACGCGTGCCAGCTGGCCGGCATTGTCGATGCCGGCCAGGCCGGCTCCGCGCAGGCTCAATTCCTGCAACACCGGCGTCCCGCTCGCCGGATCCAGACCGCCCAGCGTGACCGCGCCATACAGGTCGAAGCTGCTGTAGCTGGTCAACGACAGGCGCGCCAGGTCATCGAGGCCGTCCAGCGTGGTCTGGTCGTAGGTAATGCCTTCGGCCGACACAGGCGCTGCTCCGAGATTGACACGTGTCGCGCCCACCGACAGATCACCGGCGACCGCGACACCCATGCGTTTGAACTGGGTGCTGCCGGCGAAGTTGGTGTCGCGCGTGGCGTCGATCGTGATCGACGTGGCGGCGCGCACGACGCTGCCCGGTTGCGCCATCAGCGAACCCGCCGTGCGGTCCGGCGATCCGGTGCGCTCGAAGCGGGCCGTGGTCGCCGCGGCACGCACCAGGGCGCCGTTGCCTGCGGTGGTATACAACCCGGCATCGCCCTCGGGGCCCTGGGCATCGATCAGGCTGCCGGAGCGCAGGCTCAGCGTGCCCGTGGCAGCGAGCAGCACCTCGCTGGCACGCAGGGCGTGCTGCGCGTCGTTGGCCAGCGTCAGGTTCTGCGTGGAAACGTCGAGCACCGTGGCATTGGCATTGCGCAAGCGGCTGGCGCCAATCAACAGGCTGCGGGCACCGAGCGCGGACAAGGTGTCCGGGTCCAGCACGGTCACGCTGGCGCCCAGGCCGGGAACCGGGGCGCTGGTGATAACCAGCTCCGGTGCGCTGATATCGACCGCCGCACCTAGGCCGCCCGGCCCCGCGGCCAGCGCGAACTGCGCGTCCAGGGTCAGTGCCTGGTTGCCGGTGCCACTGGCGAGCAGCGACAGCAGGCCTGCGTCCTGCGGTCGATTCACACTGCCTGCGAAGAATGTGGAGGCACGGCTGAGCGTGAATTCGGAGCGCGCGAGCACCTGCGCGCGCGACAACACCTCGATCCCGCGCCATTGCGCAGCGACCGGAGCCTTTGCCCGGCTGTCCGTCAGGTAACCGGCCGCCAGTGCGACTCCGTCCTGACGCACCACCGCGGCACCCGGCACCAGGTTAAGCACGCCGGTGTCCAGGCGCACCGCAAACGCGCCGGGCAACAGCGCATAGTGCGCCGGCAGCAGCGTGTAAACGCCGTCGGGCAGGCCCGGGCCGCCATCGATCCGCGCCACGCCGCTGAGGTAGACCGCGGCGCCGGTCGCCGCGTCGAAGCCGCGCGCCTCCTGCGCATCGACGGGCGCGACACCGCCCCGGAAACCGGGGATCACCGCATAGGTGTTCTGGTCCGCCAGAATGTCGCGCGAACCCCCTGGCCCGACCGTGAATTCGTAGGCTTGCAGATCGCCGCCACCCGACAGGTCGACCCGCGCGCCGGATGCCATCGTGACGCTGGAGCCCGAGGCGCGGATCGACTTGCCCGGCAGGTCCGCCTGCACCAGCTGCCCGTTGGGCACATTCGCGGAATCCAGGTCGAACACCCAGGATCGGCTGTTGAGGACCTTGCCAAACGGCGTCAGCGTGCCGGCGGCCGCCGCGACCGAGGTCAGGCTGCCATCGGCCAGCAGCAGCTGGTTGCTGGCCTGCAGGTCGATCTGCCCGAAGGGCGCCCACAGACGGCCGGCCTGCTCGATATCCCGGGCCGATACCCGCAGCGATCCCAGTGCGGACAGCGGCTGGTCCGGTGATTCGCCCGCCAGTGCGAACTGCACCCGGTGGCCGTCGGCGCGGATCAGGTAGTCGGCAAAGGTGGCCGGTCCGACCACCGGTGCCTGCAACAGCAGGTCGGCGCTGGCAAGCAGGGAGCCGGCCGGCCGGCCGACACCGTCGCTGACGCCCGCCAGCACGATCGACGCAGCGCCGATCAGCCGCGCCTGCGCCATGCCTTCGAGTCGCAGGTCGCCCGCCAGTTCGAGCTGGCGCGCCTGCAGCGTCAACACGCCGGAACCCGGCAGCGGCACCCCGCCGGCCTGGCCCGGAGCCCGCCCGGCGACCTGGTTGCCAACCCGCAGCGTCTCTGCCGTCACCGACATGGAGCCGCCGCGGGTCTGCAGCCGCGCCGCGTCGAGTTGCACGTCGCGCAGCGGCACATCGCGCCCCACGCCGAGCTGCAAACCGTCTTCCAGCAGGATCGCGTCGCGGCTGGCGAACCGCATCGTGTCAAATCCCGCACGCTCGAGCGCATCGGTTCCCACCCGCATGCGCACGACATCGGCGCTCGGGATGACGCTCGCCGGTGTCAATCCGGTGGCCCGCGGCGCAGCGACCGCAGCCAGGCTCATCGTCGTGTCGGGCTGGGGTGGGCTGCCCAGTACCGGCTCTACATATTGCCCCAGCGTCAAGGCCAGGTTCCCGCCGCGCTGCTCGGTGCTGCCCCCACGGGCGGATAGGCCCCCGTCGAGCAGGGCGCCCTGGTCGGCAAAAACGCTGATGCTGCCGGCATCACTGCCAATCAGACGCCCGAAACCGCCGCTGGCGTTCGGTACACCGAGCCAAACCGGCGCCGCACCCGAGACATCGATGCGCGAGCCGGCCTGCGTGACGACATGACCGGTGCGCGAATCGAGCGTGACACTGCCGCCATCGAGAACGCGGCCCTGGGGCAGCCCCCGCGAATCGGTATAGGTCAGCGCACGTCCCGAAGTGTCGAGCACGGCATCCGCGCCCAGCCAGATCGGATTGACATTGGCCGCGCCCGTCACCTGGCCGCCGCTGCGATCGAGGCGCGCCGTGATCTGGCCGCCTGGGGCGATGATGCTGCCCTGCAGCTCGATCTTTTCGCGCGCCCGCAAGGTCACGCTGGCGCCGGCGTCGGCATCGATATGAGCGCCACGACCCAGCACGATGCTGCCGGTTCCCACGTCGGTCTGCTGCGCGATCAACCGCAGGTCTGTAGCCTGACGCGACCGATCGTCGCGCACGACGCCGTGACTGAAGTCCTCGAGCCGGGCGCCGGAGCCGGCGAACCGATAGCCGGCATCGAGCTCGCGGCTGTCCACGCGCGGCGCCAGCCGTGTGCCCTCCGCGACGGTCAGAGTGTCCATCGCCGTCAGCTGATAACTGGCAAATCCACCCTGGCTGAAGAATGCCGGATCGAGCTGCAGCAGCCCCTGCGCCGGCGCCAGCAGGTCGTGGGCAATCCGGATATCGTGGCTGCCCAGCGCCAGGCTGCCGCCCGGCCCTATGGCCAGCGCCGACAGGTTGTCGGCCAGGCCCGTGATCGAATAGCCGCTGATCCCGATGCTGCCACCGGCACCCGCGCTGATCGTGCCATTGGCCGCACTGCGGGCGCCGCCACCGGCGTCCAGCGCACTGCCCTGGCCCATCGCGACGACACCCCTGGCCACCAGGTTCGTGCCGTCGGCCTGGCTTTGGGCTGACAGGTTGATCGTTCCGCCGCGGATGGTCGCCGGTGGCTGGGTCGCCGGCGTTATGCCAGGGCGCTCGTTGATCCAGTCGCCGCGCACGGACAGCTGCACGCCGCCGGCAACATGCACCCGTGGATCGGGCAGCGCGCCCGACAAGGCTGCCGGCACGGTCGCCACGGTGTTGCGTGCTGCCAGGTCGATGGTGCCGCCCGCGGCCCGGATGTCCGCCTCGACCTGGACCGCGCTGGCAATGACCGAGAAACGACCCGCGGATGGTGCCCGCAAGGCATCGCGCACCGTCACCGCCTGGTTGCTGAACACGGCCAGCGACGCCACCCGGTCCCGCTCGAGCAAGGCCGCGTCCAGCGTCAGTGTGTCGGCCAGCGCACCAGACAGGTTGTCGCCGAAACCGAAGCCCTGTGGCAATACGACCGATGCTCGCGCGAGTTCGACATTCTGGTTGATCTTGTAGTCCCGCGTAGGCAAGGCCAGGTTGCTCACCGCATTGCGCCCGGAAGGATCGTCGTACCCCACCGTCAGGCGGGCGCCCGCCGGGCCGGCGCCGGAGGCCAGCTGCAACGGGCCCTGCGTGGTGCGTCCGAGCACATCGGCCTGCAAAAAGGTCGCGCTCAGGCCGAACACATCGAGACTGCCGGCGTCCTTGCCCTCCAGATAGCCCGGGTCGTAACGCAGGCTCTGGCCCAGGTCCACCACCTCGCGCCGGTTCCAGCGTCCGTAGTCGATGATGTAGCGGGTACCGATGCCGTCGTAACGCGTCGACGCGTCGGCATCGGCCAGGTCGGTCAGCTGTCCGCCAGACATCAGCCGGGTGGTGTTGACCAGGGCCGGCGTGTAGGCCAGACTGCCACCCGACAGGTCGATGCGGGTACCGGATTCGAGCAGCAGGTTGCCCTGCGAATACAGGCGCACCGACCCGCCGGCGGTCGAACGTTCGGCGACCGTGCGTTCGGTGCGCGCCTGGTAGGCCAGCAGGCTGTCGCGCGCGATCAGCGTCGCGGCTCCGCCATCCGAGTTGGCCAGCGCCCGGTTGATGTCAACATAGGCCGTCTGGCCACGCAATGCACCGGACTGGTTGACAGGCGAGTCCTTCAGTTCGTCGCCCCGCAGTTCGACCTGCACACTGTTGCGCGCGGCCGAGACCGGTACCTGGTCCACCCCGGCCACGTCGATCACGGCGCCCGACGCCACATGCACCCGGGCCGCGGTGGACGCCGCCGTATTGCCATGGAACAGCGAATCGGTCGAGTTCAGCGATCCCGGTATGTCGACCGCCGTCAGCGTGACCACACCCGACGGAGCCACGATGCGCGCGCCGCCGGCCATGCGGATATCCTGTCCGAGCACCTGCACCTGCGACCGCTGGTCCAGGCCGGCACCGGCGGTGCCATCGACAGCCCCCGTCGCATCGTTGGCCTCGGGCAGCACCGACGTGACGCTGCCGGCACCCAGCACGACATGCCCGCCGCGCTGCGCGCCACCCGGATTCAGTGCACCGGCGCCGCCAAAGGCCCGGTCCTTGGCCTGCAGATAGACCGAGCCGTTGGCGACCACCGACGTGGTGGCACTGGCAATGCCCCTCTGGTTGACGGCATAACCCACCATGCTGACATTGCCGCGCGCGGCCGTCAATTCGCCCAGGTTGCTGACATGGCCTAGCTGGTCCAGCGCCGCGTCGGTCAGCACGACCGCTTGCCCGTCGAGACTCCCGTTGGAGACGCCGACGTTGGCCGTATTGCGGTCGTTCAGCGCCGCCGCGCTGTCGATCTCGACCAGCAGGCCGCGCACATTCGCGTCCTCGCCGCCGGCAGCCCGCAGGTAGACCTTGGTCGCGGCCGCCGCGATGACCTGGCCGTCGGGTGCCTCGACCTTGCCCTGGTTCACCACGGTTGGCGCCAGCAACATCACCCGGCCGAAATTGCCGGCCGAGATGCGGGCGCCCTCGAACACCTTGATGAAACCGGTATCGCCCTGGAACTGCGCAATGCCGTCGCCGGGAAACAGGGTTGAAAGAATATAGTTGTCCTTGATGTCCAGGCTGCTGGCGGTAAAACTGTTCAGGTTCACCTGCGCCCCGCCCATGAACGCAATGCCGTTGCCATTGACCAGGATCACGTTGGCCTTCTGCCCGGCGGCCTGACCCAGGGCGCCGGCGATGACGCTGGGCTGGTTGTCCCAGATCCGGTTCAGCGTCGTGAAGTTGGCACCCTGTACCGCCTGATTGCGGCTCAGGTTGTCGACCTGGCGAAACTGCACCGAGGCGCCCGGACTGACATTGAAGCTGCGCCAGTTCAGGATGGCCGTGTTACCGACCTGGTTGACCTGGGCCTGCACACCGTTGACCTGGTATGCCGCCTGGCCATGGGTCACGAAGGCCGGCGTGTTGCCGCCGGCCGACGGCACCGGCAATTCGGCCAGTGCGGCGCCGGGGCCGGCCAGCGCCGCCATCAGCACCGAGCCCGCCAATACCCCCGCATGGCGCCCCTTGCCGCGCCCGCGCACCGTCTCGGCCACCGCCACCATGGTCCCATGGGTTACGCAAAATACCAGCCGATGGCAATCGTGATTCATGTCGTGATCTCCTGCATCTTCACCATTCATAAGCCAGCCGCGCATACCAGCGGCTGGCATGACGTCGCGTCTGTCCGAGCGCTTTGAGCGCCAGCGCCCAGTCCAGCGACGCCGACAAGCCTGCGGCCATCTTCAGTCGCAAGCCCAGCCCGACGCCGGACAACGTGTAATTGTCCACAGCGGTGATCGGATCGATGACCTTGACCATTCCGGCATCCGCAAAGGCCAGCACCCGCAGTTCCTGCGCCGACGACCCGATCCAGGACGCCAGGTTGGGACCGAGCAGTTCCAGACTGCCATGCAAGCCGCGGTCACCCAGCGCGGCAGACTCCAGATAACCGCGCACGGTATCGACGCCGCCAATGGCCAACTGCTCGTTCGATACCAGCGGTTGACCGGCCAGTTGCCAGCCGACACGCCCATGCAAGGTCCAACCGCCATCGAACGATCGCTGGTGCGAGGCATTGCCGCGCAGATACCCGTAACCCGGCCGACCCTTGAAGCGCTTGTCGGCGAACTCCTGTTCTTCACCGACCAGCCCGCGCAGATGGAAATTGAACGCCAACCCCAGCTTGCTGCTGCGCTGCTCGCCCAGCCAGGTGCCATCCCATCCGAGCGTCAATGGCATGTAGGTGATTGGCGTGTTGAAACCGCCGCTGCCGATGAGATTGACCGACTGGTCGAAATCCTTGTAGTCCACGCCCGCCGACGCGGTGTGAAAGAAACCCTCTTGTCCGCGCAGCGGCAATATGTAACGCGCACCCAGGATCGTGCCCTTGCCCACGACGTTCAGTGTGCCAACGGCCGCCACATCGGAATCGGAACGTACACCGTAGAACGACAGAAAATCGCCCGATTCCAGCGGCCACGTGTAGTTGGCAGAGATCACCTGGCTCTCACGCGGGTTCTGCGGCGCGGTCTGCAGCGTCAGGCCGATGCTGTGCTGGCGCTGCCACAGGTTGTCGTATCGCACGCTGGCGCTCAGTCGGGCGCGGGAGGTGTCCTGGCTGTAGCGATCGTTGAGCTCCACGCTGCCGTGCAGTGGCAGCCGGTCCTGCACCTTGAGATCCACCTCCACCGTCCCAGGTGTCTTGCCGGGGCGCAGCACTGGCGTCACGCGTCGGTCCGGGCTGCGGTTGAGCGCGGCCAGTTCGGCCTGCATCTGCGGAAAGTTCGGAACCTGGCCCTCGGCCAGTTCAGGCACACCGGCCTTGATCGCGCCCAGGCTGAAATACCGCGACTCCACCACTCGCAGCCGGTCCACCGGGGCCTCGGTCACCAATAACCGCACGACCTTGTCCTCGACCTTCTGCCGCGGGATGCTGACCAGCACGGTCAGATAACCGGCCTGGTGATAGGCCTTTTCCAGCGCCTCGCGCGCATTCTCGACGTCGGCCAGCAGCTTGCCCTCGCCCAGGTGCGGATAAACCGCCCGCTCGACCGCGATCACCGGCAACAGGGTCGCGCCTTCGACCCGAAACTCGAACACGTCGAAGCGCGCCTCCTGAGACTGGGCGCTGCCCAGCCAGCCCACCAGCAACAACACCGCTGCCATGCACCGAATACTCATTGCCATGTCGTTCCGTTGTCTCGCGGGCATGTGCCCGAAAAGCCGAAACCACCCACCGGCGAACCGGGAGGTGGATCCATGCAAGCGCCCGGACCGCTCCGCGCCATCGCGTTCGCGGCGCGGAGTCGATCAGGTCACTCGGCCAGAACCTGCGGCGAGCAGAAGTTGCCGCCGCGGGTGCCGCGGTGCACCTGCGCCGGGAAGGCCGCATGGCTGAAGGTACCGTTGGCCTGGAAAATGCCGCGGGTGTTGACCGCGTTCGGACTGGCAAAGGTATTCTTCAGGTTGGTCAGGAAGGCACTGAAGGGCGTCGACGACGGCCACAGCATCTCGAGCTCCGGAGCCGCGTCGTACAGGGCCTTGACGACGTTGACGCGCTGGGTGGCATCCTGCGCCCAGCC
>Ga0163144_10009932_pt1 | contig 20352 bp, 21 predicted proteins | sample OliLak19BULKMAT1_FD_123175 | JGI IMG/M metagenome (GOLD analysis project Ga0163144, IMG submission 123175) | Freshwater microbial mat bacterial communities from Lake Vanda, McMurdo Dry Valleys, Antarctica - Oligotrophic Lake LV.19.BULKMAT1 | ecosystem: Environmental > Aquatic > Freshwater >... | reverse complement strand
CTAAATTGGCGGTTGTATACTTCTTTTGATCCTCCTGATGAGACTAGCAATTTAAAAACTTTTTCTTTACGCTATCAAATCAATAGGGTAATCCCGACGAAGGTCGCGGAAATGAGGCGCTGTCTTTACGACATAACGTCGTAAGCTTGTCTTCCCGTACTTTTGCAGAGGAAAAGTTTTAGGTTTCTACTTGTTGGAGAGGATCATTTTGTTTCCCCTTTAAAAAAATTTAATGTACTATTCATCGAACGAGTTCGCGAACAAACGAGTTATCTCTAATGCGCCTGCCTGCCGGTAGGCAAGGTTAATTCGATAGCCCGTTAGTTTTTAGTTAATTTATATTCCTGCACTAATTTATGATAGATAAAAAAGATGAGGTTCTTGACGTGAGCACTATGCTTGAAGGCAATGACTATGAGGAAAAGACAATTGCTCCCGCCGGGCAGACTCCGTCTGGAGACTCTGTCGGAACGAGCCCTCTGGGCGCCGCCAGCGATGAACAAGAGCAGAGACAGCCAGATCGACCTGTAAAGTCAGACCATAGGCTAAAAGAAGATCTAAAGTTGAGCTATGTCGCAACCGGAGTTTTGGACGTCACTGTTGGCGGCTACGGTTTTCTTCGCCAAGACTACACAATAAATCCTAACAAGGACATCTATGTTTCAACTTCCCAAATTCGCCGATTTTGGCTTCGAAGAGGAGATATGGTTGAAGGATTGGCTCGACCGCCCAAGGAAGGTGAGAGATTTCATAGCTTACTATTGATCAAGAAAATTAATGGAGAAGAGATCTCTGAAGAACAAAGCCGAGCTCGAAAAGACTTCGAACAGCTAACCTCTTTGCATCCAAATAGGCAGATTAAGCTCGAAACAAAAAAAGAAGTTCTTTCTACAAGAATCATTGATTTGATTGCACCAATTGGATTTGGTCAGAGAGCATTAATTGTTTCTCAACCTAAAGCCGGTAAAACCACCTTCCTCAAGGAAATTGCAGAAGCCATAAGCGTCAATCATCCAGAAGCACATCTAATGGCAATTCTTATCGGTGAGCGACCAGAAGAAGTCACCGAGATAAAAAGATTTATAAAAGGAGAGGTTGCGGCATCTAACTTTGACGAGTCTCCACGACAGCAGGTAAAGGTGGCAAATTTAGCTCTAGAACGCGCACGTAGACTGGTCGAGATGGGAAAGGATGTAATTGTGCTTCTTGATTCTATAACTCGCCTAGCACGCGCATTTAATCTATCTGTCCAAGGAACCGGAAGAAGTATGTCCGGAGGAATTGATCCAGCAGCTCTTTTCCCTGCGAAAAAGTTCTTGGGAGCAGCTAGAAACTGTGAAGAGGGTGGAAGCTTAACCATCATAGGAACCGCTTTGATTGAGACCGAGTCAAGAATGGACAACCTTATTTATGAAGAGTTTAAAGGTACCGGCAACATGGAGATTCATCTAGACCGTAAGCTAGCCGAACGAAGAATCTTCCCAGCTGTCAACATTGAAAGATCAGGAACTCGACATGAGGAGCTTCTCCTTGATGAGAAGTTCATGAAGAAGATAACCACGCTACATCGTATGTTGGGGCTACTTGACGGTGAAGAGCGAGTCACTCTTATGATCGATAAGCTATCCAAGACCAAGAACAACGCAGAGTTCCTAGACTCCCTCAGCGCAGGCGCTTAATTGATTTCGAAGCGAAACATTTTTTCAGTGTGAACGCCTCCCTGTTTTTCGTAGAACTTATGCGCGTCTCCCAGTTCGAATCCACTTGTTAGCTTCATAACCCTTACATTGTTTTCTTTGCAGTACTCTTTTATGTGCCTCATGATTGCTGATCCGACGCCTTTACCGCGTGCGGTTTCGGTTACAACTAAGTCCTCTAAATGACCTTGATGGTAACCGCGTCTCATAACTGGAAGGATGAATAAGTCAGCAACTCCCAAAAGCTTTGAATCTTCTTCTGCGACAAAAATCTTTACATCTGACCGATTGAGTAATTCTAGGAACATATCTTCTCTAAGTTTTTGCGATTTAGATGGTTGAGTCGGGAGCTCTCTCTTTTTGGTAACCTCGACCAATAACTCGTCAAGAAGGGCTAAAACCTCATCTTTGTCCTTTATAGTTGCGAGCCTTACTTCCATACAGACATTGTACCAGCAACTTTAAAGTGAATGATTTGTGGATAAGTGCGTTGTTGACATAGGTACATACTCTATAGTAGTATGGAGTATATACCTATTATGAGTACCCAACGAATCAATCGAATAATTGGACAGCTGAAAGGAATTCAGAGAATGATGGAGACAGAGCGCGACTGCCACGAAGTTCTTCAACAGGTCTCGGCAGTAAAGAAGGCGATTGATGGGCTGGCGAAAGAGTTAATCGTTCTTGACATATGTAAGACTCTTCCCAAAGAAAGCTCGCAAAAAATAGAGCGCGTAGTGGATCGGGCACTAAGCATGTAATTGTAAATCTATAAATTTTTAGGTACGATTAAATCCCTATGAATGAAATAAATGACGTTGTTATAATCGGTGGAGGGCCGGCAGGTCTTGCTGCGGCGCTATATACCTCTCGAGCCAATCTTAAACCCGTGATGTTTGCAGGCTCACCTCCAGGAGGACAACTTACCCTTACAAGCGATGTAGAAAACTATCTTGGATTTGACTCAATTCTTGGCCCAGAGCTTATCGCTAAGATGCGTGCCCATGTGGCTAAATTTGGTGTAATAATTTATGACGAGAATGTTACAAGCGTTGAGTTTAATCAGGCTCCATTTAAGATCAAGAGCGTTGACCATGAAGTAATGGCAAAAAGTGTCATTATAGCCACTGGAGCGAAGGCACTTTGGCTTAACCTTGAATCCGAACAACGTCTAAAGGGAAAAGGAGTTTCTGCCTGCGCCACATGCGATGCGTTCTTCTTCAAGAATAAAGTCGTTGCGGTAGTTGGAGGTGGTGATACAGCCATGGAGGAGGCTCTAACTCTCACAAAGTTTGCTACAAAAGTATATCTAATTCATCGAAAAGACTCATTCCGAGCCTCAAAGATCATGCAAGATCGCGTTCTTAAGCATGAAAAAATAGAGGTAGTTTGGAACACGGCAGTAACCGAGGTCCTTGGTGAGCAGAAGGTAGAGGGACTGAAACTGCAAAATTCAAAAGACAATACCACGAAGGAGTTGAAGCTAGATGGGCTATTTTTAGGCATAGGACATAAGCCAGACACGGAACTTTTTAAGGACGAGGTTATGCTAGATGAAAAGGGCTACATAATTACCAGCGCGATGAAAGCCCTTAGTAATCAGATATCAGACCTTAGCGGTCAGAATAATGCAGATTTTAACTGGAAGTATCAGACTGCCACCAATGTGGAGGGCGTTTTTGCAGGGGGTGACTGTGTCGACCATGTTTATAGACAGGCAACAACCGCAGTTGGTATGGGCGTAGCGGCAGCATTAGATGTTGAGAGATGGCTAGAATTACAGTAATATCATCGTATGGCGACAACGGCAGGTGAACAAATGCTTCAAACAGCCCAAAATCTCATCAGGCAGACCGGTAAAACACTAAACCTAAGTGAAGCCGAAATTGAAAAGCTGCTCACTCCTGAGCACATCCATGAAGCGATGTTGGAAATGGAGCTCGACAATGGCACAAAAAAGTCTTTTCAAGCATATAGAGTTCAGCACAACAGCAAACTAGGACCGTACAAAGGCGGAATCCGATTTCATCCCCAAGTTTCTTTACCAGAGGTAAAGGCTCTAGCAACGTTAATGAGTATTAAGTGCTCCGTCGCAGGCATCCCTCTGGGAGGAGGGAAGGGTGGGATTATTATCGATCCAAAATCCATGTCTAAAACTGAACTTGAACGTCTCTCTAGAGCATATGTAAGAGCCTTTTTCGACTTCATAGGTGAAGAAAAAGACATACCTGCTCCAGATGTTAACACCAACGGCCAGATCATGTCATGGATGGTGGACGAATATATTACGTCGAAGTCAAAGGTCCATAAAGTCGAAAAGTCGAAGATCGACGCAGAGCAATTATCGAAGTGGCGTGGGACTTTTACCGGTAAGCCGATCGATATCGGTGGAAGCTTAGGTCGTACGGAGGCTACGGGTAGAGGTGGAGTAATCGCTTTGAAAGCACTGCTTTCAAAGCTAGGTTCTAACACCAAATTTCAAAATGCAAAACCTACGATTGCGGTTCAGGGATTCGGCAATGTTGGGTATTATTTTGCTGAGATCGCCTCGCAAGAAGGATTTGATATTGTGGCTGTTTCGGACAGTAAGGGCGGAATAGTTTACAAAAACATGGAGCCGCTTGATATCCCCTTAGTCATGGGCTGTAAAAAAGAAAAGGGATCACTCTCAGGATGTTATTGCGTAGGTGGAGTGTGCGATTTGAGAGGCGGGAGACCTGTCTCAAATGAGGAACTTCTGGAATTACCGATCGATATTCTTGTTCCTGCGGCTTTAGAGAACGTTATACATAAGGGTAATATGGCCAAAATACAGGCCAAGATAATTGTTGAGATGGCAAATGGGCCGGTCACCGAGGAAGCCCACGATTATCTTGTGGAAAAAGGCGTAGTAATTATCCCGGACGTGTTTGCTAACAGTGGCGGAGTTACCGTTTCATATCTCGAGTGGTTTCAGAACCTACATAATGAAGTTTGGACCGAGGACAAAGTAAACAAAAAGCTTCTTGAGCTTATGACGGCTGCGTTTGCACCAATTTGGGAGAGGTACGATAGGACAAAAACTTCATTAAAAAACGCTGCGTTTGAGGTCGCTATCGAGCGAATGACTACTTAAGAAAATTAAGCGGATTTAGCTGAGCTCCTCCCGAACGAACCTCAAAATGTAGATGTGGACCAGATGACCTTCCCGTTGATCCCATAAATCCAATTTGTTGACCTTGATTGACTGCTTGTCCTGGCGTAACGCTAAGACTTGACAGATGACCATAGAGAGTCTGATATCCGTTACCATGATCTATTATTACATGACACCCGTAGCCATAGTCTATACATCCTGCAAACGTAACCGTTCCGTTATCGGACGCAAGGACAGGAGGAAGAGCATTGTTTGCGATGTCAACGGCCATATGGTACCAGATCGGATACTGCGTTATGCCTCCTGAGGTCGGCCAGATAAAGTTTGAGTTTCCACGAGCTCCTGCCTGAATGGGGCCACTATAAAATCCGCCCGGCGAGGTAACCTGCTTTGGAGCAACCACAGATCCGTTAGGAATGAACAAGGTTTGTCCAGATGTTAAAGAAAATGTGTCAAGATCGGCAAAATCATTGAACGGAAAGTTCAGGATGTTCTGTGCGTCAACGTTATACTTTTTCGCTATCGTATAAATATTATCTCCCGAGACCACTTTATGGACAACGCCGGTTCCAGGAGGCACTTTAATTATTTGGCCGGGTTTTATAGTGTCCGACTTAAGGCTGTTTGCCCATCGCAGGCTATCTGCCGAAACATCAAATTTTTTAGAGATTGTGCTTAGAGTATCTCCTCCGAGGACCGAGTAATCGACCATCTTATCGCGTGGCTTTGCGGATATTATGGTGCCGACATTCCCCTCATATGGATTAAAGGATATTACAGAGCTTTGTAGGGCTTGATTCGAGTTGACGTTACTTCCAAATGGATTATTTTCCGCGATAATGGGACCACCTACTAAAGCGGCAACAGCAAGAAGAAGGAATGAGCTGTTTAAAAATGAAGAAGAATACTTGCCTCGCTTAACAATTAATATAGCTACGAAGACGTCCTTGACGCGCTCAATGATGCCTGCGGCGTTTAAAATTCTAGACTTAATGTACTCAATGAAAAATAGTATAAACTGTGCAAGCTGTCGCATAGAGTAGTGCTACCATTGTATCATAGTAGGTGCCTAATTTTGAGGCGCGCCTGAGGCAAAATCATTACGCTCTTTTAATACTTTTTCATAACTTGGGTAGGACTGTTTTTTAAGAAGAATAAGTAGAGCGTCCATAACTCTAACCGCCTCTTTAGGGTTTTGACTCTGATAGTAAGAGTGGGCTAAGTTATAGTAAGCGTTTGACAGGTCAGGCTTGAGAAGCACGGCCTCCTGGAATGTTTTTATTGCATTCTCGTACTGTTTGAGAGAATAGAATACCCCTCCAAGCTCAAGACGGTACGATACATTTTGAGGGTCAAGAACTATGGCTCTTTGAAATGCGGCAATCGCCCATTGTTCCGCTCCTTTTACACCTAGCACGTTCTTATAAATAATGCCAAGATTCTCCCAGTTAGCGGCCTTGTTTGGATTGAGCGATATTGCCGACTGGGCTTCGTTAATCGCTTGCTGTACGGAAGAGGTTATTATGGCCTGGTCTGGATTTGATCGAGTCGCCATCTGCTTTGCGACAAACAGATTTGTTTGTGAAAAGTTTAGTCGGTAACGCTCGATATATGGATTAAGAATGACTGCCCGATGCTGATTATTGTATAGTTCTCTCAAATCATTATTGGCGACAGCATCAACCGAGCTTCTCATAGCTACTTCTGCACGATATACAGGGACCAAACCAAACACAAAAAGTATCATTAGTGAGATTAAAGTAGAGGTGTTAATGAAACCTATCAAAAACAGAGACTTATTCTCAGACACAATTATTACCTGCTTACTATTTTTAACCCAGTCAGATGCAATGATACCCAAACTACAGTAGAGAAGAAGGAACTGGATAAGAGAAGCTGGCGCAAAGATGAATGCTAGCGCAATATATCCAAGCAAAATTGAAGAGGCCTTCGATCTACTTAGAAAAAAGCCATTAATAAAAATTCCGATTAGCGCTAAGGCGCTGAGGAAGCCAGACTCAACCAGTACCTGCAAAATAGCAGAGTAGGCATTGTCATAGCTGTTTACAGCCCAGCTCGCAGAAGCATTGTGGGAGCTGTCCTTTATCTGCGTGAACACAGAGCTAAAGTTGTTTATTCCGGAACCAAGAATAAATCCAACGGGCGTACTCAAGGACTTGGCCGTTGCCCTTAACGAAGCGTTGAACGGAGCGGTAGCTTGCACTGAACCAGAGGGTGACTTTTGTGTTAGTGTAAGAAACGAGAGCACGAGGGCAGCGGTCGATACGGCTACCCCTAGAATCGCAAGCCAGTCGGTTTGTCGAGTCTGTCGTTTTGTTTGGAGCCAACGTACAAACTGATAAATCGTGACAAATCCCAGAAAAAGCATAAGGTCCGTACGAGTGCCAACGGGGGAAAAGTTTTGATTTTTGAGAAACTGAAAGGTCTTAGGTAGGATGACTGAGTCAAATGGATGAAAAAACAAGATTATTGTAATCGCCGAGACGCAAAAACCACTAAATCTAAGCATTAGACCAACGGTGTCTTCCTCCTCCTGAGAAATGTACCAGTAAAAAACAGTAAGAAAGACTAGTATTAAAGGGCCATACGTGAAGTTAAGGGCTGCCTGGACTTTATTTGTAGAAGTAATAGCAGCTGAAAGCGAAACCGTTACAAAGAAAGCCATCATTGGCAGAAGAATGCTCAAATATTTTTTTGACCAGCGAAGTTGTTTTGTTTTAAGAAATTGATACGAAGACATAATAAGTAACGTTATGGATGAAGTCGCAATGAGCGTGAACTTATTTATGTTGTAGAACTCGTGCGTTATGGGAAGGAAGAACAAGGGAACGAAGAAGAGGGAAAGACTGATGACGTAGGACTTGAGTTTTTGCATTTTATTAAAGTTTAGCGTAACTACTTAGTTGATAATTAACCAGTTAAATTTTATATCTGGGTGGTTGTTAGTGCTAATTGCAACGGAAAAGTAACTGTCGCAGTTTTCATCAGAAGCCTTGCATAAAAGTCTCTTATTTACAACAAGAGGCCTATCAATAATGCCAATATCGGTCTCCGGAGTGACGTATATAAGAGATGACTCCGAAAGGCCTGGATTATAGACCTTAACTTCGTTTTCCCCCTCTGCGATAATTGATGAACCAGCTGTTTTCGGTAGTCGCAGATTATTTAAAGTGGCTGACCCAGTTGAACTTATTGCTGCGACCGTAATCCCGTCAATACTTTTTATCTCAAGCTCCTTTGCTGTAATTTTACCCTTTGCGACCAAGTTTCCATCTTTTGAGAAGGTAGTGCTACCGTCAAAAAAAGAGATTGAGGAGCTTGCAATAAGATGGAGCGTCTCCGATCGGGCAGCTATTTTATCTTGAACAGACAGCTCGTATATATCTGCAAGCTCAGTAACCACTAAGCGAGAGGTTAGAAGGTCGTGAGGGATAGCGGAAAGTATGTCGGATGGAATAGGAGACGGTGTTGGTGTAAGACCGGTTGACAATGATAGTTTTAGGAGTTTTGCCTGCACGTCGTTTAAGTTGTCACTCAGACTATCTGTTGTTTTGCTTTTAATGGTATCTGCCGTTATGGAGTTGTTGAAGATTCCATTTTCAGCCTTGATGGTTCCTTTTGACTCCAGATTTCCTTGGGAATCTATAGAAGCAACAACCGCTTTCTTAACACCTTTTACAACCAGTTTTGAGAGTTCGGACGATGCGCTTGAGACATTGTCGTCAGAGCTTAGATTTATAGTGAGATCTTTTCCGGGCTCAGGGTTAATCTCTGAGGTTTGTACAACGGGAGACACTATGCGTTGAGCTGTGAGCGTCTCGATCTGAGCGGAAATCGCGGATGTAATGCCTTGAGCAAGTAGCTGGAATGGATTTTGAGACTGAACCACATAATCAATGCCAACAAAGACCATGATTTGATTTTTTATCGACCCTTGCTCCCATGACTCTAGCGCTCTGCCGATAACAACACCGTCCCCAGTAGACTTCATTGCTTTACCAGCTTCTGTGGACGTAGTAATGTAGTCTCCAGCTTGAATCGAGTTGGAGTTGCTTGATATTTTGACGGGAACTCTTCCTTTGAGCGCAATTGGCATTGGATTGTCGCCCTTTGAGATGTTGTGACCGACGCTTATAAAATCGTCGTAGTTGTTAGAAACTATACCTATAGTGTGGCCATCGTACGGCTTATCAGCCTTAACTAGCTGCCGGATCTCCTCATTTTTAAATGTTTTAACTATTTTGCTACCCAAGGTCATAACGTCTCCAAACTCCGTTCCTGATTCGACAGGATACATTTCGGCAAAGTCCGCTGTCGGAGTGGAGTTACAGTCAACGATTTTTTCGTTGTCGGTGCCCGACTTAGAGCTGTGACAAAGAGCGTAAGAAGTCCCAGCACCCGCAATGTCAAGAGTTGTCGTTCCTGAGGTAGTAGAACTTCCAGATACAAGACTATCCTTAATGACTAACTGTGAGCTGGAGCTGTTGGCAATGGCCGAAAAGATTCCTAAGGAGTTAGATATGCAGTCTGAGGAGCCATCAAAACATAGACGGTCGGTAAATACGTCGTTCCATATTCGAGTCGATGAGCCAATATCGTATACGCCGCTTAATTCGGGACCAATATCTCCGGATACTTCCAGTCTGAAATAAGTTGGGGTAGAGGTGCTAATTCCTACGTTACCCGCGTCCGATACGTAGATGCGGTTGACTGTGGAGTCGCCGGTTCGTAAACGAATTGAACCACTGCCGGTTGCGATTAGCGAAAGGTCCCCATCTCTGCCTGTCTGAAGTGATAAATCGGAACCACTTCGTATTGAGAATGTGCCGCTTCTATATGTGGAGGTAATAGAGGGAGAGTCAAGGGATAGGATTACCGATCCGTCAGAAGATATAAACGGTACCGATGAGTTAGATGAGCCTAGTGGAAGACCATTGATGGTGTCGGAGTTTACCGCATATCCAACATTAGCAATCGGCTGTCTGGGGAGCATTTCATTATCTGATGCGACCGTAGTTCCAAGATATACATTCGAATTTTCATTAAATACACCAGCGCCCACCTCCTTACCGCACGTATCTTGCACCGGAGGAGGGCTCATAGAAGCTCCACCAATAAGAACTGAAAAATATCCGTTTCTGTCTGGAGTAATTGAGCAGTTTCCGGTTTGATACAGCGCATTTTTCGTTGTAGCTGAACCATAAAGCTTAAACTGAATCGAGGTTAAGGACGTAATGTTATTTCCACGACTATCAACCAACTTTCCCTGAAATGCGAAGACCCTCCCGGTTTTTGTAGGGGCAGAAGTAATTGCCTTAGAAGATTTTGTAGCATAGTTGAGTAAGTTTGAGATCTTTGACGGTACGTACGTGAATAATGCGATGGCAACGAACACTATACCAACATAGTTAACAATTTTATAACCAGAAAAAAATCGCTTATGATTCTTCTTCATAATATCTAATGGTTTCTCCAATACTTCCTTGGCTGAATCAACTACATTTTTAACGACCGTAGTCCTATTTTGTTTTAATACGGAGGAACTAATTAGCAGGTTGAGATCGTTGTGCTCGCCAAACTGTATGAACTTTCTTAGTGTCGAGAGCCGCCTGCTAAGTGTTTTAATTGGGAGCTCTTGAGAGCTGAGGTACTGTAGATAACTACGCAAAGATTCCTCGTTAATCAATGCACTTATTGGTTCATCAGTGCCAGCATGTGTAGCGGCGGCTCTGATCCAGCCCATGAAGTGCTTAAAATCTGAAAGATAGTTTTTAATCGTGGTTGTCCCGAGGTTACTATTTCCCGCAGACAGATAGTCCCTAAACAAAGCCTCAATATTATCTAGATTATACGCTTTACCCATCCTAAATTTATAGTAAGAAATATTTAGAACAAAGTCAAGTGCTTCATGAGGTAGTTGCCCGTCCATACTGAAGCTAAAGTAGTGAAATCGTAGTAGTCAAAAAAACATATATAGTCTATATTATTTAGAGTTAGATGATTTAACGCAGAAAATAATAAGGAAGCTTAATATATAAAACTGTATCAATAGACTTATAGTGAGATAGCAATATAGCAATAACATCTAAATAGGCTGTTTTTAGATAAAACAAAGTTAATTTAAGTTGCTTAGCTACGATGCGCACGCGGTCCTCACTGTGTGCACCTGAATGTGGCTAAATATGCACTGAAATTTACTCTATTTTTATTAACTGACTTTAGCTGAAGTATCGTCACCCTAATGGCCATTAGCAGTGATTTGGCACAGGCGACTAGATACTGATAAAAATATTTAGTTCAAGTTGGCATTGTCAGGGTGCTATATCACTAACCATTTTTAAGATAGAAGAGCTTTACCTGTCTATGCGTTAGTCTTGACAATAACATATACGTTTGTTAAATTTGACCGATATGGGGATCAAGGAAAGAAGGACAAAAATTCTACTAGCATTTTGTTTATTAGGTGGTAAATCTGCAAAACCAGTAGAAATGGATGAAATATTTCTCAAGGTGTTCGATCTCTCACTTAATCAAAAAACGAAGTCAACGCTCCAAGCTCTTATAAAAAAAGGTTCTTTAGTCACCGATGGATCTAGAAAAAACGCCTATTCTCTTACTGACGTAGGATTTGTTGAGGTGAGTAAGGAGTTTCCATACTTCAGATTTTTTAAACAGGACTGGGATGGTGTCTGGAGAGTACTTTCCTATGAAATTCCAGAGAAGAAGAGAGAGCTGCGAGATCGTTTGAGAAGAGAGGTGGCAAGCTGGGGACTTGGTCCATGGCACAGATCTTTCTGGTTGACCCCACATCCGATAATCGCCGATTTAAAAAATCTTGTTTCGGGAAAGGAAGAACAGCAGTATATACAGGCGTTTGAGGCGAGCCATGAGTTTGGTGATAGAGAGGTGCTCATAGAGAAGGTATGGGGCAAGATAAGGCTCGAGAAGCTGTACAAGGACATGTTTAAGCAGTGGCACGACATACTCTCTAGAGACATAACAAAGCTTGATAAGTTTTCCATGATCGTTAGCTCTTACACCAACACCATAAGAATGGATCCTGGGCTACCAAAGGAGTTGATGGGTAAGACGTGGATAGGATATGAGGCTCTGGATCTTTTTTCTGAGATAAAGGAAATTCTTCTTAGTCGAGCCTGAACACAATATCTCCAAATTTATCCGTTCGTAGTGTTTCTACCCCATTTGCTGTCAGCATTTCAACAATTTTCTGCGAAGGGTGACCGTAACTATTGTTTTTACCCACACTTATCACTCCGTATATAGGGTCTGCTAATGTTAAAAAATCATAGATTAGACCGTTTTTAGAGCCATGATGTGGCACTTTAAGAATCTCCACTTTTGATATGGATTGTTGTAGTAATGTTTTTAGTGATTTTGGTGCGACGTCACCGGTATATAGGATTTTGTGATTATTGTAGGAAAACGTCATTACCTGTGAGCCATCATTTGGATCATCCTTGATGGTTGAGGCCTGTATGTAGTCTTCGGTTGGCCACAGCATTTCAATATTAGCCCCCTGCACAGTAAGGTAGTCTCCCGCGTATAGCACTCCCACATTCACCTCATAGTCTTCTAACAGCGCCAGTAATGAACTTATTTCCTTTGACTTCGTCTTTGGATTACTGATGAATAGATGCTTTATACTATACTTCAAGGGGATTTGTAGAAACCCCCCATAATGATCGTTCTGAAGATGGCTAATGAACGCAAGCTCAATCGTTCTATCACCTGAAGGCATGTATTTTCCAAGGCAATTTAATACGGACGACCCTTTTCCCGCATCTATTAAAATATCAAAGTCTGGTTTTAGGTGTATGTAGCTGGCGTCCCCTTGACCAACGTCGCAGAACACAACAAATGAAGAGTTAGCTCCTCCAGAGAAGAATGAGGCGAGAGCGAACAGTACCGAGACTATGAAAGCAGTTAAAAAGCCTGTTTTGGATACGGGGCTATCATGCATAGTTAGAAAGAAAGGAATGAATTAGGAACTAAATCTGAAAGATTCACTACGAATAGTAAGTACTTAAGCATCCCCACCGCAATAAAGGCGAAAGGAATAGCGAGTACAGGGTGGATAAGACCGAATATGCTTATGCAGAACCCGAGTAACATCAGTGGACCGACGATAAATGAGACCAAAACGTTGGTAAGAGGAGATATTAGAGAGATTTGTTTAAAGTACAGAAATATAATAGGAGTGGTGAATAGCTGAGCGGCTAGGCTAATTCTAAGCTCGTTTGGGAACCACCATCGAGGCTTAGATTGGGACGATCCGAACAAAATGATACCAAAGGTGGCTCCGTACGACAGTAGAAAAGAAACACTCGTAAGCCATTCAGGCCAAAATACAAGAGTAACGATGCCTGCTAAGAGTAGCGAGTAGATTGCGGTAGCTTTACGATTGAAAATTATCGCAAGGAGGCTGATTGTGCCCATAACCGCGGCTCTTACGACCGGTGGCTCAAAGCCAACGCTTATCGTAAAAACGATAATAAAGCAGATGGTTATGTAGACTGCTATTTTCTTCTGAACGAAGCCAAAAAGAGCCCCTGTCATAGCCCCAAGCATAGCTATGTTCGAACCTGAGAGAACCATTATGTGAAGAAGCCCAGATCTCTTAAATTTCAGATAAAGATTGAGGTATGGAGGCACCTCTTTGCCGAAGGTTATCCCGTTCAGCAGGGAACTGTAAGGCTCGGTGAGAGTCGTATTTATAACGTTGGTGAAGAGATCAATAGAAAAATACGGCACAGACTATAAAGTTATCGAAAGTTTAATTTCTTCATACACGTTCGTCTTCACAACTTTTTTATTTAGCAAATCTTCTATTGAGTTGTATGGGCGGTTGTCAATAATTTTCTTTGCGGTTACTGTACCTACTCCCGGCAAAGATTCTAGACCCGATACCTCAGAAGAGTTGATACTTATCAATGATGAAGTGAAAGACTCCACTGGTTGCAAAAGTTGTTCCGGTTTTTTGAAAGGTATGTAAATCTTGACCTGATCGTTCAACTTTTGTGCACGGTTGATGTTTTTGTCGAAGAAGGCCAGATCGGCTTCTTCCGTAAGTCCGCCAGCTTTATCGACCAATTCGTACACTCTCTGTCCAACCTCAAGAGCATAGACACCTGGTCTTTTCACAGCTCCGCCGATGTCTACCATACCGCCCCGTATGCCAGATTTACCTTTTTGAATGACCATGGTATTTCTGCTTGGCGCATCTATCTTTGTCTGAGTAAACATTATGATAGAGACCAAAAAAATGGCCAAAGATAATCCAAAAAAAACCGACTCGACCCTATGACTTAGAACTATATCCTTTAAAACCTTAAGCTTTTGGTCCATTCTAGAAAGGTAATGTTGTAGCGAAGTCAGGTCAATGGATTATATGCTACAAATCGGGAGTTTTAGATTGTTCGCGTGCTTAAAATTTTGCTTTAGTATACTGATAGAATGAAATGGGCAGTACTTCCTACAGTGCTAATAATCGCAGGCTTAGTTGTGTCAATAAAAGGAGTTTCTGTACAGGCACAGAAGTCTCAGTCTCCTAAATATACTATAGAGTCGGGAACCCTCATACTCCAACCTGAACTAGAACAAAGCTCGGAAAATTATGATGTGACAGAGAGGTTTGGTCAGAACTCTAAAAAAAAATTTGACGAACTAGGCTATTTAGTGATAGGTAATAAAAGCACCGACGCATCGGAAAGACCGTTCATTAGGCTAAAGCTGGACAAAACTCAGTTGGTTTTTGACAGCGCCGAGTTGAGCGGTGAGTCTGTACAAAAAAGCTCAGTCAGTCTTTTAGGATCCGGCTCAACTAATTTTATAGTCTCCTTACGGTTACAAGAACAGTTCAAAAATAGTTTCGGAGCGACGATACAACCAACTAACTGTGATAAGGAAAGTTCCAAGTGTACGCCAACTCTCGGACAGATCTGGAAGAGAGCGTATGGTTTCGGATACAGAGCAACCGGAAGCACCGAACAAGATCTTCTTAAAGAAACTTCTTTCCGACCGTTTTTCATAAGCGGAGTAATGGGGAAATCGGCGGTTTTATTTGACAATGAAGTTGATAAAAAGGGCTCCTTATTAAGCTTGCATTTTAAGCTACGCCCACAACCACAGACGCAAACAGGAATATACAAAGGCACAGTTGTTGTTACGGTCTCGGCCGATTATTAATATGAAATTTTCAAGAATTCTTACAGCCTTTGTTTTGATCGCCATCGCATGTGTATCGTTTAGACTGCCATCGCCAGTATATGCACAACAGATCGATCTGACAGTCACTCCCCCAACATTAGAGGTATTAATCAAGCCTGACATGCAGGCACTCCTACCATATACGGTCATAAATAGAGGCGATAGTGTAGGACTTAGGCCCTTGATTAGAACTTTTTCAATATCAAAGCAGCGAGAGTATGTAGAGTACGGATCGGTGGAAAAAGTTCCAATTAAACTGTCATTTATTGATGAAAACTCGGAGACCATAGATGCGTTTGTACTTGCCAAGGGGAGCTCGAAGAAGATTTTTCTGCTATTAGACGTTCCGAGTGCCGCGGCAGAAGGGGACTATAGCCTAAGCTTCATGGTTGAGACCCAGCCGGAGCTATTGGACAAGCAGTATAGTGCGAGAATTAAGTCCCAGGTAGCCTCGCCTTTACTTATTACGATAACCAAGACAGGCAAAACGCAGATTAAAGGAGCTATCAGTATCTTTGAAATAGCCGGTAGTTTGTTTGACAGCTTTGACCCCATTCCGGTAACTTTACGACTTAAAAATGAGGGAAAAAACTCACTAAATGCTGGTGGTGCCGTAACTGTAAGAGGGTCGTTTGGTGAGAGCGCTACATATCCATTACAAAATCAAAATGTTCTTTCAAACTCCGAAAAATTAATGACAACAAAACGTGCGGAGGGAGATAGAACAGCGATTTTGAAGGGCTTTTTTATTGGTAGATACGGAGTAAGCGCTTCGGTTGTGTTAGCTGACGGCACAGTTCAGTTAAACAGGTCCACCCGCTTCTTTGCATTCCCTTTCAAGATAGTACTGTTTGGAGTTTTAACCTCGTTTGTGGGCATAATGCTGCTTAGAAAGAGGCGATGATGTGATAGAATATTTGCTATGAAACAGAACAAAGACGTAGTGGTTAGGGCAACGATGTTCGATGGGTTAGTGAGTGAATTAAAAAAAGTCACATGGCCATCTCGCCAAGAAACTATTCGGCTAACAGTTATTGTGTTATTAATATCCTTGATTATCGGTGCGTATGTGGGTATAATTGATATTCTCCTTGCTAAAGTATTAGAAATCTTGACAAAAACGAAGTAATTTTATTTTTATGGATACAGATAACAGCGTCGCCGATTCAGAAGATCAAAAAACTACCGAGGTTCCTCAGGAAGTGGAGGGAGCGATTGAGGTTCAGACAGGACTCACAAACGACCCCAAAAAATGGTACGTCATTCATGTAAAGACGGGATATGAAGGTCGTGTTAAGTCTGCCCTAGAGCAGAGAATCAAAAGTCTTGGAGTAGAGGATCGTGTTTTTGACATCATCATTCCAGTTCGTGAAACCATTAATGTGAAAAAAGGTAAAAAGACCAAGGCAATGGAAAAGGTCTTTCCAGGATACGTACTTGTAAAAATGATTCTTGACGATGACTCTTGGTTAGTAGTTAGAACGACAGAAGGCGTTACGGGTTTCGTAGGAGCGGGACTAAAACCAACTCCGATCAGCGATCGCGAAGTCGACGCTATTATGAAGTTCGTAGAACAGGAGCAGCCAAAGTTTAAAACGAAATTTTCTGTTGGAGAGGCCGTCAAGATTATTGAAGGACCGTTCGCAGACTTCCTTGGAACCATCGAGGCGATAGATGAGGAGAAAGGAAAGGTTCGTGTTTTGGTCTCAATCTTTGATCGAGAGACACCGGTGGAACTAGATTTCTTACAGGTAGTTAAACTCTAATTTTTAGTTTGAAGTTTTTAATTTGAATTCAATTTGAATTTATTCAATTTTTAAATATTTCAAACTGAATATTGATTTCAAAATTCAAATTCAGAAATATATGGCAAAAAAAGTTAAGACAGTATTAAAACTAAATCTCGCAGCGGGTGAAGCAACTCCTGCACCACCGGTAGGACCAGCTTTGGGCCAGCACGGAGTGCCAATCATGGACTTCATCAAGGAGTACAATGCGCGAACTGCAAAGCAAAAAGGTCAGGTAATTCCTGCGGTCATCACGGTTTATGAAGATCGTAGTTTTACATTTGTTACCAAGCTTCCTCCTGTTTCTGAGATGATTAAAAAAATGGCAGGAGTTGCAAAAGGATCTGGTAAGCCAAACACGGAAAAGGTAGGAAAGTTAACAAAGGCTCAGGTAACGGAAATTGCAAATGAGAAACTTAAAGATTTAAATGCATATGATGTCGAGATGGCATCGCGTATTGTCGCAGGAACTGCACGATCAATGGGAATAGAGGTTGAGAAATAAATATATGGGAAAAATTAGAACCAGAACAATCGGCTTAGAGGACGTTGAAAAAGAACAGAAGAAGGAACAAAAAAAAAGAGCTCAGGAAAAGAAAGTGGATGATAAAAAGTCCGTAAAGTCCGAAAGTGTCGTAGAGAAGACGAATATTGAGGAAGAGACTAAAACAGAGGTGCCAAAGGAAACTAAGAAAATAAAAAGCCACAAAAAGGAAAAAGTTCGCGTAAGAGGTCGCAACTACCGAGGCGCAAAGGATCAAGTAAAAAAAGATAAAGTATATAGTTTGCCCGAAGCTATTTCACTTCTAAAGAAAATTAAGTATGCTAAATTTGATGAATCCATCGAGCTTCATCTTAATACTACTGTCGAGGGACTTCGTGGAGAGGTCTCTTTACCTCATACAACCGGAAAGACCGTTCGTGTTGCAATAGTTGATGACGCTCTCCTTGAAAAATTAGCTGAGAATAAGATTGAGTTTGATGTGCTGGTTTCACACCCATCATTCATGCCCAAATTAGCTCGATACGCGAAGATATTGGGGCCAAGAGGATTGATGCCTAATCCAAAGACCGGAACTATCTCACTTAAGCCCGAGGAGATTGCCAAGAAGTTTGCTGGTGGCCTTATGAAGTGGAAGAGTGAGGTTAAGTTTCCTCTAATTCATCAGATGATTGGTAAAGTCTCTGCAGACGACAAAGCAATTGCAGAGAATGTAGAAGGTTTTATTAAGTCCGTAGGTCAGGATAAGGTAAAGGAAGTCTTCATCAAAACCACAATGTCCCCCGCCCTCCAGATCTCAATTGCTTAATGTTTTTAGAGCCTTCCAGTAGTATAATAAGATATGGTAAACTAACGTCTTCCCAAACCTAGTAGAGCTATCGAGCGATACATTACTCCCACTCCAATCACTAATCCTGATGTACTGCATGGAATAGTCAGAAGTGGTTTAACAATCGAGTTTCCAAGCAAGTTAAGAGCGTTGAATGACGCACTTGCCGAATATCCTTCGCAGTTCGCTGGGTTAAAAATAACGTTAGCTCCGTCACAAGATGATCCTGCGCCTATGGTAGAAGTCAAAAGGGATGCGAGAAATTTTGCATCACTAGACGTAGATGCCAATCTATTTGAACCAGAAAAAAGCAAAGGTCGAGTTATTATTAATGCGAATCAACAAGAAGGGATAATCATGAAATATCAAAAGCACGCAAACGTAGTGGCGCTTTTAAAACATCTAGAGCCGGATAGAACATTCGCATTGCAAGGAGTTTCTGATATGACAAATAATGTAAAAGTTAGCGCTAGCGATATCGAGTCTTTTAATATTGATGAGATGGATGAGAGACTAGTGGGCGCTATGGACTATTACATTTATGAAGCCTCTAATCCAGATTTGCCAGTTATCCACATGAAATTGACTAAAGGAATAGGAACGGCTTCATTTATGTGGGCGATAAGAAAGATAGATTATAGAGCGTTAGCCTCTCAAATTGAGGAAGCGTTGCCCATTTTAGCTGGGTTTTTTAGATATGATCCTCAGGAAGATCCAGAGCTCTCTTAGATTGAAAGTGTTAAAATAAACGAAGACTTATTATGAAGTATTTTGGATACGGCGCTAACAAAACTCCAGAGATGATGAAAGCAATTACAGGTAATTCTCAATTGGTTGGAGAACCTGCAGTTCTGTCAGGATACGACTTGGGCATTCAAAGATTTGATCAAATTCCAGATAAAGTACTGTCTGGATCAATGCTTCCGGCATCTCCACGTGAAATTATAAGAGGTGCTTGGAAAGATCCTGAGAAGTTTGAAACCTATGTAATCAAACCAGGTGAAAGCGCAGTTGATGGGACCGTTTGGGAGTTGACAGATGTAGAACGTGAACTCGTGAGAAATTGGGAGTTGGTTGGCGATTGGTACAAAGAAATAATGGCTAAAGTCCGACTGGAGGACGGAACTAAAATAGAGATACAGACTGAAATTCTCGGTGATGGTCAAGGGGTTGACAGACTCGTTGATGGTTTAATCTATCCTCCTTTTCTTAATGATATTCGAGAGTTTGAAGGGGTGGCAAATAGAGTGAGAGAAGAAACTTTGGAACGAATAAAAGCATCGCGGGAAGGATCCTCTACAGATCCTGAAAAATCTTAGTTACGAAATCTACTTTTTGCGAGGGTTAGGATTATCTTTGCCGCATCGTCAATGGTCAAACTATCACTGGTTTTAATAACCAGATCGTAGTAATGGGCTTTGTTTTGGTTGGTTTTAAAGAGCGTACGATTAAACTCATTTCGTTCATTGTCGCGTTTTTCAATAAGCAATCTAGCGCGTTTTTCCGACACCTTTTCGTATTTGACGATAATTTGAACACGGTAGTCAATATCAGCAATGATTCTAACTTTGAGCGCCCCAGGAAATAGAAAATGAGCTCCTCTACCGACAATAATTGCGTTTCCTCGAAGCCCAATAACAGAAAGAATCTTAAGAAGGTGCTTTGTGTAGCTGTGTAGCGACATATACCTCTTGCCAAAAAAATCTCCAGCAAGCTCCTCGATCAGAGGGATGTGTTTTTCATCAATCTCTCTAATCAATCTTTTTTCTAGATTTGCTTCTCTGGCAATCTCCTCAACAATCTCCTTGTGATAAATCTTCCAGTCTTTGCCGAGTTTTGCGGCCACTTTTCTAGCTATAATGCTACCGCCTGAGCCGTACTCCCTGGATATGGTGATAATTGGAGGCTTAGCGCCTTTGCTTTCGTGATTGATAAAGTCGCCCATCTTAGAGGCTAGAACGTTCCTATTTATTAGTTCGAATAGTTTTTTCATACAAAACTTAATTTCAACCTCAACAATAGTAGTTCTTTATTGCAAAAATGCAAGTGATTTTATAACATTAAGTAATGCAACGTAACACTTCTACTGATTTTTGGGAGTACCTTTCTCAAAAACAAAAAGACCTGATTAACCAAGGAGACTTTATTCG
>Ga0163144_10009927_pt1 | contig 20359 bp, 20 predicted proteins | sample OliLak19BULKMAT1_FD_123175 | JGI IMG/M metagenome (GOLD analysis project Ga0163144, IMG submission 123175) | Freshwater microbial mat bacterial communities from Lake Vanda, McMurdo Dry Valleys, Antarctica - Oligotrophic Lake LV.19.BULKMAT1 | ecosystem: Environmental > Aquatic > Freshwater >... | reverse complement strand
TGCGGAAGTTGATCGTGTCGGCGACGTAGAAGATGATGAGGAGAAGGCTGACGGCAAGGAGCCATGCGGGCCAGCCGTGCTCGAGCATCCACCAAAACGGGACGCCTTTGAGGTAGCCAAGGAAGAGAGGGGGATCGCCGATGGGAGTGAGCGCGCCGGCAACGTTGCTGATGATGAAGATGAAGATGACGATGTGAAAGGCGGTGATGCGGTATTTGTTCATCCGAATCCACGGGCGGATGAGGAGCATGGAAGCGCCCGTGGTGCCGATGATGTTGGCCAGGACGGCTCCGACGGCGAGGAAGAGAACATTGGTGAGGGGACGGGACTCGCCTTTGACGTTGATGTGAATGCCGCCGGCGACGACAAAAAGCGAGCCGATAAGAGCGATGAAACTGACGTATTCGTGGGCAACGTGGGCGTAGCGTTGAGGTTGATGGAGCGCGAATGCGTAGTAGGCAACGGTAATGGCGCCGAGAACGATGGCGACCTTCGGGTAGTGGTGGTGCCACCAGTGCGGAAACACCAGAGGGGCGGATGCGATGAGGAGGAGCATGGCCGCAAACGGCAGAATCATCCATGGGTTGACGTCGAAAGAGCCCACGCTTGACGCAAGAAGAATGAACATGCTGTCATTTTTAAATGGACATCCGGCGCAGGCCCTTCAAGAACAAAGGGCTCTTCTGCAATGGCTATCCGACTGTTTTTTTCCCTGCTTTGTCTCTCTCTCTGTTGTTCGTGCGCATCAGTGAGTGTGAAAAAAACCGAGCGTCTGTCGAAGCAGATGCCCGCCCGTGTTCCGGACAAGATTTTTGTGAAACCCTTCAGTTTCTACGAGCCCGCCCTGCGGGTTGATCGCAGCGGGGAGAGTCTCGAATGGCTGCGGAACGAATTGCGGGAAAAATTCACCCGTCATCTCGTCAAACGCCTGAAGAAGCACGTCGCTCCGGCTCAGGCGGTGGCCGCCACCGCACCACTGCCGACGGGCAACTACTGGCTGGTGGAGGGTCGGTTCGACCGTGTCTATCAGGGCAGCCGGATGATGCGCTCGCTGTTGGGATTCGGGTTCGGGGGTACCAAGCTTGAGACCAGCATGGTGATCTCCGATTTATCACAGAAAAATCCACGCCCTTTTCTCCTGATCGAAACCACCGGCGGCTCGAATGCCTCGCCGGGCGCAATCGGTACGGCGACGTATTTTGTCAGTGGCGTCACCGCCCTTGGTTCGGCCGGAAATCTGGTGGAGGGCGTTCGCTCCGGTCTGACTTTCGATACCATTCGCACCACGCAGGAGCAGACGGCTGCGATCTCCGAGTATCTTCACCAGCAGGGAGTGATTCCGGCTAAAAAAACCCTCAGCCCCAAACGTCCCGGCACCTTGCCCCCTGGCTGGTGGTGGCCGTTCAAGCCCGAGTTGGAGAAAAAGGGTTCCCTCGCGGTCCAGCCTGCGGTGGCACCTCGCTGAAGGCGTGCCTGTCCATTCCTCCGCAACCGGCAAAATCCTACGCCATGGCGCTGCGCTGCGGAGCCGCTAACCAATCCGCACGGCCCGCGTCTTGTCCAACTTGAGCACGCCGGCTTCTCCCTGAATCAGGAGGGCTTTGGTGTCCGTCACTTTTTCCCCGCGCCACTGCACGCTTCCGCCCTCGATCAAACGCCGGATGTCGCTGCGCGATTTGGTAATCTGGAAGCACAGCAGATAAGCCTCGCCGATCACACTGATAAAATCCCAGGCGGCACCGCCAGGGGTTAAGGCGGGAAGGTCCGCGCTGGCGAGGTCTTTTTTGCTGAAGCGTTTTTCAAATTCCTCCCGGGCGGCGTCGGCGTCGGCCTCGCTGTGGTAGCGGGCGGTGATGCGTTGGGCCAGGGCTTTCTTCGCCTCCATGGGATGCTGATCGGGGGATAGTTTTTCGCGCAGAAGAATCTCGTAATAGCGCGGCATCAATTCGTCGCTGATGCTCATGAGTTTGCCAAACATGTCGCCGGGATTTTCGTTGAGGGCGACGTAGTTTCCGAGGCTCTTGCTCATCTTTTGTTTGCCGTCGAGCCCTTCGAGAATCGGCATGACCATGCAGACCTGCTGGGGCTGGCCCTCCTCGCGCTGAAGGTCGCGTCCCACCATGATGTTGAAGAGCTGGTCGGTGCCGCCGAGTTCGACATCGGCCTTGATCATGACGGAATCCCAGCCCTGCATGATCGGATATTGGATTTCATGCGCGCGGATGGGCTGGCCTTTGTCCAGGCGTTCGCGGAAATCCTCGCGCACCAGCATCTGCTGCAGGGTGACGCGGCTGTTGAGTTTGATGACTTCCTCGAAGCTCATGGCCTCGAACCACTCGCCGTTAAAAACGATGCGGGCACGCTCGCGGCTCAGGATTTTGAAAGCCTGTTCCTGATAGCTTTTCGCGTTGGAGAGCACCTGCTTGTGGGTGAGCTGCGGCCGCGTGGCCGAGCGTCCGCTGGGATCGCCGATCATCGCGGTGAAATCCCCGATGATCAAAATGGCCTCATGTCCGCGATCCTGGAAATCGCGCAATTTGCTCAGGCTAATGCTGTGTCCGAGATGAATGTCCGGCGCGGTGGGGTCCACGCCGAGTTTGATGCGGAGCGGACGCCCGAGCGCGAGCTTGGCGCGCAGATCGGTTTCGCCGAGAACTTTCTCGCAGCCCTGGCAGAAAAAGGAAAAATCGTCGGGATCGGACATCGGATGGTCGTGCGCGGATGGCTAGCGGTTCTTGTTCAGGAGTTCGCGAACTTCTTCGATGGACATTTCCTTGGTGATCTTGTCATTGATCTGGCTGATCGAACCCTGGGCTGTCGGCTGACCAAGGAACGGCTTGGTCTCGACCACATTCCGGCTCGTCTCTATTTTCTTATCGGACTGATAGGCTTTTTTTGTTTCGGCCTGCTCGACCGGGTATTTTTTGTCATTTCCCGCCAGGGTTTTCGACCAACGGGAGGCATCGCCGGTGTCGTAGGTTTTCCGTCCGAACCACGGGTTTTTTATTCCAAAAAACGTGCGGCTTGCCTCGAATTTCGGAGATGAGAACTTTTGATCGTAGCGAAAGGCGGAACTCTGACCTGTCTTACCGCCTGCGGCAAAAGATCCTCCGTCGAATTTTTTCCCGCCAAACGAACTGACCAGGGAGGGATCATTTTTGATCCGCTTTCCGTTGGCATTGGCGTTGATCGCTTTCATCGCCTTCATGGTCGAAGAGTCCCATCGCTCGACCATTTCGGAGTCCTTGTAATACCCGAACTGCGCCTGGCTGCAGACTGAAAAAAGAAGCCAGATAAAAATGGGAACGAAAAACCGCATCGCGGCGACTTTACACCATTTGGCTTTCATTTTGCAAGGCAGGGGAGGGGACCCTAACCGATTGAACGGCCCCGATCTATTCACTCTCCAGCGCGCGCTTTCCGGGCGTCGCCTCGGGTAGAGATTTCCGTTGCCGCCTCCGCGATCACCCGCGGCCCGAGGTGTGAGACTTCCCGCTCTGAGGTGATGATATAGAGTTCCTCCTCGATGCCCGTCGTGCAAGGCAGACCCAGCAGCCCGTAGCGGGTCATCACGTCGCTCATCACCACATCAAGCACCGGTGCCGCTCCGACGCCCGCTGCCGCCAGCTCATACATGGCCGCCGCGTCATCAAATTCCGCCCGGATGTCTGGCACAATCTTTGTCTCAGCCCACCAACGATCGAGATCCCTTCTCAACGGCGATTCCTGTGTGGGCACCAAAACCGGAAACGCTTCCAGCCCCTTGGCCGCCCGAAACTTCCTCTTCAATGCCGCCACTGCCGCAAACCGGACACCGAATCTCCCGGCCCGCGCACTGAAGAGCAGCGTGCGGAACGACGCCGGTGCCCGCTCGTTTGCCAGCACCAGATCCACCTGGTGACTCGCCAGGGCTGGAAACAACTCCCCCGGCAAGCCCTCCCGCACCACCACGCGCAGCGCCGGCAATGCCTCCCAAGCGCGGCTCAGCACGCGCGAAACCAGCAACTTTGGCACCGAATCCGCAATTCCCAAAAAAACCGTTTCCATCCCGCCCGCGCCGCCTCGCCCGACCACTTCCAACATCTCGTCTCCAAACGAAAAAATCCGCTCCGCATACCGCTTCACCATCCGCCCCGTATCCGTCAGCACCAGCTTTCGCCCCTCACGCCGGAACAGCTTACGCCCGAAAAATGTCTCCAGCTTCCGCACTTGGGCACTCAGGGTCGGGGACGACACGTTCACCACGGCCGATGCCGCCTTGATTCCCCCTTGCGATGCCACGGCTAAAAAGTACCGCAAGTGATGGTAGTTGAGTTGAAGGTTCATTCGGTTTTTACAAACGTTTCGTTCCAAACATCGTAATTTGCAAACTGAACCCTGGCGAGTATTGTCTGAGAATGTTCACAGCAATTCTTCTTTTCGCCGGCACAATGGCTCTTTCGCTTTGGGCTTCTTTTCGAGTCAAACGCATTTATCGGCGCTACGCCGGGGAGCCTTCGATTTCCGGCATGAGCGGAGCCGAGGCTGCCCGCCGCATTCTGGCTGATGAAGGGGTGACGGATGTCGCGATCGAGAGCCAGCCGGGCGAACTCAACGACCACTACGACCCCATGCACCGCCGCCTGGTCCTTAGCGAAGGCAACTACCACGGCACCTCCATTGCGGCACTCGCCGTCTCGGCCCACGAGGCCGGGCATGCCATTCAACATGCCCGCGCCTATCTTCCGCTCCACTTCCGCATGGCCGCCGTTGGCGCGACCACTTTTGCCAGCCAGATCGTGATGTGGCTCCCGCTCATCGGCATCGTCACCGGCTTCGTCAACACCACGACCGGTATCCTCATCATGGCCTGCGGCTGGGGCGTCATCATGCTCTTCAATCTCATCACGCTCCCCGTGGAGTTCGACGCCTCGAACCGCGCCCGCCTCGCCTTGGCCAACAGCGGCATCCTTTCGACCACCACCGAAACCTCCGGGATTAACCGCGTGCTTAACGCTGCCGCCCTCACCTACGTCGCCGCCTTCATCACCTCGCTGGGCTACTTCCTCTGGCACCTTATCCCGTTAATCATGGGACGCCGCGAGGAGTAGCACCCACCCGCCATGACCTCTTCCCACCGCCCTCGCATCCACCGCGCCGACATCATCCATCTCCGGGGAGCGCCGGGACAAGCGATTTCTCTCAACGACTACATTGAGGCCGCCCGCAGTGCCAGTGCCGCCGCCGATGTTGTCCGCCTCTCGGGTTTCCGCTCCCAGATTGAAGCCAAGCTCCAAACCGAGCAGGCCCGCCAGCACCACGATTTGCACGAAGGCGCGGAAACGCTCCTCCGCTTTCTCGCGTCGCCCGACGCGCGCGCCGCCACCGATCCCCTCCCGACCGACATCGCCGAGGCCGTTGTTGCGCTCCATTACCTCCTTGAAGGCATTGACCTCATTCCCGACGCCATTCCCGAAATCGGACTAACCGACGACGCCCGTCTCGTGGCCCGCGTCCTGGCCCGCAACCCTTCCATTCTCTGATGAACATCTCCAACCTGCCCGCCGCTTCCAGTCAGGACGCCCTCCTCGCCATTTGCCTCTTCGCCGCCTTTGCCGACGGCGAAAAATCCGACACCGAACGCGATGAAGTCCGCCGCCTCGCCGACGAATTGGGATCGGAAAACCTCTCCGTCCTTTCGCGCCAGATCCTCATGCGCAAACTTCCGCTCGAGTCCGTCGTCGCCGGTCTCCCTGCGCCGCAAGACCGCCTCCTCGCCTACGAAATGGCGCTCGGTGTTTGTGAAGCTGGCGGCTCCATCACCCCCGACGAGCAGGAGTTCCTCAACACCCTGCGCCGTCTCCTCGACCTCGGCGAAACCGAAGCCCGCACCGCCGAAGCCTCGGTGGACGCCCTCGCGCTCGCTCCCATCAATGCCCCCGCGCTCCCGCCCGAAGCGAACGCTGCGCCCGACAACGGCGGCATGATTCTCAAATACGCCATCCTCAACGGCGCGCTCGAACTCCTCCCCGAAACCCTCGCCACCGTCGCCATCATCCCCCTCCAGATGAAAATGGTTTACCGCATCGGGAAGTCTCACGGCGTCGAACTCGACCGCTCCAATATCAAAGACTTCCTCGCCACCGCCGGCCTCGGCCTCGGCTCCCAAATGGTCGAAGGTTTCGCCCGCAAATTCATGAGCGGCCTCGGAAAAAAAGTCGGAGGCAAACTCGCCGGACGGGCCGCCGACCAGCTCCCCGGCTCCGCCTTTTCCTTCGGCTCCACCTACGCCATCGGCCAAATCGCCGAAAATTACTACTCCACCGGCAGCAAGATGGACACCGCGAACATGAAAGCCACTTTCGCGTCCCTCTCCCAAAAAGCCCGCGAACTCCACTCCCAATATCTCCCCCAAATTCAAGAACGCGCCCAATCCCTCAACCCCACCGAAATCCTCTCCCTGGTCCGCGGCAACGCCCCGGTCTAAACGGAAAAATGGATTAAAAACTTACCGGCGACATCCGATTTCCAGGCGCGACAAAACCCTAGTTGCCAGGCGAGACGGTCGGAGTCCCGGTTCCCTGGCTCGACTTGGTCATTTCTGCGACCACGTCATCAGTGATGTCGAGATTGGGGTCATTGCCGAGCACCACGACGTCACTTTTCACCAAAATGACACCTAGTCCCTTGCCAGCGGCGATTTTCATGGCCAAGGGCTTGAGTTCCTCGCGGAAGCGGTTGACCAACGCCACTCGCTTGCTCCCAAGTTCCTGCTGGGCCTGTTGCTGCCTTTGCTGAAATTGAGCGTTCAGATTACGGCTGAGTTCCATCAGCTTTTGGTTATCCGTCTCCGAAGGCTTGGCCCCGAGGGCTTGTTTGTAGCGTTCAAGCTCTCCCTGGTACTCTTTTTGCGCCGCGGCCAGTTGTTCGCCCAGCGTACTGCCCGCATCCTTCAGTTCTTGGGTGATTACCACATCGCGGCCAAGTCGTTTGGCGGCGGCTTCCAAATCTATGAGGGCGACGGTTCCCTTGGAAGGCGCCGGGCCGCAGCCAGTCAGGGCAAGAGTCAGGAGAATGGAAAACGAAAAGAGAATCTTCATGTGAAGGGGTAATCATTGCCTAATTTTTCCGGCGAACTCCAGCGAATCTTTAACCCGCACAGATTGACCGGCTGGCGGAGCGGGTGTATCTCTTCGCTATGTCTGCGATCATGGAAGAAACCGATGCGGTGGGACACGTGCTTGATGGAGCCCGGATTTCGCAGGACGACGCCCGCGAATTGTACCGGCTTCCGTTGCAGGAACTCGGCGCGCTGGCTGATCACCGCCGCAATCTTGCCAAGCGGGACGCCTACGACGGTCGCGGGGATGAGGTGGTGACGTACATCGTGGACCGCAATATCAATTACACCAACGTCTGCAACGTCTATTGCAAATTTTGCGCCTTTTATCGCACGGAGAAGGACGACGATCATTATATCCTGAGTCTGGAGGAAATTGATCACAAGCTGGATGAACTGGCCGCAGAAGGCGGAGTGCAGGTGCTTCTCCAAGGTGGACATCATCCCAAGCTGGGTCTCGACTTTTACCTGAACATGCTCTCGCACATCCGCGAAAAATATCCGCAGATCAACATCCACGGATTCAGTCCGCCGGAGTTCAATCATTTCTCGACTGTTTTTGGCATGCCTTTGCGGGAGGTCATTGAGAAGTTCATCGAGGCGGGGTTGGGTTCGATCCCCGGCGGCGGTGGGGAAATTCTGGTGGACGAGGTGCGCAATCGCATCGCGCCGCTGAAATGCAACAGCAACCAGTGGCTGGAGGTCATGCGCATCGGGCATGAGCTGGGATTGCGTTCCAGCGCGACCATGATGTTCGGACATGTCGAAACGCTGGACGACCGGATTGCCCATCTCCAGCGGCTGCGCGACACGCAGGATGAGACCGGCGGATTTACGGCTTTTATTTGTTGGACGTTCCAGCCGGAAAACACGCGCTTGAAGGCCGAGACGGTGACTTCCGCCGAATATCTCCGCATGCAGGCGCTCTCGCGCATCTTCCTCGATAATTTTGAAAATATGCAAAGCTCGTGGGTGACGCAGGGTCCGAAAATCGGCCAGATCGCGCTTAAATACGGAGCCAATGATTTTGGCAGTGTGATGATGGAAGAAAACGTAGTGTCGAGTGCGGGAACAAGCTTCCGGCTGAATTCCAGGGACATTGAACGCCTGATCCGCGAGGCCGGTTACGAGCCGCATCAGCGGAGCACCTGGTATCAGTTGCTGAACTGAGTCGAAGGCTAAACTCCATGCCGGATCCCGCCCGCAAAACCATCGCGCAAGTTCGTTCGGAGGCCCGGGCGGGAGCTTTGGGCGCACGGATTCGTGCGCAGGTCGAGGAGATGATTCGCAAGGAGGATCGTAACGCGAAGCCTTATTGGGAGATCAAGCTGCGGGATGCGACAGATGCGCTGGCCCTGAAAGCTTGGAATAACTCCCCGAATTTTTCCCTCTGCGAAAACTTGGAAAAAGGCGGGGCGGTTGAAATTGAAGGCGAGTTTTCCCTGGGTTCTTTCGGATTGGATGCCCAGCGGTGGACGCTGCGTCACTTGCAGGAGAAAGAAGCGGCGGAGTTGTTTGCGGGGGACGAGAAGGTTCGGGCTGCGAATCAGGCGGATTTCGATGGGATTACCGGTTTGATCGAAGGTCTGAAAGATCCGCGCTTGCAGGGGCTGACGTCTGCTTTTCTGGAGGAATTCGGCCCCCGCTTTCGCCGTGCCGCTGCCGCCCGTTTCAATCATCACGCATTTCGCGGCGGCCTTTTGCGTCACACCGCGCAGATGATGAAAACAGCGGATGCCCTTTGCGGAGTTTATCCTTTGCTGAACCGCGACCTCATGCTGGCGGGAGCCCTTTTCCACGATTGCGGAAAACTTTGGGAGATGTGTCCGGATGAGACAGGATTTGAGATGCCGCGCGAGTTGCGTGGAGAATTGCTTGGGCACATCAGCATCGGCATCGAAGTGGCGAATACGTTGTGGAGAAAACTTCCGGTCAAGGATTGGGAGGACCTTTTGCCGCCCTCGGAGGAAGTACGGATTCACCTTTTGCACCTCATCGCGGCGCATCACGGCGAGTTGCAATACGGTTCACCGGTGGAACCCAAGACGCCCGAGGCCATCGCCCTCCATTACGTGGACAATCTCGACGCGCGTCTGGAAATGATTTTTTCCGCCTATGAGAAGCAGCCGGAAATCGCGCCGGGGATTTTCGAGCGGGTGCGGGCGTTGAACGTTTCGCCGGTCAAGGCGCTGGATCGGCACGGCGCGGCAGACGAATAATCGCTTTCAACTGACCGGGCCAGGACGGCCACCCCCAATAGGCCGGGAGGGGACCGCTTAGCGCAGAAACGGCGGCAGGATGCCGCCTGGTGCAGGCTGGAAGCCCGCACTCCCCCCTGGAAAGCAAAACGACGCCGTTCCTGCGAACGGCGTCGTTGCTTTGCTTACTTTCCTGCTTCTTACTTGATCGGCACGGTCGCGATCGTCTGAAGGATGCGGCTGGCGATCTTATAGGGATCACCCTGCGAGTTCGGGCGGCGATCTTCGAGGTATCCCTTGTAGTCGCTGTTCACGAAGCTGTGAGGGATGCGGATGGAAGCGCCGCGGTTGGCCAGGCCGTAGTTGAATTTGTCAATGGACTGGGTCTCATGCAGGCCGGTGAGGCGCATGTGGTTGTCGGGTCCATAGACGGCAATGTGCTCGTTTTTGTGTTTGTCGAACGCCGCCATGAGCTTCTCGAAATATTCCTTGCCGCCGACTTCACGCATATGTTCGGTCGAGAAGTTGGAATGCATGCCGGAGCCGTTCCAATCCACATCCATGCCGAGTGGTTTGCAGTGGTAGTTCACATCCAATCCATATTTTTCGCACAGGCGCTCGAGCAGGTAGCGGGCGACCCACATTTCGTCGGCGGCTTTCCGTGAACCCTTGCCGAAAATTTGGAATTCCCACTGCCCTTTTGCCACCTCGGCGTTGATGCCTTCGTGGTTGATGCCGGCGTCGAGACAGAGATCCAGGTGGGTGTCCACGATTTCACGGGCGATGTCGCCCACGGAGGAATAACCCACGCCCGTATAGTATTTGCCTTGGGGAGGCGGGAATCCGCCACCTTCGGGGAAACCCAGCGGCACGCCGTCGCGATAGAGGAAATATTCCTGCTCGAATCCGAACCAGGTGCCGGGATCGTCAAGGATGGTGGCACGCGCATTGGTCGAATGCGGGGTGCCGTCGGCGTGCATAACCTCGTTCAAAACAAGAACGCCGTTTGTTTTCGTGGTGTCCGGATAGACGGCCACAGGCTTGAGCACGCAGTCCGAGCTGTGGCCTTCGGCCTGCCGGGTCGAGCTGCCGTCGAAGCCCCAGTTCGGGAGATCTTCCAGCTTGGGAAAGCTGCTAAAGTCTTTTACGAGGGTTTTGCCGCGGAGATTGGCCACGGGGGTGTATCCGTCGAGCCAGAGGTATTCCAATTTGTACTTCGCCATATGATATGATTGCAGTGTCTATTTTTGTGCAGCCACGCCGGATTTGGCTGCAGAATGTTGTTTTTTGTTTACCCTGATGTCCGTTTCTCGGCGCGGGGTTTTATAAGCAGGAACAATGCCATGTCTGGGAAGCCAGTCAAAGTTGAAGTTCCAAGCTTGCTTGCTCGGCTGGGCGCGTCATGGTTATCGCGTATGGAGGAAGTGAAGGACACGCTCAGGGCCAGTGTTCGCATCGGGTACGACGGGAGGGTGCATAAAATCTTTCGCGGGCCGAAGGCGGAGGAGCGTTTCGCCAATGAAGTGAAAGTGTTGCGCTATTTGGAGGAGGCCGGCTGCACCTTCGTGCCGCGTTTGCTGGAAACGGACCCGGCCCACTTGAAAATGATCACGACTAGCTGCGGGAACCGCGTGGACCATCTTGACGAAGAGCGGATGAAGGAAATTTACGCCGAACTCGAGCCCTACGGGGTGCGGCATGACGATGCGGAGATGCGCAATGTGACCTACCGTCAGTCGGACGGGCGCTTCTGCTTGATCGATTTTGAGTTTGCCACCATTCTTCCTGGCTTTGAGCAAAAGGATGACGGACCACCCACCCAAAGTCTCGACGACGGAACGCCTGCGGTGGTTCGGGTTGACCGATCGCGGCAAGGTGCGGGCCAACAATGAGGACGCCTTTCTCTGTCTGCAATTCGATGCGCAGGAAGTCCGCTATCTGGGAAAAATCGGGGAGGCCCCGAACGGCAGTGCGGATTTTATTTTTGCCGTCAGCGACGGGATGGGCGGTGCGAGAGCCGGGGAATTCGCCAGCCGGATCGCAGTGGAAAAAATCACCTTTTTGATGCCGCGTTCCTTCAAGCAGTCCGCCAGGGGAATAGTGGCCGGCTTTGAGGATGTTCTGGCCGAGCTTTTTCAGGAAATTCACCGCGCCCTGACCATTCTGGGAGGGAGCGACGCGGATTGTTCGGGCATGGGCGCGACCTTGAGCATGTGCTGGTTCACGCCCGGCTGGATGTACTATGGACACATCGGAGACAGCCGGATTTATTATCTGCCCGCTCAAGGCGGAGGGATCAAACAAATCAGCCAGGACGACACTCATGTGGGTTGGCTCTATCGCAACGGCACGATCAATGAACGGCAGGCGCGCGAGCATCCGCGACGGAACTCGCTGCAAAAAGCCCTGGGAGCCGGGCATCAATTTGTTGATCCGCAGGTCGGGGCCGTGGCCTATGAAACCGGGGATCGCTTTTTGCTTTGCACCGATGGCCTGGTGGATGGCCTCTACGATGCGCAGTTGCTGGAGATTTTGACCGCTTCGCCATCCCCCGGCGGGGAATCCAATCCGGCGCAAAATCTTGTGCGGGCCGCGCTGGAACAGTCCGGCCGCGATAATACGACGGCGCTGGTGGTTAGCGTGGAGTAAGATCGAAAAGTCCGGGGTAGTTGCCCTTTCGCCTCCCCCGGTTGTCTTGCAATTTGGCCGCCCTCTGCTCTTGTCGTGTTGTGGTGGATTTACCCGTGCGGCGGAAGTTGGATGAGGCGCGTTGGAGGCTTATCCGGAATCACGTTCTCCACCATGGTGCGTGGGCTTTGTTGGCCGGTCTCTCCCTTGTTTTTGCCCTGCGCCTGCTCGCGCTGTTTTTTCCGATTTTCCGTTCTCTGCCCGTATCGGTTTTGCTGTTGGTGGTGATCGCGCCCTTGCTGGTGGCTGCGGTCCTGGCCTTTTTCCGCTGGCGTTCGCTCATATCCGTGGCGCGGGAAGTGGATGAGCGGGCCCCGACGAAAAACCGCTTTCTCACCGTGCTAAAGCTTGATGGCGAGTCCCCGGCTTTTTTCACGGACGCTGTCAAAAAAGAAGTGGCTGCTTTTGTTGCCGGTTTTCAACTTAAGCATCATCTCCGCCTGAAAAATCCCGGCAAAAATCTTCTCTGGTTGCTGATCCCGCTGCTGGCCTTGGGAGGCCTGGAGGTTTTCCGCCACCGGCTTGCGACGCAGCGTGTCCCGGAATTAACCCAAGGCCGTCAAATCGTCGAAAAAGTCCGACTGGCGGCGGCTCGTCAGGCGGAAAAAAATCCCGAGTTCGAGAAGGTGGCCCATGAGTTGGAGGTCGCGCTCGACCGGCTGCCGGACTCGTCGGAACCCTTGCGCGATGCGCTGCGCGCGCTGGCGGAGCTGGAGCAAAAATTATCCGCCGCCTCCGGTGCGCCGGCGTTGTCAGCAACCGAGGCCGGAGCCCTGGCGGAAGCTCTCGTCGGGGAACATCCCCAACTGGCGGCCGATTTGCGGTCCGGTAACAATCCGGCTGCGGCCGAGGCCATCGCCCGATTGGATCCGCAGGCTTTGTCCAAGGCTTTGGAGGAGGCGGCCCGGCATTTGGAAAACTCGCGGTTGCGGGAATTATCCCGCCAGGATGGCGCGCAGGCGCAGAAGCGATTGGGGGCCATGCTGCAATCCTCCGGTGCGGGAGACGAATCGGGGCGGCGCAAATTTCTTTCCGATCTCAGCGATATTAAAAACGGCACTCCGGGTGAAAACGGGAAAACGCCGGGCGGGAAAGACGCAGAGGCGGACCAATCGCCGCCGGGTGGCGAAAAATCCGCCCCGGCCCAGGCCGGGAATGCCCCGCCGGGCGGAGCACCTGGTTCCGAAAAAGACCTGGGTCGCGGAACAGACCTTGCAGGTCAGGCCGATCCGGCCCGTGACCCGCAGGCGGTGGAGGACTTTGTGCCCGGAACAGCCGGGGAGGGGAACTCACTGATCGAAATTTTTCGCGCTGCGGGCAACGATGATCCCAAAGCCGCCCAGGCTTACCGCTCGGCTTACCAGTCCGCTCTTCCCGCCGCGCTCGATGCCGTCAACCGGGAGGAAATCCCCTCCGGGTCCCGGCTTTTGGTGCGCAGATATTTTGAGGCCATCCGTCCGAAGGAGTGACAAGCGGAAGCGCAAGGATTAATGACGAAGGACTGATGATGAAGGACCCCGAAAAACAGGCGGCGGAATTTTGCGAGGCTTTTCAGCGTCTGCGCGGTGAGATGGAAAAAGTCCTCGTCGGTCAGGCGGAAGCCATCCGCGGTGTGCTCACCGCGTTCTTCGCCGAGGGTCATGCCTTGCTGGAAGGTGCTCCGGGATTGGGAAAAACCGCCCTCGTCCGCACCCTAGCGGGCGCGGCCGGATTGAATTTCTCGCGCATTCAATTCACCCCCGACCTCATGCCGGCCGACATCATTGGCACGAATCTCATCGTGGAGGATGAGCATGGCAGAAAACGCTTCCAGTTTGAGCAGGGCCCGGTTTTTGCCAATATCGTTCTGGCCGATGAGATCAATCGGGCCACGCCGAAAACGCAAAGCGCGCTGCTCGAAGCGATGCAGGAACGGCACGCCACCGTGGCCGGAGTGCAGCACCCGTTGCCGCGGCCGTTCCTGGTTCTGGCCACCCAGAATCCCATCGAAATGGAAGGCACCTATCCGTTGCCGGAAGCGCAGCTTGATCGTTTTTTGCTCAAGCTCCAGGTGGAATATCCCGGCGCGGAGGATTTGCACGAAATCCTCCAACGCACCACGCGCGAACACGCTCCCACGGTCGAACCGGTCCGATTGGAGAACGCCGCCAGCCTGCGCGCTTTGGTTCGCTCCGTTCCCGCAGTGCGGGAAGTGGAAGCCCGCGCCGTCCAATTGGTTCTGGCCACCCATCCCGACCGCGCTGAGTCCACTCCGCTCGCAAAAAAATTTGTCCGTTATGGAGCCAGTCCGCGCGGAGCCCAGGCCCTCATGCTTTGCGCGAAAATCAGCGCCCTGCTCGACGGACGCTACCATGTGGCCAAGGACGATATTGATGCCTGGGCCGTCCCCGCCCTGCGTCACCGCATCATTCTGAACTTCGAAGGCGAGGCCGAGGGTGTGACTTCCGAGGCTGTGGTGCAGGAAGCACTGGCCATGTAGTCCGGCCTGTGGCCTTATCTCCCTGGCTACTTGGTTTGAAAGAGGCTCCGGGCGTTTTGGTTTTCCACCGTGAAGAGCCCGCCTGCAATGGCCGTTCCATCTGATGCCGCCGCGAGAGCGTTCACCGGGCCGTTGATCAGCGCACTTTGCGCAGGAACCAGACCATCGAGCGTTCCGTCCGCTTTGAGCCTCGCCATACTGCGGCACGGCTGTCCGAAAACCGTGTTGAAATTTCCGCCCACGACGATTTTGCCATCGGCCTGCACGGCCAGGGCAAGCACAGCGCCATTGGTTCCCGGTGCGCTATTGCCCGCACCTCCAAAATTTTTGTCCACGCTGCCGTCCACCTTATAGCGGGCCAGATTCATGGTTTCGACTTGTCCGGCCTGGGTGAAGAGACCACCCACGATGATGCCGCCGCCGGGTTGGATGGCCAGGGCATTGACCTGTCCGTTGACTCCATTGGTCTGCTCCTCGGAGAACGCCCGGTCGAGCGACCCATCGGCATGCAAACGCGCGATATTGTTGCGAGGAATGCCATTGACTGCGGTGAATTTTCCACCGATCACGATTTTGCCATCGGCTTGCACAGCCACAGCATTGACCTCGCCATTCACGCCTTCGCCTCCGGCAAAAGCCGAGGACAGGGCGACTTCACTTTGCGCAGAGGCGGCACCGACTGAGGCCGCCAAAATGAGAAGGAACCTTTTCATCAGGACACTCCACTCCTGAAAATGCTCGAAATCAAGCACTCAAGCTTGATTCGTCGTCCGGAATGCGCGAGTCTCGCAATTCACGCACCCGTAGCTCAACTGGATAGAGTGACGGCCTCCGAAGCCGTAGGTTGTGGGTTCGACCCCCGCCGGGTGCAGTTTTTGAGAGAAGAAAAAGCGGGGCCCGCCCATCGGAGGCCGGCCTCAGTGGTTGGGGCTGGAGTGGGGAAAATCGTGATTTATGGCAAGGCGCGTTTTTTTCTCAAAAAACCGGAAGTGGTCGAGACCTTCGTAGATTGGCTGAAGGAGGTAGATCGCATACTTCATCCTAGCAGAAATAATGAGCCTTGGCTGAAGATCGTTTCCAATGAGGGTGGAAAGTCCGGTGCCGAAGTGCGTGTGGCAGCGGGGTCCGTAATCTGTGTCGCGCGAAAATCGGGCGCATGAAATCCATTCTGCACCGTGACTATCTCGATGCCGCAGCTTAGTGCGGCCGTCCAGAACAAGCCACGGTATCGAGATTTGTAATAATTTTCTTTTAAAACACCAGATTTGTAATAAATTTCTGTCAGAAATAAGGATTTTCTTTGACCAAAGTTGGATACACTTGGCTAATTGAGCAATATGCCTTAAAGGTCAGACCTCTCTCGCATAGCTCCTTTGTCGGCCCTAGAATGCTCCGCCGGGAGAATGTGAACGGGATCATCGAAGAACATTACATCCGTTCTTACGATCCGGGCAATTCAACTTTAGCACAGTTGGTCTTCGCTCTCAAATACGACGGTATCGATCTCGATATTTTCAATAAGGTCTTCCAGCAGATCAAGCCTGAGGAGATAGCCGCCTTCGTGGAGGAAACCCCCTCGGGTCGGTTTGCAAGGCAGTTAGGGTTTTGGTATGAAGAACTGACCGGAAAGGAAATCCCCTTACGGAAGAAAGTTACGGGAAATTATGAAGATCTGCTCGACCCGGAGCTGTACGTCACAAGTCCGCATGGCGTCAAAAGCGCCCGTTGGCGCATCAGGAATAACGCCATTGGCGGCCGACGTTTTTTGCCCCTGATTCGGCGTACTTCGGCCATTCGAGCTATTGAAGATACCGACTGGCGCGGCCTGATCGACGAGACCTTGAAACCCTTCCCGCCAGAGGTTCTTTGTCGCGCTTTGTCTTATCTTTATTTTAAGGAAACCAAATCCTCTTTTGCCATTGAGCGGGAAGAGGCTGGCGCTTCTCGCGCCGAGAAATTTGTCGCCATCTTGCACCAGGCTGGAGGCGAACCTGATCCGCTCAACGAGGAAGTGCTGGTTCGACTCCAAAATGCGATTGTGGACGAGCGCTATCAAGAGAAGGGGTTCCGGGAGCGGCAAAATTACGTAGGTCAGACTATGGCCGGTTTTTGCGAGATCATTCATACCGTTGGAACTCCGCCAAATTCTCTTCGCGATCTTATGGAGGGGCTCGGAGCATATTACCAAGCCGGCATGACGATGAATCCGGTTTTGCAGGCGGCGGCCATTGCCTTTCCTTTTGTTTTTATTCATCCTTTTGAGGACGGCAACGGCCGTATTCACCGATACCTGATTCATGATGTTTTGGCTCGCGGACAAATCGGAAGAGAGGGTGTCCTATTGCCAGTTTCGGCGGAGATTTTGCTCAATCTGCGGGCGTATGACGCGTGTTTGGAGCAGTTCTCGAAACCCTTGATGGCCGTGGCTTCGTATTCCCTCGACGAAGGAGGCGAACTGACAGTTCACAATCCTGCGGAAATCGAAGGATTTTACCGCTATCCTGACCTCACCGCTCAGTGTGAGTTCTTGGCGCTCATGCTGGACCGCACCATCAAGCAGACGATTCCGCAGGAATTGCATTTTCTTCAAAAATTCGATCAGACCCGGGTGACCATTGGTGAGATCGTGGACATGCCTGACCGGAAACGTGAAAGCCTGCTCATGCGCCTTTACAATAACAAAGGTAAACTGGCCCAAAAACGCAGGGAGGGCGAATTTGCGGAACTGACCAATCAGGAAGTCACGGACATCGAGGCGGCATTCCACGACATTTTTTCAGCTGAAGCCTGACAAACGGGGGCCGGAGTATCCCAAGTTGCCTCCTGCTTGCATGCAGCAACTGATTTGTGGGATTCTCAATTGCGGATTCCAGGTTTCTTTCGTTTCCGCTGGTCCTTGAGGATCTTCAAGAGCTCCCGCCAGCGTTTTGCCGGATTCTCAGAAGTGAGGTTCTGGGAAATCGCCTCAGAATAGAGGCTGTGGAAAAACGGCGACATAGCAACTAATCTGCATTCTGCGTAGGTAATTTATTCGGCCTCCGAAGCCGTGGGTTGTGGGTTCGACCCCCGCCGGGTGCGTGTTTTTTCAAGGGTTTGCGGCCTGTCCTTTCTAGGTAAAAAGCGGCAGGAGGTGGCGGTCGAGCAGGTTATGCGTGACATTGCGCGCGATGATGACGCGGTGTTTTTTCAACGAGTCGGTGTAACGCGTTCCCATCTGCGCGGCGATCTTGAAGGAGACATGGATGAACTGGCGGAACTGAAGGTCGTAGTCCGGGTTCGTCTGGTCATGACGGAGCACGGCGACAAATTTTTCCGAACTCCACGCCGCGACTTCTTCAACCGTGGGGAGCTTCGCCACATCAATGTCAACGACCGGCCCGTAGGGTGCGATGAGATCGTGGGCGTGGGGATGGGCTCCGGTATAAATGTCCTTTGCGATCTGGAGTCCGTCCCCTCCGGCCTCCGCGAGGCCGATGACTTCTTCCAACCAGGTGGTGCCGGCGGTTTTGACGTGCAGGCCGGCGTCGTGTTTTTTGATCAGGCGGTTGATGACCGGGTAAAGGGAAAACTTGTCGCTGCCGGAGTGGACGCTGAGTTTGAGCGAACCGGGCAGGCCGAATTCCTTGATCGCATAGGCAATGACGCTGAGGTCTTCGTCGAATTCTTTTTCAAACCGGGCGATGTCGCCGACGTAATCCACTCCTTTGTTAAAGCGGCCGGTGAATTTCGGCGCGATGGTCTGGGCCGGGATGCCTTCGCGGGCGATCATGGCCAGGATGAGGAAGAGTTCGACCGGGGTTTGCGGAGAGTCGGTTTCATCCACGGAGACCTCGGTGACAAAATTGTCTGCGCCTTTTTCCGCCGCGATGTGCCGATGGATACGCGCGGCCTCCTGCATGGCGAAGAGGAATTTGCGGGCGGCGGCGCGAACGGCATTCGCTTCGAGGGCGAAGGGCTGTGCGATGCCGGGGATGATGAGGGACCCGATGTAAGGAGCCATGGCACTGACGAAGGCTTCTATGCTCGCGTCGTCCGCCGCTTTGCCGGTGAAGTCTGCGACGTCGAGCGTGTAGAAATTGCTGGCCGCGAGAAACCAATCCACCGTCTTGAGGCTGATGTGATCGGCATCCACAAAGTAAACGCCTTTCCAGCCAAGGGCCGCGACGGCGGCATCGGCCTCGGCGCGCAGATCGTCGGGCTGACTGTGGATGATGGTGTGCTCGCGATTCGACTTGTTCCAAACCGGAAAAATTTCCAAGCCTTTGGAGTTGGCTTCGAGAACGGCGGCGAGTTGGGCTTCGCCTTCGTGGGCAAAACGGTCACCCATGCCAAAGGTGAATTTGGGAATATTCATAGAGCGGTTCTCTATACCCTGATCGAAGGCGAATGCTCAAAATGATTCGTTAAAAAATCGGTTCGGTGACGCTTTTTGGCAGATGATGTCGGGCCTCCGGGTCCCGCGTGCCGGTTGCGATTTTTTCTCGTTATTGATTTCCCTCCACTTTCAGGCGAGAATGAAGTGTGAGCAAAAATACCAATACCGTTGCGCAATATCTCGAAACCCTCGCGCATGACGCGCGTTCCCTCATCGCCGCGACCTCGGATGTCGCCGAGGACAATGTCCGCCAGGCCCGCAAGCGCCTCTCGACCGCTTTGAACAATGGTAGTGAAATTTACGACCGCGCCCGCGGGGAAGCTCTCGTCAAAGCGAAATTCGCCGGGGAAACCGTTCGGGAAAACCCCGTTGCGACCCTTGCGATCGCCCTGATTCTGGGTGGGATCATCGCTTTTCTGTTTTCGCGTCAAAAAGATTGACCTGATCTCAGCCGCTGAGGCTGGCGGTCCGGGCCGGACACAGCAGCATGAGGGGCGGCCTTTTAGACGAAATCGTAACAAAAGCGCATTTGTTAAGCGCGCGTGTTTTCTGGGATTTCAACGCCTCCATGATGACACGTCTTCTCTTTTTACTCGCCGCTAGCGCCTGCTTCACCCTCCCGGCAGTCGCGCAATTCAACCCTGGGCCCAACCCTATCACCGGAACGGTCGGTGCTCAAACGCTTACCACTGGCACGGGAACGGTCAGCGCCTCCGGGCTCGTGAGCACCGCCGGGTCCAACGTGGCGGTGACGATCAGCGGGAGTTCGACCCTTAACATCAGCGGCACGATCATCCAAAACGGCACTGGTCGCGCGGTCGACAATAGCGGTGCTCCCGCCAACAACTCCACCCTCACCATCAACAATACCGGTTGGATTTCTTCCGTCTCCACCGATGCAATTCGGGTCAACACGGGGAGCTCCAGCGTCAGTCTGACCAACAGCGGAACCATCAGCGTGAGTGCCGGCGGCCAGGCTCTCGATTTTGCGGCCATCACCACTGGATCCAACAGCGTGGTGAATCAGGCTGGCGGAGTCATCAATGCCGTGGGCGAAGACGCCGTGCGCCCGGGAAGAAACGGCAGTGTCAACAACGCGGGCCTCATCTCGGCCACTCCTACTGTGACCAGCGGGACGGCTAGCGGCAGCGATGGCGTCGATCTTCGCATCCTAACGGGTATCTCCGTTACCAATACCGGCACCATTTCCGGCCGTCACGGCATCGCCACCGATGGCGCGAACGTGGGGCCGTCAATCCTCACGGTGAACAACAATGCGGGAACGATCGTCGCGTTGAACGGTTCGGGAATCAATGTCGACGGGGCGAATACCACCGTCACCGCTAATGTCACCAACGCCATGGGAGCCACGATCAATGGCGGCGTATTGTCAAATACGACCAACGGCGACGGCGACGGGGTGGATGTGGATGGCGTGCTGACCCTGAACAATTCCGGCGATATCCTTGGCTTGGGTGCCAAAGGGGTGGGCAGCGACGGCAATCCCAACAACGCGGAAG
>Ga0163144_10009926_pt1 | contig 20363 bp, 19 predicted proteins | sample OliLak19BULKMAT1_FD_123175 | JGI IMG/M metagenome (GOLD analysis project Ga0163144, IMG submission 123175) | Freshwater microbial mat bacterial communities from Lake Vanda, McMurdo Dry Valleys, Antarctica - Oligotrophic Lake LV.19.BULKMAT1 | ecosystem: Environmental > Aquatic > Freshwater >... | reverse complement strand
TCCGCAGCAGGCGGGGTACAGTTTGCACAGGAACGTGACGACCTGGAAAACGGGGTGTTTACGTTCAGTTTACTGGAGGCATTAAGCCAAAACAAAACCATCAAAGTATCTCAGTTAAAAAAATATGTTGGCGAAAGGGTGGAACAACTCACCAATGGAATGCAAAAACCAACAACCCGCAATGAATTAAAAGATTTTGATTGGGAAGTATGGTAATAAATCAAACTGGTTTTCTTAACTTGAAACTCTTTCAAAAAAATCAACCATGTTCACATTTGCATTATTCAATCTCAAGGGAGGTGTTGGCAAAACTGCCAGTTGTGTAAACTTTGCCTATCTCGCTGCTAAAGACGGGTATAAAACCCTGTTATGGGATATAGATCCGCAAGGGGCTACTTCCTTTTATTACAATATCAAGCCAAAACAAAAAGTGGCTATTCGTGATTTGGTTGGGAAAGACGCAGAGCTGGCAAGCAACATCATGGCCACCGAGTATGAAAACCTCGATATTATTCCGGCTGATGTTACAGCCAAAGCATTTGATAACATGATTGATGAAATGAAAACATCAAAGAAACGGTTAGCTACTATTTTGAAACAACTCAAAAACGAATATGATTTTATTTTTATTGATTGTCCTCCCGGGTTAAGTTCTCTTGCTGAAAACATTTTTAATGCATCAGATATTGTGTTGATGCCCATTATCCCAACAACACTTTCAGTTCGCACCTATCATATGGTGAAAGATTTTTTTAAAGAAAAAGAAATCGACATTAAAAAAATGACTTGCTTTTTTACCATGACTGATCTGCGCCGCAACATGCACAATGAAGTAATGGAAGAGTTATATAAAGACAAACGCTTTTTTGAAAGCTATATCCCTTACCTAAGCGATGTTGAAAAAATGGGTATACACAAAGCTCCACTGGAAAAATTTGCACGCAGCAGTTATGCCGCACAATGCTATCGTGATTTGTGGGAAGAGATCAAGGAAGGTGTGCTGTAAGTCAATACTGTACTGCATTTCAGGCAACCGTAAATTTACCAAAGTATTCCTAAGTAGTAACCCTCAATTTTACTAAAAAGAGTGTTCAGCTATTGTTTTAATGAAAATCTGTTTCTACATTTGAATTGTCCTAGCAATTAGAAAACCAATAAATAAATCCAATTATCATGAAAAAGCCACTTCGGTTCTTCTCCTTCGTATTTTTCCTTTTCGCCATTTATTTGAACGTGTTTTACAAAGAAGATTCTTTTCTTGCACGTGTAGTTGCAGGTAAATCTGAAGCAGCAAAGCAACAGACTACAGCAAAACAAACCAAAGAAGCGAAGCCATTAGAAAATGAAATGGCAGAGAATACAGGTAAATAATTATCAATTTTTATACGCATCACGTTAAGCAGGTCAACGACCCGGCAATCCGTACCCTATCTTTTTATGCTGCCGGTGTTGAATTTTCTCATAATGTAAGTTTGCGGAGGTGGTTTCTACCACCTCCTTTTTTTGTTTCTAAAATTTCATGCTATGATTTGTAGGAGCTGTTGAGGCAGCCTATCTTAGCAGAATGGCTGATGATAAAAAAGTTTTTCTCCTCGATGCGCTTGCACTCATTTTTCGTGCATACTATGCACTTATCCGCAACCCCCGCAATACCTCCAAAGGCAAAAATACAAACGCACAGTTTGGATTTACCAATGCAATTGTTGAATTGATCAATAACCGTAAGCCATCACATATGGCCGTGTGTTTTGATACGCATGCACCAACAGAACGGCATACTGATTTTGCAGAGTACAAGGCCAACCGGCAGGAAGCCCCTGAAGATTTGTTGCTGGCCATCCCCGATATCAAACGCATCATCCAGGGTTTCAACATCCCTGTTATTGAAAAAGATGGTTATGAAGCTGATGATATTATTGGTACACTCAGCAAACAAGCCGAAGCTGCGGGTTATGAAGTGTACATGGTTACCCCCGATAAAGATTATGGCCAACTCGTAACGGAGAAGGTTAAAATTTATAAACCTGCTTACCAGGGTGGCGATATAGAGATTATGGGGCCCGCCGAAATATGTGCAAAATGGAATATCAAACATGTAAGTCAGGTGATTGATATTTTGGGTATGATGGGAGATGCAGTGGATAATATACCCGGCATTCCTGGCGTAGGTGAAAAAACAGCTGCCAAATTATTAGCCGAATATGAAACCCTGGAAAATGTGTTGGCCAATGCAGGCAACATCAAAGGAAAGATGGGTGAAAAAATTGCTGCAGGAAAAGACCTCGCCATTTTGAGTAAGAAACTGGCAACTATCATTATGAATGTTCCGGTTGAATTTCATGCAGAAGATTTCAGGTTAAAAGCATGGAACAAAGAAGTGTTGAAAGATGTATTTGCTGAACTGGAATTTAAAACACTTGGTAAACGCATCCTGGGCGAAGACTTTAGTGTGGCTCCTTCAGCACCTGTTGGTGTACAAACTAATTTGTTCGGTGATGCACTTGAAACAAAGAAGGCAGAGCCGAGAAAAGAAAAGAAAAGAGAAGTTGCAGAAGCTGAACTAACTGATACAGTTGAAACTATCTCAACAGACAATAATGAAACCGATGAAATTACAATAACAGCCGGGAAAAATATCAACAATACGCCGCATGAATATATTGCCTTAACTACAGAAGCAGCCATTAAACAACTGGTTGATGAACTGAGTAAGCAAAAAGAAATTTGTTTTGATAGCGAAACAACCGGGTTAGATGCAAATGATTGCGAACTGGTAGGATTGAGTTTTTCCTATCAGCCATACAAAGCATGGTATGTTCCCTGCCCAGCCGATCAAACGGAAACAAAGAAGATTCTGAGCCTGTTTACGCCTTTGTTTGATGACGAAACAAAAATATGGATCGGGCAAAATATTAAATACGACCTGCTGGTATTGAAATGGTATGGCGTAGAATTAAAAGGAACATTGTTTGATACCATGCTTGCACATTATGTAGTAGAACCTGAAGGCAAGCGTAGCATGGATTTATTAAGTGCACAGTTCCTTGGTTATGAGCCCGTGCATATTGAAGAGCTCATCGGTAAAAAAGTTCCCAAGAACTCTGCAGCAAAACAGCAGGGAACCATGCGTGATGTTGAACTGGAAAAGATCACTGAATATGCAGCAGAAGATGCAGACATCACCCTACAATTAAAAGAAGTGCTCTTTCCCAAGCTCAAAGAAAAAGAAGTTGAACGTGTTTTTTATGAAGTGGAAAATCCATTAGTGAAAGTATTAACCGATATGGAGTTTGAAGGAATTAAAGTGGATACAGGGTTTTTGAATGTATATTCCAAGCAACTGGCGAAAGATGCAAAAGAAGCAGAACAAAAGGTATTTACCGAATCAGGATTAAAATTCAATCTTGCTTCACCCAAACAATTGGGCGAAGTATTGTTTGATCATTTGAAGTTAGATCCAAAAGCAAAAAAAACAAAAACGGGACAGTATGCAACAGGTGAAGATGTATTGTTGAAACTGGCACACAGGAGTTCTATTGTAGAAGATATTTTGGTTTTCCGTGAACTTACCAAGTTGAAATCTACCTATGTTGATGCATTGCCTTTACTCATCAACCGTAAAACAGGAAGAGTGCATACAACCTACGGCCAAGCCGTTGCAGTTACAGGAAGGTTGGCCAGCAACAATCCCAACCTGCAGAATATTCCTGTTCGCACCGAACGTGGCAGAGAAGTGCGGAAAGCATTTGTAGCAAGAGATGAAAACCATGTATTGCTGAGTGCTGATTATTCACAGATTGAATTACGTATTGTTGCTGCTATCAGCGGAGACCCTGCCATGTGCGAAGCATTCATTCAAGGAAAAGACATTCATACAGCAACTGCCGCCAAAGTGTATAAGATTGAAGAGAAAGATGTAACCAAAGAAATGCGCTACAAAGCCAAGAGCGTAAACTTTGGTATCATTTACGGACAAGGGGCATTTGGACTGGCCGATAATTTAGGTATCAGCAGAACAGAAGCCAAGGAAATTATTGATAATTATAAAAAGGAGTTTGCAGGTATTCAAAAATACATGGATGATACAGTCAATTTTGCAAGAGAACATGGGTATGTACAAACGCTGATGGGGCGCAAGCGTTGGTTGAGAGATATCAACTCTTCCAACTTTACTGTACGTGGTTTTGCAGAACGTAATGCCATTAATTCACCCATCCAGGGAACAGCGGCCGATATGATTAAACTGGCCATGATTAAAACACATGCAGCTTTGCAAAAGAATAAATTCAAAAGCAAAATGATTTTGCAGGTACATGATGAGTTGGTGTTTGATGTGCTGAAAGAAGAAGTGAATGAAATTAAAACACTCATCATTGATTGTATGCAAACAGCTATGCCATTAACAAATAATGTACCTGTCATTGCCGAGGCGGGAACAGGTACAAACTGGCTGGAAGCACATTGATGATGAAAACCGATATTACCAACAGGCATGATATTCATCTGCTGGTTTCTGTTTTTTATCAAAAACTGCTTGCAGATGAATCAATCAGCTATTTGTTTACAGATGTAGCCAAAATTAAACTGGAAGAGCATCTCGATGTATTGGTCGATTTTTGGGAAACCATCCTGCTCAATACAGGCAGTTATCAAAAGAATGTAATGGCGCTTCATCTTAAACTTCATCAACAATCTCCACTACAGCCGCATCATTTTAAAACATGGCTTTCTTTTTTTCATGCATCAGTGAATGAATTGTTTGATGGGCCTAATGCAGAAATGGCAAGGCAAAGAGCAACAGGGATAGCTACTGTGATGCAGATTAAAATTGCAGAACTTAAGAAAGATGAAATATAACAGTTGTGGTTAGCGTTTTGTTTTTATCTAACTTCAACTTCGTTCAATTACTTATCCGATTGTATGCGTTTACTCTGCCTGCTTTTTTTTATTTTTTTTCAAACAGGATTAACCGGCCAAACCAAGACCATTCATTTTATCAACGGGCAATGGTTTAATGGTAAGGATTTTACAACAGGTGATTTTTATAGCGTTAATGGGTTACTCAGCAAACAAAAACCTACAGCAGTAGATACAATCATAGATCTCCACAATCAATTCGTCATTCCACCATTTGCGGAAGCACATAACCATTCACCGGATACAGAACAGGATTTGGATTTCATTATAGAACGTTACCTGGCCGATGGAATTTTTTATATTAAGAATCCCAACAATATTCCTTTCACCAGCAATAAGATCAAAAGCAGGATCAATCATCCAAAAAGCGTGGATGTGCTATATGCAAACGGAGGGCTTACTGCAACAGGCGGGCACCCGACTGTTTTATACAATTACATGCTTACTACGATTTATAAAAAAGCCTTACCCGGCTGGACAAGCAAAAGTTTTGAAGGCGAGGCATATTATATTATTAATACGAAAGAAGATCTTGAAAAAAAGTGGCCATTCATTTTATCGCAAAAGCCCGGCTTCATTAAATTTTACCTGATCTATTCAGAAGAGTATGAGTTGCGAAAAAATGATACGCTTTATAATGGCAAAAAAGGAATTGACCCCAGGCTTGCAAAGCTGATAGTGAACAAAGCGCATGCAGCAGGTTTGCAGGTGAGTTGTCATGTAGAAACACCAACCGATTTAAAAAATGCTGTAAAGGCGGGTGTTGATGAAATCAATCACTTGCCGGGCTATCAGGTTAGATGGAAAGACGGGTATAATGCAGCATACTACAGTATAACAGCTGCAACTGCAAGGAGAATGAAACGTAGAAAAATTCATGCTGATGCCAGTTACTCTTTAGTTGAAACGGAGTTATTTGAAAAGGATTCCTTAAGAACAAAACAAAGGCTGGCAGTGCAAAAAGCAAATCTGCTGCTGCTAAAAAAATTTAAAGTGCCGGTAACTGTTGGGTGCGACAGTTATAACCTCACAGCTAAAACTGAAATGGACTATTTCCGTAAACTGGGGATCTATAGTAATCTGGAATTATTGAAAATGTGGAGCGAGGTTACAGCAAAAGGAATTTTTCCAAATCGTAAAATAGCCTCGTTGCGGGAAGGCTATGAGGCCAGCTTTTTAGTACTCAGGCACAATCCTCTCATGAGTGAAGAATTTGTGTACCAGATAACACTTAGAATAAAACAAGGAGTGGTCCTTTGGTAACAATCCACTGGTAATTTTACTAACTTTCCGTTTTAATCTAAAGGGCATCAGTTTTCGGGAAGATATTGTTGGTAATCCCCCGTAAAGATTTGCATGCTGACTTATTAAATCCGCCTTTCAGTTAATTTGTTTATTTGAGAGACAGTGAAGCCTGCACTCTACTATTAATGAAAGTGAAAACGATTCAAGTGAAAATAGCAAACCGTAAAAAAGCAATTCTCATTATAGCTCTTATTCTGGCAGGGCTTTTGGCAATACGTATTGTTACATTCAGAACAAACAGGTTTGAACAAAAAACCAATAAATCAATTGAAGAAGCCAGGTTGTTCCTGAGTCAATTAAGTAATTTGTTGAATACTTCTGAGGAATTGGTGATTACAGCAAGGGGCTTTCACACTATAAAAGAGGATGCTTTCTTAAATGCTTATAATAATACAAGAGGGGCGACATTACAAAGCTTACTGCAATTGCCAACCTATTTATCTGCTGAAGAAACACTGCTTAAACAACGTGTTGATTCACTGAATGTACTTGTCAGAAATGAAATAAGACTGTCAGATAACATCATTGAATTATCAAAAACCAATGTTGATGCGAAGGATTTATTGGAACGATATATAAAAGAAGCAGCGAATCTCTCCAGCCTGATAAAATCAGTTTCTTCATCCATATCTTCCTATAAAGAAAATCAACTTCAGCAGATGGAGTTAACTGCTTCAAAAACAGCAAGATTATTTAACTGGTTGTTTGTCATCAATTTGGTGGCATTGTTTTTTGTATTAGTAGTTGGGTTTTTACTTGTATACAGGAGCTTAAAGGCAAGGTCAAAAGCGGAGAAAGTATTACATAGTTATAAACAAAGCAATCAATTTATCAATTCACTGGCTGAAGGTATTATTGTACAAAATGAAAAAGGATACATTATTGAATGTAATCTGGCAGCACAAAAAATACTTGGCCTTCGAGGGAAGCAGATACAGGGAACAACCTGGGTTGACTCGGGGTTGGAGATGGTACATGCAGATGGTTCGGCTTTCCCCGATAAAATGAACCCGGCAATGCTTGTATTAAAAACAGGTACCGCACAACGTAATATTATCATGGGTATTCAAAAGGCAAATGGGGAATTAACATGGATACAGGTAAACTCACATCCCATTCATTCTGATGAAGGAAAACTGGAGGGAGTTGTAACAACTTTTATAGACAATACGGAACAGAAACATGCAACAGATCAGTTAAAGCAATCAGAACAGTATCGTAAGTCGTTTATGAATGCGGCAAAAGAAGGATTCTTAATGGTTGATCAGAACTACCGGGTGATCATTGCAAACAATGCTTCTAAAGAAATCATCCGGGAAAATCTTGGCATCATTGTAAAGGAAGAAATGAATTTGTTTAATCGCTTGCCTGAAGAACGTAAAATAGTTGTATTAAACCATTTAGGAAAAGTCTTTAAAGGAGAGCGTGTTGAATATGAAGTGTATTATGATTTTATACCGGGAAGAAAAGATTCATGGATGTTTTACAGTATTTCGCCGGTTATGAATGAAAACAAAATCATTATTGCCGCCTGTATTACGTTAAGAGATATTACGGAACGTAAGAGAATTGAACAGGAATTACAAAAGAATGAAGAGCGGTTAAGACAGGCACTCGATAAAACGGGTGATAATGCATGGGAGCATAATTTTAAAACAGGTATTACCTGGTTTTCATCTGCCCATAATCGTTTTTTAGGGTTTAATAAAAATGAAATCATGCAGAACGAAAATAAAAGCCATTGGTGGCAAAGCACACACCCGGAAGACAAGGGCTTACTGCAAAAGAATGATGAGGAGTATAGAGCAGGTTTGCGTGAAAGTCACTCACTTGAGTATCGCATTTATCATGAGGATGGCAGCATGAAATGGGTGCTCGATCGTGGAGTGGTCATTGAAAAAAACGAGGATGGAACCCCGTTGAGAATTGTAGGAACACATACCGACATTACCAATGAAAAGGAGCTGCGGAATAAAATGGTTGAGCAGGAGCAGCAAAAAAAACAAGCAATCGTAGAAGCAGTCATTCAGGCACAGGAAAAAGAAAGGGAAGAAATTTCTTATGAATTGCATGAAGAAGTAAGCCAGGTATTGTCTACTGTAAAAATATTTTTGGGTATTGCCGCACAAAATCCGCCTGACTCACAAAATTATTTGCAAATGGCAACAGAGCGAACGACTGAAGCCATTGAAGAACTCCGGAAAATAAGTCAAAATATCAATTCATCTACTTTAAAAATAATAGGTCTTACTCATGCATTAAAAGATTTGGTTGGCCAGGCAAAGCAAAATTCAACTGTTCAGTTTAAGATAGATTACACAAATTATGATGCGGCAATTGATATTGATTTCCCTGTTCAACTTACGATATTCAGAATTGTTCAAGCACAGATAAAAAATATTATCAGGCATTCAGAAGCTGAAACAGCTTCTGTTACTTTATCCAATTCAGAACAAATTGTAAAGCTATCCATTGTCGATAATGGCAAAGGCTTTAATAAAAAAAATGCTCACTACGGTTTAGGATTTCAAAATATCATTCACCGGGCAGAACAATATCATGGCAGTGTTGAAATCATTACTGAGCCGGGCAAAGGTTGCCGCTTGCATGTAACCCTTCCTCTTTCAGTAATATAATTAACTGGTAACTGCCTACTATAATCAGATCGGTTCTGGTTAAATTTGCAGCATGCAACCCATTCTTATTTATTGTTATGATGCCTATTGCGGATGGTGTTATGGTTTCAGCCCTGTAATTAAACAAATTGCTGAAACCTATAAGGAAACATTCCATGTTGAAGTATTGAGCGGCGGAATGGTGCTGCCTGAGGAACCTGTTCATATCAGCGCAACAGCAGAGTATATTAAAAACGCTTACAAAACAGTAGAAGAATATACGGGAATAAAATTTGGCGAAGATTATTTATGGCATATCAACCATCCTGACCAGAGCGATTGGTTTCCCTCATCAGAAAAGCCAGCCATTGCACTTTGTATTTTTAAAGAACTGTATCCCGAGAGACAGGTAGAGTTTATTGCCGATCTGCAATATAGTCTTCATTATGAAGGGCGTGATCTTACTGACAATGAAGCCTACCGTCATCTCCTCGAAAAATATCAAATGGATGCAGATGATTTTTACAGCAAACTCAAAGAAGAAGAATACAAAGAGAAAGCGTATTATGAATTTCAATTGTGTAAACAATTACAGGTAACAGGCTTTCCGCAGGTATTAATGCAGATAACAGAAACCAAATTTCATTTGCTTGCAAGAGGATATACAGATGATGAAACCCTTGTAAAGCGGATTGAACTTGTATTAGCAGAAATAGCAAACAATTCTTTTAATTAACTGATTACACTCAAATGATTCTTACCATTACGTTAAACCCCTGTATTGATAAAAGCTCATCTGTAGATCAGTTGCAACCGGAAACCAAACTTCGATGCGCTGAAGTGACAAATGAACCCGGTGGTGGCGGCATCAATGTAAGTAAAGCTTTAAAAAAATTAGAGACAGCTTCTGTTGCATTGTTTCCTTCCGGAGGTCATAATGGTGATATGCTCTGTTCATTATTGCGTAAAGAAGAGATTGAATTTCATGCAGTAGATACCAAAGTGGAAACAAGAGAAAACTGGATAGTACTTGAAACAACTAAGAACGATCAATATCGGTTTACGTTTCCTGGCAGGGAAGTACAGGAAGAAACGATCATTACTTTGATTGATCAGATCCGAAATTTTTCTCCTGCCTATGTAGTTGCCAGTGGAAGTTTACCACCCGGCTTGCCGGATTATTTTTATGGGTTGATTGTGAAACAGGCAAAATCAATCGGTGCTAAAGCAATCATAGATACCAGCGGTCCTGCTTTGCAGGCATTGAAAGGAAAGGGTGCTTTTCTCATCAAACCCAATCTTGCTGAGCTTTGTAAAATGCTTACTACCGAGCAGCTGAAAAAAGACGAGGTTCCTGAAGCCGCTCAACAAGCGATCATGGATGGCTATGCAGAATTGATTGCTGTGAGTATGGGACCCGATGGTGCATGGATCATTAGTAAAGATGAAAAACATTTTGCAGCTGCACCACAAGTAGAGAAGCGAAGTACCGTTGGCGCTGGCGATAGTATGGTTGCAGGAATAACGTTTATGTTACAGCAACAACGATCGTTAAAAGAAGTAATTGAGTTTGGAGTTGCTTGTGGAAGTGCAGCAACCATGAACGAAGGAACGCAACTTTTTAAAAAAGAAGATGCAGAAAGATTGTTTGCAGCAATGGTTTAACAGATGGGTTTTACAATTGTAAGCCTAAGTACGATAACAGAAAAGCCGCTTTTCTGTTTTAATGATCTGAATCTTTCGTGTTTCTATCATTGCCCGCCTTTCCACTCAGGCAAGCGGCCCGGCGTATAAGGAGCTCCGCTTTTCTCCAGTATGTCTTCAATTTTTTTCACTTCATCAGCAATTGCTTTTAACTCATTGTACACGGGTGTAAACTGTTTCACCGCAATCTGGTATGAGTTCATCTGTGTTTGTGTAGGTGCAGCGGATGTGTTCCATAAAGAATTAATCACATAACCAATACGGCCACCAATAGATGGTGTAGTTTCAAATTCCCTTCTTGCCAGTGTTGCATCACCATTGAGTTGACGATTCACTGCATTCAATCTTTTTTCTACCTGCAGGATTGCTTTTGAAAGATCGAGTGATTGTTTGGGCGTTTCAATTACCGCCTGTTTAATGAAGCGAAGTTTATTTACCATTTCACTCCGATACTGATCGGTGGCAGCAACAACCCTGCTCAACTCAGCAATTTTTTTCGAGAAATCATTCAACGCTTTTTTATCTGTTGCTGGAAGTGTAGCAGTATTTAATGTAGCCGCTTTAAATGGTTGTGGCGAAACAATTTCTGTATAAGCTCCATCTTCAAATTTGCTGAGCGAAACTTTATAATTACCCGGCAAAGCAAAATATCCCTGGTCAGGAGAGCTGAAGGCAAATGATTCATCAAACGGTGTCAAATCAATCGGGCCAAACGGAGAGGTACGGAAATCCCATACAATCCGGTTCAATCCTTTTTTTGCAGGAGCTTTTATCCTGCGAACAGTATTACCAGTTTCATCCATTACTGTAAATAATAAATGGGGAGCAGGTTGTTCATCTTCCATTCGTAAAGAATCAGTTGGTGGATAAGAAGGAGCTTCTCCTTTCTTTGTTTTTTCCGCTTCAGCATCTCTGCGTTTTTCTTTAATCGTTTTAATATCTTCTTTTAAATAATAAGTAAATACTGCACCAACTTTCGGGTTAGGAGTAGTAAAAAAACTTTCGCCCTGGAAACCTTTACCTCTTACACCCAATGGCTGCGATTCTATAAACATCCATGCGTCTTTAATGGGAAAGATAACAGCCGGTTTATCGAGATCTTCTCTTTTCAAATGTCGTATAGGGGTATAATCATCCAACACATAAAACCCACGACCAAAGGTTGCGAGTATCAAATCATTTTCTCTTTTTTGAATTTCAAGATCTTTCACTGCAATGGTTGGCAAACCTGCTTTTAACTGTACCCATTTGGCACCAGCATCAATTGTTACAAACAAACCAAACTCAGTACCAACAAACAAGAGGTCTTTGTTTACATGATCTTCTGCAATGGTATAAGATGTTCCTCTTTCAGGTAAATTATTGGTAATGGCTTTCCATGTTTTACCGCCATCACTTGTTTTGTACACATACGGATGAAAATCGCCATATCGGTGATGATTGAAAGTAACATAAGCTACATTCTTATCGTGCTGCGAAGTAATGATATGATTTACATAAGTGCGTTCAGGTACGCCTGCAATGTTATCAATTTTTGTCCATGTTGTACCAGCGTCGTTCGTGATTTGAATTAATCCATCGTCTGTACCAACATACAATGTATTCTCATCAAGTTTTGATTCTGCAATCGTAGTGATGTTACCATAAATATCTGTTGAACCGTTTTTTGCTACCGCATCCATACTCCACACTTTGCCCATCACTGGTAATTTGTTACGATCGATCTGTCTTGTCAAATCAGGGCTGATCACTTTCCATGTACTTCCACGGTCATCGGTACGGAAAATTTTGTTCGCACCATGATAAAGACGTTTGTTGTCATATTTCGAAATGACCAATGGTGCATCCCAGTTCCAGCGATAGGCATCGCCTTCCAGCTCCTGTGGCTGGATAAATAAATACTCACCACTTTTTTTATCATATCTCGTTAACGCACCATACTGCGCCTGTGCATAAACAATATCCGGGTTGCTTTGATCAACCTGGGTTTCATAACCATCGCCTAAACTGGTGAAATACCAATCAGAATTGAAAATACCATTGGCACTTAAAGTGCGTGATGGTCCACCTAAACTGAAGTTATCTTGAGTGCCACCATGTATATGATAAAAAGGGAAGGCGTTATCTGTTGCCACCTTGTAAAATTGCGTAACAGGCAAATTAGCTTTAAAGTTCCAGTTACTTCCTTCATCAAAGCTTTCATATACACCACCATCGCAACCAACTAAGTAGTGTTCCGTATTTTTTGGATTGATCCAGATAACATGGTTATCGATGTGTTTGTTTTTTTCACCGAGAATAGAAAAGTTTTTGCCGCCATCTTTACTTACACCGAGATACACATTGATGATAAAAATTTTGTTGACGTCTTTCGGATCACAGAAAAGTTTCTGATAATAGTTACCAGAGGTTGAATATCCGCTTTGCTTTTCCCAGCTTGCACCACGATCTGTGCTTTTAAATACTCCACCTTTTCCTTCTGTTGCTTCCACAACGCAATACAACACATCGGGATTCGCAGGAGAATAGTTCAAACCGATTCTTCCTAAATCTCCAGCAGGTAATCCACTCATCATCTTGTTCCATGTAGTGCCGCCGTCAGTACTTTTATATAAGGCTGATTCTGGTCCACCACCAATATAAGTAAACACTTTCCGCTGCCGCTGATGCGCTGCAGCATATACAATGTTTGGGTGACGAGGATCCAGCATCACTTCATTAAAACCGGTATGCTCACTTACATTCAACACTTGCTTCCATGTTTTACCAGCATCCGTCGTTTTATAAATTCCACGCTCACCACCACTGTTCCATACAGGACCATAAGCCGCAACATATACAATGTCCGTGTTGCTTGGATCAATGGCAATGCGGCCAATATGTTCTGAGTTTTTTAAACCAACATTTTTCCAGCTCTTGCCTCCATCTTCAGATTTATACAAGCCATCGCCATAACCAACCACACGTTGATTATTATTTTCGCCACTGCCCACCCACACCACATTGGTATTTATGGGATCAATAGCCAAACATCCTATGGCAAATGAACCTTCAGCATCAAAAATGGGAGTATAAGTGACACCGGCATTAGTTGTTTTCCAAACACCTCCTGCGGCGGCGGCTACATAATATTCACTTGTATTTTTTGGATTAACTGCTATATCAGCAATACGACCCGATATAATAGCAGGGCCCACACTGCGGAACTTAAGCCCATTAAACAAGTCACTGTTCAACACATCTTTCGGTTCTTCCTTTACTGGAGTTGTTGTTTTCTTTTGTGCAGTTAAGGATAAGGAGACAATCAGCAACAGGATATTGCTGAAAATTTTTATCGTGTTCATAACAGTTGTTTTGGTAATGTATACAGAAAGATAATAAAAAAGCTGACCATGTTCATGGTCAACTTATTAATTGGCAAATTGAATGAGCCGTTAAAATAATTTTTCGTTTGGCGGCTTAATGCCAACCAGGCGAATATAAATAGTGGTTTGACCCCGATGATGTGTTTGGTGCTCAAACGCTTTATTGATCCACACATAACGATCGAGTTCAAAATTGCCCCGCTTAAATTTTTCACTCAGTTTGGAAGCATCCATTTTGCTGATAGCTTCAATCGCATAATCATAACTGGCCATTACATAATACAGTACAGAATCGGGTGATTGTGCTGTTTTACTTTGTTCCAGATTTTGCCCAACCCAAATACGTTGTGCACCTGTGCCGTTTGCAATCAATCCAATATTGCCCTGCGCAAGGTGTAGCATCTGCTGACCGAATGTGCGGATACTGTCCTGAGCACGAAAATCATATTTGTCTTTAGGCATAATATCAAGATATTCTTTGGTATAGGCTTTTGCCCGCTCCCAGTCTTTGATGTATTGTGCTTTGATAGAATCGGCTAACTGTGCTTTTGTACTTATAGCAACAAATAAAATAATTACAACTGCCAGCATTTGTTTTCTCATATTTTACAGTTTGGTTGATGGTGAATATTAAAATTAATCTTTTTTTGTTTTTTCCATTGGCAGGTTTGCCAACCTGCTCCACTCCTGCATGGAACCATCATACACTTTCATGTTATATCCTAAAATGCGACCGGCCGTCTTCTTTTGTCCAGTTTTTTTCATCTTTATATTTCTCAGCCAGTGTAAGGATACCCAGCCATTGTTTTGGTTTTGTATTCTCGTGTGCAGAAGTCTGCAATACAAAAAAAGTGCAGATGAGTGTAAGCAGTTGTTTCATTATTTATCGTTTCATTTTTTTTCGTAAAGGGCAATCCATTCATCAGCCGACATTTTAGCGGTGAGTTCACCAATCAGTTCAAATGGAATGTCCTCCGGCTTTTTATAACGCATACAACTTTTACCCATGTCTAATTTTTTAGAGGAAACTTTTGCATGCGCAGTTGTAAACCATTTCAACAATTCAGGGCTTGCATACACACCCATATGGTACACGGCAATAAAATTCTTTTGTGAAGCAATGCCCATAAATGGTAGCGGTAGCTTTGGATCGCAATGATATCCGGCCGGGTATTTTGAGTGTGGCACTACATAGCCGAGCATACCATAGCTCATCACTTCTTTGAATCCGGGCGACAGATTTTTTTTGATCACTGCTCTTAACTTTTTAAAAGCAGTTTGTCGTTCTGTTGGCATTTCGGCAATATAAGCATCTGGAGTTGTGGCTTTTGATTGCATAAAAAAGAATTAAGGGAATAAATGTAATTAATAATTCATCAATCTGAAATACTCAACCCATGGCCCATTTCTTTTTTATACTGTTTGGCCATCACCCTGGTGATTTGTGCAAGATGTGTAAGATCATTCACCACCCATGTCGACAATAAATTTCGTAGGCTTAGTCACCTAATTCAGGATGCATGCCCTTTCGATCAAGATCATCTTCCGTTAATTGTATGGATTGAAGCCAACCGATATTTTCTATTCTAACCATTCAAACTCAACAAGCAATTGCTGTATTGTTTTGCCTTTGCTTTCTTTATATTGTGCAAACCGGTTGTAAGCTGTAAAGGGTTTTTCTATACCATCAGTAAGAATAATTTTTGCCCTTACCACCCAATCTGTGCGCTCGCCATGAATCAAATGACCTACTACATCAAAAGAAGAAAAGGTCTCCGGACCTTCATTTTGCGTTACCCAATCATTATTTAAGTTGCCCAGCAATGACTTCAGCACAGCCGGTGTGCGATCAAGTATTTCAATTGCTTTCGATAAATCAAATTTCATATGCCAGGTTTTGCCGGGTTTTGAAAAGCTATATGGTTACCTATAAAAAACTGTTAGTATAGAATAACAACTACAAGGAAGCACGGAAAACAAGTACAATTTAATATATCCTTCTACTATTTTTGCCGGCCTTTTGCTGATGCATCTTTGCATAGCATTTCAGGAGAGAAAATGCTTACAAGAACGATTATAGAAAAACCAAGATATAGAAATCCAACCCTTGGAAAGCCGTCACCTTTTATATATATGCTATAGTTTGTTTGAATCACAATCAACCTGTTGTCGATAAAGCTTAATCACTTTATTATGTGCTATACGGTAATAGAACAACAGTTAATCCGTACCCAACGAAAGCCCTTAGAAACCACATTTTATTACTCAACAAGAAGAGTATCACCTGTTTTTCCAAACAGGTTTTTTCTTTTCAGGAATTTACCACATTCTTTAGCTGCTCATTCCTGTTCCTGAGATTGATACCGCCTTCGCATAAACTTTTCAAATTAGCTAAATAAAACGTCCGCCGGTTTTGCAGCCAAGATGCCAATAATACATTCCCTGCTCAGTAGTTGGAATATTTTCCTTAATCAGCTCAACTATTGTTTCGCCCTTCTCCTGTTAGGCAGGCTGAAGGTCATTATACATTCCGCAGAAAACAGCAATTTCAGGTTTCCCCCATTTGCCGTTGACTTTTTGTGCTTGCATAATGGTGCTGAACTGTCCGCCTCTGTATTGAATGGTATAAAAAAGTTCATTCGCATCAGGAGCAATAGCCATATCCCTGTTAACTAATTCATCTGATATAATACCCGGGGCAAATACAACAGCGGCAGCACCCGGCGCAGGCAGATTATAGAATGAATTTTTCTTGCCATTCTGTGCAAAGAGTTGAAACCAGCAACATAACAAAAAAATTTAAAGTAGTTGCTGCTTCATTATTGCTGTGCGATATATATTTTCTGATTGCATTTATTTTCTTTTACTTGTTCTTTCCAAACACTCATACCGCCTTGCAGGTTGGTGACTTTTTTAAAGCCATGTTGGTTGAGTAAATAACTTGCTCTTGGGCTGCGGTGGCTATGTGAACAGTACACAACAATTTCTGTGTTCCTGTATTTATTTAATTCAGCTATTCGTTGCTCCAGCTCCTGGATAGGAATGTTTATCGCATTTTTTAACCGACCGAATTTTTCTTGAGCTGTTCCTTCAAACTCAGCTTTCGTTCTTACATCGAGCAGGATCACTTCTTTATGTGTTGTAACAAATGAGCATAGTTGAGCCGGCTCAATTTTCTTAAATACCACCGTTGAGTTTTTTACCAACGGCATATTGCAATGCGCACAGGTTCCTGTTTTTGTATGAACGATCTCATCGCAGCTGCTGCCACAAGGCAAGCATACATAATGATCTGCCGCAGGGTGTCCTGCAAAAATGAATGAGCCAATAATAAAAAAGCAGGTGATTATCAGTTTCATTTTATATTATAGTTTTGTTCTGGTTTCTTTTAATCCTTTTGATTGCAGGTAATCCACCAACTCTTTCGCATCTTCGCCACCACGTTGTGCATCATGCAACAAAGTATAACCATGTGCCCCCCTTGCATAAAGGTATTGAGGATAGGTTTCAAGATAAGCTTTTACAATTTGTGTTTTGCCCAGCATCGTAAGAAAAAATAGTGCAAAAGTAAATGCTACTTTAAATGATGTTAAATTCCAAATATCATTTTTATAATATGCAAGTAACAATAAAATAGCCGGGCCTACACCCGAACTAAAAATCTGAAAAACAGGTGGGGTTGATTTTAGTTTCTTATCAATTAATTGAATGAACCATATCATTTTTACAATTTAAATCTACTTGCTGATAATTTCAAAAATAATTAAATTTTATATAGATTACGACGTTGTTTGTGTTTTCTCGAACCAATTCTAAAGCTGATCATCATTCAACCAATCACTTTAATCTGCAAATCTTTGTCGAAGAAAAACCGTTGTTCATTGTTTTTTTTGCATGTGGTTCGTGGAGATGGGAACCAAGGCTTGGAAAGGAATTAAGGCGTAAGTGGTTTGGGACTTCACAAGCCTCGATGGCAATTCCTTCCATTTATTACAAATCAACCAGAGTTCTAAAGAAAAAAAAGTTTAATTAGTTTGTCCGGATAAGAAGTTTTGGATCGTCATTCTGTTAATTAACCAATTCATTTTTTATGGCTAGAACAATTTTGCAGAAAATTGCTTTCAGGAATACAACAACTGAAATACTGTACAACCTCTATATGGATGCAAAACTTCATAGTGCAGTTATTGGGGGTCCGGTAAAGATCCAAATGAAAGAAGGAGTTGCGTTTACAGCATATGATGATTACATATCAGGTAAGAATCTGCAATTAATTCCGGGTAAACTTATTGTACAAAGCTGGTGGGCCAGCGATTGGGATGCAAATGAACCCGTCTCCACTTTTATATTACTGTTTGAACAAAGGGGAAAAGACACGATTGTTCAAATGACACATGCTAATGTACCCGATCAGCAGTACAAAGCTATTAAAGTTGGATGGGACGATTATTACTGGAAACCATGGAAAGGGTTCCTTAAAAAACTGAAAGAAAAAAAATAATTTCAGTTATTGTCCGGAAAAGAAAAACTCCCTCGTCACATAATAAATCATTTCAAAACAATTAAAAACGACAATTATGGAAAAGTTTATGTTGATCTTCCAGGGCGAAATGGGAGGAACAGCGCCATCACCAGAACAAATGCAGGAAAACATGGGTAAGTGGTTTGCGTGGATTGATAACCTGGCAAAGTCGGGTAAATATGTAAGTGGTGAGCCTTTACAACCCGGTGGTAAAGTGATCAAAGGCAGCCACAAAAATGTAACCGACGGGCCTTTTACGGAAGGCAAGGAAATCATCGGCGGTTATTTTATCGTTAACGCCGAAGATTACGATGAAGCGGTGGCGCTATGTGAAGGATATCCTGATTATGAAACCGGCGGTACAGTTATAGTGCGGCAGGTGCAGAAAATGGATATGCCTGTTAGTGCCTGAACAATACAATGCCCCGTTAAAAGCGGAGCATTGATCAAACAAAAAAAATTAAATTGCATAAAAGATTGTTTGAGCACTTCTCCCCATATTGAAGAAACAATTGATCATCTCTTCCGGCATGAGTGGGGAAAGCTGGTGTCGGTATTGACTAAATTATTTGGTCCGCAAAATTTACAATTGGCAGAAGATGTAGTGCAGGATACATTATTAACTGCACTCAGCAACTGGAAGATCAATGGACTGCCTCAAAATCCATCGGGCTGGCTTTTTACTGCTGCACGTAATAAAGCTGTAGATGTATTGCGGCAGCAAAAAAGAAAAGATGAGTTTGCAAAAAACACCACACCCTTACTCCAATCAGAATATACACTGGCACCAACCGTGAATGAAATGGTCAACAACCATACCATTGATGACGATCAGTTGCGGATGATGTTTGTCTGTTGTCACCCTTCTTTATCTGCTGAAGCACAGGTTTCGTTGATTTTAAAAACACTTTGCGGATTTAATGTAACAGAAATTGCAAAAGCATTTGTGATTAGTTACGATGCTGTTGAAAAAAGATTGTACCGTGCACGTCAAACTTTTCGTGAAAATAAAGTGGAGTTTGAATTACCTCTAACTGCAGAGCTGGATAGCCGTTTGGAAACCGTACTCATGGCTATTTACCTGCTGTTCAACGAAGGGTATAACAGCACCAATCATGAATACCTGATCCGAAACGACCTCATGAACGAAGCCATGCGTTTGTGTGAACTGATTTGCAGGAGCCCATCCGTTAATCATGCCAACACACATGCATTGATGGCGTTGATGTGTTTTACTGCATCAAGAAATCATGCAAGATTGGATGCGGAAGGAAATATTCTTTTATTAAAACAACAGGATCGCAACAAATGGAACAGAGCACTGATTGAAACCGGTGTGTATCACCTGGAAGAATCAGCTGCCGGTGAAACCATCAGTAAGTATCATATTGAAGCCGGTATTGCATATGAACATGCACAGGCAAGGGATTATGATCATACCAACTGGAACAATATTCTGCATTGCTATAATTTGCTTTATCAATTATATCCCACACCCATCATTGCACTCAACAGGGCCATTGTTATCAGCGAATTAAGAGGCGCAGCCGAAGGAATTAAAGCCATTGAAGCCATTCATGACCTAACCTCCTTGAAAAAATATTATCTCCTGCCCGCAACGCTTGGTGAATTGCATTGGCAAATAGGAGAATACCGTATGGCTAAGGATTATTTTGAAGAAGCCATCACACTTACACAATCGGCTATTGAAAAAAAATTATTGCAGCATAAGATCAATCAGCAAAGCTGATTAAAATTTTTTTCACCGGATTTATGCAATTCACTTCACTCTTACATCCCATAAGCAAATCCTTTGTTTATGGTAGTTGCAATAAAGCAATGGGATGCCCGCTATTTCCAGGTGGCATTCCAGGTAATCTTTTTGTGTTATGGAATCATGTTTCTGCAGTGGACAGCAGAATGGTTGCAGTATAG
>Ga0163144_10009925_pt1 | contig 20367 bp, 13 predicted proteins | sample OliLak19BULKMAT1_FD_123175 | JGI IMG/M metagenome (GOLD analysis project Ga0163144, IMG submission 123175) | Freshwater microbial mat bacterial communities from Lake Vanda, McMurdo Dry Valleys, Antarctica - Oligotrophic Lake LV.19.BULKMAT1 | ecosystem: Environmental > Aquatic > Freshwater >... | reverse complement strand
TGCGTAACAAACCACTCTGGAAACTGGAACACGGTCACGCCCGTCTGCGGCGCGCCTGGCGTATCGTCTGCCGCCGGCGGCGTCTCCAGCCGCACATGTTTCACCGAAAGTGCTTCCGCAATCTTCGCCGCCAGCCGTTCCTCGCTAATCGTCACTCGCGGCGCTGACCAGAATCCCAACCCTCCGATCAGCACTGAATGCTTCTTCAAATCCGCCATCGCCCCCGGCCCGAACGTCGAAATCAACTGCCCGCCCCGGATCACCCCATGCGGTTTCTTCACCTGGATCGCCATCGTCAGTCCCCCTCCACTTCGGTATCGTCAAACGTCCGCAGCCACAGATTCGTATTCGGCTCCACATCCCGCAAGGACCGGTTCGCCCGGAACTTCATCTTCCAGTGCTTCGGCGGCAGCGTCTTCAGGTCCGGATCCAGGAAATTCTGCAACAGTCCCATCGCCCCGCCCGTCTCCTTCCCGTTGTATTGCAGAAGCGTCCCGGTCGGCCGGTTCGCCTCCACCACCTTTGACCACTCCTCCAGCAAGTCCATCACCCGGTCCCGCACCTGCTTCCTCATCCGGTCGCGCTCGGATGGCGGATCCACGTCCAACCGGTGATGAAACGCCCGCTCGGCAATAATGTCAATCACCGCGTCAAACTTCGCCCGCTCATCCAGAATCTTGTTCGCCCCCAGCGCCGCCGTCAGCGCCGGCACGCTCTGCCGGGCTAACCCAACCACCGTCGCCGCCAGCCCCCGGTCCATCGCCCGCGGCGCGAATGGCGTCACCGATGTCGCCTCCACGCTCCGGTAAAACGTCTCATGATAAAAAGCAAATCGTTCGTAGTGGGACCGGTCCCGCGGCTTGTGCAGATTCAACACATTCACCACCAGCCCCGGCTTGTTCTCATCGCGTCCCACCCGGCTTGTCGCCTGTATGTATTCCGCTGACGCCTTTGGTTGGCTGTAGACCACCATCAATCCCAGCCGCGGAATATCCAACCCCACTGAAATCATGTTCGTCGCCAGCGCCACGTCCACCCGCTTCGGGTCATGGAACGGCAGCGCCAACTGGCGTTTATATCCAGCCGCGTCCGCCGTACTCACCCGGCTGGTCAATTCCACCGGCTCCCGTCCAATCTCCCGCTTCGAAAACGGCGGGTTCGTCTCATTCACTCGTCTCCGATCGTCGTACCGCGCAATCTGGTTCCGGATTTCATCCTCCACCAGCCGCCGCGCGCCCCCCAATTCCCGCAACGCATTGAAGTACCCCACCAACGTCATGTACGGATCGGCCGGATTCTCTTTATTCCGTGCCCCGCCGTTCTCCTCCCACAGCTTCTGCGCCCCGGCCAGCAACGCCCGGTACGTCCGCAGCATCACTACCTTCTGGCTCCGCCCCTGCGCCGCAATCCCCACATACAGCCGCGCCGGGCTTTCCGTCACCGGCACCGTCTGGGCAAAGAAGGAATCCCTGCGGTCCGGCCCCGGCGGTGGAAACAGCTCCACCTCCATCCGGTTGAACAGCGCCCGGATCTGGTGCGTCGCCCGTCGCACCGTCGCCGTTGACGCCACGATCTTCGGCCGGATCGCGCGCCCCTCCACCTCCCGCACGCAAAGCTCCTCCACCGCCGTCTCATACAGCCCCGCCATCGTTCCCAGCGGTCCGGAGATCAGGTGCAGTTCATCCTGGATAATCAGATCCGGCGCCGGCAGGCATCCCCCCGGCAGCGGCGCGCCCTCGCCCGCTCCGTCGCACGGCCCATAAAACCCGCGCTTCTTGTCGTACCGGCTCACCCGCCCGAAGAATCCGCCCACCTGTCCCGTCCACGGCAGCGCCGCAAACTTGTCCACCGTCGCGATCAAGAAACACGGCAGCCGCCGGTAGATCTGCTCATCCACGCCTATAATCGGCAAGTCCAATTCCCGGCTAAACTGGCAGCCCGGCGAAACGCACCGCACCCGCAACTCTTCCGGATAATCCACCGTTGGCCACAATCGGAAGCTCTGCGTCCCGAACTTCGTCCCGCACCACGGACACTCCTCCAGCGGGATCGGCGAATCCTTGAACTTCGAATCGTTCTGGAACTCCCGCGTCCGCCGCCGCGCCGTATCCGGATAGTCGGAGTCTTTCGACCCCATCACGTTCGGCGTCGCCGCGCTCCCCACCCACAACCCGATTTCGAACGGCCAATCCCCCAGCACCGTCGCATCCCGCTGCCGCATCAGTTCCAGCGCGCAAATCAGCGTCGCCGCCCGCCCCAGTTGGTCCAGCGTCAGCAGCCGCAGCGTATACCGCATCAGCACGCTCATCCCCGCGCCCGTCATCCCAGGGTTCCGCAGCCGCCGCAGAATCAGCGTGAACGCCGCCAACCCCAGATACGCCTCCGTCTTCCCGCCGCCCGTCGGAAAGAACAGCAGGTCCACCATCTTCCGGTCGTCCCCCGCCGGCTCCGCGATCCCCGGCAGATTCATCAGCAGGAACGCCAATTGGAACGGCCGCCACTTCGGCGCCACCGTGCCCGGGTCCTTGCCCTGCATCACGCCCATTCGCTGCCGCGCCGCCATCGCCATCGCCTGGTTCGCCAGCCGAAACGCCTGCAGGCACTGCCCGTCTTCCAACAGCGCAATGCCGCGCTCCATCCGTTTCGCTACCGATCGAATGCGCGTCAGCAACTCTATGCCTGTCCTCTGCCGCCCCGCCGGAGCCGCCGGTATCTTCCCCTCCTGCAATCCGATCCAGTCGCGGTACTGCTCCACCATCGGCTGCAGCGCCGTCCGCGCCGCCTCCCCGCTGGCCAGCCCCGCCAGCGCGTCCATCCCCAGTTCCACTGCCACCGGCCCCGTCGCCACCCGCTCCACCTCCGCCCGCGGCAGCCAGCAAGTCCGTATCCGTTTGGATGACTCTGCTTGCGTCGCCACGTTGTGCCCCACCGCGTACTCCCGCGCATCCCGATACTGCAAATCCGCCACCTGCTCGTCCCAGTCCCCGGAGTCCAGCCCCCGTAAATCCGGCCGCGCCACGAACCCTTCCGTGCTCTCCACCGTAATCGACACCTGGAACGCCTTGCCCTCGTCCTCCCGTTCGTCCGGCGCCGGGTGTCGCCGGTTAATCACAAACAGGCTCACCGCCCGCGCATTCGCCGGCAGTCCCGCCTCCGGGTTCGACATCGGCACCGCCCGCACCAGGTACCCCACTTTCAGCCCGCGCGAATCCGGCACCTGGAGTTCCTGCAAGTGCCGCACCAGTTTGGTCAGCGGAACCCGCACCGTCTCTTTGCGTCCTTTCCGTGTCCAGCGTTCCTTGGCCGTCATTGGATCGGTGCCGGTATAGTCGCCCCACTGCACCGTCACTTGTAGCTCTTTCTCCCCCTCCGTCACCAGAAAGCTCAGCCCAATCGAACTTGGCAGCGCCCGCTGCTTCCCCGCCGCCCGGTCTGGCGTTGTCTCATCGTCCGCCCCGGGCTTCCCATCCAGGGCCTCCATGTCATCGCCAACGGAATCTGTGACGAACTTCTGGGCTCCCGTAGTGCTCGATGGCACCAGGTACCCCGTCAAATACCATCGCGACGGCCATTGCGCCAGTTGTTCACTGCTGTCGCCCGTGACCTCTCCCGGTCCAATACAGTCGAGTTCCAACGCTTCGACCAGCTTTTTGCGAACGTCGACGGATGTCATGGCCTAAAATGGAAACTCCTGATTCTCCGGCTGCTGCCGCTTGCTCTTTTTCCCGGCTTTGGCTTTCGGCGGGGGCTCTTCGGTTTCTTGCATCAGCGCCCTCTGCCGGTTCAAGTCCAGAAGTCGCGCCAACAGCTTATCCCGGACGTCGGTCTCCCACCGCAGGCGGAACTTCTTCTTTTTCCGTTTCCGTGCGCCGTCATCGTCGTCGTCCTCGTCCTCGTCATCAAACTCCGACTCGAACACACACGGCGCGTCCAAATCCTGCCAACCATATGCCTCCAACACCGCCGAATCCATCGCCGCGTGCAACTCCCGTAATTTCTGGATGTCGGGATCTTGATCCTCGGGATCGTGGAACCGGTTATAGGTTTTCGTCAATCCCCTATCGGTCCGGATCATTAGCTCGGCACGGCTGTTGTAATAGGTTTCCCCGACCGCCGCTAACTTCTCGGATTCTTCGTAGTTCGCCGGAAAGGGGAACGTTTCGAAGCAATCTGTTGGCGTGTACCGAAGGTCGTCTTTCATCGACGACGCCATGAACCGCGCCCACACTTCGTGGACCCGGGATTGGAGAACGGTGAAGGGCGGAGTAGTTGAGATCGGGAATACTACTAGGCTGTGAGCAAACACCTGCTTTGTCGAAACTCGTGCCAATGCAAGGTGTGGCGTCGCACCACAATTCACCACTAAAACCGATGCAACCTCTGCCAGGGCTGCCATTAAGCCTGGCCGCTTTTCAGCGTATTGCCACCAGCGTTCGCGCAGACTGTCGCGATTTTGTATGTCTCGTTCAGGCTTCACTCTCAATCGCACAATATCAATCAAATTCGGCCAATCCTCCGCAACTGGCTCCGGATAATCCATCGGCACAACCCCCGCTCGCAACCAATCCCGCTTCGTCTCCTCGTCCGCACACACCCAAGGCAATCCTAATTCCGCCCGCCGCAACGGAAAATCCTCAAAATTAACCACGTACCGATGATGCACGTACCTCGGTGAATTATTAATCTCCTCCCCGCCCAGATACGGAAAGATCCGCTCGGCATTCTTCGGGTCCGCAGGGATCAGTCGCTCCATCTCCGCGAGAGGCGAAGCTTGCCCTTTCTTGTCCGTGTCGTCAAACGTGAATCCCATCCCAAGCACAATGCTCCCCTGAAAACTTTGTCCTCGTTTTCAATCAAGGGAGCCGGATCCTCATGCCCGCCCTCATAGAACAAATAGGCGGTAATCAACGAAACGTCCCGCTCATCCAGAACGCGCATCCACTGATACTCTCCACGCAGCACATGCACAACACTAACAACCACCGCCGCCTCTCCCGGCCACTTCAACCGCTTCTTCGCCCGGTAAATCGTCCCGCCATGCAAGCAGATCCATCGCAGCCCCGTGGACCGTGTGTCCCCCTGGCCAATCGTATTCGTCGCAATCAGCCCAAAACATCCATCCTGCTTCAACAGCCCAAATGACCGCCGAAAGAAATGAGCCACCAGATCCGAGTTGCCATGCGACTCCGGATGCACATGCTTCAGCCAGTCCAGATACCCATCCGGGTTCGCCGCCAGCATCGTATTCTTCCCCGCAAACGGTGGATTCCCCACAATCGCATCAAACCCGCCCTTCCGGAACACCTCCGGATACTCCAACTCCCAATGAAACGGCCGAATCCCCTTCGCTCGCATCGCCCGCGCCGCAGCCTCCAAAGTCGCAAAGGCCTCCAAATCCGCCCCCGGCCCCAGGTGGCGGTCCAGCGCTCTCGCTAGAGTCTCCCGTTCCTTCTTCCGCGCCCCATCGAAAAACGCCGCCACCAGGCAATCCCCGGCCAACCGCGCATTCGCCAGCTTCTCGTCCACAACGTCCAACTGCTGTTGCCGGGTCTCATACGGCATAAAATCCGGCGCGTTCAGGATCACCGCCCGGTTCCGCAACGCCAACTCAATGTCGTCCCGTAGCCGGTTCCGGTATGCCCGCGCCTGTTCCTCGCCTTCCCAGGAAAACCAACTGATCTCCGCCACTCCAAACCCCACCAGCGAATCCCCATCCCGCAGCGCATGGTCCAGAAATGTAAACGGATGGTCCTTGGCCAAAGTCGCCAGCCAGAGCGAAAGCTTCGCCAAGTCCGCCGCCATCCTGTTCCGGTCCACTCCATACAGGCACCGCTGCGCCACCGTCCGCTGCGCCAGCAGTTGCACATCCTCGTCCGGCGGAATCGCCGGCGTCTCATCGTGCGCCTGCCACGCCTGCGCCAGCAGCGTACCCAACTGGCGGCACGCCTCCACCAGGAACGCCCCGGACCCCATCGCCGGATCGCACACCTTCAACCCCAAAATCTGTTCCGGCAACGGATTCGGCCCCAATTGGGCGATCACCGGCTCCAGCGTGTGCCGCACAATCGGCTCTGTCAGCGCCCGCGGCGTATAGTTGCTCCCCGAATGCCGCCGCTCCAAAGAAGGCTGGAACACCATCGCCCCGGCCGGCACCGGGCTCGGCGTCACGCCCAGCGCCACCTTCCTCCCCAACGCGGCAACAACATCTGGAATCGCCCCCGCGGCCTTCAGCGCATCGGACGCCTTCCCGGTCAGCGTCTGCCCGGTCTCCTTGCTCAGCCACTTCATCCGCTCGCCCGGCTTCTCCGCCAGCAGCGCTTCCAGGTTCACCGTCACCGGCGCGCCGTGCTTCTTCGGGGACTTGATCGCAATCGATGGTCCCCCGGCGATCTGCAGCTCGAATCCCATCGTCACTTCGTACACACTGCCGATCTGTTCCACGTCCAACGTCCGGTAGCTCAGCCGCTCGCCTTTCAAGATCAGTAGCTTCTCCAGCACGCGGTAGATCACCCCATCCGGCACCCGTGGCAGAATCCCCGCGTCGCCCTCCAGGAACGGATACCGCGCCGGATCGAACAGGTACCCCCGCCGCGCCGGAATCCGGATCGCCTCCCCGTGCCGCGCCCCGTCGTACAGCACCCGGAACAGCGCCGCCAACTGCGCCCATGCCCCGTACCGGCTCTCCATCGTGTCCCGGTGCAGCGCCTCGTCCTCCCGCAGCCGCTCGAATAGTCCCCCTACGCTGTAGTGGTTCTGGAATAGCGGATCGGACGGCAGCAGATTCCGGTCCTCGGCATACAGCAGGAACACCAGCCGCATCAGCACCGTCAACAACCCGCCGTAGACCTCCTGCGGGTCCGCCGCCAGTGCCGCCCGCAATGCCGCGCCGCCCGGATGATGCAGCGCCGCTTGGAACCCCCGCAGCAGTTCATACAGTGCTTCCAATACCTGTTCCGCCAGCGCCGTCGATACCTGGTTCTGAAACTTCCGCGAATTCTCCAGAATCGCCGGCAGGCGGTGCTTCGCGTCCCCGCTCCAGAACGAACGGATGTGCAGCAGCAGTTCCAGCGCCCCCAGCAACGGCCGCCCCGCCGTCAACGCCATCGCCGCCAGCGGAAATGTAATGTGCCCGCTCGATTCCCCCCGCGGCGCATACACCAGCCGCACCGCCCGCCCCGTGAACAGCACGCCGATCGGAACTTCCGTCTCCCGCAGCAGCCGCTCAAACCGGGCCTGCGGTGACGCTGCCCAATGTTTCGACTTCTCCTTCGGCTCCGCGTCCGGGTCCGTCCCCGCCGCCAGCTCTTTCACCAGGACCAGCGGCTTCCCCCCAGGCTCATAGTCGTAAAGAGCGTAAGTCGGCCGCAGCGAGTCATTCAACTCATGCAGCGTAATGGTCAAGCTCTCATCCAGCGCCGGACCCTCCGGAGCCCCCGCCAGCGAATCCAGTGGCCACTCCAGCAGCGGCCCCGCCAGCGCCAGGAAGTTCGGTAACTCCGGATTCTCCACGTCCGGTAATAACGCCAGGTACCGCCGGTGCAGTTCCATTAGCTGCCCCCGGTCCACCACCATCTGCCCGGCCTTCAGCGCGGCGACAGAAACCACCAGCCCCTGCGGCTGGGCATAGCCCATCCATTCCTGGTGAAAGTCGGTGATCGGATCGCGCGACATATCTATCGAAACCACGCCCTTCGTTCTTCCGGAAGCGCCTTCATAAAGTCACTCCACACCTGACGCAAGAATTCGGTCTTATCTCGCAACTGCCACACCATATTCCCAGCCTCTACGTACTCGACGCGGCTATAAGTCGGGTGTGCGAGTAGTTTGTTGCACCGTATTCTGTACTCGTCGTACCAGTCCGGTGGTTTGGGCGTCCAGACTTCGGGAGTCACATAGTGCGACACAACAGCATCATCTGCTTGCGGCGTTTTTCTGTAAAAGAACTCTAGAAGATTGCGGAAATGGAGAAGATACGACTCTCTCACCATGCCCGCCAACTCGCCGTCGGGAATGCGGGCATTCTCTGCGGCGGCATTTAGAAATCGCCGGTCTTCGAAATAGAGGTGTGGAGCCATCTCCGCGAGTGGCCGTTCGGTGGAGTCGCCCATACTAGTTACTCACCGGCCAAAGATATACCAGCCCCACCGGCTCAATCCGCTCCGCCTTCACCTCATAGTTCGCCCGAATCCGCGCCGGTTCCGTCTCCAACTCCCCAGGGAGTTCATCCAGCCGCTTGGACCAGTGGGATCGCTCATCTTTCCGCTGCCGCAGCTCCTCCTCATCCCATCCCGTCAACTTCATCTGCAACGTACTGTCGTACTCGTTCGCCTTCTTCTCCACCTGCCGCAACTGGCTCTCCAAAATCTCCCGCATCGCCTTCGATTCCGCCGCGCCCCGCTGCTCCAGCTTCTTCCGCGCATCGGCCGCGTGCTCATTTGCCCGCGCCGTCAAATGCGGCAGCAGCTCCGCCACGTCCCGCGCCGCCGCGGCCTGCAATTGCCCGGCAATCACCGGGGCGATCCGCCCCGCCTTCGGGTCCACCAGGCTTTTCTCCATCAGCGCCCAGGTCATGTTCTCCGCCTCGCGCGCATACGGCGTCAGTGCCGCCTTCCGCACCGCCAGGTCGGTCCAACGCGCCGTGATCGGCACAATCTCCTCGTGCAGTCGCGCCGCATTCGGTCCGTATAGGGCCAATCGGCCCAGCAGCAACACGCGCGGAATCGCATCCTGGCTCTGCGCCAAACAAGCGCGCGAAAGGTCGTGGTACACAAACCCCTGCGCCATAAATCGGCCCAACAGCCGCCGCACCAATTTGTGCTCCAGGTGCAGTTGCACCACCCGGTCCGTCACCTCGCCCGGATCGCTGAACACAACCGGCCGGATCGGAGCCTGCCGCCGCCAGTCCCACATCGGCTGATCCTTCGCCCGCGGCGCCCGCAGCGCATCCATCGTGTCCGCCCATGTTGGATCGGCGCCCGTCAGTTGATCCAGCGCCGGCACCCGGTACTGCCCCGTTCCCTCCGCCTCCAATTTGTTCGCGCCCAGCAACTCCAGTGAACACGTCAGCGCCGCCCGCAGATGCTCCTGGCTGAATCCCGAATGCCGCTGCGACGTGGCCAGAATATTGCGCAGTTGATCGATCTCCCGCCGCAGATCGTCCTGCCGCGCCCGCGAGGACTCCAGCTCCTCTTCAATCGCCGCCCGCTGCGCCGCCTCCAACTCCGCGCCCTCAATCTCCCGCCGCAACTGCTCAATCTGCGACCGCCGGATTCCCATCTTCATCAAATCGTCCAGCTTCGTATCGATCACTTTCGATAGCGACCCCAACTCCTCCCGGATCCGGTTCGTCTTCCGCACCAGTGTCGCCAGAATCGTATCCTCCGGCCGGTGCGTATAGACGAAGTAGTAGCAGAACACCTCCGGCGCCGGTTGCAGCTTCCGGTCGATGCGTCCATTCCGCTGCTCCATCCGCGACGGATTCCACGGGATATCGAAGTGAAACAGATGCTGGCAATGCGCCTGTAAATTCAGCCCCTCCCGCGCCGCGTCCGTCGCGATCAGTATCCGCAAGGGGTGGTCCGCCGGCGACGTTGTAAAGTTCCGCTTGATCGTCTCCCGGTCCGCCGGCAATGTCGGACCATGGAATATCGCCACGCGGTCCCCGTGCGGGTCGAAACGTCCCCGGATCTGTTGCTCCAAATAACGTCTTGTGTCGTCGTACTCAGTAAATAGCAGGACGCGCTTCGCGTTCCACACTCCCCCCGGACACAGATTCTTCTCGATCCACTGCAGTAGGTACGCCATCCGGCCATCCGGCCGGAATCGCGCGTCATTCGCCAGCGCCCGCATCTGCTCCAGCAGCGCCCGCTCGGCCTCAAACCCTGCCGTCCGCGGACCGGCCGTCGCCAGCGTCATCGCTTCAACTTTCGAATCCGCTTCCCGCCGCTGCTCCTCTTCCGGTGCCGTCGCCCCTTCGTCCTCCGGGTCCACATCCAGTGACAGCCGCGGCACCGCAATCGCCGCCGCCTGCGCCGTCGCCCATTGCTTTTCCACCGTCTTGCAATGGACGCGCAGCGTCTGCGCAAACGCCTCAATCGATGAGAATAATCGCTGCTGCAAGTTCGAGATCAGCAGCCCCGAAGCGGACTGCACGCGTTTGGTCTCCGCCGAAAGCCGTTGCTCCCGCAGTGTCCGGTACTCATCCAACAATCGCGTCAGTTCCAGTTCCGGCCCCTCGGTGATGCCGATCGAAACCGGCTCGACGATCCGTTTCGGAAACCCGCCCTGTATCACCCGCAGGTCTTCCTTGATCCGCCGCACCATCACCGCGTCCAGATTGGATTTCGCCGGCTTAACGCCCCGGATAAACCGCTGCGGGTCCAGAATTTCCAACAGTGCCGAGAAGCTGTTGGAATGCCCGTTATGTGGAGTGGCCGAAAGAAACAGCCGGTGTTCAAACCGCCGCGACAGGTCCCGCGCCTGCCGCGTGATCTTGGAATCGATCGCATACCGCCGCCCCGAGGACGGGGCGGCATGGTGCGCTTCGTCAAAAATCAGCAGCGTCCCCACCCGGAACGTCCCCAGCCAGTCCCGCATCGGTGCAATATAGGTCTCGTCAATCAGCAGCCGGTGCGAAATCAGAAACCGTGAATGCGTCGTCCACGGGTTCACTCCAAACCCGCGCTGCCGTCGCATCCGCTGCATATACTCTTTGTCCAGAATCTGAAACGAGAGCCCAAACCGCGAATCCAACTCCTCCTGCCACTGCAGCAGCATTGAGGGCGGACACGCCACCACAATCTCCCGCGCCTTCTTCCGCAGCAGTAACTCCCGCGCGATCAGCCCCGCCTCGATTGTCTTACCCAATCCCACGTCATCGGCAATGAATAAGTTCACCCGCGGTAACTGCAGCGCCTTCCGCAAAGGGTCTAACTGATAAGGCTCAATCTGTATCCCCGCCCGGAAAGGAGACTGGAATAGCTTCGCGTCCGTCGAAGTTACACAGTTCCACTGCAACGTGTTGAAGTACGCGGCAAACCGCTCCGGAGGATCAAACCCGCGCGTCGCCAGGTGTTCCCACGACTCCGGCGGCAGAATCCGGCCATCAATTTCCCGCTCCCAAATCACCTCCAGCGCCTGCCCCTGCGCATCGTCGTCAATGCACGACATCCGCACAACATGATGCTCCCCAGCCGCCTGCGGAGGCACCACTTCGTCTACAAGATAACGGCGCTGGCGGATATATACCACCATCGCAGATTCGGGTATAGTTTGAGGCACTGTGGGTAGTGTATTCGAGCGGTCACGAAACCTCAAGGCAACCCCGGTCGAGGCGCGACCGACAACCGAGGAACGCTTAAGGGGCGGGGACCGACGGGACCGCGCGCCCGCAAGCGATCACCATTAGACAGGGGGCGGGAACGCCGCTATCGAATAGAGGGTGAATCGTTTGACGAGATCGTCAACCTCCTCCGGTGTAAGCCGATAAGGGTCAACCGCCGGGCCGGGTTCGAAACGGGCAGCCGATATCCCCGCAGCCCGCGTAAACACGTGAAATAAGTGCATCGCAGAAGGGCAGGAACCACCAAACCCTTGGCAAGCGGCGTTTTTTAACACGGACCAGACCGGAGACTGGATCGGCACGTTGGCGAGGGCCATCAACTGCATTGCCAACTCTGCGAGTTCGCGAATGTCTTTTTCCACTTGCAGTCCACCAAAATCTGGCTGCGCAACAGCGCTCAGGCACGGGCGCATCAATCCGAAGTTGACGAGTGTGACCATCCCGGAATCGGTTATCCGCCAGTAATCCAAATTAAACCCGCCAAGCGCCGCACCCCCGTCATGCAACCCAGCCACCGACCGGATCGCTTGCGCGACTACTTTGCCGACACAGGGACCCATATTGACCGCTTTTAGAGGCTCGGGGTTTATCCGGCCAATTCCGAGAAGGAGGACTTTCTGAAGGGAATGAGGTTTGACGATGTGATTGGCAGAGTAGAGAGGCGGGAGGCCCGGACGGGCGGTACCCAGCATTTGCATGACCCGTTTCGGGTATTCCCACTCTTCCGACGCATGCTCGTAATCCATGTTAAATACCAACGCCGACTCCTGTCGCTCCAGTTGGTATTGATATGTGTTGTAGAGTTCAGCACGCCCAACCGTGCCGAGAAAATCTTGAATAACATGCGACCCAAAAGTTTCGCCACGTTCGAGGATCATGGTTTGTCTCCCTGACGCAGCCTCAACCCGGCCGGACTCTGATAGAATTTCTATTGCTTCCGAGCGGCTGCAATGTGTTCAACGCGTCGCAAGGGGCACTTTTTCGTACGGGAACTGAATACTTTCGAAAATATGGATCCTCGCTAAATCAAATCCGCACCTCACGCCGGTTCGCCGGGCGAGCGGTTTCGCGCCCGTTGATTTACCGAAGCGGGCGGAGCGTCCGGAGGACGACAGGGAAATTGCGATTAATAGCCCGCTGCCGATCAGTATTAACAAGCTGGGGCGGTGCGAGTACATTGTGGCGGGAATTCCAGTTCTCAACGAAGAGCGAATCGTCGCGTTCGGCTATCGGTTCGGTTGGATCTCGACCACCGGCCTTGCGAAAACTACGAAAAAAACTTCCGGCCAATGAAAACGAGTGGCGCTGCAAACGTAATGGTCTGCAGGAGGCAGTAAAATGAAGTCAGTAGTCGCTCGATTCGTTGTCTCCGCCGCGTTGGCGGCGGTTCTTTCGGTGGCCAGCCTGGCGCAAGTGGCGACCCCCACCATCCAATTCAGCAATCAGTCCGGTGACGACGCTACGGTTAAACTAGCCGGGGGACCGACGAGTGGCTATGTCGATGTGCCCAACGGCGGTTCGGCGACGGTGTCGGTCCGGAGCGGGCTGTACTGGATCGTGACGCGTTATTGTGATCGGCGTGGGGCTTGTTCCTACTCCCGTGGTGAAACGTTCACCGTGACCCAGACGCCGTATAGCGTCAGCCGCATCAGTATCACTCTGCATAAGGTCGCGAACGGGAATTATCGCACCGATCCCGCGTCGGCGCGGGAGTTCTAAGCCGTACGTCCGCGCGACTCGGCTGGACATGGAATCACCGGGTGACTGAAAGCGCCCCCCAGGTTCGGGGGGCGCTTTTGCGCGTAGCGGCGGCCCGCGCCGGTCGGGTGCCGCCCGGGCCCTAACCGCCCGCGGTTCCGCCGAGAACTTCATGGAGTTCCTCGCGGCTGAGGCGCAACGCGTCGTGGTGGCCGCAGACCGCCGACGCCCGTGCAAAGACGGGGTCGGTGATGACGATTTCTTCAAACAATGCCCGCGCTGACGGGTATTCGGCCGCGGATTCTTCGCACGCCGTATTGGCGAGCACGGAGATTAATTGAGCGCGACAGGCCGAGCGGGGACTGCCGCCCATCGCCCGGGCCAACGTCGACAACTCAAGGACATCGCGCCGAAACAAATCACCCGCGCCTCCGGTGTTTGCTAACGGCCCGGGATCCACCAGCGTCACCGTGCCATCTTCGCTAAAACGCCAGCTATCAAGCGTCACCGCGCCATGAGAATAGCCCGCGTCGTGCATGGCGGCGATACTTCGGGTCATTTGCGCGAGGATCTTCGCGTACGTTTCCGGATTGGGACATACGGGCGGGATCGGTGCCCGCAGAACACGGCCAATGGCTATCAGCAGGACCTTTTCTGGAAGTGACGGCCGTACGACACCGGTAGAGGAATGGAGAACTGGTAGATTCGGACCGGCGGCTGCAAATAACCCAATAACGCGTTTGGCATATTCCCATTCACCCGATCCAGGCTGCACATCCATGTCAAAGACGTAGCCGGACTCAACGCGATGAAGCCCCGTGTTGAAGACGTCATAGAACTCCGCGCGCCCCACTTTACCGAGGTATTCCAAAATCTCATACGAACCGTGGCGTACACCGGGCGCATAAATCATGGCTTTGCTCCGTGCGTCGTGTGCTAGGCACGATTCCGAAAGGAATTTCGGCATCAGGGTCCTGCTATGTCGTAAACGTTCGCAGGGAGGGCTCTTTTCGCCCTGAACCACGGCAAAAGCAGCTTCGATACCAGATTTCGTTTTAGGACTGCGAAAAACTCCGTTGGGCGCAGCGTTCTATGAGTAGCCACATGACTTACCCCACTCAAATTCAAAGCGGTATTTGGCGCATCACGGACAGTTTCGGGACGTTTTACCTGGTCTCGGCGTCCGCGGCTTTACGCTTTAGCGCAAGCGGGCAGGAGCGGCAGTTGACGCCCTCGCTCGCTGGACTCTATATAGGGCGAATTTCTGAGGAATTGCGTCACAATCCGGCGACGATGGCGCGGCTCCTGGATTCGTTTGGTGCCCCGGCGTCGTTCCGTCCAGTCCCTCATGCAGAAATGGCATCGCTGCTGTTGCGGTATGTGGCGCTTGGCCGCGCCGTCGTATTTCGCGCTCCAATCTCGGCCGCCCGTCTGTCCGGTTCGCCGATTGCCCACTCGGCGACAACCAGGCGTGAACCGGAAATCCGCCAGGCGCCGGCTAATGCTGAAAAAGCGCAGGTCAGACGCGGCACCGTGGAAGCTGGCCCACAATTGCTTGGCTTCGGCCGGATCGACCCCGTTGGCAAAGACGGGCTGTTCAAAAGTATTAATTCCAAAAATCCGAGCCGGCATGGCTACGCATACGAACATGGCAGGAATGCTGCTGACCTCCGGCACGCCAAAGATTGCCTGGCTTGCCAGAAGTATCGCGAGCCGAAAATCATGGGCGACGTGAGGGACGGCAAATGCGGGGTCGACGCGATCCTCGTCGATGGCACCATGGTCCAGCGGAAGAGCTACCGGCGGTTGCCGGGGCTGCGGACGGCCATTCTCAAGCAGGTGGAAAGCGATCTTCGACGGTATGGAAATCGAGCGAACCCGGACGAAAACTGGCGGGGCGGCCGCGATGGGTCCGCGTTGAATGGCTGCATCGAGTTTCAAATCGATCTCGACCGGTTATTGCGGCGGCCCGCCCAACCGGCCGTGTCGGCCAAGACGAAAGCCCCCATCCAGTATCCAAACTACACGCGCGAATACGTGACGGCTTGGTGCGGAGTGTTCGAGCGGGAATTGAATGCCCTCTATTCGAAACCCGTGAATGGAAAGACGCCCTCAATCACCGTACGGCCGCTGAGCGCTGGAGAACGAAGCTGCCCGCTGGCACGTGCGAAAGGCGGGGCCGCATGACTGGCGAAGTCTGTCTCAATCTCTCCCTGCCGGCCGCTCCAGAAGAAGAGCATTGGGAGAAGATCATCACCGCGCTCATGAAGAAGGGCTTTGTGTTCACTCACCTTGGCAGTTTAGGAACCGCCGGGGTTTCGATGACGATGCTCACGCGCGAACTGAGCCTGGGCTTACCGGCCTTCGCCCTGGCGCCCGGAGGCGGTTCCGCCACGGGGCGGAGGAGCCCCCAGATGGTGACAATCTCGATTTCGGGCGAGTCTATCGGCTCCCTTGTGAAGGGCGCGGTCGTCTTGAGCCTCTCCTTCATCGACTCTGTCTCGACGATGGAAAAGGAAACACGGTTGTACCTTAGCGCCTGCTGGCGGGATCAATTGGTTTGGCTGTTGGACCCAATTATCCGTGAGTTGAACCCGCCAATCGGATGCTGCGCCCCCATCGTCAGTGATGCTGGATCGGAGGACGAGTATGCGGACGAACTTGGCTGGCTTCGGCCTGGCGCTCCGGAGCAGGTGATTTCGAGGCTCACGGAGCTCACCTATTTGAATAAGAAAGCTGCGGATCAACTTGACCGGGACAAACTGGAGTCGCTTCCATCCGGTCGATTGATCAATTTCCCGCTTGGCGGCGTGTTGATAGATCTGATCGGAGCGGCCTTTACTCCTCGAGAGGATGACGCCGAGGACGCCTTGACGGCCGTCTCGACGTATCTCAGGCTGCCGCGAGTAATTCACCCTTAATGGGCAGGGTTTCGGCGACCCGCCATGGCGCTTACGATGCGTGCACAGGGGTTACGGCGTGTTGGAGCCGGAACTCCTGGCCACAGTCCAGGCACAAAGCATGAAACTCTTCCTCATCACGAGCTACCCGAACCCGTACCGGCGGCGTACATCCGCAAATGAACAACCGTAATCTGGAACCAGAACCTGGACCTCGTGATTTCCCTCCCCGTGTTCCGCGGCCTTGAGGGCAATGGCGCGAACCAGTGACTGCCGCGGGATACGGCGTAGAAGCGGGACGGCCATCGGTAGGCTCAGAGAGACTGCGAAGGTGCTGCATAAGAATTGGATCGAAGTCTTCCGCGTCATAGGCCTGGCCCGCGGCCATCGCAAGCTTTAGGCCCAGTTTCCGAGCCGCCGACTTCCAGGCTCGCCCATGTCCGGCGGCGTGGCCGGCCAGACAGTGAGCCAATTCGTGGATAGTGGTGCCGGCAAGCTGAAGCGGGGACTCTTCACCGAACGCGCAAATCTCGATCAGTTCCAGGGATTCGGAATTGGTCCAGGCCTCATAGAAACAGGTACCGCGAACGCCTGGTCGGCCGGACCCGTAGACGAGCTTAGCCCGATCCAGCCGCTGCCGCGCTTCTTCATCGTTTAAACGCAGCGTCACCGCCCGCCGGATCGATTCGATATACATTTCGTGTGTCATAGTCCATCCCTTGTCCGTTCGCACTGTTTGCGAATACGGCGAAGAGCCGGGCATTTTTCACGAATGCCGCATACGGGCAATTTCAACTGCGTCCAATGCACGTAAACATCTACGGTGGCTGGACGCCCTCGGTCGAACAATGATTGGCGGGTAAGAAGCGACACCGACGAGATCGGCGACCTTGGGAAAGGGATGGCCCTGCAGAATTCCACGCTACCGTGGAGACCGCTTCGGGCAACTGAAGAATTTACTGCGAATGACTGCCGTGGCAATTCCGCGTGTCGAAGTGCGCTCCGGGGCGGGATGAGCGGCAGCGGACACATGCTGAACCGAACCGCATCCGGCGGCCCGCTCCGAATCTAAAATGGGTCCGGCGGTGATCCGCCGGACCCTCCGCGCCTTTAGTCGAACCCGTAGGGCTCCGGCGAGCGATTTGCCGCAGCCGGGCGTACCGGCGTCTTTGCTATCTGTTCGCGCTCGACTCTGCGCAGCAGATGCTCCAGATCGAGATGATGAAACACAGTTTGCGCTTTCTGGGGCTCGGGCTCGACATCGAGCGTGCGAGCAAGCACTTGCATCAGGTTGTTCATATTTCCTCCATATTGTGTAGTGAGCGCAGTCGCGCCCATCAATACATACGCTGGCTGGAGGCAGTATTTTCAGCACTGCCTGGACGTCGAATAGGACAATTAGTGAAAAGAATCTGGCTTGCAGCGTAAGAGAATATGGACTCTCGCATTTGTTGTGCGCGATGGGAGGAAGTTCGGGGGGCCTTGGCAGCCCCATATAATTTGAAGGCCAAGCAGGATGTATGTCGCACCTAAAGGATCTCGCCGCAACGTTGACAAAGTTCACCCAGACCATCGGTTCAAGGGACGCTTCGCTGCACTGGAATGAGCTGAAAAATACTGATGGGCTCATACGTCTCGCCTGCGATGAAGCCGTGCAATGCGAACTATCGACCAGTCCCGAAAAGGTTTTGGGGCGTTGCTGGAGCCTGATGGAAGAGAAGACGTTCGAAGAGCGCATCGGCATGTACTATGCGGCGAATGGCGCCTATGCGGATCGGCTGGCGCGGCACGCGCGTGCGATGATCGCCACCGCCGGCGCGGCGGCCGCCCTGCGGCGCAATGACGCGGAGATCTTCGTTGACTGGTGGGCCCTTGCGGCGCCGCTGCTGTCCGGTGTGGCCAATGGCCGGCCGCCGTTGCATTGGCATTGGCCGCAGAATCACCAGCAAGACCCGCACAAGGCGTTGGAACATGCCACCACGGTCCTCGCCGCGGCGGGCTGGGAAACCGCTGGGGTCTGGGACTGGACCCGGCATTGGCTGCTGCGTGCCGGATTTCCGTCGCAGGTGGAGCCTCTGAGAACGATAACGGTGCCCGTGTTGGCGTATGAGCTAAACGTTGGCTTTGTATGCGATCTGCGATTGGAACTGCTGGCTGAAGGCGAAGGCGAGCACTACGAGGCCATTCAGGGAGCGCTCTATCCGCTTGGCGAAGATCTGGTGACTTGCGTCAACGAGGCTTGCCGGCGCGTTCAGGGGACCGTGAGGTGGAATCTAATGTCCGGGAACGGCGTGTCGACGCCCATGAGGGGGAAGTCGCTGGGCGCAGCAGCGCACGTGGGCGCTGTGCTGCTCGAAACGAACCGCCCCTACGATCAGCGCTGTGTGATTACGGCGCAGATGGAGGGAGATCGGCTGAAAGAGGTGACGTGCGAGCGCGAAAAGTTCGAGGAAGCGGCCAAGCAGAGATACCGCCGGGGCGGGGTAGCTGTTGGCGTCAAAGCGAAGGTCGATAATGAATCGTTTGAAGTCGTCGAGCTGGCGACGCTGGAAGAGGCGGTGACGTTCGCATCCGGACTGCTAACGGAACTGCGGGAATACCTAACCGGACTCACTCAGATCGACGTCGCCGGGGTGGCGGCGTATCTGGGAGGGCGTTCGCCGGTTGATCTCTACATCGAGCCGGACGTGCTCAAACGCACACCGCGGGCGAAGCAAGCCAACATGGATCGCAAAGAGGAGCGTGAGGAAGAGGGACCAAGCCGGGGCCGTGCGGAGCGACTATCGCCGGAGACGCGGGACATGGGGGAAGAGGATATCTACGGCGAGCGGGTTGAGGAGGTGGAAGAGCGGGTGGCGTGGGAGCGCGAGATGGAGGGGATGCGCGGAGGGAGGCCAAGATGCGCGGTAATCCTGGGGCCGCCGGGGCAAGGCAAGACAGAGTTATGGCGGATGACGGCACGGCGCAAGGCGAAGGAAGCGTTGGAGCGGTTGGCGAACGAGCAGGTATCGCTGGACAACGTGATCCTGCCGGTGAAGATGACACTTCGGATGCTGGCCGAGAGCGGAAAGGAATCAGGCGAAGGGGCGGAACAGGCACTGCGGCGGGTGCTGGCAGCCCAGGTGGGCGGGGAAGTGGGCCGGTATGCGAAGGAGCATCTGCAGGAAAGGCGGGTGTGGTTCTTCCTGGATGCGCTGGATGAAGTGCCGGCCGAGGGGCGGGGGCTGCTTGCCGAGTATTTCCAGGTGCTGATGAGGTGGCAAGGCCAGGTGGTGATGACCTCCCGGCCCTACGCGTTCAGCCAGTGGAGCCTGCCATTCGCGGAATCAGATCAAAAGGCCTACCGGCTGGCGCCACTAAGCGATGACCAGGCGCAGTCACTGGTGCGGGCATGGTACCGGGACGAGGTCCGCGGTGAGACACTTCGGAATCTATTGCAAAGAAGCTTGGGGGTGCGGCGGATGGGACAGAGTCCGTATCTGTTAACACTGCTGTGCTGGATCGTCGAGCGTAGAAAGATCAAACCCGGTATCCGGCGGACGGGGCTGTACGAATATGCGGTGACGGATTTACTGGGATTGACGCTGCAGGGCGGCGTCGAGGAGGGCCGCGGGAGCGATCTGCTGCCGATGATGCGCGAAGTAGGGCTGTCGCTGTTCGCTGACGGGGCAGCCAAGATGCCCCTTTCCAGGGACCGGTTGCTCGAACGGATCAAGGGTTGCAAAGAGCAGCCGCCGGTAAAGGGGCTGACGGCGCAGCAGTCGGTGGGGTTAGGCAAGAGGGAGAAGGCGATCTATCTGCTGCAGGAACTGGAGGAGAAGCGGTTTCTGTTGTTGCATGGTCCGGACGAGTATGTTGTGCCCCACCGGTCCGTGTTGGAGTATTTGGCGGGCGCGGGGCTGGCGGAGAGGCTGAGCGGCAGTGATAACGTCAATGAATGGTGGAGGTGGGGGGATGCCAAGGCGTGGGACCCGGACTGGCGAGAGGCGATTGTGTTCACGGCGGGAAGTCTGGTGGGCGAATGGGAGGCGCTGAACGGGCTTCTTTCGCGGTTGCGGGACAACAAGAAAGATGATTACTTTCGTCACCGATTGGCATTGGCGGCGGAGTGCCTGGGGGAGATGCCGTTGGAGAATCGGGCGGAGATCGACGGGCAGATCGATGCGATAACGACAAACGCATTCGAGCTCTGCCGGAAACGGAGCGCCGACCGTACTTTGGCAGCGTACCCGGTCAAAAACAGTCTTGGGGTCCTAGCGGCCTGCAACGGGCGGGTTGGTTCGGTGACACTGTTGGAGCGGATCGCCGTGCTGCTGGCCCATGGGGAATGGGATGCCCGAAGTTGGGCGGCGAAAGCGGTGGGCGGGATGGGCGCCGCGGCGGCGACGCCAGCGTTTCTGGAGCGGATCGCCGTGCTGCTGGCCGATC
>Ga0163144_10009923_pt1 | contig 20370 bp, 14 predicted proteins | sample OliLak19BULKMAT1_FD_123175 | JGI IMG/M metagenome (GOLD analysis project Ga0163144, IMG submission 123175) | Freshwater microbial mat bacterial communities from Lake Vanda, McMurdo Dry Valleys, Antarctica - Oligotrophic Lake LV.19.BULKMAT1 | ecosystem: Environmental > Aquatic > Freshwater >... | reverse complement strand
TTCGCAAAATGCCGCTCCAGTTCGGAAAACACCTCCCACGCGTGATCGCCGCGGTTCACGAACTCGACGAGCTTGCAGCCACCGCGACTGATCGCGCCGACCACGTTCTTCGCGGTCTCGAGGTCCGCATGATAAAAAACGGGCACGACGCTGATGTCGTAAAAAGCGGTGAGCACCTGCATGCGCGTGAAACGAGCCATAGAGAGTATCCTCGGAATAAAGGGTTGGCTGGCAAAGCAACGAAACGTGCCACTTTCTCGACGATTGCCTGCCCGTCGCAAGCGGAAAGCCCTGCGGCCCGCGGCGAAGGGTGCAAATGAAAGTGAAGTCACTTGCCCAACCAAGGCCACGTCCGTGCGGCCGACCCACCCCGCATGTTTGTCACGTAATACGTGACAAACCCATCGTTCTGTCCGAGTGGGAGCGGACTCGTTTGTCACTTAATAAGTGACAAACCGTCGCGGCCGGTCGGTGCGGCGGTGGCCGGGTGGCCCTGACTTCACTTCCAGTTACACCCCGCGGCGAACCCGACCCTGCCACGTGTGGATGCCGCGCCATCGTGCGCACGGGATGAGCCGTGCTCACCGGCGCGCTGATAGGATTGCGAGTCGCGAGCCGTCCGATCCAGCGTGGTGCATGGAGTCGGAAGCCACATCCCACCACCGCCGGCATCGGCCCCGCGAAGTGGTGCTCGTGGCGCGCACGCATTGGACGGTGGGCGTGGTCATTCTCGCGGCGACCGCGCTGCTCTGGTGGATCACGCGCCGGCTCCCGCAGCTCGAAGTCGGCCCTCGCACCCTGGTGATCACCGGCGGCCTCGCCGCGCTCTATTTGATCGCCGGCACCCTCGTGTGGCTCGGCGCCGCACCCGGCCGCTTGCTCAGCCGCGTCTGCACGCTGCTCTACCTTCCGCGGCCCAGCTTCGGCGGCTATCTCTGGGAAACGATGAACACGGCCGAGTATCGCGCGCACTTCGCTCGAAAAATCGAGCCGGAGAATTCAGAAGCCAGGAAGCCATGAAACCGGATGGCGAACGCACCGGAGCAACCCTCGTCCGGAGGCAAACTCGCCTGGACCAGTTCGCACGCGCGTTGCTTCGCGACCGCCGCGCTCTCCGCGTTTCAACCCCCGTTTCCAGAATGATTCAGCCCGGTCGCAGTTCCTGGCTTCCTGGCTTCTGAATTAATCGGCCTCCGCCTTCAGATACTTCGCGATATCCGGCAACCGCTTCGCGCGGCGTCCCGCCGCGTCGCGCACGAAATACGGGTCCTCTTCGATCTTCGCTTCGACTTCCTCGTCGCTGTCGCCGTCCTCCTCCTGTTCGTCAATCACCTCGCCCGCCGCGTTGGTGAAGATCCAGTCCTGCTCCGCATCGAAGACATGCGTCATCCGCCGCGCCTGCGGGTCGAGCACCAGCGCGGGATTCTTCACGTGACCGTCTTTCACCGGCTCGAACAGGCACGGGTAATAGAGTTTTTTGAAATGGGTGAGGAAGTCGCTCATCCACTTGTTGTCGACGCCCTCGCGCTTGTTCAGCAGCACGACATCGGAAAAATGCACGCAAGCCTCGAACCACGCGAGCAGCGCTCCGTGCTGCTCCGCGAGCCGGCTGTTCACGACCGTGATCACGCGCGCCACCTCGCCCCCCTGCGCCTCGAGCCACACCTTGAAGACCTCGATCTGCTCGACGGGATTCTGCGCGCCATCGGCCACGAAAAACACCGGCGACGCTTCCGCCGGCAGGCGGCCGTCAATCATCTCGTCGCGCCATTCCCACCGGCTCACCGCGGGCAGCTTCGCATCGAAGTCACTCTCCGCTTCCGCTGTCGAAAGCATCACCGCCGGCCGATCCGTCTCCGTCAGGCCGCCTGCAATGAGATCCAGCAACAGCGCGCGCCGGCCCGAGCCAGCCGCACCGAGGATCAGATAAACGAGCGTTTTTTCCGCAGCCATTTTTAGACAGAATGAAGCACCCCTGAAAAATGCAGCCGGATAAATGCGGAACTCAGGAAATCAGGAAAGAAAGTCCAAGGTGGCGGCGGTTCCTCCCCGTTGTCGGGTCTTTTTCCTGAGTTCCTGATTTCCACATTGGTTTGTTCAGAGCCGCCTTCATTTTGCCTAAAACTTGAAAACCTGGTTCTGCGCGCCCTGCCGCATCCAGTGATCGACGAGCACGAGCGCCGTCATCGCCTCCACGATCGGCACCGCGCGCGGCACCACGCAGGGATCGTGGCGTCCCCGGCCGATCAACTCCGTCGCGGCGCCCTGCCGATCGACGGTCTGCTGCGGCTGCAGGATCGTCGCGGTCGGCTTGAATGCCACCCGGAACACGATCTCCTCCCCGTTGCTGATCCCGCCCTGCGTGCCGCCGCTGCGGTTCGTCGCCGTGCGCACCCGGCCCTCGCGCGTTTCGAAGGCGTCGTTGTGTTCGCTGCCGCGCAGCCGCGTCCCCGAAAATCCACTACCAATCTCAAAACCCTTCGTCGCCGGCAGGGAGAGCATCGCCTTCGCCAGATCCGCCTCCAGCCGGTCAAACACCGGCTCGCCCAGCCCCGGGGGCACGCCGCGCACCCGGCACTCGATCACGCCGCCCACCGAGTCGCCTTCGCTGCGCACGGCCTTGATCCGCTCGATCATCCGCGCCGCCGTCTCGCGATCCGGACAACGCACCGCGGTTGCTTCGACCTCGGCCAGCGACGGAAATTTTTCCAGCGCCGCCGCCGGCACCACGATGTCGTGCACCTGCGTGAGGAAGGCCCGGATCTCCACGCCGCCGCCGGCGACGCCGTGCGCGAGAATCTTTTTCGCGATCGCCCCGGCCGCGACGCGGCCGACCGTCTCGCGCGCCGAGCTGCGGCCGCCGCCCCGGTGATCGCGCACGCCGAACTTCGCCTCATAGGTGTAGTCGGCGTGCGACGGCCGGAACTTCTCCCGCATCTCGTCATAGGCGCCCGGCCGCTGATCGGCGTTGCGGACCAGCAGGGAAATCGGCGTCCCCGTCGTCCGGCCTTCGAAAATTCCCGAGAGGATCTCGACGCGATCCTCCTCCTTGCGCGGCGTCACGATATCGCTCTGGCCCGGGCGCCGGCGATCAAGTTCCGCCTGGATTTCGGCCGCATCGATCGGCAGCCGCGGCGGGCAGCCGTCGATGACCGCACCGACGCCGGGCCCATGGCTTTCGCCCCAGGTGGTGACAGAGAAAAGTTTTCCGAACGTATTCGGCATGAGGAGTCGGGAGCGTTGGCCGCGGCCGATCCCCCCGCAAGCGACAAATCCCGCGCCGCCGGAAACCCCGGGAATTCACCGGCAACTTTTCCAGCCGGATGCCGTCTCAGGTCTTCGCACAAGACCGTTTACAAGTCCGGCGCTTTGGCCTTTCTTTCTCGGTTCCGGCGCGCCGCTCGCCATTCAAACCTTCTCCCACCGCATGACTTCGCGTCTCGTCCGTTTGTGCATTCTTGTCGCTTCGTCCGGTTTGATTTCCGACGCGCTCGCCCAGAATCCGCCGCCGCTTCCCACCAATCCCGCGACCCCTGCGGCCGCGACGAATGCCGCGAACGCCGCCCAGCCCGAGGAGGAGATGGTCCAGCTCAAGCTGCCCGATGCCGACATCGACACCGTGTTGAGCGCGCTCGAGATCTACACCGGCCGGATCATCCTGCGCCCTCAGCAACTCCAGACCGCGACCTACAATCTCAAGATCAACAAACCCATTCCGAAGTCCGAGGCCATCCTCGCGATCGAGACCGTCCTCGCGCTGAACGGCATCGGCATCGCGCCCCTCGGCGACAAATTCCTCAAGGTCCAAAATCTGAATCTGATCAAGCAGGAGGCGCCCGAGATGATCCCCGGCTCCGCCTTCGATCGGCCCGCCAGCGGCAAGGTCGGCGTAAAGCTCTTCCAGTTGGAGTTCCTGCGCGTCGGCGAGTTCGTGCCGATGCTTCAGGGCATTCTCAACGCCTTCTACGGTGGCGCGATCCAGCTTCAGAACGCCAATGCGGTCCTCATCACCGATAGCATCAGCAATCTCCAGCGCGTCGAGACGCTCTTGAATCAGCTCGACCGGCCGATCACCGCCGGCATGAAGCCCAAGTTCTACAATGTCCGCAACGTGAAGGCCAGCGAGCTCGTGAACAAGCTCCGCACCATCCTGCAGGGCACGCTGCAGAACCAGCTCGGCCAGGCGACGACCTACAGCGCCGACGATCGCACGCAACAGATCGTCATCGTCACCGACCCGCGCCAGTGGGAGTTCTTCACCGATTTGATCGAGCGGCTCGACCAGAAATCCGATCCCAACACCCGCAACGACGTCATCTACCTGAAGCACGCCAAGGCCTCCGATGTCGTCAACGTGCTCAGCCGTATCATCTCCGGACAGACGCAGGCCATCCAGCGCCAGAACACCGGCTCGGTTCGCGCTGGCACCGGCCCGAACCCCGGCCCGCTCCCCGCTCCCGGCGCTCCGCCGCAGCCCGCGCTCGTCTCCGCCAGCAGCTCCAACAATCCGAACCTCTCCGACATGATGGCCTCGGGCTCGAACGAGTTCAGCGCCTTCATGACCGTCGTGAACGACGACCGCAGCAACTCGGTCGTCGTCTTCGGCACCTCGGATGACATCCGCCTGATCAACGAGCTCGTCGCCAAGCTCGACATCGTCCTCGCGCAGGTCCGCATCGAAGTCGTCATCGCCGAAGTCACGCTCGAGGACAACGAGGAGTCCGGCATCGGTGCCCTCGGCCTGAGGGTCGACGGCGACAAGCTCGTCGGCTTCTCCGGCGCCTACGGCACCGCGGTCTCGATCGCCAACGGCGTGATCACCCGCCCCGGAGCCGTCAGCGGCCACATGGATCTCGCCGCCGATATCGCCATCGGCACCACGCCCCGAAAGCGCAACAACGCGATCGTCACGGTGCCCGCCATCGTCACCAGCCACGGCAAGCCCGGGAAAATCTTCAACGGCGAGACGCGTCCCGTCGTCACCGGCACGATCCAATCCGCGGGCGGCGCCGCCACCGGCCTCAACTCGAGCTCCACCGTCACCCAACAGCAGATCGGCACCACGCTCACCGTCACGCCCTTCATCGGCATCGATGGCTCCGTGCAGCTCGACATGGTGCAGTCCGTCGAGGACGTGACCGGCGAGGTGCTCGTCGACGCCAACAAGCAATACATCATCGGCCGCCGCGAGACGACGAACTACGTCACCGCGAAGTCCGGCCAGATCATCGTGCTCGGCGGCTTCCGGAAGAATTCCAACATCAAGGAAAACAGCCGCCTCGGCCCCATTCCGATCCTCGGCGACATCTTCGGGCCCCGGAAACGCAACAGCAACCGCCAGGAGCTGATCTTCTTCCTGCGCCCGACGGTCCTCCAGAACACGGCGACCATCGACAACGTCGACGCACTGAAACGCATCGAAGGCTGGTCGAGTCGCGACACCGTCAAGAAAGAGCTGGATCCGACCTTTGTGCCGGCGAAGCCGTCCGTGCTCGATCGCATTCTGCCGAAGTGATCGCGCCCACGCGCCGCCGCCACCATGACCGTTCTTGAACAGGAAAATCTGCCGGCATCGCTCGCCGGCCTGCTCACCGACGAGCAGCGCCAGTCGGTCGTCGAAGCCTCGCGCGAAAAACGCCTCGAGGCGCTCGCCTCCGCGCTGAGCCGCCCCGAAGCCGAGGTGCTCGCGAAACTCGCCGCCGCCTCCGGGCTCGATGTCGCGAGCAATCTCGAAACCGATCCCGATGCGCGCGGCCTGCTCCCCGCCCGCCTCGTCCACGAATACCAGATCATCCCGATCCGCTACCGCGCCGAGAACGCCGGACCCCGCGTCGAAATGGCGGAGGGCGCCCCGGAGCTCGCGGTGCTCAACTCGCAGCCGCTCCACCTCGCCACCGCGTGGCTGCCCGATGCGGCGATGACCGACTGGCTGCGGACCTTCACGCTGCGGCCGCTCGTGTGGCACCTCGCCGTGCCCGAGCGCATCCATCAGTTGATCATCGAGAATTTCGGCGTCGGCTCCGGCTCACTCGAGGACGGCGACGACGGGTATGTCGCCCCCGAGGCGCAGAAGGAGTCGGAGGAGATCGTCGACGAGGATGCCGCGGTCGTGCGCTTCGTCACCGACGTCATCTCGCAGGCGATCGAGGATCAGGCGACAGACATCCATTTCGAGCCGCAGGAGGGCCAGCTCCGGATCCGCTACCGCGTCGACGGCCTGCTCGTGCCCGTGCCCGTCCCCGAAAACCTGTTACGCTTCCAGGACGCCATCATCTCCCGCCTGAAGATCATGGCGCGGATGAACATCTCCGAAAAGCGCCTGCCGCAGGACGGCCGCATCAATTTCAAGGCCCAGGGCATCGTGCTCGATATCCGCGTCTCGACGGTCCCGACGATCTACGCCGAGTCGATCTCGCTCCGCCTCCTCAATCAGAAGAAGGAAGCCTATACGATGGACCGCCTCGGCATGAGTGCGGAGGAGCAGGCCCAGATCACGCACATCCTCGACTACCCGCACGGCATCGTGCTCGTCACGGGCCCGACCGGCTCCGGCAAGAGCACCTCGCTCAACGCGTTTCTGCGCAAAATCAATTCGACCGATCTGCGCATCATCACGATCGAGGACCCGATCGAATACGAAGTGCCCGGCGTGAACCAGATGCAGGTGCGCCCGGAGATCGGGCTCACATTTGCCGACGCCCTGCGCCATGTGCTCCGCCAGGATCCCGACGTCATCATGGTCGGCGAAATCCGGGACAAGGACACCGCCGAAATCGCCATCCGCGCCTCGCTGACCGGTCACTTGGTGTTCTCCACGCTCCACACCAACGACGCACCCGGCGCCATCACCCGTCTCGTCGACATGGGCATCGAGCCGTTCCTCGTCGCGTCCGCGATCGAGCTCGTGATCGCGCAACGCCTCGTGCGCCGCATCTGCCCCGAATGCTCGCGCCCCGCGCCGATCGCGAAGGTGAAGTTGCTCGAGAATCTCGCGATCCTCGGCTGCGACCCGAAAGAGGCCGAAGGCATTGAGCTGCTCAAGTCACCGGTCGGCTGCGATCGCTGCCGCGGCACCGGCTATCGCGGCCGCATCGGCATCTTCGAAATCTTCCGGCTCAACGACGAGATGCATGAGCTCGTGCTGAAGCGCGAGAGCACGCGCACGCTCGCCGACTGCGCCCGCAAGCATGGCATGCGCACCCTCGGCCAGAGCGGCTGGGAAAAGGTGAAAGCCGGCTACACCACGTTCGACGAAGTGCTGCGCGTCATCACCGTCACGGAGAAATGACTGGTGCCGGCAAACTCACCCCATAATCTCCAGCCATGAGCGACAAACAGATCGTAATCGATGCCATCCGCAAGCTGCCCGAGGACGTCAAGTTTGAGGACATCGTGGCGAATCTCGAACTCCTGGCCAAAATCCGTGAAGGGCATGCCGATGCCGACGCCGGACGCGTCATTCCGCACGAGCAGATCAAACGCGAATTCAGGTCGTGGATTACAAACTAGACTGGACTGTGCGCGCCCGCGCAGATCTGCGCGAAATCGTCAGCGTTATCACCGCCGACCGGCCATTGGTGGTCGTCGGTTGGGGTGAGGATTTATTTCGGCATGTCGAAGTGCTGGCCAGTTTTCCGCTGATCGGTCCCATCATTCCGCAAGTGTCGGTTCGCCCAACACGCCGCATTGTCTACGGCGACTACCTCATCTTCTACCGAGTCTATCAGGAGCCCAATGTCGTCGAACTCCTGACCATCTGGCACGGAGCCCGGGGCCTGCCAAACTTTCTCTAGCCCATGCCCCGTTTCGCCTACACCGCCCGCGATCGCGCGGGGAAATCCGTCACCGCCGAACTCGAGGCGCCGAGCCGGAAAGACGCGTTGCGTTTGTTGGGCGCGCGCGGGCTGCAGGTCGCCTCCGTCAACGAGCTCGCCGCCGGTGCCCCCGGCAAGAAATCCGCCGGCGGCGGCACCGCTTCTGCCGCCGCCGCCGCTCCCACCGTGGCCGCCGCCCGCGCGGCTCGCCGCGGCGCCGCCCAGCCGCCCACGCGCCGCGAATGCCTGCCTTTCCTCGAGTCGCTCCACGATCTCGCGACCAGCGGCCTCTCGGCGGGCGAGGCCGTCCGGCTGCTCTCGGTGCGCATCAAGGACCCGAAGCTCCGCACGCTCTGCGGCGGCATCTGGGAGCAAATCAGCGAGGGCGCCCCGCTCTCGCGCGCGATGGCGACGTTTCCCCAGGTGTTCGATCCGTCGATCACCAATCTGATCCAAGCGGGCGAGGCGACGGGGTCGCTGAACGACACCCTCGCACGGCTGATCGCCCATCTGACCGAGCAGAAGGAACTGCGCCGCCAGCTCCTCACCGCGCTGGCGTATCCCGTTTTCATGGTCACGGTCGCCGGCGGTGTGATCCTGTTCTTCCTGCTGTTCCTGCTGCCGCGGCTGAAGACCCTGCTCGGTTCGCTCGGCGGCAAGATGCCGGCCTCGACGACGATCCTGATCAATCTCTCCAATTTCGCGCTGAGCATCTACGGTGTCGCCACCGCCATCGGGCTGGTCGTCGGCCTCGTCACGTTCTTCGGCTGGCGGCAGACGGCGGCGGGGCGCGCGGCTACGGACGCGTGGCTGCTGAAGCTGCCGCTCACCGGCCCGTTCATCGTGTCGCAGACCGTGCTGGCGTTTTCGCAGACGCTTTCCGTGCTGCTGGAGAACGGCATCACCGCCGCCGAGGCCCTGCGGATGACGGAGAAGCAGATTGAAAACACGGTGCATCGCGCCGCGTTCAGCACCGCGACGGGCCGCGTGCTCGAGGGCGAGGCGCTCTCGATCGCACTCGGCCGCACCAAGGTGTTTCCCGAACTCGTCCTCGACCGCCTGGCGATCGGCGAGAACACCGGCAACATCGTGCCCAGCCTCAAGCAGATCGCGCTCGCCTACCAGAAGCAGATTTCGAATCAGCTCAACATGTTCACCAAGGTGATCGCGAGCGGGGTGCTGATGGCGGTGTTCATCTTCGTCGGCTTCATCGCGTTCGCGATCGTGAGCGCGGTGTTCCAAGTCAGCTCGAGCTTCAAGATGGGCGGGTGAAGGTGCTGGCTGGTGAGCGTAGCGGAACTGTTTCCCGTTCCGCCGGAGCCCGCCTGAGGCGGACAAGCCGGAAGCGGCTCCGCTACGGCGCAAGCGCGGAACGATCATCCCTTCCCTTCACGGCACCTCGTAGACTTCGACAATCGCCGTGCCGCCCGCGGTGGCCGCGGCCGGGCTCACGTTCGCCGTGTAGCTGCCGGGCTCGAGCGTGATCAGCAGCATGGCATCGCGGCTGGCGCCGTTGGCCACGGCGAAGGCACCGATGCGGTTGGCTGTATTCACAATCTGCTGACTGCCACCCCAATCGTTGTTGGCCGCAATGACGACTTGGTTGCCGTTGAAGAGCGTGAGCTGCGGGTCGGCCATGGCGCCATCGATATTGAACGGCGCGAGCCCGAGCGTCGGGCCGACGGCGCGAATGAGGACCGTCTTCGAAGTCGTGCCGCCCACATAGAATCCCGCCGTGAGCGAAGTGCCGGTCGCGATCGCCTTCAGCACGGAGACGTTGATGAGACGCGGGGTGGCGTTGGTGAACGTGCCGTTGGGCGTGGCGTCGTAGAGTTCGGCGATGACCGTGCCCGTGCCCGCACCCGCGTCACTCACCTGCACCGTGTAATTCCCCGGCGCGAGTGCCGGTTGGAAGATGGCGGCATCGCGCGACGTCGGAGCGATGTAGGCAAACGCCCCGACCGACGTGAACGCCGCGCTGAGCGCGGCGGTGCCGCTCCAGTCGTTGTTGGCGGCGACGGTCACCGCGGGGCTCACGCTCGTGCTGACGAGGGCCATCGTCGGATCCGGCAGGAACGGACTGACGCCGAGCGGCGAGAGTGACGGACCCGCGGCGCGCGCCAGCAGCGGCTTGGCCCCGCTCGTGCCGCCGCCGCCCAGGACGGTGCCCATCGTCATCGTTTCCCCTGCGACCAGCGGCGTGAGAATCGAGAGATTGACCAACCGGCCGGGATCATTCGTGGCGTTGAGTGTCAACGTCGCCGCGGCGCTCGTGGTGGTGCCGACGCTGTTGGTCGCCACAACCGTGTAGGTGCCGGCGTTGACCCCGCCCGCGTTCACGAGCAACAGACTGGGCCCGGTTTGGTTGGGCAGATCGGCGCCATTCAACCGCCATTGAAAGGTCGGAGCCGGCACGGCGGGCGCGGCAACCGAGAACACCACCGAGCTGCCCGGCGTGACGGTCTGCGACACGGGCTGCCGCGCAAACGTCGGGCCCGTTGCGGTGCCAAGCGTGAGAGTGGCCGTCGCGCTCGTCACGATTCCCCCGGCGTTGATGAGCGTGACGAAATAGGTGCCGGCATCGGCGGCGGTGACATTGTTGACCGTGAGGCCGAATCCGTTGGTGCTGAAACGATACTTGCCGCCATCGAGCCGGATCTCCTGGCCGTTGAAAAACCAGCGCGTGGCGAGGTTGTTGAACTGGTTGCTGCCGCCGACGGTGACACCGAGGCTGAAGCTCACGGTGCCGCCGAGCACGCCGGTCTGGTTGGCCGGTTGGTTGACGATCACCGGCGGCGGCGTGGTCGTGTTGCCTGCCTGCGCCGCGACCAGAAAGCGCAGTTCCTTGCCGAAAAGAGCCACGACGCCGCCGCCCGGAACCGACGTCGCGTCGAGCGTGGTGAGGGTGTCGAACTGCACCGAAGCTTCGTAGGCCCGGCCACTCGTCAGCCGCCCGGCGGGAATTGTGATCGTGGTGATGGGCGTGGCCGCGAGGGTCAGGCCAAACACCGCCTGGGTCGCGACCTCGTTATCGATGCTGAAATTTTCAGTCAGCCCGCGAATCTCGGTCGCGATATGACCTGCGACGCCCGAGCTCGCATAGCCGGCAAAGGTGTGGAACGTGATGGTCGTGGCCTGCGTGGGGTCGACGACCAGCAGGCCGCCGGCATTCCAGGTGCCACCGGTAATTTGAGGCGTCGTCACGGGATAGGCATCCGCCGTGAGGTTGAAGGTCAGCGCCGGGATGCCGGCCCCGGTCATCCGGTAGGTGCCGCTCGGATACGCCGCATCGAGCGCCGCCTTGGTGGCAAACGCTTGCTCGATGCTGTATTCATCATCGCCCGGCGTGAACACCAGCGGCTGGGTGCCGCCCGAGGGCAGCGTCAGGGTGACGGCCGTTCCCGCCGTGGCGGAGAACGTGAAGGCACGGTTCGGCTCCGCGACCGCGCCCGCCCCGGAGGTCTGGATGTAGCGCTGGGCTTTGCCGATGAAATAAAAGTTCTGCGCGAAGACCGCGGGAGCGACCACCGTAAGCAGACCGACGATCGCGATGGAGAAGCGGATACATTTTCTCGGATACGAGCTCATAGGCGGAGCAGCCTCCGACGTGGACGAGGCTGAAGGGTCCCATCCACATCCCAGCCGCTCCACGGCGCAACTGCCAACTCGCGCCACGGTCAGGGGGGTGTAATTGAAAGTGAAGTCAGTGCCCCCGGCCACCGTCGCACCGTCCGACCGCGACGGTTTGTCACTTATTAAGTGACAAACGAGCCCGCCCCCGCTGGGGCAGAATGATCGGTTTGTCACGTAATACGTGACAAACATACGGGGTGGGTCGGCCGCACTGACGTGGCCTTGGTTGGGCAAGTGGCTTCACTTTCATTTGCACCCGGCAGGGCGGCGTCATTCTCCCTCGTTCCTCGTTCTCGTAATCGTTATTCGTTCTCTCTGGCGCTCCCAGCACGAGAAAGAGAACGATAACGAGGAACGAGCACGACTTTGACGCCACCCTGATGCGCCAGGGCGCACGCGTGCGCCGCGTGCGTGCGCCTCCTAAGCTGGAAAACTCACACCTGAAACAAGCCAAGGCATGAGCCACAGAGGACACGGAGCCCAGCCACAGAGGCCACAGAGCAAGATAGCGTGATTGGCTCTGTATTACACTGTCCGAGCTCAGTGCGCTCTGTGACAAAAAAATCTTCAAGAAAAGTGTGATTGATGCGTGCGCACGGCAGGGCGCGGCGAGAGGGATCGCGGCGCCCTCGGCCGCGGTCGGAGCAACGCGACGCGGACGTCGCGTCGCCATCGTCAGAGCCCGGAGATGCGCTTGGCGTGCGCTGCGCCGGCGCCTACTTCACCTCGTAAACTTCAACGAGCGCCGCGCCGCCCGCGCCGCCCGCGCCGCTGAGGCGCGCACTGTAAGGGCCGGGCGGCAGCGTCACGAGCAGCACGGCATCCTTCGACGCGGGACCCGAAAGGGAGAAGGCGCCGACGGAGGCCGCGGCCGTGGCAATCTCGAGGCTGCCGGCCCAGTCGTCGTTGCCGCCGATCCGCTGGCCCGTGTTGTTGTTGAACAACTCGAGCCGCGGGTCGGCCATCACGCCGGTCACGCCGAAAACCGCCAGCGACGGGCCGACGCCGCGCACGAGCACCGTGCGCGCCGCCTGGCCGCCGAGCACGAAGCCCACGGCGAGATCCGCATTCGCATCGATCTCGGCGCGGGTCGAGAGATTCACGAGGCGCGGCGTCGTCGCCGTGCGGGCGGCACCGGCCGCATCATACATCTCGGCGATGACCGTGCCGCTGGCGTTGCCCTTGCCGGTCACCTGCACGGTATAACCGCCGGTCGCGAGGCCGGGCGACGTGCGCACGATCGCGCTGTCGAGGCTGCCGGCCGGCAGCGGAAACGCCGCCACCGCCGCAAACGCCGCCGCAAGGGAGGCGCTGCCGCCCCAGTTGTCGTTCGACTCGATCGGGGTCGCCGCGCCCGCCGCGTAGAAATTCATCACCGGATCGGCGAGCACGCCGCCGACATTGAACGGCGGCTGGGCGAGGGTCGGGCCGACGCCGCGGATCACCAGCGGCAGTTCACCGCGCGCGTCGCCCGGGCCGATGAACGCACCCATGGTCAGGATACGCGCACCGGCGCCGGCGGTCGTGAGGATCGAGAGATTGACGAGTCGCGGCACGTTGACGGAGTCGGCCGCGACGACGGAGAGCGCGGCGGGATTGCTCGTGATGTTGCCCACCGAGTTCGACGCGAAGGCGACATAGGTGCCCTCGTCGGCGACGGAGGCGTTATTGATCACGAGCGTGCCGCTGGTGGCGCCGGCGAGCACGCTGCCATTGCGCTCCCAGCGATAGGTGGCGGCGGCGGTGGCGGGGGCGTTGAAGACGACAGTGCTGCCTGCGGCGATGGTCTGAGCCATCGGCTGGGCCGTGAACACCGGCGCAGCCGACGCGACCGAGACCGCGAAGGCGGCTTCGGCCGTGTTGCCGTTGGCATCGGTGGCACGGAGCGTGAGGTTGGCGGTGCCGGGGCTGAGCGGCGTCAACGTCAGCGTCGAGCCGGAAAGCACCGTGCTCACGACGGAGGGGGCCGAGTTCTGCACCACCAGATCGAGCACCGAGGCGCCGCCGCCCGTCGGAAAGAGCGTGGCCGGCGTGATGGCGGTGATGACGATGAGATTCGCCGCCGTCGTCGGATCACCGGCGGTGTAGTTGCGCAGCGGCACTTCGCCGAAGGGTGAGGCGAAGGGGAAGACCCGCACCGCCGCGATCGCATCGACCACGGACATGCCGGTGCCGAGCACGCGGCCGAAGACGGTGTAGCCGGCACTGGAGATCCCGTTGACAGTTTGCGGCGCGAGCACGGACGAGTTGTCCCGCACATTGAAATACCACTCACTCGTCGCGCTATTCGGATCACTCGAGCGGGCGGCGGCGAGGGTGCCGCGGGCATTGGCGAGATTGTATTCGAGCGCGACGGGCGAAAGTTTCGCGATCTGAAAAAGTTCAAACGGCAGACGGTATACGTAACCGCCACCTTGCACGATCGATGTGCTGCCTGACTCGAGCACCGCCGAGCGGTGAATGACGGAATTCACGTAGGCGTTGGCGCGCACGTAGGCGAGGAAGTTGGCCACATGCCGCGGCGCCACATCAGCGCGCAGCTCAACGGCAAAGCGGCCGAGCACGGTTTCGTAGCGGACGAATTGTGTGCCGACGACGCCGGGCAGTGTGAAATGATTGCGCGCATCGATCGTCACGGCGGGCCCGCCCGGAGCCAGCGTCTGGCTCGGAATGGGTTGCGCGAGCGCCGGCACGCTCGATTGCGCGCGCAAGGAAACCGCAGCGAAAAAAACGACGACAAAAAGACCGGGGCGAATCAGGCGCATGGCAGAGATTGGACAGAGCTGGACGCCCCGGCCAATCCCATTGTTCCGGACATTATTTCTTTGAGGAACCTCTGAAAAATGCAGCTAACCAATCTGGAACTCAGGAAATCAGGAAGAATACCTCAAATGAGCGGTGATTTCTCCAAGCGATTGGGCTTTTCCTGAGTTCCTGATTTCCAAATTGGATTGTTCAGAGACTCCTTGAGAGTGTCGAAATTGGCAGGGCGCGTTATCCCTAACGTGCCGCTCAGGATTATCGTTCGCGAGAACGGCGGCTTAAGGATAAGCCGCCCTACCTTTGAGACTCGTTTCTCGACGCCCAATTACGGAACCTCGTAAACCTCCACCAGCGCCTCCCCCGTGCCGTTGGCAATGCCGGCGATCTGCGCGGAATAGGCACCCGGCGGCAGCGTGACGAGCAGGGCGGCGTCGCGCGAACCTGCGAGCAGCGGAAACGCTCCGACGGCGGATGCCGTCGCGGCCAGCGTGGCCGACCAGTTGTCGTTCTCCACGACTTTCACCGTCGAGGAATTGTAGATTTCCAGCTTGGGATCGGCGAGCGTGCCGCCGACACCGAAGCTGGCGAGCGTGGGGCCGACAGCGCGGATAAGCAGGGTCTTGCCGACGGTGCCGTCGACCACGAAGCCGGCGATCATGATGTTGTCGCCCGTGCCCACGAGGTTGCGCGCGGAGACGTTGATCAGCCGCTGCGTCGTGCCGGTGCCGCTGTCGTAGAGCTCGACCAGCACCACGCCCGAGCTCGGCCCCTTGAGGTGCGTGGTGTGCGCGCCGGAGAGGGCCGATTGCAGCGCCGCATCCTTGCTCGCCAGCGTGAGGGGAAAGGCGCCGACGGCGGAAAACGCAGCGGTGAGCGAGGCGTTCCAATCGTCGTTCTCGGCAATCTTGGTGGACGCGGAATTGTAGAGCTCGAGCCGCGGATCGGCGTAGGTGCCGGGCACGCCGAACGCGCCGAGCGTCGGGCCGATGCCGCGGATGAGGACGCTTTTCGATCCATTGGTCGCGAAGCCCACGATCAGCGTGGCATCAGCGCCGAGATTCGTCCGCACCGAGAGATTGGCCAGCCTCCCCTCGCCCGCAGCGACGGCCAGGGTGGCGGCGTTGCTGGTCAACGCGCCGCCCGCGTTGGTGACGACGACGGTGTAGGCGCCGCCCTGGGCTCCGGTCACGGCAGCCAGGCGGAGGGTGGCGTCGGTCGCCCCCGCGACGAGGACACCGTCCCTGCGCCACTGATACGTGGGCTCCGGTGAGCCGGTGGCCACGACCGTGAGCGCCACGGTGGCACCGCTGGCGGCGGTCACGCCGAGGGGCTGCGAGACAATCACGGGGGCAGTCGTGCCCGCGCCGGGCGGGTTGACGGTGAGGGTGGCACCGGCGCTTGTGATGGAGCCGGCGGAGTTGGTCACGACCACGGCATAGGTGCCCGCGCTCGCGACGGGGATGCTGTTCAGCGTGAACGTCGCACCCGTGGCGCCGGCGACGTTCGTGCCGTTGCGGGTCCACTGATACGTCGGCGCCGGCGAGCCCGTCGCCTGGACGGACAACGTCACCGACGCGCCGGCGGTCACGGTCTGGCTTTGCGGTTGCGTCGTGATGGTCGGCGCCGCGGTCGTGACTCCGCCGGTGATGACGAACCGAATCTCCTGCTGCACGCTGTTGGTGAGGCCCTCGGCATTGAAGCCCTGCACAGATACCGAGAAGGTTCCCGCCTGCGTCGGCGTGCCGACAATCGCGGGCGTGCCCGAGCGGATGATGCCGCCCTGCGGCGCGGGCACAAAGCCGAGTCCCGGCGGCAAAGACCCGTTCACCGCAAACGAGGCCGGCGAGCTCGGCGTGCCGTTGTAGGTGAAGCCCGCCTCAAGCCGCGTCCCCACGGTGCCCGCGATCGGGTTGTTGGGAAACTGGACGAACGTCGTGGCGCCCGCGCGCGAATGCAGCGCGCCGAGTCCTGCGATTGTGAATACAGCCCGGAGCAGCTCGCCCGCCCGCGAGGTGAGCACCGTGTCGCTCGCCCCGGCGATCGCGCGCAGCGCCGGCGTGCGTTGCAGCAGCGCGATCAGGAGGCCGATCGGCAGATTGACCCAGGGCAGCAGGCGATGGAACGAGGCAGGCAATTTCATGGCGGTAATCGGGCGCGATGGCGTGCGACACCCATAGCCGGCGAGCAAAAGGACGAAAGCGGCATAGCGTAACGGGGCTGTTACCGGCGTGGGTGCCGCGCGCGCCGGCAGCGCAGCGGAGCCGCTTCCGGCTTGTCCGCCTCAGACGGGCTCCGTCGGAACAGTTTGAGTGTGAAAAATGCGGGCTGCGGGCAACCCCGTCCGAAACTAGAATCGCAGCGTCAACTGCCCCGCCCAGGTCTGCACGAAAGCGCGCGCGCCGCCGTCGCCGCGTTGCAGGCTGTATTGCAGCTTGGCCTGCGCGTGCGGCGTGAAGCGATAGTTGGGCGCCACATCGATCCGCCAGACATCATGACCCCAACGCACCGCGCCCAGGCGATCCGGGATCGTGGCGAAGAGCTGCTGGTTCCACCGCAGCGCGCCGGCGAAACGCGGCGTGAAACGATACTTCGCCTCGGTGTAGTAGGCGATCGTGTCGGCGTTCGCCACCGTCGGGATCTCGAACCGGGTCGCGTAAATCTCCGTCCACACCTGCAGGTGCCGCCACGCGAAGCTCACATCCTGGCCGAGCACGAGCTGCCGGTAGTCGCCCAGCCCGTGTCCCGGCGCGGTGCTGCGGCCCGCAAAGGGCCGAAGATAGGTGCCGCCGCTGGCCGACACCCCGAAATCCCACCGCGCGCTCGGCCGGTAGCCGAGCCGGCCGCTGACGGTGGGGTGATCGCGGTAATCATCGAGATGGTGCCATGCGCGCGGCCGCGAGGAGAGCGACGACTGCTTCACCTCCAGCGCATAGGTGATCCGCCGCCGCTCGCCCGAGACGGACGCGCCGATCGCGTAGCTCGGTCCCCAGAGCACGGGCACGCGCAGCCGTTTTTCGTTGGCGGTGACGCCCGCCGACAAACCCGGCCGGACATGCGACCACTGCAGCAGCGTGTTGCTCGATCGAATCGCCTCGGTGTCCCACATGCCCGTGAGATATTCGTAAGGCAGCGGCGCCGTGATGAACGGATTCATCCACGAGCCGTGGCGCGCCGCCCAGTTGCCGACCACGGTGGCGAATTTGCCCACCTGCAGGTTCAGCCGACCGTCGCGCCACGGCGCATAGCGCAGCGCATACTCGTCGAGCCGCGGCCGCACCGAAGCAACGCCCGGATCGAAGCCGCGATCCACGCGGGCCTGCGCGAAAACATAAACCCGCGGCCCCAATTGCGCGTCGAGAAACACACTCAGCCGCGGCGTGAACAAACCATGGCCGGGCGCCCGCAACAACATCGGCGCCGGCTGCGGAAACGAATAGCCTTCGAGATCCAGCGTGCCGCTCACCCGGCCGCGAAACCGATCGTCGACCGCACTCCAAGTCAGCGCGCTTTCAATCTGATCGAAGATATCCTCAGCGGCGCGGGCGGCGCCGGCAACGACGCACGCCACGAGGGCGAAGCGCACGTCCCAGCGCGCGCCGCGGCGCCGGACCGGAGTTGGTTGGGCCGGATTCGCCTTCATGCGGGCGCGCCCTCTCCGGCCAGCGGAAAACTCACCTCAAACTCGGTCCAATCCTCCGCCGAAACCACGAGGCGCAGATCGCCCTGATGCAACCGCGCCAGCTCGCGCGCGAGATTCAGCCCGAGGCCGTAGCCGGGGACGTTTTCGCCGATTGCGCCGCGGTGAAACCGCTCGAAGATGTGCGCCTGCGCCGCCGGCCCGATCGGCCGGCCAGTGTTGCCGACGGAGAGCAGCGCCTTCCCGCCCTCGCGCCGCGCCGTCACGCGAATGCGGCCGCCGCGGCGGTTATACTTGCGCGCATTCTCGAGGAGATTCTGCAGAATCATCGCGGTGTAACGCTTCTCACCGAGGATGCTCAGGCCGGCAGGAAATCCGGTTTCCACTTGAAGATGGAGTTCGTCCGGCATCGCACTGAGATCGTCGACCGAGGCCTCAATGAGCTGCGTGAGATTCACCGGCGCGGCGTCGAGCTTCAACCGGCCCGCGTCCATCCGCGAGAGCAGCAGCAGATCCTCAATCAGGCTCGAGAGACGGTAAGTCTGGTGAATCAGCGCGGACACTTGGTCGCATTCCTCGGGCGTGAGATGGTCGCGCGTGAGCAGCTCCTCGAGTCCCGCGCGCAGGACCGTGACGGGCGTCTTGAGCTGGTGCGACGCATCCGCGGAAAAACGCGCCGAGCGCTCCGAGTCGATCGCGAGTTTTTCCACCGGCGCCGAAAGCCGCACCGAGGCGAAGTGACTCGCCGCCAGCCCGACGAGCAGCAGGAACGCGCCGGCGCCCACCACCTGCCAGCGCAACTGCCGCTGGCGCGCGATGAGGTCGTTGAGCGGAAACACGCACACCTCATAGGCCAGCGGAAACTGGGAACCGGGGTTGAGCTGGCGCGCAAACATCAGGAACGACACGCCGCCGACTTCGATCCGCTGCGGCACCTCGGCCTGCGTGGCATTCCAGGCCGCGCTCATGACGCCCTCCACCGCCCGCGCGACGCCGGCTGTGAGCGAGGTCGAATGCAGCCGGCCGTTCAGCCAGATCCCACTGTGCCGGCGCCCGCCAAACTCGAAGGGCTTGAAGCCGAGCGCGAGTCCGCCCATCACCTCGCCGCTCTCGGTCGAGCGGATCGGCATCGCGATGACCTCCGCCAGCGCGGAGCCGAAGGCCGGCGAGCTGTATTCGAGAAAACCGATCTGCTGGCTCTCCGGCGCGGACGGCAACACGAGCTGTTGCACCTCGGCCGGCGTGAGCCGCGTCGCGACCTCCGCCACCCGGCCTTCCGGCGGATCGAGCGGAATCACCGCGCCCTTGCGATCGAGAAAGCGGAAGAAACGCGCGTGCAGCGCGTCCGCCGCCGGATCGGCGGCGGGATCGCGGCGCTGCATGATGTCGCGCAACTCGTCGACCGCGCTGGGATAGAGCCGGTCCTGGGCGTCGTCCTCGAGCGCGGCGTGGATGCGCGACTTCCGCACGAGTGCGCCGCCACGCTCGTTCAGCGCGCTCTGCCGGATCGCGCGGACCTGGTGCAGCGCCTCGAGCTCGGACAGGAATTCGCGCTCGAGATCGCGCTGCACGCTCTCGGCGAGATTGCGTTGGGCGAAGTAGAGCGCGAGCCCGGTCACGGCCGAGACCACGAGCATCATCGCAAGCAGCACCTTCGTGCGGAAGCCGGCGACGCGCGCGGGCGGCGCGGACCGGATGTCGGCCGGGGAACGCGTGACCGCGAGTGTATTCACGGAAAATCTACGCGCAACGTGGCGTCGTCCTTCAACTCCACCGGCGTCTCCCTGGTGGTCTTGCTGTCGATCCACGCCTTGAGCACGAAGCGGCCGGCCGGCACGGCCGGCAGGCGAAACGCGCCGTCCGGCGCCGTGATCACAAAATGCGGCGTGTCGAGCACGAGGATCAGCGCGCGCATGTGCTCATGAATGTCGCAGCGCAGGGTGACGAGCCCCGGCGTGTCAAACAGCACCGACGGCGCCGGCCGCTCGTCGGCGAGGTAACGGCCCAGGTCGAAACGCTTCGGCGGCGAGAACGAGAAGATGTTGTGGTAGGTGTCGTCGAGATTCGGAAACGACACGCGTGTGTTCACCTGCACCGGGAGCAGCGAAGGCAGGAAGGTGAGGTCCTTCTGCGTCATCTCGGCGACGGGCGGCGTCACGGGCCGCGGAAACCTGCCCTCGAGATAAACCACCGCGAGCGGCGGATTGGTGGAGAGCACGCCGGCGTTGGCGACGACGTAGTAGCGCTGGTTGACGACCGGCGTGGCCCGGGCCTTGGGGAGCGTGACGCGGCCTTCGATGGTGGCGGCGGTGAGGGCGGGGAGAATCCAAGCCGCGGCTACCACCGCCAGCAAGGTTCGGACCGAACCCATGGCAGGGCCCGACTTCCGGGCGGAGCGGTTCCAGGCCGTAGCGGAACGGCTTCCCGTTCCGTCGGAGCCGGAAGCGGCTCCGCTACCCGGCCCGCCCCGAGGTCGGGCCCTGCTCCAGGCCGTAGCGGAACGGCTTCCCGTTCCGTCGGAGC
>Ga0163144_10009922_pt1 | contig 20371 bp, 11 predicted proteins | sample OliLak19BULKMAT1_FD_123175 | JGI IMG/M metagenome (GOLD analysis project Ga0163144, IMG submission 123175) | Freshwater microbial mat bacterial communities from Lake Vanda, McMurdo Dry Valleys, Antarctica - Oligotrophic Lake LV.19.BULKMAT1 | ecosystem: Environmental > Aquatic > Freshwater >... | reverse complement strand
GTGCCATGCTTTCACGACGCCTGCGTCGGGTAAGCATGCCTGCAGTTCGCCGCGACGCAGCATGCCTACCCGGGCTAGCGCCCGTGAAGGCATGGCACCCCGATGGTGATTTTCTTCTCATGGCAGTTGATTCACACGCTCTCACTCGTGCAAAGGCCGGCTGCGGCCGCGCCAAAACCCGCACCATGTGCGGAAATTCGAAGTTGAACGAGCGGACGGACCCGTCGCGCCAGTTGCCGTCGTTCCGCCCGCCGCTACACCAACGGGCCGATCGGCTCGCGGTCGTCGAGCAAGAACTGCGGCCGGCCGCTGTGATCGGGAATCGTGATCGCCGGATCGATGCCCAGCGCGTGGTAAACGGTCGCCAGCACGCGCTGCATGCCGATCGGATTGCCGATGATCTGCTCCCCGCGGGCGTCGGTTTCGCCGACGATCTGACCCGTGCGCAGTCCGCCCCCCGCCATCCACAAGAATCCCGCTTCGGGCCAATGGCCGCGGCCGTCGGGCGTCTGATCGCCGATTCGCGGCGTGCGGCCGAATTCGCCTCCCATGACAATCACCACGTCATCGAGCAGGCCGCGCTCGTCGAGATCGGTGACCAACGCCGCCAGCGCGCGATCGAGGGCGGGAACCAACTCGCGCAACGACCTAAAATTCTCACGGTGCGTGTCCCAGTTGTGTACGCCGACCGTCACGACCGAAACGCCCGCTTCGATCAGCCGGCGCGCCAGCAGCAGCGACCGCCCGGGATGCGGGCCGTGGCGATAGGGCCCTTCGCCGTAGCGGGCCCGCGCTTCTTTCGGCTCCTTGTCGAGATCGAACGCATCGCGCACGCGCGTGGACGTGATGATCTCGATCGCCCGCGCGCGGAAGCTGTCGATTTTGCGGGCCGCGCCGCTGGGCTCGAGCTCGCGGCGCACGCCGTCGAGCGAGGTGAGCAGGCCGTGCCGGTCTTCCAAGCGGGCCAGGCTGATGTCTCGATTCCGCGCCATGTTCTCGATCGACTCGCGCGGGCTGGAGGCGCCAAAGCGAATCGGTTCGTGCTCGACGCCTGCGTAGTAGGCCCGCTCCCAATCTTGTTGATTCTCGACGCTCACATACGGCGGAATGTCCTTGCTGCCGGGCCGCAAGCGACTCACGATCGAGCCGACGGCCGGCCGACGGGCTTCGCCCGGAACGGAAGCCCGCGGCGATTCCTGCCAGGGGTAGCCGCTGTAAAACATGTTGCCCGTGTGCAGATTCGCCACCTGCGCGCCGCGGAGGATGGCGAACTTGTCGGCCATGCGGGCTTGCATCGGCATGAGCTCGCAGATTTCCATGCCGGGCACGTTGGTGCCGATCGGCCGAAACTCGCCGCGATACTCGGCGGGCGCCCGCGGCTTCATGTCGTACATGTCCAAGTGCGACGGACCGCCGCTGAGATGAATCATGATCGCCGATTTTTGGCGCCTGCCGGCCGGTGTCGTTGCGGCCTGCAACCGCAGCACGTCGGCCAGAGTCATTCCGCCTGCGGCGAAAGATCCGACGCCCAAAGTTCCCACGCGCAGAAAACTGCGGCGGCTGATTCCCTGGGAAGTGCGGAAGGCCCGCGGATGCGAGATGGTGAGCATGGCAATCGCCCTCGCTGGTCCTTGTTGTCATGAGGGAACAAACGGCCGACGCGGCGCGATTGTAAGTGCGTGTCAACGATGCGTCAACGAAGCGGAGCGCACTTGAGTGTGCGCGAGATGCATTGGTTGCTGTTGAATGTGACAGCTCTCGCAACAAGTGAAATGCAACTCTCGCGAGTTGACAGATGTTCGCATGGAATGCGGGGGGAAACGCCGAAGTGCAGCACCGCGCGATTGCGCGTGAGCGTGCGAACATTTTTTACTCTGCCGTCATTCTCACGCAGGCGGGAATGACGGGCAGGTGCGGCCCGAACAGCAGGCGTGCAAGTCGCGGTTTGCGCGTGGCAATCGTGATGCGTGAAATCAAATGGAGTATCGCCAGTTTTTCCGCAGCCCAGGAATGAATGCCTCGTTGTTGCACACATCTTTGCAGCGAACAATGAACCGCGGAGACGCGGAGTCACGGAGAAGATAAGGAAATCAGGAAAGCACCATGGCTCGATTTGCATCGGACCGAGGCATTTGAGAAGGGAACAGGCCCACTCGTCCGCGCCCCGAAACCCATGGATTCCGTCGTTCTCGGTCTCCTGGCTTCCTCATTTCACCCGCACCATTTTCTCAGCGTCTCCGCGTCTCTGAGGTTCCAGTCTGGCGGGGCGACTTGTGTGGTGCAGCGAGGCATTTATGCCTGGGCTGCGGAAAACGACCGAGATTTACGCTCACTTCAATGACGTCCCGGGTGCTTGCGCGCAAAGTGCGATTTGCACCCGCCGGCTCCGCCCGCATTCGATTGCCGTTGACCCACGCGGCGCAATTGTTTATATGCCTCGCTTCGCCAGGTCATGCGGCGCGACGGGGGTAGTATGCGCAGACTTGGAAAGGGCGCGAATGCTGCTGCGTTGAAACAGGTGCGAAACACGGCTTGTTACAAGTAGTGGCACACTGAGATTCCGGCACGCTGGCTACAGCCTCGTTGTTTTAAAAGCTCTCACGGCAAAGGATGCTGCCATGTCTTTATTGCAGGAATGCGACGGCCAGCCGTTCGCGCAAGGAAATGACACCGTCGAACTTCGGGCGCGCGCGCGAACCAATTGCGAGCAGCTCGAAAGCGGCAAGGTGCTGATCTTTGCGGGCAGCCCAGTCGAGCTGTCCAAGGACGATCGCCAATTCCTGCTCACGCAGCGGCAAGATGGATCGCGGCTGCACAAGAACATTTCCTATCGCCCCAAGAGCGACGCGCTGCGGGGCTTCGCCGCCGAGAACGACGCCGATAGCGAGCGGCTGCACGCGATCTTGCGCGATTATTCGCAACGGGTTACCAAGTTCTTGACCCGCTTTCTACAGCCCTACGCCGACAAGTGGTCGCTCGACTTCGCCAGCTTCCGTCCCTTGGAAGAACAGGGCCGAGACCTGCCGCTGCACAAGCGGAACGATCTATTGCACGTCGACGCCTTTCCCACGCGGCCCACGCACGGCGGGCGGATCTTGCGGTACTTCACCAACGTCAATCCGCTCAGGCCGCGCGTGTGGAACTCGACGAGCGAGCCGTTCGCCGCGCTCGCGCAGCGGTTCGCCTCGGAGGCCGGGCTGAAGCGATTTGCCGCACGGGGACAGTCGTTCGGCCGCGATGTGTGGCGTCGCATCCGAAAGCTAAAGCGGGCCGTTGGTCTGCCCGCGCCCGATCACTCGCCCTACGACGAGTTCATGCTCCGCTTCCACGACTACCTCAAAGAGAACGAGGACCTGCAGACGCGCTGGCCCAAGGTCCGCGTTGAGTTTCCACCGAACTGCTCGTGGATCGTCTTCACCGACGGCGTACCGCACGCGGTGCTCTCGGGCCAGTACGCGCTAGAGCAGACGTTTATTATTCCGGCCACGGCGCTGGTCGCGCCACAGCATGCGCCGATTCGCATCCTGGAAGGAATGTGCGGGCAGTCGCTCTTGAACCGCGCGGCGTAATCGGGGCAGTAGGTTGGCGCGCGGAGGGTGTGGCGTGCGGACGGTGTCAGGGACCTTTGACGTCACCAGTCGGACGTCATTCCCGCGCAGGCGGGAATCCAGGGACTCAGGCAGGGCCGTGGCAAAAGCGACTTCTGCGTGGCTGCTGTAAATCTCTTGGCGTCTCGCCGACTTGTTGTTCACTGGATTCCCGCCTGCGCGGGAATGACGGTCATGATGCCCCCTCCAACGTCACGCCTCGGACGCATGCGATGCCTAGGGCAGATATAGCCAACCGACGATTGAGCTGACGGTTTTTGGGCAACCTTCTCCGGCCGTCTCCCTCTGCGTCCGGATTTCCGTGCAACACGACCCCCGACCGCATACAATTGCAGGGGGCGGTCCGTGGTTGTGGAGGACATCGTCATGCACGCGAAGAAGATTCTGTTTCCGACCGACTTTTCCACGCTCAGCGATTCCGCATTGCAATATGCCACCACGCTGGCCCGAGATATGGGCGCCAAGCTGGTGATCGTCCACATCGAGGAGCCGCCGGCGGCTTACGGCGCGGGCGAAATGTACTACGGCATTCCCGACCCCGACACGGCCGCGCTGACCAAAATGCTCGACGCCGTTCGACCGACCGACGCGACCGTACCGTTCGAGCACCGCCTGGTCACCGGCGAGCCGGCCACGGAGATCGTCGAGCTGGCTAAGGAAGAAGGGGTCGACCTGATCGTCATGGGCACCCACGGGCGGACCGGCTTGGGCCGGCTGCTGATGGGCAGCGTCGCCGAGAGCGTGGTCCGCCGGGCCCCTTGCCCCGTGTTCACGTTCAAGGAGCCGCACAAGCAGTAGCCCTGCGGTAACTCGTTCGCGGATCATAGGATAGACTTGGTGATAGCGGCTGTCGGCGAGCGCCAGCTCCGCCGCCGGGCGTATTAGCCGACACCTTGCCCGCCCGGGTGGTGTTTAATGCCAGGAGCGGTCGAGTGACTCGCGGGGCCGACTGAACTCACGTCGCCGAAGTCAACGAGGGCCATCGCCATGTCCAAGTTTGCCAGTGTTGCGTCGGCGGCCGTTGGCGCGGCGGTGGTATTGTCGGTCGTCGGATGGCAGACTGCGGGCGTGTTAGCGGCAAAGCCCTCCGTGGCAAAACCTGCCAAGGCCAAGGCGGCCGCGAAACTTGCCAAAGCGACGCCGGCGAAAATCGCCGCGGCTAAGCCGACGCCGGTCAAGCCGACCGAATCCAAAGCGATCGCCGGCAAAAAGCCTGCGGCTGACTCCAAAAAAACAAACCCGCCGATCGGAACTCACGCTCCGGCTGACTCGCTGCAAACCGCGGCCCGGGTCGATCAATCGCTGGCAGCGGAACTATCGAACGGCGATGTGGCGTCGACCGGCGCCACCGCCACGAAGCCGACCGCCCAGCGGACCGACGACGAGACATTCTTGCGCCGCGTCAGTCTGGACCTCGTGGGCAACACGCCCTCGCCCGAAGAGGTGACCGCTTTCGCGCTCGATCCGTCGGCCGACAAACGGGCCAAAGCTGTCGAGCGATTGCTGGCCGATTCGCGGTTCGGCACGAACTGGGCCCGCTACTGGCGCGACGTGATTATGGTTCGCCGCACCGACGAACGGTCGCAAATCGTCGGCCCCACGCTCGAGGCCTACCTCACGGACGAGTTCAACAAGAACACGCCCTGGAGCGAGATCGCGAGTTCGTTCATCACGGCCACGGGCGACGTCCGCGAAAAGGGCGAAACCGCGCTCGTCATGGCCCAGATGGGCCAGGCCCCCGAAATCGCGGCCGAGACCGCGCGGATCTTCATGGGCGTGCAGGTGCAATGCGCCCAGTGCCACGACCATCCGACCGATCGCTGGAAGCGCAAGCAGTTCCACGAACTGGCCGCGTTCTTCCCACGGGTTGACGCGCGCCCCGACCGCAGTGGCGAAAAACGCACGTTCCAAGTCGTCTCGCGCGATTTCCCGCAGCGGGGCCCAGGAAACCCGAATCGGCCCGCCCGCGACACCGAGCATTACATGCCCGACCTGAAGGACCCCGGCGCAAAGGGCACGCTGATGCAGCCGGTGCTGTTCGTCACGGGCCAGAAGCTGGACGCCGGCGCGACCGACGAACAGCGCCGAGACGCGCTCGCCGGATGGCTCACGGCCAAGAAGAATCCTTGGTTTGCCAAGGCCTTCGTCAATCGCATCTGGGCCGAGATGGTCGGCGAAGGATTTTACGAGCCGGTTGACGACATGGGCCCCGACCGCGTTTGCTCCGCGCCCAAGTCGCTCGACATTTTGGCGATGGCGTTCGCCCAGCGCGACTACGATGTGAAATGGCTCTACCGCACGATCGCGGCCACCGAAGCCTACCAACGCGAGAGCCGCTCGCGGCGCGAGCCGGGCGAAGGGGCGCCGTTTGTCGCCAACTGCCCGCAGCCGTTGCGGGCCGATCAGCTTTATGACGTACTAGTCACCGCGTTGGGCATTAAGGAACCGGAAATTCCGCGGCCGCGCGGCGGGTATGCGAACCCACTGCAGCGAGGTCCGCGCGGGGAGTTTAATCGCACGTTCGGCTTCGATCCCAGCGAGCGGCGCGACGAAGTGGCCAGTTCCATCCCGCAAGCGTTGGTGATGATGAACTCGCCAGTCGTCAACCGTGCGATCAATGCTCGCAACGCCCAGAGCGTGTTGGGCCAAATCCTGGCCGAGACCAATGATGATGAAGCCGTGGCGACCGAGTTGTATTTGCGTTGCCTGGCCCGCGAGCCCAAGCCCGACGAGCTGAAGACGTGCCTGGCGCATGTCCGCGAGACCGGCAACCGTGGCACGGCTTTCGAAGACATCCTTTGGGCGCTGGTGAACTCGACGGAGTTCTTGCATCGCAGATAGTTGATTGTGATGTGCGGCGATCTCTGAGAGCGTGTGAACTAATTGCCATGAGAAGGAAATCACCATCGGGGTGCCATGCCTTCACGGGCGCTAGCCCGGGTAGGCATGCTGCGTCGCGGCGAGATGCAGGCATGCTTACCCGACGCAGGCGTCGTGAAAGCATGGCACCCAGTCATATTGAACGCGGTCAACTTGAATCATTCACAACCTCTGAATCCTGACCCCTGAATCCTGTCCCCCGGCCCCTGCCATGAAATATCTTCATCACACCCGCGTGGCCGTGAACCGTGACGGCGTGATCGGCCGTCGCGACTTTTTGCGAGGCATTTCGGCCGCCAGCCTGGCCGCCGGCGTGGTTGGTTGGAAGGACGTCGTCAGCTTGCGGGCCGATGAGCTGCGGAGCCGCGGCATGGCGTGCATTCTGCTGTTCATGCGTGGCGGGCCGAGCCAGTTCGAGACCTTCAGTCCCAAGCTCGGCAGCGAAGGCGAGACAAAGGCCATCGACACGGCCGTTTCGGGCATCCAGATCTCGGCGAATCTGCCGCAAATGGCCACGATGATGAACGACGTGGCCCTGGTCCGCTCGATGACCACGAAGGAGGGCAACCACCCCCGCGCGGTCTATCTGATGCACACCGGCTACGCGCCCACGGCCAGCGTGAAGTTTCCGGCGATCGGCGCGATCTGCGCCAAGCATCTGCCGAACCCCAAGTGCGAGCTGCCGGCCTTCGTGCGGATCGGCGATCGTGCTTCCGACGGCGGGGGCGGATTGCTGGGCGTGGAATTCGATGCCTTCACCATGCCCAGCGCCCAGGCAACCCCCTCGAACACGGCGCTGCCCACCGACCAGGATCGCTACCGCAAGCGGCTCGATTTGCTCTCGAAGTTGGAGCAACCGTATTCCGCAAGCGGCGCGGCGAAAGAAGTAACTGGCCACCAACGGTTGTATGAAAAAGCCTCGCGGATGGTCACCAGCTCGCAGATGCAGGCTTTCCAGATCGACAAGGAACCGGACGCTCTGCGCGACGCCTACGGGCGGACCGAGTTCGGCTCGGCCTGCCTGCTCGCCCGGCGGCTGGTCGAAGCGGGCGTGACGTTCGTCGAAGTCGCCAGCAACGGCTGGGACACGCACGACGACAATTTTGATCGCACCAGCAAACTGTGCGGGCAGATCGATCAACCGTTCGCCCAGTTGCTCAAGGATCTGAAGCAGCGCGGCATGCTCGAGAAAACACTGGTCGTGTGGATGGGCGAATTCGGCCGCACGCCCAAGGTGAATCCACGTGGCGGGCGCGACCACTTTCCCCGCGCGTTCAACGTCGCTTTGGCCGGCGGCGGCGTGCGCGGCGGCCAGGTGATCGGCCGCACCAACGACGCCGGCGATGACGTAACCGAACGGCCCGTCTCGGTGCAGGACCTGTTCCAGACTTTCTGCAAAAGCCTGGCGATCGACGCCAAGCTCGAAAACATGAGCTCGATCGGCCGCCCGATCAAGATCGTCGACGGCGGTAAGCCGGTGGACGAGCTGTTTGGGTAGGCTTAGCAACGCACCTCATATGTCACTCGACTATCCGTTCTACGAAGAGCTCAAGCGCCGCCGTCACCCTGCCGCAAAATGGTGGCGATTGGGAGATGTACGGTATTATTTGGGATTGCTTCCAGCGATGTTGATGGCAATTCCTGCGGTTATATCGCTGATTTGTCTGAGTATCACGCAATCGCGATCTCAGCTTCTGATCATCTTCTTCTTCGTCGCTGCGACTATCGTCTTTGTAGTCGGGGCGCTGTTGAAACGCAGGGCGTGGACTATAGCCGCGAAAGACGGAATCGACGTTAGCGCTTACTAAGTTCCGCCAGGTTCGTATTGATTTCGCGCGGGTGCCATGCCCACGCCGGGTCACGGTGACCATCAGTTGCGGAAACCTCTCTGCAACAGTATCCATTGCTTGGCGTGGGCATGCGTTGTGCATCGTGACGATTCGCAATCCGACCGGTTTGATGGCATGCCCACGCATCCTGGAGTCGCGCTCTTCCTCGAACTGACCCGAGTGCGCTGCTCGTCGTCGATCTAAGGGGCAAGCATGCGTGGGCATGGCACCATATCTCCCTGCGCTTGCCCGCCAACGCCCTTCGGCCTACGATGCCGCTAGCAGCAATGTGCCCGCCGCATTTCCGTGATCCCAACTCAATACGATCCTCCACCCCGTCTGCCCATGACCGAACTTCCCGCCGTCGAGCGATTCGTCTCCAGCACCGGCGTGCGGATCTATCGCATTGCTTGCGAGGCTTTTCCCGGCTTTGTCGCCTACGTTTATCTGCTGCTCGAAGCCGGACCGGTCACGCTCGTCGACACCGGCAGCGGCTACGGGAATTGCAATGAGCAGGTGCTCGCGGGCTTGGAAACCGTTCGCACGCAGTTCAATGTGCCGATCGAGCTGGCGGACATCAAGCGGATTCTGATTACGCACGGTCACATCGACCACTTCGGCGGGCTTGCGCACCTGCTGGAAAAGACACAGGCGGAAGTCTGCATCCACGCGCTGGACCGCTGGGTGCTCACGGCCTACGAGGAGCGGGTCGTCGTGGCCACCAAAGCGCTGTCCACCTATCTGCAGCGGGCCGGTGTCGACCCCGAGCTGCGTCCCAAGCTGATCGAGATGTACGGTTTTTCCAAGAAGCACGTCCGCAGCGTACACGTCGATCGGATCCTGGCCGACGATCAGCAGCTCGACGGCATGCGGTTCATCCACACGCCCGGTCATTGCCCTGGCCAGGTGTGCATCGAGATCGGCGACGTATTGATCTGCGCCGACCATATCCTGGCCGTCACCACGCCGCACCAGGCCCCGGAGAGCATCACGGCCTACACGGGACTAGGGCATTATCTCGAGGCGCTGACCAAGGTCCGCCGGATGGGCGGCTTCGACCTGGCCCTGGGCGGGCACGAGCAACCGATCCGCGACGTCTATCGTCGCATCGATGAAATCCGCACGAGCCACGAGCGAAAACTCGATCGCGTCAGCGGCTTCATCAACGCCGCCGACGCCCCGAGTACGATCAGCGACGTCACCACCGCGATGTATCCCAAAGTACGCGGCTTCAATACGCTCTTGGCGCTGGAGGAAGTCGGCGCGCACGTTGAGTACCTCTACCAGCACGGGCAGTTGAGCGTCACGAACCTCGACGAAGTCGAGAAAGAAGACAGCCCGGCGCTGCGGTATCGGGTGACGTAAGAAAGTAGGGTGGGACGAGCTTGCGAGTCCCACGCGGCAGCGCGATCGTGTGCCAGAGGTAGCGCCAATCTTCGCACGTCGGCGTGGGACTCGCTGCGCTCGTCCCACCCTACCTCGGTCGCACGGCGATCACTTTCACCGCATTGGCGCCGTGCGGGGTCGGTTCAGAACGGAGCCCCAGCAGGGCCAATCATCGAAGTATATCTCCCGGCGCTGGCGGCGGCCATGAAATTGCGGTGGCTGCGACTTTTGGCAGTTCGATGCATGATCCACGATCAAGTGTAAAGCATTATTTCTACCGCAGGAATCTGCATGCTGCGCCCCAGTTGCCATTTTTCCCCAGCTTACTGGAAAATGCCCAGGGGGTGGACCGGCCCGTATCGAGGCGGCTACCATAGATTGGACGCCGTTGGCCTCGGCGTCCGTGGCAGAATCTCCGGCATGCGAGACCCGGGGAGTGTAGATTAGCGGTAGGCTCGTCGCCGCGACCGGCGTTGGGGTAGTACATAATACAGAGTGGACGAAATACAGAGCGGACGAAACGGTGCGTCGTTCCACCCTCACTCGAAGCTCTTCCAATTGGGGAGTGGAGTCGAGTGAACCCGCCTGCACAGGCGGGACGAAGCCACCTTCCGGCCGATTCTAAGCGACGTTTTCTAAGCGACCTTGGACAGTCTACATGGCGCCCGAGCTATACAGCCTTGTTGGAGAGTTGGAGAACAACATCTCCAAGGTCGTTCTGGGCAAGCCCCGCGTGGTTCGCCTGTGCGTGGTCGCGCTGCTGTCGGGCGAGCACGTCCTCTTGGAAGACGTGCCCGGCGTGGGTAAGACGCTGGTCGGCAAGGCCCTGGCGCGCAGCATCGACGCCAAGTTTTGCCGCCTGCAGTTCACACCCGATTTGCTGCCCGGCGATATTGTCGGGTCGAGCGTTTTCGACACGAAAACGAGCGCTTTCTTCTACAGCCCGGGACCGATCTTCGCGAACATTGTTTTGGCCGACGAGATCAACCGCACGACGCCGCGGACGCAAAGCGCGCTGTTAGAGGCCATGAGCGATGGCCAGGTCTCGGTCGACGGGCAGACGCATCCATTGCCGCGGCCCTTTATGGTCATCGCCACGCAGAACCCGTTTGAGTTCGAGGGAACGTACCCTCTGCCCGAGAGTCAGCTCGACCGCTTTCTGCTGCAGACCAATATCGGCTACCCCGACCGCGACGAAGAAATCCAGGTGCTCACCAGCCATCGCCGGGGCGAACCTGTCGATTCGCTCGCGCCGGTGCTCGACTGCCAGCAGGTGATCGCCTTGCAAGACGCGGTCCGGCAAGTCTCCGTCGATGACGCAATCCACAATTATCTCATGGACCTGGTCGAGGCCACGCGCAACTGCGACGAGTTGCACGTGGGCGCAAGCACCCGCGGCGCGCTGTGCCTGTATCGGGCCTGCCAAGGGCTAGCGCTAGTCGAAGGGCGAGATTACGTCGTGCCCGACGACATCAAGCGGTTGGCCGTCCCCGTGCTGGCCCACCGCGTGATCACCAAGGGCTACTTGCACGGCAACCAGCGGGGCGCGGTCGAAGGCTTGATTCAACGAATGGTCGATGAACTGCCCGCGCCGGGCTAATCGATGCGGCGGCACGTCATGCGCTCTCCACGTCACACCTCGATCTGCACCGAAGGTTGGTTCTACCTGATCGTGTTGGCGTTCGTGCTGGGCGGAGCCCTGTTGCGGAACATGAACTTGCTATTGGTTCTGTTTGGCATGATGGCCAGTCCGCTGGTGCTCAACTGGCGCTTGGTGCGGGCGACCTTGGCGCGGCTCGACTTTCGCCGGAAGCTGCCCAAAAGCGTGTCGGCCGGCGATCTGTTGGTCGTCGAGCTCGAGGCCGTCAATTCGCGCCGCCGCTTGGGAAGCTGGGCGATCGCGGCCGAGGATCGCATCCAACGCGAAGGCGACGGCGAGCCCTCGCCCCCGATCCTTGGCAGCGTGCTCTTTCCGCACGTGCCGGCCGGCCAGTCGCGCAAGGAAAGTTATCGCGGCCGGCTCACGCAGCGCGGGCGATATCACTTTGGTCCGCTGCGCGTGTCGACGCGATTTCCCTTTGGGCTGGTGCGGATGACGACCACGCTCGATCAGCCCCAAACGCTGATGGTCTATCCCCGGCTTGGCCGGCTGACGCGGCGCTGGCAGCGGCTGCATCAATCGGCCGATGTCGGCACGAGCCACGTCCAGCGGCGGCAGGGCCTGCTGGAAGGTGATTTTTATGGCCTCCGCGATTGGCGCAAAGGCGATAGCCGACGTTGGATTCATTGGCGAACCTCGGCACGCCGTCAATCGCCCGCCGTGCGACAGTTCGAGCAGCGCCGCAACCAGGACCTGGCCCTGATCGTCGAGCTGTGGCAGCCCGAGAATCCCAACACGCGGCAGCGCGAGAACATTGAGTTGGCGGTGAGTTTCGCCGCCTCGATCGTTTCCGATTTATGCCGCCGAGGCGGGCGTGCGCTGTGGGTCGGGTTGGCCGCCGCGTCGCCCCGGCACGATCATGGTCCGGCGTCGCTGGGCCTAGCCCGCGAGGTGCTCGAGTCGCTGGCCGTGGCCGAATCAACGACCCGCGACCGCTTGCCCGAAGTCATCGGCACGACGCTCGACGCCATCCGGCAAGGCACGAACACGATCGTCGTCAGCACGCGAGCGGTGGATTGGACCGACACCGAACGCTTCACCAAACTATGGTCCAATCCGCGCCAACGGGCATGGATTGGACGCATCCAGTGGATCGACGTCGGCCGCCCCGAACTGGCCGACTACTTCATGCCAGGTTGATTGAACCCATGTACTTAGAACGGTGTCTACAAATCAGTATGGCGGCGTTTGCCGCGATGGGCACCGTGCTCTTGGGCATGGGCGAAGACAGCGTTGCGCTGCCGATTGCCGCCATCGTCGTCTCGTGCCTCTCGGTGTGCATTACCGACATCAAGGGCTGGCTGCGGCTCAATCGCCTGACGGCCGACCTGGCGGGCGTGGCCGCGATGGCCATTTCGATCGCGCAATGGCAGGGCGATTTGACCGAGGGGCAACTGCTGGCCTTGGTCAATTTTGTCGTGTACGTGCAATTCGTGCTGCTCTTCAAGCAAAAGACCACACGCTCGTATTGGTTGTTGGCCCTGTTGAGCGTGTTGCAAGTGGCCGTGGCGACGGCCTTGAACGAGAGCCTCGAGTTCGGCGTGCTCATGGTGGCCTACATGTTCGTCGGCCTGCTGACCATGACGCTGTTTTTCTTGCATCGCGAATGTGGCCGTTTCCGCGCCGGGGCGATCGATCCAGCGGCGAACGCCGCGGAGCCTCTGGCGATTGCCGCGTCGCTGGGGTCCTTATCAGTCAGGCCCGAGGGCGATACGATGGGCAGCGCGCCGCCGAGCAGCGTCCGCGCTCGCTGGCCCTTGGTCGGGCAGAGCACGGCCTTCACCGGCGTTGCCGCGGCGGCCGAAATGGACGAAGGGGTTGGCTGGGAATTGTTCTGGCGGACGAGCTTGCTGGCGGTCGCCACGCTGATTTGGACGATGGCGTTCTTCTACAGCATGCCGCGGCTGGAGAAATGGTCTCGGCCCTCCAGCGGCGGCGAGGAGGGGATGCGACAGATCTCTTTGCCCCAGGAAGTGACTTTGGGCGAGTTGGGCCGCGTGATCGAAAGCCCCGAGGAGGCGATGCGCGTCTACCTGACCGACCACGGCAGTCCGCTCTCGTTGGCCGAGGAGCCTTATTTTCGCGCTTCGGTGCTGGCCGAGTACGCGTCGAATCGCTGGGGCCGCATGGCCGGCGCCGATTCCCACTACCTGCCGCAACGAACGATCAACGCGAATACCTCGGCGTCGATCCAGCAAACGATCGAGATGCGTTTGCCGGCCACGCCCGAAGTACCTTCCTTGTATCCCCCCATCGTGCCCATCAATACCGAGGACGTGCTGAAGGATAGGGATTCCGCGACGATCGGTTTCAATCGCGAGACCGAGCAGATCGTGCGGCAAGCCGAATCGCCGGGCAAGCGGCTGGTGATTTACCTGCCCACGACCGGCATCCGGGACAGCCGGCAAATCCAACTCATCTCGAGCACGCACGAGATGCGCGACCGAGATCGCGAGACCTACATGACGCTGCCCCGCACGTCGGCCGGCGCCGATCCGCTGGCGGGCACGCGGGAGATTGCGCTGGGCATTGTCGCCAACATCGATCAGAGCGACTCGATCGGTCGCGCGCAGGCTCTCGAGGCCTTCCTTCGCGATTCGACGGAATTCAGCTACGAACTTCAGCCGATTCCGCGCGACGCGGGCGTCGATCCCGTCGAAGACTTTGTCACCCGGCATCGCATCGGCCATTGCGAGTTCTTTGCCAGCGCTCTGGCCCTGATGTTGCGGCAAGTGGGAATTCCCTCGCGACTGGTCGTGGGCTACAAAGGGGGCGAATGGACCGACCAGTCGTACTACCTGGTCCGAAATCTCCACGCGCATGCCTGGGTCGAAGCCTATATCGAGCCCCGCGACGACCTGAAGGGAACCGAGAACGACGCCGCGGCGCGAAAGAACGGCGCGTGGCTGTCGCTCGACCCCACCTCGGCACGCGACAGCTCGCAGACCATGCTGGTCAGCATGAGCCAAAACATCAAGCAGTTTCTCGTTTACTGGCGGGCCTCGTGGTCGGCCTACGTGCTGGGGATGGATGCTCAGCGGCAGCAAGAATCGGTTTACCAGCCCGTGTCACAGGGCGCCGTTCGCCTGGTGAAGGGCTTTTTCGACGCCGACTTCTGGGCCTCGTTGCTGGCCGAGCTGAAGAACCTGCCGCGGCGGTGGGGGCTGGCCGATGGCGGCTGGTTCAGTTGGCGCGGAGCGCTCGTGGCCATCGTGGTCATGCTGCTGCTCGTGTCGCTTTACCGCGGGGTGAGTTGGCTCACGCGCCGCGTGCTGTCCTGGCGGCGTCGGCGGGCGGCCTCGGCCGAGCGGCGAGGCGTGGCCAAGGTCGAATTCTATCGCCGGCTGGAAAACATTCTGGCACAGCACCAATTGGTTCGCTCCACCTGCCAGACGCAACGCGAGTTCGCCCTGGTTTCGGGCGGGCAACTGGCCGAATCGCCCGAGACCAAGGGCGTTGCCGCGCTGCCGCGGCACATCGTCGAGGCCTACTATAAGGTCCGCTTCGGCGGCCGACCCCTGGACAGCGCCGAATCGCAAGCGGTAGAACAGGCCCTGTCAGAACTGGCCGCCGCCCTATCGCCCGCGCGCCGCACGCGCTCGACGTAGGGTCCGCTTTAGCGGACGCCGTACCTGCGTAGCTGCATCGCGTGTTTTCGTCTCATTCCGCGTCCGCTAAAGGGCTTGGGAAACAATACCCCTGAACGAAAAACAGCCATTAGGGTGCCATGCCTACCCGGGCGCTAGCCCGGGTAGGCATGCCGCGCGGCGGCGTAGTGTCGGCATGCTTACCCGACGCGGGGCGTCGTGAAAGCATGGCACACGGTCGGATGGATTCTTTCCCAAGCGCTAAAGCGGCCCCTACTTCTCACCCTCATCAAGCGCCACGCATCACTTACCCATGAAGATCGGCCTCGTCGGATACCAAGGTTCGGGCAAGACAACGCTTTTCGAGTGGCTCACGGGGGTCGAAGCCGACCCCTCCAAGTCGCACACCGGCCAAAGTGCGATGGCGGCGGTGCCCGAGCCGCGCGTCGAGGCCCTTTGCCAGGTGTACAAACCCAAGAAGATCACGCTGGCCTCGCTCGAGCTGGTCGACACGCCCGGCCTGGCGCGCACGCACGAGGGCAACCCCGCCCGGCTGGCGCTCATTCGCGATACCGGCTGCCTGGTGCTGGTCGTGGCCGGGTTCGCCGCCCGAGATCCGCTGGTCGACCTGCGCACCTTTGGCGAAGACGCGCTGCTGGCCGATATGGAGATCGTCACCGGACGGATCGAGCGGCTGCGCGAGAGCTCGCGCAAGCCGCGGCCCAACCGCGAGCAGGAAGCGGCCGAGCTGGCGACGCTCGAACAAGTGCTGGCGGCAATGGAAGCCGGCACGCCGCTGGCGGCCTCGAATATGACCGACGAACAGTTCAAGGCCACGCGTTCGTTTCGGCTGCTGTCGGAGAAGCCGACCCTGGTGATCGTCAACGCGGCCGACGACGAGACCAACTTCGAGCGCTTCGGCCCCAGCGATACCGGCGGCCGACCCGTGCTGGCCGTGCGCGTGGGCCTGGAGCGAGAGCTGCAGCGGATGAGCCCCGACGATCGCGTGGAATTCGAGCGCGAAATGAACCTGGGACCCTCGCGCCACGACGAAGTGCTGCGGAAGATCCTCGACGTCTCGGGCCAGATGCTGTACTTCACGGCCGGCGAAAAAGAAGTCCGCACCTGGATGCTCAACCAAGGAGGCACGGCGCTCGAAGCCGCCGCCAATATCCACAGCGACCTCGCCCGTGGGTTCATCCGCGCCGAAGTCATGACCTGCCGAGACCTCGTCCGCCTAGGCAGCGAGCGGGAAGTGAAGGCCAATAACCTGGCACGGCAAGAGCCCAAGGACTACGTGGTGCGGGACGACGATATTTTGAATATCAAATTCAGCGTGTGAGACGGCAATTCGAGTTAGCCGCATCGCTTGCGATGCGCTCCGCCGTTCCGGGCCATTACCCATTCCATCTGAGTCGTTGCCACATGCACTACGCCCGCGGAGCGCCCCGCAAGCGGGGCGGCTAATCTTGAAAGTTGCACTCGCGATTCCTGTCTGTGTTTCATCGGCGTTCAATCCGTGGCACCACCAACGCCTATTCAATAAACCGCTGCACCATGATCCCGTCCTCGACGTTGTGATTCTCGCCGCGTTGGAAGCCCACGGGGATCGAGCGGTCGTAGATGTAGAACGAGCGATGCCGCTGGATATCGCCCGTATCGCTGCCCAGCTCGGCGCCCAGCTCGTAGCCGTCGGGATGCTCGTTATCGATCCTATGGTACTTCACCTCGAAGTAGCCCACCGTGATCCAAATGGCATACACGTTGGAGCGCGTGGTGACCATGTTGCTGACGCGGTTTAGCTCCTGGTAGCGGAAGTAAGGATTGCGCGTCGGGTCGCTGTAGGGCGCGCCGCCGCCGACTTCAAAGAGCGGCTTGTTCGAGCCTGTAGGATATGCTCGCAACAGCGTCGAGTCGATCTCATGGCCAGGACTAATTGGGTCGCGCATGCTATCCAACGGCACCAGCGTATTCCCGCCGTACGAGCGGAACGGCTTGGCAAAGATCGTGGGATATTTCCCCGCGGGGTCCAAGTCGTAGATGTTGCCGGGCTGGTTTCCCCGGCGACTACGGGCCACGTTGTTCTGCAGGGCGGTGCCGGCGGACAGCGAATCCAATATGCCTCCCCATACGGCACCTTCTTGATCGAAGATCGTGTTGATATTGATCCGGCCAGGGTCGCGGAAGTTCGACACGTGGTTGAAGGGCGGATGGAAGGTGTGCGCCCCTGTACCAGCGCCGAACCGCGCTGCATCAAACCAGGTGTCCGTGCCCGTGAACTTCGACGGCACCTGCACGTACTCCAGCAGGCGATACAAATGGGACGAACCGCGCGCGCCGTTGCCCTGGCTGTGGAACAGATTGAGCAGGTGCGGATACGCGCCGTACCCTGCGGGCAGTGGCGCGCTACGGTTGTATGGCGAATCCGTTGCACTGGGAAACGAGAACGCAAACGAGTTCGTTGTGGCGTCGACGTTGAACAGCTTCGAGCTGCGCGTGGCCGGGACCAGGGCCAGCTCCATCGTGCTCGCGTACGGACGATTGTTCCAAGAGAGCCAGGGGAATGGCAATTTTGGGCAGCCGATGTAGTCGCTCGCCGCACCTCCCGCTAGCAACTGGGGAGGGATATTCCGATCCCAATAGGCGCCGTAAGACTTGTTCAGGTAGCCCAGCGTGTGTTTCAGGGCGTAGGGGAACTTGTGCGTTATCGGCGCCTCTTGCAGCGATGCCGGCCTCGGAAGGTTGGCGGGCTGCGACGGTTCTTGGGGCCAAAGCATTGGAGCGGTGGCCGGCACGGCGGCCACCGCGGCGCTATCACCGCGTTCGCGCGTTTCGAACACCACGGGTTTCGTTGGGTCGGTGTCGACCGACGGATCAGTTGTCGTTGCAACGCCGTTGAAGGGCGTAACATCCACGGGCGCCGAGTCCACGGTGATGTAAGGGTTGGCCTTGGCGTCCCAAGGCATCAGCGGATTCGCCAGCCGCTGCAAATGAACCATGCGGTAACCGAATGTCGTTCCATCCAGCTTCAGCGCCGGGTCAACGTAGTCCAGCGGCGTGTCAATGGGCGGCGAATACGACGTGGCGTTCATCGCATACGCAAGATATCCTGCCGTCGGCTCAGACACGCTCATTCGACGCGGCGAGTCCACAATCACCGACACCGGGGTCTGAATATCCTGCGTGGTATTAGGGTAGTTGACTCCGGGCGCTGGAACGTTGTTTTTCACGTTGACCTGCGTCGAGATCGTGTGGTCTCGCTTGGGTAGCAGGGAGATGGAGCGCGTCGTCGTCAGATCCTGCGAGTTGTTCTCACCCACATAGGTATTCGCGGCCGGTCCGATCACCGCATACCGATTCGGCAATACCCGCGCCGAAGCCTCATAGGGCAGCGGTACGGTGCGCAACCCATTCGGAGTATAGGAGACCTTCGTTCCATTGATGCGCGTGGCCAACGCGGCAGACGCGATGGGCGTGAAGTAGATGTTGCGCTCGTGGTCGGCATCGGGTCGGTCAAACGGATCCTCGGGATCCTTGGGCGCGGCGGGGGTCGGGTTTAAATAGACGGCCAGCCTCCAGACGGGTGCGCCGTCGGGGGCCTTCTTTCCTAAGTCAACTCCCGGCTGATAAGGAACCGACGCGAATTCCGCGTGAGGGGCTTCCATGGGGCTGTTTGGATTATACAGCTCCACGAAAAAAGACCCTTCCGGCCTGACTTTCTGATCGAAATCGTCATCGGGTTGCATTGGATCGGTCGTCGTGGAGCTTTTGTCGGTGTCGCTGGCTTCGTCTTCCGTCTTGAGATCGTGAAACGCCAGCGTCTCGCTGATCAACAACTCTGGCCGCTCCACGCCCCAGGCCAGTCCGCGCCAAGTATGCGATACCTCGTTGTCGTCGGCGCTGGTAGTTGTCTGCGTGCTCACGATATCGTCGACGTCCCAAGTGCCTGGAACACCAGCATCGTCGTCCTTGAAAGGAAAAATGTCGAACTCGAACGGCGTCATGATCGCGTCGGGATCGCGGAAATCGACCATGTTCACCGCCCACTGCGCGATCGCGCGGGCCGTCTCCCGCGGCGTGTCGTTGCCCGGCTTACCGTCGATGTCGATCCGCAGCGGATTCGGATTCTCGTCCACCAGAAGCATCATCAGCACATACAGGTGCCGGGCGAGCAACTGCCGCACGCGGCGGTCGGCGCCCGACGGGATCGGTGCGTTGCGTGTCCCGTCATTGTTCAAGTCGGGCACCGGGCCGCCGGAATCAATCTCGTTGCCCGACCACTCATTCTCGGCCGTGGGCAACGCATCGGGTTCGTCCACCACTTTGTTGCCGTTGTCGTCGCGGCCGTTGCCCAACGGCCGATTGATGTCCATCTTCACGCCCATGACCAGCTCGGGCCACAGGAGCTGCTTCATGGCGTCTTGCATCGCAACGCTGCCGTCCGCGATGCCGTTGCGAACCAACTTCGCCCGCAACAACTGCGTGATATTCGCGTCAAACAACGCGGGCGTCTTTGTACCACCCGCCAACGCGAACACGTCCTTCATCATTTCCGGCGACGTGAAGACCATGCTGGGCACCGGCAGATCGAAGCTGCCGTAGGTGACCAGGTTCCGCAGCTTGGGCGATACGGCCGAGTTGAACGCGTTGGGCGCCAGACGCAACAGCCGGTCGGGCAGACCCGTCGCGTCGATATCGTTGTACCGCAGCAGCCGCTCCAATTCCGCGGCCGTAAACGGCGCGTCGACCGACGAGACCTTGCCGTTCATGTCCGGGCCGACGGCCATCGTGCCCATAGAATTCCCGAATCGCTCGGTCGACGAAAAGCCGGCGTGCCTTGCGTTCAAGGACAGGTCGAGCTCATAGGCGCTGTCGACGCGATCGCTGACCTCACCCCAGCCGGCGCCGATGGTGTAGGCGATGTACAACGGCTGCCCATGCAGATCGAGGGCCAGCATGCTGTCGCCGTCGAGGTCGGCCGGCGTTCCGTAGGAACTGGGAAACGCCACGTCGGTATACGCGTACGTCGCGTGCTCGAACGCCAGGTGGCCGCTGCTCAACTGGGGCTGATCGCTCTGCATCACCCAAGCCAGCGGGTCGCAGATCCGCGTCATGCCTGGGCCCGGTTGATAAAACTCGCCTGGGTTGCCGGGAAGCGGAATCTTCCGCTGCACTTCGCCGTAACGGCCGTCGACGTACTCGCTCGACGACGGCGGTGCGAGGCCCGTCAGCAGGTTGAGGTACTCGTTGGCAAGGCCCTTGAAGAGATGATGCAGGCTGATCTCGGGCGGACCGAGGCCCTGCCCCACGCGCGGGACTGGAGTCGGCGAGGTCTGTGTGGTCGTGTTCGCGGCAACCGCCAGCGGCCCGAAAAACGGCGAGAAGCGGGTGGTCGTCTTGCTCGCGGCCAGATCCATGTGC
>Ga0163144_10009921_pt1 | contig 20371 bp, 11 predicted proteins | sample OliLak19BULKMAT1_FD_123175 | JGI IMG/M metagenome (GOLD analysis project Ga0163144, IMG submission 123175) | Freshwater microbial mat bacterial communities from Lake Vanda, McMurdo Dry Valleys, Antarctica - Oligotrophic Lake LV.19.BULKMAT1 | ecosystem: Environmental > Aquatic > Freshwater >... | reverse complement strand
GACCCGACCTCGGTGACGGCCTGCTGGATCTGCCACCCGCGTGTGGTCGCAGCAACGACCAGTCGCCCGAGTTGTCGCTCCAGATCAGCGCGTTGATCCGACCCCGACACGCGGGCGTACAAGACCACGGCAAGGGTGGTGTCTGTGGCCGGCATTTCACTCGGCCCCTGAACTAGAATCGTCCCGGACGGCATCTGTCGGGCGGGCACGGGCAACTGACCCGCCTTAAACCAACGGTAGGCCGTGATATAGGAGACTCCGTTCGCACGAGACTCCGTTCGCACGAGCCCACGCGCTCAACTTCATGAGATAGATTTGAGAGTATTTGTGTAGAGGAGTATATGCGACTATCAACAGCTGCGCAACCCGACGGACTCATCTTTGTTCAGCACACAAATGGTTGTTTACTGATCACGCGGCGGGCTATTTGTTGGAAACAGCCCAAATCGAGCACGCTACGCACCATTCTTCATTCGAAAGCTTCTGTGATATCTTTTTAAAGGCGCACGGCATGACGAGTGATGGCCCATACGACAGGGGACCGAGCTAATATCGCACAAAAACAAAGTTCTCCGCAGATGATTCTTTTAGAGTCCGTTAATACCACAGGTAGGCCTCAACCCGCCGGCTCTTCGTCACGTCGAAAACTCTCATATCGCGTGACGAAGAAAAACGGGATTATGGCACTCCAGTAATTTGTGACCGCGCCGCCATCGCTCGCTCAACGGTCAGCATCTCAGCGTCAGTGAGCACCCTCTTATAGACAACGATCTCTGGTATAACGCCGGTCATTCCCAATGCCGCTTATAGCGATTGGTCATTTCTATGACCAAAGAGCAGATCTCTCATCACCACCGTGGCCCAGACTATTGAAATCGCGTGTGGCGGCGACGAAGCGATCTCCACTTGATGAGACCATGACGGGAGTGACACCCTTGCTAAACGTCACCCCGCCGCTCCGCTCCCAACTACCTGTTTGGCGCAAGACCACCTCGGCCGCCCGGTCATCTTATTATCGCGTAAATACAACCCTCCGACACCGGAAACAAGACCAAAAATCACGACCGCCGCCACTGTTTCAACCAGCGTAATGCCGGGACGAGCAAAGGAGGGGCGGCCAGCGAGGGGAGCCAGAGGGCGTATAAATGGGAGGTGACGTGCGAAAAGGGGGGATAAACACAACACGATACACACGCCGCCGCCTGCAAGAGGTTCAGATTCACTATTTTGGCCGTTTTTGTGGTTGTGATCACCGTCGAGCCTTTACTCGACCCCGTAGTCTGGTTTGCCTGATCTCTAGGGTTGCCGAGCCCCCTGTATCCACCCCTTAATTTTCCCACGATTTCGCATGGATTCGTCTTCTCACATTACCACGACCTCAGATCCGCAGCCGCCCCGTTCGGTCCGCTGCGTGACGGCCGGTACCTTTGAGCCGCTGAGGGCGTGGGCCATCGAGGAATTGGCCGCTGGGGCGGCTGGTGGCATCACGGTGATTGTTCCTCGCCGGCACCTACGCGATGAGCTGCTGGCGGCGGCAGTTCGCTCGGGCTCTCCGATGAGCCTCACCGTACCGCTGGCCACGATGGATGAAGTGCTCAGAGTACAGCGGGAAGAGCTGGACGGAGAGTTTCAATTAACTCCTGTCATGCAGCGTGAAGTCCTTCAAGGAATCTTGACGAAGGAAGGGGAAGCGGTTGTCACCGCCGCATGGCCCGGGGGCTGGGATCGAGAAGAAAACCGTCCGGCGGGGTGGGTCGTTGATCGCGTCTTGCGTTTGATGAGTGAGCTGGACGTCAGCAAGGTGACGGCGAAAGCACTGCGCAAGCTGGCCCGTGAAGAGAGTGACCCGCTGCTTCGGGTGCGTAAAGACGCGCTGGCCCGGTGCTACGCCGCGTGGACAGATATTCTTACGAGCGCCGAACTGTACCCGGAACGGGAAGGGGTACGCCGTGCGGCTAGCACGACTGGCTCCCGCGTTCGCCCGTCATGGATTGGCGACCGGATTATTTTGCTTGGGTTTGACGGGGTCTGGTCCAGCGGTCCTGAATCCCGGTTGATTGCGCGCCTCACGGGTCCAACACAGTGGAATCTCGCGCAGGTCGATTTGCTGTGTGTACGCCCAGACGACAGCGAGATTCGCGGATGGTCTGCGCATGGCAACGACACGGCGTTTGAGCTAGCCCTCCAAGCCGATGCTGAGCTTATTCGCTTGCCTGACGGCACGGGTGGCACCCGAACACCCGCCCTCAAAGCTCTCTGGCAAGATCCGACGGCTTATCGCCTCGCACCCGCGGATTGGGATGGCACGAGTGTCACGGTGACGCGATACCGAGATGCGCAACAGGAAGCCGCCGCGGTGGCGGACCAGATCAAGCGCCGCATTGTCACGGACGGGATGTCTCCGTCGTCTTTGGCCATTATCGGTCGTGGTCTCGGGTCGCAGTCGGCCTTGCTCCAGCGCGCATTGCGGGAAGTGGGCGTGCCAGTCGTCGCGTCAGGACAGACGCGATTACGTGACGTGCCCATCATCCAGCATGTTCGCGCGTGGGCGATGATTGCTGCAGAAGGACCACAGGTCGCGCTGCTGGAACGCCTCGCAGGCACGGGTTATTGGAGATCCTCGCCGCTGGAGCTGTCAACACTTCGTCGTACGTTGCAGCGTTGGGGACTGCCTATTAGCACGTGGGAAGAGTGGGACCAAGCTCTGAGTCTTGAAGGCCCAGAGACAGCGGTTGCTCGTACCCAGATGCAGACAATTGCCAAAGAGAGCGACACCTTTTGGGCACAGCTGGCAACGATTGCCGCCCGGAGCCAGACCATGCTTGAGTGGGCACGTACGACTGACTTAGAAGGCGCCATTCATGCCGTGCCGGCTGGGATTACGATTCAGCAGATTGGGATGACGGACTTGGTGCGTGCCGATCTTGATGCGATGCGCTCTCTGTTGCTCGCGTGTGAGGGGTGGGCTCGGGGACGAGAGTTGGCCAATCTTGCAGCAGAGACTGTGACGGCGCGCCAATGGCTGGAGGGGTTTGAGCGCATCATCGGAGAAGAAACGATCCGGTTGTCTACCTACGGAGAAGACGGCGTCTCGCTCATTGACCCGCACCAAGCAATTCAACGCACGTGGAGTGAGGTGTATGTGCTCGGCCTTGCCGATGGCGTCTGGCCCCCTCGCCCTGATGAGGCACTGGCTGATTGGGATAGTGCGGCACGCCGCCGACTCGGGTTGACCATGGAAGAAGAGCGGGCAGCTCATGATCGTCTCGTGTTTCATGCGTCCTGTGCGTCGGCGACGCAGCGTCTGCATTTAAGCTGTGTCGCATCCGATGCGATGGGACAGCCTGCGTTACCGTCTCCCTATTTGACAGGACTTCAGCTGCGCCTCAGTGGGGCTCCCACGGTGTTGAGTGTCGTGCCGCCGACTGCGTTGGTACCGACGGCGGTTTCACTCTCGACTTCTGCAACGCAGAATGCCCTCGCCTCTGCATCTCTTGCTCGTCGCGGGGAGTCAACCCCGTGGGTGCATAGCCCACTGGGACGCCAAGTGGCGTCGCACTGGCGGCATGAGTCTGTTCGCGCCGGTGAAACCTCAACCGCCATTGTGGCCGAACAGCGTTTCCATGGCGACATCGGGGATGAGGTGAACGCTGTCTGGCCAGAGCATCGAGCTTTTAGCCCCAGTGACCTTGAAATTTATCAGAGCTGCCCACTGCGCTTTTGGCAGACGCGCGTACTGCAGCTAGGCGACCGGTCGGACTCGGCAGATTCGTCTGAGGATATGATCATGAGCAGGATTCAGCAGGACATCTTGACGGCAGTCTATACCGACTTGCAGGCTCGCCATCTCTTTCCTGCCACCTCACCGGCTGATGTGGTCAAGGCGCTGCAGTCGGTCGCACAACAGACGACGACACAGCTTGACCGTGCGCGCGGGAAAGTCGGTGCGGCAATTTGGCACCTTGAGCACGCTCCATTGCTGCAGACACTCCAGCGTTTCGTCCGTCGCGACCTCTCCCCCACGTCACCTCGCGAAGGATTTTGGACACGATTAACTCAGTTAGGGTGGACTGTCGGCACTCCAGATCAGCCGATTGTTATTCGTCCTGCCGGGAGTCGTTCGTGGAATTTGACAGCGCGCATCGACCGCATCGAGTCTGTGTCAGATGTACGTTTTGAGGACAATGACACGCTCCGCCGACTGCAGGGAATGTTACTCGTGACACAGTATCGTGCGCGCCGCCGTGCTCAAGCTTGGGAAGACCGTCGGAGTCAGTGGATCAAGGGCGAACGCATCGCACTTCCGCTGATGGCGGTCGCCGCCGCGGAAGCCACCGGGCAGCGCGTTATCGGCATTATGGAGCGCACGCCGATGCTCGACGCGGACCCTGCTGCCCTTCTCACGCGGCAAGTCATTGAAACGGATGATGGGACGCTGAAACTCATCAAAGTCAGCGGGAAGGGGATCGATGACTCGCTTGCCAATCCTGTGCAGACGGCAATGGACACCGCAATTCAAGTGGCAACCGAGCAGGTCGAAGGCATTCGGCGCGGTGACTTTACTCCGAGAGAGAAGCGCAACTGTTGGAGCTGCCCACTGAATCAGACCTGCCGGGCCAGCACGGTGAAGTCTGGTCGTGGTAGCCTAGGTTCGGTTCGGGACCCGCTCCCACTAGCTGTGAATCGTTTGGCAGTCACCTAATGTTGGCCGCAAGAGCACCGGTCCTTTATCACTTCGTGCTTCGGTGCTGGCCTGTTTGATTATCCTCTTGCAATTGTCTGTCTGTCTGTCTCGTCTGTCTCGTCTGTCTCGTCTGTCTCGTCTGTCTCGTCTGTCTCGTCGTGTGTTTGTGTCTGTGTGTACTCTTGATTTTTATAGATGAAGCGGTACACGTGAAAATCTGTTGCACACCCGCCACACATTCGACCGTATTGCTTCATTTTTAATGTTTGCCGTAGCCTCTACACACACCGCCCCGTAATCTGCGCTATGTCTCTTGACCCTGCTGAACTGCGTCGTCGTATCCGTGAAGCGCCTGGCCACTTGCTGATTGAAGCGGGCGCAGGGGCTGGCAAGACCTATTGCTTAGTTGATAAGATTCGCTACGAGTTGGGCTGGGCGCCTGACGGCCAACCCACCACTCGTCTTGAGCCAGACCAGCTTGTTGCTATTACCTTTACACGCAAGGCCGCAGCCGAACTGCGCGACCGTGTGAGACGTTCGGTGTTGGCGCAAGCCCTTGGAACAACCGGCGTGGAGCGAGAGCGTCTCGCCCAAGAAGCGTGGAGGCTCGAAGCGGCCACGATTTGTACGCTTGACAGCTTTGCCGTTGATCTGGTGCGCCGTTACGGTGTACAGCGCAACCTGAGCCCTGACCTCGCAGCATGGTCCCAAGGCCAAGCACGTCCGTTGATTGCGCCTGTGCTGCAGTCTGTTTTGGAAACAGCAGTGAGTGAAGGGGACCAAGGCGCTCTGGTATTGGTGCGGCAGTTTGGTATTCGGGGCGCGCTTGGCTGGCTTGAAGATGCCGTGTTTAGCCCGGACGCATTGTGGCGTGCCAGTGGCAAGCTGACGGACGACACGGACGGACTGGGCTGGGCAAAGACGCTGGAGGCATTGGATCTTTCTATGCGGGAAACGGATACGATTCTTGAGCCCCTCGCCGCCGCGGTCATTCGCTTTGCGATGCGAGTACAAGATTCGGCGATCGCTGTCTTGTTGGAGCAGGGTGGTCTGACACTGGAGCAGCTGCAAGTCGAAGCGCTTCGCTTGTTAACGTTGCCGGCAGTGCAGGCGGATTTACAGCAGCGCATTCGGTTGGTTTGTGTCGATGAGCACCAAGACACCAATCGATTGCAGGCAGAGATGCTGTTTCGCCTCGTTGGGTTGCCGCAGAAAGACGAAGCGCCCATTGGCATTCGCAGCGTGTTTGTCGGAGACGCCAAGCAAGGCATTTACGGATTTCGGGGCGCCGATATTACGATGTGGCGACGCACGGCTCGATATGTGATGGAGTCTGGTGGAGAAATCCTTCGCCTGCCCACCAACTATCGCAGCCATCCCCGCATTTTGACGGCAATTGATGCACTGTGCCGCCCCATCCTTAACAACGGCAAGCCAGCACATTCGCCTATCAACGCTTTTGAGGTGTCTTATCAGCCGCTGCAGGCAGCTCGAGACATCGCTGGCCCCGGTGGCGCAGTGGGTATTCTCGTTGGCGAAGACGGTGGAGTCGAATCGGCCGCCGACCAAGTGTGTGCCCATATCGCGTCCGTATTGGCAAGTCGCACCGAGTGGCCTGTGGCTGAAGGAACCCAAGGACTCAGTCCTCGACCCATTCAGCCGAAAGACATTGCGATCCTCGTGAGGCAGCTCGCCGGTGTCGCGGATAAGTGGCAGGCGGCTGCTGATGCATACGGATTTCGGCTTCAAATTCGAAGCGGCCAGCAACTGTGGCTCCGTCGGGAAGTTCGCGATCTTCAGGCTCTTATTAGTCTCCTTGTTGATCGCTCTGACCGGGAGGCGTGGATGACGTATCTGCGCAGTCCATTGGCCGGCGTGGATGATGCAGTCATTACCCGCGTTCTTCAGACCCCCGATCCGTTGGCCACCCTTGCGCTGGAACCCACAGACAGTGCGGCGTACCAAGTCAGTGTTGCGCTGGCTCGCTGGAGAGCCCTCGCTGGCCGCGTTGCTGTCGCCGACTTGCTCCGATTGATTCTTGATGACACGGGATTCATTGCCTTTGCGGCCGGTCAGCCCGAGGGCGATATTGCAACTCGGGCGATTGAGAAGGTCATTGAACTCGCGGAGACTGCCTCACAGCCTCTTGAAGGGTTCGTACGTCATCTGCAGTCTCGTCTTGCTGCGGCGGATCGCGACGAAGGGTTATCTGACATGCCAGTCGATCCCGATTCAGTGCAGCTCTTGACGATTCACGGGGCGAAAGGTCTTGAGTGGCCGATGGTGATTTTGCCAGAACTCGACCGCCGTGTGATTGGTCATAAGGTTGAAGCGACGGCTCCACGGTTTGACCGTAGTTTTGGGCTTGTGTTGGCACTTGATGCGGTCACGACCAGTCAAGAATCTCTCCCCGCGTCTGCCGTCTGGGAGCATGTACGTCAGCAGCAGACACTCGCCACCTACGCCGAAGCCAAGCGGTTGTATTACGTTGGCTTGACGCGTGCCCGAGACTATCTCTGGCTGCAGACGACGCTCAAAGCTGGGAAAAAGGCGGGTGAAATTGAAAAGCCTTTCGCGGTGGCATCGAATGTCGACTGGATGCATCTTGACGGGATGGATCGGTGGGTGCGCTTTGCGTTGCCGCTTCTGTGCTCCCGCGCCACGGATCAGATGCTGGTGGGGCCCACGGACACAGGCGTCACGATCACCGTGGCTCGTCGTGCGCGTGGCACGCCAAAGAGGACGGCGCCACAGGCATCATGGCCGGTGCTGATGATTTCCGACGGGGCAGGAGAGGCGGACCATGTGGGTATTTCCGCACTGGCGTCTCCAGTCCCTGCTCCTGGCCAGTGGAAACGCCTCTGGTCTGCAACGGAACTCAAGGTTTTTCGGGAAGAGCCATGGAAACATTGGTGGCGCTACCGTGCCAGCGTATCGACTCCGCAACTTCCGCTCGATGAAGCCGACCGTCGCTTAGTACTGACCCCGTCGGTTCGTGGAACGATTCTGCATCAGTATTTTTCGGAGCACACACCGGAGATTACGACGGAGCAGCGTATAGAACGTCTGACACGGCTGTTACGTCGGCAGCTTCAGGTCCCAGCGCATGAAATGCTCCCCATGATTGAGCGCCTCTTGACGCACGTGCACGGTCTTGAGACCGCGGGCGTGCCACAGATGCTCGCGTCTGCGAAGCAAGTACGATGGAGTGTTCCCTTTACGGTGCCGATTGACGGACCAGACACGCAGCTCACAGGCGAGTTCGACCTTTTGTGGCAAGACAACGATAATCGCTGGCATGTGCTGGACTTCAAAACACTCGAGGTGCTTGACCCTGTCGAAGATGTTGACACGTGGATTATTCCGCGAGTGGCGGAGCACGAGTTACAGCTGGCGCTTTATACTTATGCGTTACAGATGCTCGTGGGCGTCGAGCATGTTGGGACGGCTGGATTGTGCTTCACGTACTGGGGCAAGCTGCATCACTTTGCTGTAACCCCCACGTGGGTTGCGCGTTGGAAGGCGGAAGCGCTCACTCTGATTCATCAGATTCGCACTGGTCAATACGGCGAACGGCCAATCTACCGTGCCAGCGTTTGCGGCCGCTGCGAAGTCCGTCGCATTTGTCGTCCAGAAGGCGATCCTCTCTTACTGGCTGAGGGAGGCGACGCGTCTCCCGCCCTGCAGTCTGAAGGCATCGTTGCCCCAACACTAACGCACTCGACACTACTGGGCCGACAGATCGCGTTCTTGTAGAAAAAGTTCGACTGAAACGTCTGTTGCGATTCGGTGTTTACCGTTTTCGAGCGTTTCTGTTGAGGACGCGACCACCACGAACGAGAAAGAGACAGGGCCCCCGTGATTGCTCACGGAGGCCCTGTCTCTTTCCTTGATGGTGACACTGGGATATCGAAATTAGATATCGATATGTTGCACATGCTTTGCGTTTTCAGTAATCCAAGCTTTGCGCGGTTCAACATCATTGCCCATGAGGAGCTGGAACCGTCGATCTGCATCTGTTGCGTCAGGAATCGTGACTTGCTTGATGAGCCGTCGTGCTGGATCAAGCGTCGTCGACCAGAGTTCTTCTGGGTTCATTTCGCCGAGACCTTTAAAGCGCTGTACCTGTGTGCCTTCGGTGCCAATTTCTGCGAGAATTTGATCCCGAGCCCCGTCATCCATGGCATACCGGTCTACCTTGCCTTTTCGCACGCGGTACAAGGGCGGCTGCGCGACGTAGATATATCCGGCTTCAATTAACGGACGCAGGTGCCGAAAGAACAGCGTCAAGAGCAAGGTGCGAATGTGAGCTCCATCAACGTCGGCATCTGTCGCGATCAGGATTTTGTGGTAGCGCGCCTTCGCCAGTGTGAAGTCATTTCCCCAGCCTGTACCGACCGCCGTGAGGATGGCCTTGATTTCTTCGCTGGCAATGATTTTATCGAGGCTTGCCTTCTCGACATTGAGAATTTTGCCTCGTAGCGGGAGAATCGCTTGGAAGAAGCGGTTTCGCCCTTGCTTGCCAGAGCCTCCCGCCGAATCACCTTCCACAATAAAAATTTCACTCTCTGCGGGATCATTCGAGGTGCAGTCTGCAAGTTTGCCTGGCAGAACACCAGCTTCGAGCATCGACTTTTGTCCCTTGACCATTTCACGAGCGCGCTTGGCAGCTTCACGAGCTCTCGCCGCCGTATGGACTCGCTCGAGGACAGACTTGACCGCCGTCTTGTTTTTGAGAATCCATGCCTTGAAACCCTCAAGCACGAATTGCTGAACGCCTGGCTTCACATCGGAGTTGTTGAGACGCCCCTTTGTCTGACCCTCGAACTGGGGATCAACGACTTTGACAGCGACCACGGAAACAAGACCATCTTCCAGATCAGAAGCTTGAAATCCGAGCTTCTTCTGCTCCCTACTTCCGAGCTCGTCGAGCGCCCACCGCATTGCCGCGGCGATCCCGGCTTTGAAGCCCTGTTCATGCGTGCCGCCGTCTCCTGTGCGTACGGTATTCGCGAACGACTGTAACTCGCCTCCTTCACCACGGACCCAGCGAAACGCGACGTCAATATCGATATCGCCTTCCGCGGCCTTCCCGATTAAATGCACTACGGGGGTGAGGGGCGCGGTGGTGCCTGTCCGCCATTCGACAATTTCGGCCAACCCCTTCGGAAAGTGAAAGACTTCCTGCCACGGCGCCTTTGGCGTACGGTCATCCCGGACGGTGATATGAAGACCAGGGTTCAGCGCTGCTGTTTGGCGCAGGCGTTGAATGAGTGTGTCTCGATCAAACGTGACGGTCTCAAAGATTGTCGGGTCCGGGAGAAACTGTACGGTGGTTCCTGTCCCCTTCGCAGCACCAGTGACTTTGAGTGCGGCATCCGGCGTGCCGCGCTGAAAGCGCATGGTATGCATCTTTCCTCGTTGCGCTACATTTACTTCCAGCCACGTGGATAACGCGTTGACGACGCTGACGCCGACGCCATGCAGACCGCCGGTCTTTGCATAGGCTTGTTTGTCAAACTTTCCACCAGCGTGCAGAATTGTCAGCGCAACTTGCACACCTGATACCTGCTCAACCGGATGCTTGTCTGTCGGAATACCTCGTCCGTCATCTCGTACGCGGCACGTGCCATCCGCAAGTAGTTCAACGAGCACTTCCGACGCATGCCCGGCCAAATGCTCATCGACGGCATTGTCGACTACTTCCCAGATAAGGTGGTGGAGACCCCTTGCGTCTGTTGAGCCGATATACATGCCTGGGCGCTTTCGCACCGCTTCCAGACCTTTGAGGACCTGAATAGCGCCAGCGCCATACTGACCAGCGCCAGAGCCTGTTGAAACTTTTGCCTTCTTTGCTGCGGGCATAGATAAGAAATAAGGGAGTGGGTATCCGTGTCAACTCTGTGGAGTCGCACCGTCTACGGTGAGTCGATTCTCTGTAATCAATCGGGTCTCTTCGCCCACACAATACGGGGGTCCGACCCAAGGGTGTCACTCGTCAGCACAGAGAACCCGCAAAAGATCTCTCTGCCTGTCGATTTGGCAGGGCTCCGGCTTGTTGGCCGCTAGCTAATACTGAGGCGTTCAAGGCGTTGGGCCACATCGCGGAATACCGCATCACTCATGGCGAGGTCTTCATACATGGCGAGTGCTTCGTCTCGTCGATTCATGAGCTCTGCGGCTCTCGCCATCCAATATTGTGCGCTTTGTTGTGCTGGGCCTTCCGGAAGCTCAGGGCCCACGTTCTTGAGTAATGCGTATGCGAGACGTGCTGTGCCCTGACCAATCAACGACTCGACGAGTCCTTCAAACGCCCTAATGCGTGTTTGTGGTGCGCGGAAGGCAATTTGGAATTCTTCGACAGCCTCCGGATACATTGACATCTGGAGCAGAGCCACACCTAGGTCATAGTGCGTGGCCGCCTCAGACTCAGGCACCCGAGCACGGAGGCTGGTGAGGAGTGTTCTGGCAAGCTGGCGTACTTGGTCAACATGATCGTGGGCGGAGTCTGCCAAGTGATCTGCCACGACGTCTAATCGACCATTGTCACGATCGATGGTCTCTGTTGTCGTGTCGCCGCTTGACCCGCGCGCGATTTCGTAACTCAGCGGCACCGCTACCGCACTGGCTGGTAAATTTTCAGAAACGGCTCTTGAAGACTCTGCCGTCTCGTCTGTCCGCACTTCGTCGAGCAGATCGATCTCGTCATCGTCGAGCACATTCGCCAAGGCTGCTGCAAATCCCGTGGCATCTGCTGCGGTCGCCAGCTGAACTGGTACCTCGGAGAGATCTTCGACTAACGCCTCTAATTCTGATGGCCGCAGTGCTTCCGGGAGCGGAGCGGCGAGTAGACTATCCAGATCAACAAGAATGGTGCTACTTCCTCTAGTCATCGGAGACGGAGTAATGAGCGCCTCAGCAAAAATATCGTCGAGGTCAATTCCAAATCCACTGTTGTTTGTCTCCTTCACAACCGGGATGTCTTGCACCACTCGCTTCTCTGTGCCAACGGGGTTGAATAGATCCATCAAGTCATCATTACCCAGTGGTGTTCCGTCTTGTGATTGGACCACTGGCGCACTCCCTCGCAACGGCGGGAATGCCGGGGGCGTTGGCGTGACAATCTCTCGCACGGTTTCTGCAGGCGACGGCAGTGTCGGCAGAGCTTGCACTCTCGCATCGCGGGATTCTGTCGTCATTGGCGGAAGTCCCGGCAACGCGGGTAATGAAGGCACTTGTCTTTCGTCGAGCGCCGGCGGGAGGCCCGGTAGTGCCGGAATCCCCGGTAGTGCCGGAATCCCCGGCAGCGCTGGAATCCCCGGCAGCGCCGAAATCCCCGGCAGAGCTGGAAGCCCCGGCAGAGCTGGAAGCCCCGGCAGTGCTGGAAGCCCTGACAGTGCTGGAAGCCCTGGAAGCCCTGGAAGTTCGGGCATCTTTCCGAGCGTCGGAAGAGCTGGAAGGCCCGGTGTTTCTTTCGGCTCTGCCTCAGACGTGAGTGGCGGGAGTCCTAGGAATACTGGGAGTGGTGCCAGCCCAGTAGGAGACTCCGGGAGGGGCGGAGGCACTGGAAGACTATCCGGTAACATGCCGGGTATTGGTGGCAATCCTTGCATCACGGCGGGAATAATTGGCACGATTCCGGGTGTCTCGTCTTCTTGCAAGACCGAACGCGGGGGCATGGTCGGTAGTGACGGCAACCCTGGAAAGGCTGGAATCTGTGTCCCTCGGATATTGTCTGGTTCGGCGGTTACTGGTGGTTGCACAACTTCAACAAAAGACGGCAACGACGGCGCAACACTGACGGCTGGCACGTGGACTGGTACCACGATGACGTGCGGCGGAGCTACAGGGTTGAGAAAAAGCGGCGGCAGCGCCACTCCTGGATCAACAGTTTCTCTTTCGACGTGGCGTTGCCCGCCAGTCACAACCGGCGCCGTCGGATCGTGCTGAATGTTGACTTCCACCTGGTGTGCTGGAATGTCTCTCGGAGGTAGCATGGGGACCGTACTCGTAGAGATACGTGACGTTGACTTTGTCGTTGCTGCGTCACCTAATCCAGACTGCCGGAGATATGTCTCAATGCGTTCTGCGTCAGCCTGACGCCCCCCCCTGCGCGCCCGTGCGATTCCTTGACGGAGACGTTCGGCCGCTCGGTCTGGGCGTGCCAACTGTGAGAGAAACTGCGCCAGTGCGACTTCAATGTCGACTGGCACACTCACCTCTCGTTCAACCATCTGAATGATTTGTTCAATCTCTGCGCTTTGCTGTGGCGTGATACGCCCGCTCAAATCTTCCAAGTGCTGGGTAGCTTCAGTCAAGAGCTGCTGGCCGAGGCTAATCTGAAAGGCAAGCATTTGTGCTGGTAAGTACTGTCGATCTCCTAATTGCTTTTGCGCCTTTCTTAACATTTGCCCGGCTGAGGTCCACGCTTCCTCAGCGATAGTGGCCTTGCAGGCTTCAAGATAGAATCGAATGGATTCATCCGCCTTCTTCAGATCTCGATAGAGATCTCCTACAGCAATAAGCACTGGGACGGGAATGGCTTGATTGGTTCGCCGCAGCTTCTCGTAATGTTCAAGCAAGTCTCCTGGCTTGATAGAGCGAATATCTTTCCCACCCACCTTATTCGGTGCGACAGGGACAGATGTTGTTCCGGCATTCGCAGGTTTCTTTTTACCAAACAGCATAGCAGCAGGAGCGGTGAGGGAGAGACAAACTCTAACAGTACCGCAAGGTAGGCGTCCCAGCCGTCCATTGCCCACAGAGAAACGTGGCACTCCCTCAAGGCAATCCGCTATGGTGTCTATCCACACACGCGCCGGAGTCCTTCAGCGGCCCGCGCACGCTCCCTTTTCGCTGCTATGGGATCTTTTGTCAGTCATACGTCAGGCGCTCTTTCGCATCGCTCACCGACCACGCGTCCCGGCGCATGGCGGGGTGATGGAGAGGCACTTTTGACGTCTTCGCGGTGGCTTCGTGAAGCCCAGCATGCGGCCGTCGAGTGGAGTGAATCTCGACCACTGGTGCGCGGGCATTCGCCAGCGAAAGTGGAAGAGGTCATGCCACTCGCACAAGTGACAACGCTTGTGCGAGAATCAACGCGGTTGATGGAAGTGACAGCGGCAGGATCGCCAAGCGCTTTCATGCGATACCTCCACGACCTACGTCGCTATCCCATCCTGTCGCACCAAGACGAGCAGCGCCTCTCACGCTTATCGCAAGCTGGGAACGCGGATGCACGGGATACTCTCGTGCGCCACAATTTACGGTTTGTGATCATGTTGGCCAAGAAGTACTCAACGACAACCGTCTTGTTTGAAGATCTTGTGCAAGAAGGAAATCTCGGATTAATGCGCGCGGTGTCTCGATTTGATCCCGACCGTGGAGTCAAGCTTGTGAGTTATGCCGCCTATTGGATTGAGCAAGCGATTCGAACCGCCCTCATCAACCAGCAACGGACCGTGCGTATCCCCGCAAATCGTGCGGCGGAACTTTCAAAGGTTCGACAGGCCATGGAGGCGATTCGCCAGCAGCGCAATGCCAGCCCGACGGCGGATACGGTGGCCTCGATGACCGGGCTCTCCCTCTCAACCGTACAGCTGTTGATGGAAGTTGGTGGAGAAGTGCAGCTTGATGGACCAACCATCGGCGCAGAGGAAGCTGGCAGTGCCCTGTTGGAGCGATTGCCATCGGAACACCTCGCCGACGATGACTTGGATGCATCGGGGCGCGCCGAAGTACTATCGCAGGTCATGAGCACGCTCAAGCCGCGAGACGCGACAATTATTCGGATGTGTTTCGGAATTAACTACCCGAGAGAATATACACTTGAAGAAATTGGGCAGCAGATTGGCGTGAGCCGCGAGCGTGTGCGACAGATTCGAGACCGTGCGCTCTTGCTCATGCAACGGGCACCGGATCGCTTGCTCTTAGCCGACTACTGGGACATACGCCAGCAGAGTCTGTCGAACGATACCGAGTGGAAGCCAGCACGCTAGCACGCACTGCGGAGCGACTGTCGTTTTCCTTGTCCCGGAAAGCTCCCGCGCGTCGCAGGCCCTCTTCACAAGTGTCTCTCAGAGGGGGCGCTGTCTCTTGCCGAACAGACGCAGTGCGCGTTGGATTTTTTATTTCGATAGCGCGCATTTCTGCGGTGATGCGTACAGCCAGTCGGTGCGGACAGAATAACCTCAAAGAGCCGAAACTAAGCTCGGCTCTGACCGCCGACCAAGATTAACCAGTCCAGATCGCCGAGCGCGTCCGGTCGTAACGCATTACTCTGGCCCGTTGCCGGATCATAGATGCGCTGACTGTGCAGCAGCACCGCGTGTCCGAGCTCTCCCGTCGTGCGGGGGAGGCGAATCCCAAGCCCCTCCAGTTTGACGCCTGCGGCCCGCGCGGAAAATACATCCCAAAAGTCTCGTACCAAGGAGGCCGCAACGGGTCGAGCTGGAATGCCACGCCGTGCGAGGAGTCGGAGGGCGTCATCAACCGACATAGACCCTTGCGTTCCGGACTCTGTTTCCATTTCCTCGATACTGCAATCAAGCGCCATCGCCAAGACCGTCTGCACACAATTGTCCGGACGCGTTTGACGGTGTCTGCGGTTACGCCGAGGACGCCACGGCGAGCGATCGTTCAGGAGTGCGACCGGCCACCATGCGGGATGCCATGACACCGATTAGCGACCTTGGCGGCAAGGCCCAGTACCGATGGACACTCCAGTGCTGACATTCAAGCGCGGGCGTCCGTCTTTCGGATTAATCACGGCACCGCCAGCGCTCAGGGACGTCCGACAGCCGCGACTGAGCATTCCCAGTCCCCAGACTCGCTCCCCCGTCAATCGCTGACTGGTAGAGGCTCGGATGGAGACATGCCCTGCAGTGGCGAAGCCGAGACTCCAACGTTCAATGAGCGCCCGGTCCAAGCTTTCGTCCTTTGAGAGCGCATAGGTATAACCCGTGAGGATTCGTCCGCCACGCACTTCGTGGGAGCCTCCAACCCGAATGGTTGGGGTAAAACGTGAGGAGTTTGCCAATTCGGTGCCTGTCGCCAACTGGTCTCCAACCAAGTCCCGTCCATCGATTTCTTCGCGAGATACCGTACCGGTCCACTCTCCATCAATTCGCCCAGGCACATCTAAGCGGGTTTGCGTAAAAGCTTTCTTCTGTCCGGAGCCGCCCATGCTGCGCTGGAACAGATTGGTCGCGCCGAGGCTGATGAAGCTCTTGGCGTCTGTTTGCACCAAGATGCCGGCATCGACTCCCCACAAAAACATATCGCGCAAGGTCAGATTATCCCACCGCAAGCCTGCGTTTCCCACGATCGGCGTGACGCCAGCGGTCGGACTCAAGGCGGTCGCATCTTCGACCGTCAAGCTACTCCGGCTTTGCGAATGCACCCAGCTTCCCTTGGCGGTGACTGCCGTCCACGTTCTCTTTCCGCCAACTCCAAAGTTATTGGTAATGCCGGCGGCGGCACTCGTGGCAACGGATTGACGAATACCAGAAGACGATGCGGCTGAGTCCGCACTTGTCGGCGCGCCTGTTGCAGCGTCCGCATCCCCTAACGCCATCGCTCCGACCCTGTCCGAAATAGCCATCCGACTAATCGCCACCGACTGGACGCTGAACGCCAGCCCGCGACTCTGCAGTCCAATCCACCGGACGCCGGACGCCATTGCGTGGCCGTTGGTCGGCAGGGTGCGTTGGCCGACATCGCGCAACACGGACGCGGTCGCTGGGCCCAGTCCGACGCGTGTGCCCACAATCGGTTGGGTGAGGGCGGCTCGTTCTCTGAGCATCCACCGGATCTGCAGTGGATCGATTTGACCCTCCAGCAGCTGGAGCGAACTCATTGGACCATCCCAGAGACCAAGGGTGGCGCTGTTGAGCCACGGCGCGGCCCCGCCACGGCCTTCGGTTGGAAGGCTATTGGAGAGACCAACCGTTGAGCCGGCTGCTGGGGTCCACTGTGCTGAAAGGGAGCTCATCGGTGCTCCAAGAAGAAGCCCCGCACCAAGTACCGGAAGGAAACGCTGCAGCATCAGAGATTCAAAGAAAGAAGGAGGAAACGCCTCACAAGTCCACACCGGTCTTGTGAGATTAATCGCACGCATTTACATCACCGCAAGGTAGCGGGCCACAGCGGGGACCAGACGGCCACAAGGTTCTGCACACTTTCCGACGCCGGATGCCAGAGCGAGGAGACAATAAGCCACACCACCGCCCCAAGGACAAAGTACGTCACGAGCGGAATATGGCCGGGTGGGTGCCGCCGATGCCAGATAGCCCACCCGATAATTCCAAAGCAGGAGGCAAGAATCATTGTCATCAACGGGGCCCCAAATCCAAAAGCAATCGCTACAGCAGCCAAGACCGGTGGATCACCGGACCCTAACGCTTCAACCGCCTCGGACTGACCCATTTGTCGTGCCTTTACTCGTCCCACCACTGCTGCCACTCCCCAGAGGGCGAGCCCGATCACGAGTCCCTCCACGACGCCAAATCCGAGCTCAATCAGGACGAACTTCCACTGCGGATTTCCCTGTGGCGCGACGGCACTTCTCCAGCCGAGGGCCCCGAGAAGGAGAAGCGCCAGTGCGCCGTCGTGCACCAATCGCTCGCGGGCATCACTCCACGAGATCGCCAGACTCGCCAGCCCCATCGCCGCCACGCTTCCTCCAACGATCCATCCCGCGTGAAGACTCGTCAGACCCGCGAGCCACCCAACGAGGGCACAGCACAGGACAAACGCGTACACGGCGCGCGAGGAATTCACCGTTAACGGCAGAGCCGGCGGGGTCACCCCAGGTGCTTCCAACGGCGCTCGGTGCGCCAATCCAAAGACGAGGCGTGGCCACAGGAGTCTACCGAGGACCATGGCCCCAGCACTTCCAATGACGGGAACGAGCACGTTATATATCATCATCTCCATATGATATGCGTGCCCTATCCGCACTGATGCGGGCAGGGCACGCTTCTCTCTCCCCTCAGCTCAGGGAGCGACGTTTAGTCGGGGCCAAGGGAGCGCCTGCATCTGCGCTCGCATCAGTCGGCACAAGGCTTGGCGATGAGACGAGACGTGGCGCACTAGTCTCCCGAGCGAAGGCGTCGATAATCTGCTGCTTGACCTTCCCGACGACGATTTTTCCTCTCGGACCCACCACCCGGTATCCGCCGTCAGGCAACGGGCGAACAAAATGATCCTTTCCATCAATCATATAGACCCGAACGGCGAGCGCCCGCTCCCGCACTTTCGTCTGCAGCACTTGTTCAATTTGCTGCTTCGCCGAGCGTGTCAGCGGGAAACTCATGTGGAGCAGCCTGACTTCTGTTGCAAGAGACCAGCGCTCAAGTTCATCCCAGTCGGCAACGCAGATGAGTAATTCGGCCATCCAAAGAGAACCGCGAGGACGAATATCGCTCCATGTTGTGAGATTCACTACACCCTCACTCGCGGAGCGACCGCTCAGAATATCATCGTCCGGCTGAGACTTCGGTGCTGGACGCACGCTTGGAGCTGGACGCTTGGACGGCGCATCATCCCAGCCACCGCTTTTCTTTCCCTTGGTGCGCCCCTTGCCACCTCCGCCGCCATGAGAACCTCCCTGATTCATATCACCAAAGTCTCCCATGGGTGGCATATCGAAATCAGGAGGAGGGCCATCGTACGCGGACGGCCCGCCGGACATGGAGTGTTCCTCCGCATCTGGAGAAGGGCCAAACTCGCCGTCGAACCCACCGAATTCTTCAAACGTGGGCTCCGGGTATTCCTCGCCGCCATGACCCGCATCATTGGCATTCGTTTCCGTGATGCTGGTCTGGGGCGACGGAGATGGCGCTTCGACTTCCACGCTCACGACTGGCCCCGCTGCCGCCAATGTCTTCGTGCGCTGAGGGGGCGCAGCAGGGGCTGCCTGCGCCACTGCGCCATGACCCGCGTTCGTCGGCCCTTGCTGCGTCACGGTGGCCATGACTCTCCGCCAGCGCATCACAGCGCTCCAACGAATCATCCGAGTGCCGTCGCCTTGCGGCTGACTTTCAATGACATCATCTCGGATCAATCCTTCAACCGTTATCATATCCATCTGGAGCATCTCGGCAACCTGCAGCGGCGTGAGGACGGGCTCTCCGACGGAGGGCGGCGCGCCCTGAACGACTGGACTTCCCTGAGGCACTGGCGCCGTGGCGTGCGTCGTCTGCTGGGCAGAGACGGGAAGATCCTCTTCGTCAAATCCATCTGCCGCAAACGTCACATGACCCAAGTCCGCGGCCGTAGGCATCTCTCCCATTGACGCGGAGGCTCCAACCCCTGGCTCAAATCCCTCATCTTCATCGCCTGCCGGGGCCTGTGTATAGTGGCGCGGCGCAGCCTCCAGCGTCGCGCTTTTTGGGGTCACGATATCTCGCACACGCAACGGGGCCCGCCTCGCGCTGGGCGTGCTGTCCAGCATTCGAATACTACCATCAGCATAGACGGCGACGTGGAGTGGCATCCCTTGGATCTCCGTCGAGACCGCCGTATCCACTGCCACATACGCCGCGCACGTGTCGTCCCAGACAACCCAGACGACTTCACGTTCCCCAACGCCTTCGAGCACTGGCAGTGGAGACTGGAACTCAAGTCGGACAGCGGGGGCATGGACAACGCCATTGACAAGAAGCGCGGCCGGAAGCGATGCAGTGCGCACCACTTCTGAGGCAACGTGGTCGAGAGAGACAGCGCCTTCCGCAAAAGCGGAGGCGACGCTGGTGCGCCACGTGCGGATTGCACCCTTGGCCTCTGGCGAGAGTATATCCAACGCCTTCCCGGCGCCGGCGGACATCGCCAAAAGGGCGCCTTCATCTGCTTCAGGGGCCTCAAGGCCGATGCGTCGCCAGATCTGGGGCGACGGGAGTGTGTCGTCCTCCCCGCTCCTTGCCGGGCGCAGGATAGGCACGGCGATAATCATACTGTCTGGCCCCATCACCACCGTCGTGATGCCTCCCGCGCGATTCACCGTCGTCTCAGGCGTTGGCTGGCTCATCTCTTGGACATACCAGCTTAAGTCTGGCGTGTCATGCAACGCAGGAATAGTTGAAAGATTGGACTGCATAGAATCAACCGAAGAAAGACGAGATGCTGTGACGTCTACCGTACCTGATCGAGCGCTCGAATCGACTACCTGAATCGGAGCGTGTTGCCTCGGGCTGGGCGTCGCCGGCTGAATCCACTGTGGAAGAGGTTGCTCTGTCACCGATTCCACAGGATGGCCAAGCGCTTGCCAGACCGCGAGGAGTGTCGGCGGCCACGCGCGCTGCGCCACGGCGGACAACACAGAACGTGCCGCCTCTCGCCGACTAATCACCCCTGATGGCTCCACTGCAACCACATGCAGCGCACTATCGCCGTGCTCCTGCATCCAGCTCACCCACTCTTGACTCGCCAGCGTGTGTGGGATGCGAATCACAGCCCACGGGCCCGATGGGGCCGCGACGACAAGCGAATCGCGCTGCCCGAGGCGGCGTGGGTGCGATTGTTCCCCAGTCGCAAGATTCCAGACTGCCACAGGGGCATTCGCAACAACGGGAAGATCAAGGACAACAGAATGGGTCGGTATCATCTCTCACTCTACCGCCCGCGGACGGGAAATCCTATTGATTTTCAATGATTTGTTCTACTTGTACGTCACGTATACGCGTGGTC